>Ga0187892_10010246_pt1 | contig 11964 bp, 6 predicted proteins | sample MA1701073metaG_FD_139345 | JGI IMG/M metagenome (GOLD analysis project Ga0187892, IMG submission 139345) | Bio-ooze microbial communities from a basaltic lava cave in the Kipuka Kanohina Cave System on the Island of Hawaii, USA - MA170107-3 metaG ...
CGTGAACGCGTTGAGCCTCTCTCCCTTGGCCACCAGGCCCCCTCCTCGATGCGTGAAGGCCAGGCGAATCTTGTTGCCTTCGACTTTCATGGACTCGTACAGCGGACCGGAGAAGACGACGTCCTTGCCGTACGCGATCGCCTGCGCCGCCAGCGCCAGGCGCCGTCCCACGTCCTGCTTGTTCCCGGGATGGATGTTGCCGCCCTCGCCGATGTCGACGGCGACGGCCAGGCCGGTCTTGGGAAGCGCGAGGGTGCGTCGCTGCACCTCGCGGATCTCGGCCCACCGGTGTTTCGCCCGCAGCTCCGGGCGTGACTCGTTGTAGTTGGCCAACTGCACCGAGAGGAACGTGAAGTCGCCCTGTCCCCAGGCGTCGCGCCAGTCCTGGATCAGCGCCGGGGCGAGCTTCTGGTAGAGCGCGGGATTGCGCCGATTGGCCTCGCCCTGGTACCAGATCGCGCCGCGAATGGCGTAAGGGATCACCGGCGCGATCAGCCCCTGGAAGAGCTCGCTGTGCCGGCCGCCCTCCGGCTGCGGGTCAGCCTTCAAGTCCGGATACTTTTCAAAGACTCGCGGGCTCATGAAGGCTTCCGCCGCCGTCCCGTCCCGAGCGCCGACCAGGAGCCCGACGGGAACGTCCAGCGCCTTCAGCAGGTCGCGCCCGAAGAAATAGGCCACCGCCGAGAAGTTCGCCGCCGTCTCCGGCGTGCATTCCTGCCAGGGGCCCTTGGGCAGCCGGTAGAGGCGCAGCTTCGGGCGGGCCGCGCCGGCGATCTCCTCCTTGGCGTTCGCCGCGCCGGAAACCGGCCAGCGCATGTTGGACTGGCCGCTGCCCAGCCAGACTTCTCCCACGAGCACGTTCTTGAAGGCGACCCGCGCCGCGTTCGCGGTGACGGACATCTCGAGCGGACCGCCGGGCCGGAGCGGGTCGAGCTTCAGCGACCACTTGCCGTCCCCGCCGGCGGCGGCGACTTTCTTTTGATCCCCCAGTGCGACGGTGACTTGCTCCCCCGCGCCCGCCGAGCCCCACACCGGCACCGCGATGCCGCTCTGCAGGACCATGTTGTCCGCGAAGACCGGGGGCAGCGTCACGTCCGCCTGGGCGGGCAGGGCCCAGCCGACGGAAGAGGCGAGGAGGAGGCCGACCGCGGTGCGCATGATGCTCATCCTATCTCTCTGCCCTTCCGCTGGATTCGGGTATGAGGCTTTTGGGAATAGTCCTGCAGGGCGAGCGAAGAGAGTCCAGCTTCCTGGCGATGGCGTACTATCGTACGCGGCGCAGCATGAGGACGGGCTCCACGTCCAGGGCTACCGTATCGTCCTTCCCTTCCTGGACGCAGGTGGCCTTCCAGGGGATCTTGCTGAAGTTGCCTTTGACCCGAACCCGGCCATCCGCCGTGCGCGAGATTTGAACGTCGAGGCGCTCGCGGTGAGGTTGGGACGGAAGCACTTCCAGCATGTCCTTCACGGGGAGCGTCAGGTCGAAATCCCCCTGTTTCAGAACAGCCATCACGCCGCGATTATTGAACGGCGTGAATCCGTCATACCGGACCCCGCCTTCCTCCAGCCAGAAAGCGTTCCTCGCCAAGTCGGCCCATAAGACGCTTCCGCTTTCAAACTTCAGCGTGTACTCGCTCCCCTTCTGATCCACGTCCGCGAGCTTCACGTCGGCGACCCGAGACCAGAAGATATTTTGAAAGAAGAAATATCGCGCCGTCTTCTCGTAAAGGTTCGCATAGTCCATCGACCAGTCCCACAGGTGGAGGCCGTACGCGAGCGCCGTGGCCCAGTTCGGCTTCGGGCTCGTAATGCCGTACCAGCATTCCCCCGTGTAACTCATCCCCTGGTAGATCACCGCGACGAGCGGTACGCGCTTGCGCGGAAAGTCCGCGGCCCAGAACTTCTTCTTTTCCGCCGCCCCGATGTCTTCGCCGACGTCGATCAGCGTGCACGACCCGTAGTCGACCACGTCCTGAGTGCCCTCCGTCTGGCCGGTCGCCGTCACGCACAGCTTGTAGTTCCGCTTGAACCAGCGGGCCAGCTCGTGCTTGGCCTCCGTATCCGTCTGGGAGGTCGAAGGGACCTCCGGATGCCAGCCCGGACGATTCGCCCCCATAAAGATGTCCAGCTGGAGGAAATCGTCCGGCTCCAGCCGGCAGGCTTGAATCAGTTTCTCGTACCGCCTCTGAAGCAGGCCCGTGGCCCAGCTGTGCGGCGTGTCGGTGCTGTAGAGCTGCCTCCCGTTCGACCGATGGCTGGTTTCAGGGTTGCCGTTCGCGTCGAGCTTCTGAAAGGGGAGGGGCCATTTCTCCTTTCCGCCGTCGATATCGATGTAGCCGTGCCCGTAGTACGGGCCGACTCGCGAACCCTGGGCCAGGATGCGGCCTTTCACGGCCGCCAGATCCCCGAGCGACCGTTCCCGCTCGACTTCGTAGGGATGACTCTCGCCCGCCACGGTTTGCGTGGTGACCATCATTCCCTTGACGCACCAGACGCCCGTTGCGAAGTCGATCCGATCGATCAGGGCGGCCAGGTCCGAATAGGGTGTCGCCGAATGATAGTAGAGGTAGGAGTCCTTCAAATAGGCGGGCTTCTTCGGATTCGAGTTCATGTAGCGGTTTCGATACGCCAGCCCGGCGTCGACCCAGTCCACCGTTCCGTCCCGATTCACGTCGCCGGCCGTTTCAACCCTCCACCCGAGCCTTGAGTGGCACAGCTTGGTCTTGGGATTCTCGAAATCGGTGGGCCGGAAATAGAGGACTCCTCCTAGCCAGACCTGGTCCCCCTTGTCGCCGCGGACCGTGGAGACGGTCGACTTGTGGGCGAAGGTCATCGGCTTGTAGAAGACGATCCCGGCTCCGGCGCGGGCGGCGACGAAATTGGAAACCGGGCCTTCTCCTCCGGGCCAGCTGACCTCGGCGGGGGGTCTGAGAAGGACCCCCGAGGGGGCGATGCCGTAGTCCTCCGGTCCCAGGGGCAAACCCAGGATCGCCCTCGCTCCGACTTCCGCGACTCTGAGGTGTCCCTCGCGCATCACGGAAACCTCGCCGCGAATCGCTTCCGAATCGACCGCGTAGGCGACCTCCACCGTCGTGCCGGATCGGGTGTAGGACACGACGAACTGATCCGTTCCCCGGGGTCCGGCCTGGATGTCCCACCCCGGGGCATCGCAGGCCACGCTCACCGCGGTTCTGTTCCCGTCCACGAATTTGAAGGACGGGTAGGCGGTCTTCGCAGACGCCGCAAGCCAGCGCCCTTGGACCCGCATTCCCGCCAGGGCGTAGCCGCGGGCGGGCTCCAGCCAGACGGCCGTCTTATCCTTTGAGATCGTGGGCGGCGTTGCCGAAAGATCAGGCGCTTGGAGCAGCCAGAGGATTCCCGGCACGAGGGCATTCATGGTCGAGCTCCTTCGTCGGTGTCGCTACTTGCCCACGTCGATCGAGTCGGTCGGGTGCACGGAGGTCTGGACCCACGGGGTCTTGGGGTTTCCGGCGACGACGTTGCCGGAGACCTTGTTGCCGCCGAGGGATCTCTCGAAGGAGTAGGCGACGCCCGTCGCCTCCACGCTGTTCCGGCTGATCGTGTTGCCCTGAAGCTCGTCGGCGACCGAGATGCCGTGGAGCACGCCCGTGATCGTATTCCCGGTGATCGTGGAGTTCCTCAGACAGTTCGCTGTGATGGCCCACGTGGCCAGGGAGTTGTTGCCGATCACCGTGTTGTTCCGGATGACCACGTCTTTAAGCGGCCCATGCCCCGGGGTGCGCGACACGTTGATGCAGTTCACGTAGTCGACGGTATACCCCTGGGTGTACTCGATATGGTTGTTCTCGATCGTGATCTTCTCCCAGACCGAGGCCTTGTCGTCCTTCGCCTTGCGGATTCCGACGTTGATCGCCGACCTCTTGTAGGAGTCCATGTAGATCTTGTTGTCGGCGATCCGCAGGCCGCTGACGCGGTGGGCCGCGTCGAACTCGGAGTGGAAGGTCATCGCGTAGCCGGCCGGCTCGAAGAATTTATTCCCGACGACTTCGTAGTCCTCGAGCAGGGTGTTGGGGCCGTGGGAGGACCAGTTGAAGCACAGCCAGACGCCCCGCTCGAACGTGTTCTTCCGCACCCGGACGCGGCGGGCGTGGTCGATCTCTACCTCCAGGTCCTGGATGAGGTTGTCCTCGAAAAGGATGTTCTCGTGAGGGTCGCCGCCCTGGCCGAAGCAGTAGGAGTAGCGGTCGTTCGTGATGGTCTCCCGGCGCATGCTGTCAAAGAAGCGCGTGTTCCGGATCGTGACGTTCTTCATTTCGTAAAAGCGGAGGCCGCCGAAGTTGTTGATGTTCCTGTTGTCGAACGCGATCTTGTGGATCAGGAGGTTCTTGACGCGGGTAAAGGTCATCATCGCCGTATAGCCGTTCGGCAAGCCGGTGCCCGTCCACTGGAGGACGGACGAATGGCCGTCGCCGGCGAATTCCAGCCCGGACTTGCCCGAAATCTCAAGGCTGTGAAGGAGATAGGTCCCGGCCGGAAAGTACAGGACGGTATTCTCGGCCGCCTTGGTGATCGCCGCCTGGATGGCCGCCGAATCGTCCGTGACGCCGTCGCCCTTCGCGCCGGCCTCGCGGAGGTTGACCCGGACGGCGTTGGGGCCCAACGGAGGCGCGCCCTCCGTCGAGGGCTTGGCGTCCTGGGTCAGCCCCTCGGCGCCGGAGAGGGCCAGCGCCGTCAGCAACGCCGCAGCGATCATCCTGGGTGCGTTCATGGGTTCCTCCTACTTTCCGAAATCGACGGAGTCGGTCGCGTGCACGGACGACTGGACCCACGGGGTCTTGGGCTTCCCGGCCACAACGTTTCCGGAGACGGTGTTGCCGCCCTGGGATCTCTCGAAACGGTAGGCCGTCCCCGTGACCTCCATGCTGTTCTTCGTGACGGTGTTGCCCTGGAGCCCGTCGGTGATCGACAGGCCGTGGAGCGCTCCCGTGACGGTGTTGCCGGAGATCGTGGAGTTCTTCAGGCAGTTGGCGCTGATGGCCCAGTTCAGCAGGACGCCGCTGCTGGTGATCGTGTTATTCCGCACGACCACGTTGTCGAGCGTCCCGTCTCCCGGGGTGCGGTACACGCAGATGGCGTGAAGCTCGTTGATCGTATAGCCGGGCGTGTACTCGATGCGGTTGTTCTCGATGACGATCTTCTCCCACACCGAGCCCTTGTCCTTCATGTGCTGCGTGTTTCCCACGTTGATTCCGTACCGCTTGGGGGAATTCATGCGGATCACGTTGTCGGCGATCCGCAGGCCGCTGACCCGGTGGGCCCCGTCGGCTTCGGAATGGAAGGTCAGGGCCCAGGCGGCCGGGTCCGAGATCGTGTTGCCGACGACTTCGTAGTCCTCCAGGACGGTGCCGGGCCCATGCGCGGCCCAGCAGAGCCCCAGCCAGACGGGCCGTTCGATCGTGTTTCTCAGGACGCGCACGCGGCGGGCGTGGGTGATTTCCAGCTCCAGGTCCTGGATGAGATTGTCCGTCATCAGGATGTTCTCGTGCGGCGTGCCGCCCTGGCCGAAGCAGTAGGCGTATTTGTCGGTGGTGATCTTCTCCTGGCGCGCGCTGTCGTAGAAGCGCGTATTCTGGATCGTCACGTTCTTCATGTCGTAGAAGCCGACGCCGCCGAAGGTGTTGATGCCCTTGTTGTCGAACGCGAGCTTGTGGATCCGGAGGTTGCTCACGCCGGTGAAATTCATCATCTTCGTGTAGCTGTCCGGCAGGCCGGCGCCGGTCCATTGGAGGATGGACGAATGGCCGTCGCCGACGAATTCCAGCCCGGATTTGCCCGTGATCTCGATGCTCTGAAGGCGGTACGTCCCGGCCGGGAAGTAGAGGACCGTATTCTCGGCGGCCTTGTTGATCGCCACCTGGATCGCCGCCGAATCGTCGGCGACGCCGTCCCCCTTCGCGCCGGCTTCCCGCAGGTTGACGCGGGCGGCGTTGGGCGGCAGCGGAGGCGCCCCGTCCGTCGAGGGCTTGGTCTCCTGGGTCAGCCCGTCGGCGCCGCACAGGGCAAGGGCGGTCAGCAACGCCGTGGCGACAAGTCTCGGTGCGTTCATGGCTTCCTCCTCGGTTGTGAATCCCGCTGCCGCATTCGCCGCACTCCATTAGCCGAAGCTCTGCCTTCTTTGCAGGAAAAGAGCGAGTTCACCAGAAAGCCACGAAGGATGAAAAGACCCCAAAGCAGGCTTCCTCGGGTGAGTTCTTTGTGGGCTTTGCAGGCCTTCGTGTCTTTGTGGTGAAGCGGAACTCTCTATGAACTCCCTGGGACAGACTTAGCGCTTCTTGAACCGGTCCAGCGACTCGACGTCGATCAACGGACGCGTGGCGCGCCGGAGGAAGAGGATCGCGAAGCAGGTGTCCCACACGTCGCTGGTTCCCTCGTCGCAGACGCACTGCCACGAGCCGCCGGTGGGCTCCTGGCAGGCGAGCAGCGCCTTGGCTCCCTCGGCGTACCACTTGTGGTTCCCGATCGTCTCCGTGGGGGTGAACTCGCCTACGCGTTCGAGGGCATAGAGGTAGTAGAAGTAGTAGGCCCCCGTCTTTCCGGGAGCCAGCCCCCGGCGCCCGGGGTTCTGCGTCACGGTGAAGTTCTTGGCCATCCAGTCGAGGCCCGAGGTGACCGCTTCGTCTTTCATCCAAGGCCGGTTCTGGATGTACTGAAGGATCGTCAGGCTTCCCACGGCCCCGGCCGTCATCGAACCCGTGGACCCCGGGTCGCCGCCGTAACGCCAGCCGCCGTCCTTTTCCTGCCCGGCGCGCCACGACTTTTCAGCAAGCTGGATCACCTCCAGGGGAAAGACGATGCCGGCGTCGTGGCAGGCCCTCAGCCCGAGCGCCGCGTACTGGGAGTTCGAAGGGTCCCCGTGACTGCCTCCCTCGAGCGTCTTTCGAACCGTCAGCCGCTTGACCACTTTGGGTTTCTCGCGCTGATTCACCGGCAGCGAGGGGTCAAACTTCGCGGCGCCCTTGCGGGCCGGGCCGCTGGCGACTTCCGGCCGCGCGTCGCCGGTCGGCATCCCCTTCGCGGCGGGCGTCGGATCGCCGTAACTCCACTGCCCGTTCTTGGCCTGGTTGTCGACCAGGAATTGCGCGCACTGGGCGATCCGCCACTGGTACTTCACCCGGTGCATCTCTTCGAGGATCACGGCCTGGAGCGCGACGTCGTACGTGGCGCGGAGTTCCGTCTCGATCATCGTCTTGAATAGCTGCTGGAAGTCGGGATCGGTCTCCGGCACGCCGGCGTGAAGGAAGGTCAGGAGCATGAGTTCGTGCATCCGAATCGAGCCGTTGGGGCCGGTCATGTCCTTGAGCCGTCCCGAGCCGATCGCGTTCTTGAGGAATCCGATTCCTTTCTTGACCGCCTCGTCGACTTTCTTCGGGTCGACTTCGGGGGCGAACTCGCGCGGCTTTTTCTTGTCCGCCTGGACCATCGGCCGGGCCACGAGATCGATCCCGGGGGCCATGACGGCGAACTGGCCCTCCGCGACGTTCAGGAAGCGGCCGTCGCTCGCCCGCTTGAGTTCCACTCGCCCTTCCTCGACTTCAAGGACGGTAGCGCCCTTCGGCTCGGCGTCGACCGCCAGCCTCAGGAAGGTTCCCTGGACCCTCGCTTCGCCTTGAGGAGTGGCCACGACGAGCGGCCGGCCAGCCGGCTGCTTGGCGACTTGCGCCGTGACGGATCCTCGGGTTACCGAGAGCCGCTTTCCTTTCGGCTCGTCGACGACGTCCTGCAGGGCGCCGTCGCCCCAGAGCTGGAGCCACGTTGAATCTTTGAACCGGACCGTCGCCAGGCCGGGCGACCCCACGATCTCCAGCGCGTCGCCCGCCACGAGCGGCACTTTTCCCTGGACGGGTTTACGCTCGCCTCGCGAGGTCACGAAGACCGCGCCCGAGACGTCCTCGAGCTCCGCGATCGCGGGAAGGGTTTCCTTGGGGGCGGGAATCGCGGGCGGCCGGGCGGGTTCCTCCCTGGGCGCCGGCTTGGGTTCCTCGGGCGGGACCGGTCTGGGCTCTTCCGGTCGAGGCGTCGGCAGGGGCGGTGCGCCCTCTATTTTCGGTTCCGGAGTCGGCGGTTTTTGGAGCTCCATCCGGCGTGCCTCGAGCTCCTTCCGTTGTCGCTCCAGGCGCTCCAGCTCCTGCGCGCGATCGCGATCTTCCCTCTCCCGAAGCGCCTTCTCGCGCCGGGCAAGCTCGGCAATCTTGCGGTCGAGGTCTTCCCGTTCGGCGACGTCGGGAGGGGTTGTCCCGGGGAGGGACAAGATGATCGTCACGGCCACGAGCGCCGCCGCGGCCAGGCCGGCGAGCGCCGCCCGCGACCGGCTATGCCAAAGACGACGGATCGCCGCCCAGGGGGTCCGCGCGAACAGGGCCTCGACCCGGCGGTGCGAGGCGGCGCGGACGCGCTCGGGCGCATGCTCGAGGTTCCGCCCGAGGTCACCCATGGCGGCCTTGATGCGGTGGGGCAAGCCGGGAGGCGTTGGCGCAAAGGAGCGCCGGAGATACTCGTCAAGCCGCGCGACTTTCTGCGTCCGTGCCTGGCAGGCTGGGCAGGCGCGGAGGTGGGCCGATGCCGCCTCCGGGTCGGAGGCGGTCTGACCGTTGAGGACATCGGCCAAGGCTCGCTCGAAATCGCGACAGTTCATGCGAACTCCTCAAGGCCGTTCCGCTTCAGGCACTCGCGAAGGCGATGCCGGGCCCGGTGAAGAATCGTCCCGACCGCCACGACGGTCTTGCCCATCTCCCGGGCGAGCGAGGCGAGCGAGAGGGAGCGGCGGTAGAAGCCGTCCACGACGCGGCGGCTCGATTCGTCCAGCCCTTTCACGCAGGTCGAGAGGGGCTCCAGGGGGAGGGTGGGAAGGGGGGCCGGCAGCTCCACCTCCAGGACTGCCTCTACGAGGACCGCCTCGTGGCCGCGGCGCCGGGACCGGAGGCGGTTCCGGATGAGGTTCCGGCAGATCCCCCGGAGCCAGGCGCCGAAGTCTTCCCCCTCGCGGAACCGGGAGAGCGAGAGGTACGCCTCGGCGAACGTGTCCTGGGTGACCTCTTCCGCCTCGGCTTCGGTCGCGACCCACGTGCGCGTGTAGGCGTAGACGACCGCCGCGTGGCGGTCGATCAGCCGGCCGAACGCCTCCCGGTCGCCGGCCCGTACCGCGCCGACGTCGTCTGTCATGAATTCAGTTAACCGCACCTTCGGTGTTTTTGCACAAAAACCGACAGGCGGCGCCGGACGGTGCCGTCAAGGGATCGGGCAATCCCGGCTACTCTCTTTTCGCCGGCGAGAGGATCCGGACCGACGTCTCGGCGAGGACGGGGTGGCCGCCCCGCTGGGATTCGGCCCGGAAGAGGAGGCGTCCGGGCTCGGCCCCTTCGGAGCAAACCACGCGGATCGAAACGCTCTCCCGGTCGGGCGAAAGCGTGACGGCATCCAGGAAGATCCCCTTCGCGCCCGCCTCCAGGATCGGCCGGATCGTCACCGGACCGGGGATCTCGGGAGCGCGTCCGACGCGCAGGGTGACCTGCGCGGTGGTTCCCGCGGCGAGGTCCAGGAATTCCGGGTCGGGGGCCAAGGTGAGCAGGGAGGGGCTGACGCGCGCGACGATCTGCTTCTTTCCGGTGTAGGTCACCGAGTGAATCTGCCCCGAGCTGTCCTTGACGCGCGCCGTGCCCATGAGGACCACGCGCGTCGTGCGGTTGAGGTCCATGACCTCCGGGAGGAAGAGTGGGTAGACGATCTCGCGCTCGCCCGGTGGCACGAGGATGGTCGGGCCCGTCGCCCCTTGAAGGTAGCGGGCCTGGCGGTCGGCGATGCGGACTTCGATTTGTCCGTCGAAGTCCGGCTGCCGCGTGATCGCGAACTTCTGGAGGTAGGTCGCCCCTCGGTTGGCGAACCCGTAGACCTCCTCCGTCTCGATCGCAAAAAGCGGCGGGTGAGTCACGGTGACCGCGAGGCCCGCCGAAGCCGTTGAGCCGGATCCGACCACCGGGACTTCGGCGCGGCGGACGATGCGCCGATCGCCGGCGACCGCTTCGCCGACCAGGACGACGCGGCGCGTGCGGCCGATCGGCGCGTCCTTGGCGGCCGACAGAGTCAGCTGGACCTGGTTCTGCCCGCGCGCGATCACGCCGGGCGCACCCTGGATTCCCTCCGGAAGATCTTCGAAGGAGAGACGGATCTCTTCGGCCAAGTCTCCGAGCCGGGTCGCGTTTACTTTGATCTTAGTCGATTGGCCGGGGAGGACGCCCTGAGCGTCCTTCTCAAGCACGAGCCGGAAGTCGGGCTCCGGCAGGGAGGCGACGACGCGGTAGACGAACTGGGTTCCGCCGTGCGTTTCACGGTGCTTTTCATGGATGCGCAGGGTGTACTCGCCGTCGGCCGGCGCCGCGAATGCGAGACGGCCGTCCCCTTCGAGACGAGACAAAGGTTTGCCTTGGGCGTCGGCGACGACGCAGACCCCGCTGATGGGCGAGCCCAGCCGCCGCCCGAAGAATTCGAGGTCGAACTTCTGCCCCTTCTTCGCCGCGAAGACGAATTCGTCCACGTCGCCGGCCGGGGAGATCTGGCCGTTGAGGACGGTCGGGAGGGCCGTGCGGGTTGGCCTGTCATCGGACTCGCTTACCTCGGGAAGGTCGCTGACCTGAAAGGCGAGTCCGAACGGCGCCGACTCCGGCCGGCCGGTCGAGGAAAGCAGGGCGGCCATCGGGAGACTCGCCGGCACGATGAATTGCTCGTCGACATGACCCGAGCCGCCGTGGAGCCGCACCCGCCCCGACTCGCCCCGCCGGAGGCCGGCGGGAAAGACGTGGGTGACGACGGGCCCCTGTCTCAGGGTCAACCGGTACACATAGTCCTGATCTCCCTCGAACGCGACGTCGTGGATCCGCACTACGTAGCGGCCGTCGGCGGGAACGACGAAGGTGACGAACGGGTCCTGGCCGTAGGCGTCGTCGTTCGAGGCGACCGGACGACCCTCGCCGTCGGACACATCGAGCCGCGCGTCCAGTTTGTGGCCGAGACGTTGGGAGAGCACCTCGCACGTCACCCGATCGCCCGCCTTCGCCGTGAAGACGAACTCGTCGAGGTCTCCCCGCGGGTAGATTCGCCCGTTCACGGTCACCGGCAACGTGACCGTCTGCGGGCAGCCCTGAAGAGTGTTTTCTTCGTCTTCCATCACTTCCGGCAGGTCGCCGATGACGAAGGGTCGGAGCACCGTAGCCCCTTCGGACGTCGTCAGGGTCCAATGGCGAAGCCCAGGAGCCGCGCCGGGCGCGAGGCGGATCTCGGCGGCCATGTCCTTGGGGTAGTCCCAGGCCTGCTGCGCCACCGGGTTGGTGTGGAAGGGTCCCCGCAGGACGAGCGTCGGCATCGACCGGAGGGTCGCGGGCGCTTCCACGCCGGTGCCCACGAAGCTGAACCCGCACTCGGTCGAGAGGTTGAGCCCGCCCACGCGGCAGCGCACGGTCGTTCCGCGCTGTCCGCCTGCCGGGAAGATGTAGCTCGACGCTGGCTCGTCCGCGAAGGCGGTCGACGCCAGAACCGCGACGAAGAACGCGACTCGTTTCATGACAGGATGCCGCCGATCGGTTTCCCTTTGTCGAGGATCGGAAGCGGCCGGCCGAGCGGGTCGCTGTGGAGCTTCGACGGGTCGACCCCCATCAGGTGGTAGATCGTTGCCGCCAGATCCTCCGGCCCCGCGGGATCCCGGGCGGGCCGCTCCGCGCGGTCGTCGGAGGCGCCGTAGACGACCCCGCCCTTGACGCCGCCGCCGGCCAGGGGAAGCGTCATGGCGTTCGGCCAGTGGTCGCGGCCGCCGTCCTTGTTGATCCGCGGCGTCCGGCCGAACTCGCCCGTGGCGATGACGAGCGTGCTTTCGAGGAGGCCCCGGTCCGCCAGGTCCTGGAGCAGGGTTGCGAACGCCCCGTCGAAGGCGGGCAG
>Ga0187892_10010247_pt1 | contig 11963 bp, 8 predicted proteins | sample MA1701073metaG_FD_139345 | JGI IMG/M metagenome (GOLD analysis project Ga0187892, IMG submission 139345) | Bio-ooze microbial communities from a basaltic lava cave in the Kipuka Kanohina Cave System on the Island of Hawaii, USA - MA170107-3 metaG ...
AAGAGATCTCCACCAAAGCCCCGGTTCAGGCGATTGTCTCCGGAGATTTCAACGGCGACCAGCAGGATCTGGCCTTCCTGGACACCGACCGGAACCTGGTCGTTCTCCTGACCGGCGACGGCACCGGTCGATTCGTCGCCGGCCAATCCTTCCCGGCCGGGGCAGGTCCTCGGCGCCTGGCCACGGGCGACTTCACTGGCGACGCAAAGCTCGATCTCGCTATCGTAGACGATCGCGGCGTCGCCGTAATGACCGGTGCGGGCGATGCCACGTTTGCTGCTCCGCAGCTCATCGTCCGCAGTCCGAACCTCCGTGCTCTCGCCGTCGTCGACTTCGATGCTGATACGCACCCGGATGTGGCCGTCGTGGACACCGCTCACTGCAGCGCCGCAATCCTGTTCGGTACCGGGAAGGGCAAGTTCTACAAGGGACCCGCTTTCAGCACCGGGGCTGGCGCCATGGCCTTGTTAGCGGCCGAGCTGACGGGCGATGCAAATCCAGATCTACTCACCGTCAATCGACTGGGCGACTCGGTGACAGTCGTGAACGGGCGTGGCGCTCGCCGCTTCGGCGGCGTGCCGGTTCTCGATGCCGGCAGCGACCCCGTTGCCGCTGCGGTGGTCGACCTCAACCAAGACCGTGGCGCCGACATTGTCGTCGTCAACGAAGGCACCAACAGCGCCATCGTCCTGCTGGGTGACGGTCGCGGCGGTTTTGCCCCGCGCACCACGCTGCATCTGAACCACCAGCCACGCGCCATTACGGCGGGTGATTTCGATGGTGATTCGGTTCCCGATGTCGCCATCGCACAATTCGGCGCCGACGACGTCGCGGTGTTGCTCGGTGACGGCACAGGGAATTTCGCCGCTCCGCTTCTCATTCCGGTAGGCTTGGGCCCCAGTGCCATCACGAGCGGTGATTGGAACCACGATACGCACCTCGACGTCGCCGTGGCGAACACGATGTCCGACAGTGTCTCCCTCTTGCTGGGTGACGGGCACGGGCGATTCCCCACTGTGAGCAACCTGCCGGTGATCGCGCGCCCGGCATTCCTGATGGCCGGAAGCTTCGATCACGACAAGTTTGGCGACCTGCTGGTCGGCAATCACTCAGAACGTCTGTCCATCCTGAAAGGGAGTGCGAGCGGGCTCGAAACGCCCACCGCGGGCGACATGCGCAGCCGCGTCCGGCCACAAGTCGCGGCGGACTTCGACGGCGACGGCGAGGTCGATCTGGCAGTCGCGGACGAAGGGGACGACCGCGTCTCGATCATGCCAGGCATCGGCGACCACCACTTTGGGGAGTCGGTTTCTTTTCCCGTCAGCCGCCAGCCAGTCGCCGTGGCCGCGGGCGACTTCAATGGCGACCGGCGAACGGATCTGGCCGTGATCAACCGTGGCGCTCACAATCTCGTCGTGCTGCTGAACAACAGCAGCAAATCAGACGCGGCAGCGCGGCCAGCGATTACGGCGGCGCTGCCCGCGCCACTGGAGCAGGCTCCCATCGATCCCTGGCGCCGCGCCGCGCGATCCTGGTAGAGCGCCGGCGATTTTGCTTTCGCCGCGTCGCTCGGCGATAATCCGCGCCATGGCATTGAGCGGCGAACAACAGTTCTCGACCGAGGTGCACGCGTCAGTTGCGGTGTGCTTCACGACGGTAACGCAGTTCGAGAACTACCCCCAGTGGTTCTCCTCGATCGAGCATGCGGCAGTATTGGAGCGCTACGCAGACGGGCTCGGCAAAGTCGTCGAGTATCGCATCGACATGAAGTTGAAGAGCATCCGCTACGTCCTCGAGTACACCTACGACAAGCCGATGCACCTCTCCTGGCGCTCCGTCGACGGAGACGTCGAAGCCATCGAAGGCGCCTATGAGTTCGAGAAACTGGGGGCGGCCCGGAGTCGTGCGACGTGTCGTCAGGCGGTCTCGATCGGCTTTTGGGTCCCCGGTCCTATCCGCAAGATGCTCGAAGCGCAGGCGCTGAAGCAGTCGGTCCTCGAATTCAAAACGGCCGCCGAAGCCACCATGGCCGCCGCACCGCGCCGACGCGCTCCGAAGCGCAGTTGACGTTCGTAGCGCGGTGTCATGGAGCCCGAACAGATTCTCTATGACGTGCGAGACGGCATCGCCACCATTACGCTGAATCGCCCCGAGCGTCTCAACGCGTACACGCCGATCATGCGGCGCGAGTTGGGGGCGGCGCTGCAGCACAGCGACGACGACGACGCCGTGCGCGTCGTGATCGTGACGGGAGCGGGACGCGGCTTTTGCGCCGGAGCGGACATGGCCGGAAGCGGACAGATGTTCGAGCGCGCCGGCACCCAGGAACGCCAAGCCGAAGTGCGGGCGGAGCGAGCCGATTCCATACGGCCGTGGGAGCTGCGCAAGCCGATCATTGCAGCCATCAACGGCGCGGCGGTCGGCGTCGGTATCACCATGACGCTGCAGTGGGACATCCGCCTCGCCGCAGAGAGCGCGAAGATTGCCTTCAGTTTCGTGCGCCTCGGCCTCATTCCGGAAGCACTGAGCACGTGGATTCTGCCGCGTTTGATCGGCAGCAGCCGCGCCGCCGAGCTGTTGTACAGCGGGCGCACGCTGAGCGCGCGGGAAGCCTGCGACTACGGGATCATCAGCCGCGTCCTTCCCGACGCCGAGCTGCTTCCCGCCGCACGCGCGCTGGCGGTCGACATCGCGCAACACGCAGCCCCGGTCTCGGTGGCGATCACCAAGCGGCTCCTGTGGCATCATCTGTCCGTCGCCGAGCTCGAAGCGGCCGAGGAGGTGGAAACCGAACTGTTTGGCTGGGCGGCCACGCAACCTGACGCACGCGAAGGCGTGCGCGCGTTTCTCGAGAAGCGTGCGCCCCGATGGACGATGCGGCCGAGCGCCGACATGCCGGAGCGCCTGCCAGGGCGGAAGCGACGCAGCTGAGTCGTGCTGGCGTGGCCGCGGCGATTGCGATACGCTCCGGCCGTGTCACTCATTGCATCGTCACACCAGGCATTGTCAGGGTTTCGCGCTCAGTTTGTGCGCACCTTCTTCGGGAACTTTTTCCGCATCTTGCTTGTCGCCGTCAGTATTTCGGAATGGGGGGTGTTGTGGTGGCTGCTCCAGCGCCCCCTGGCGACGCTGCCGCTCGCCGGTCATGTCCTCGGCGTCTTGGTAATCTGGGCGGTGAACCGGGCTCTCGCGGCGCGGACGCAGCGCATGCAGCGCAGCCGCAGTCCGGTGGGTGGGCTACCGCGCCTCTACTACGCGGTCGCCTTCACATGCCTCTTTTGCTTCAGTTTCCTGGTGGTGACCGGTGCCCTCTGGGTTACGGTCAAGGTGTGCCTGGGCGCCATCGCGGTGGAAGCCTCTACGATGCCCGGGGGCGGCATGCTGGCGAACGGCGTCGATACGGGCTTTCGCTGGCTGGCAAATGCCGGAGTCGGGGGAATCGTAGTCGCCTTCGCGTACGGGTACACGTTCGGTCAACGGCGCATTCGAATCACGCGCCTCCCGCTGCCTTTGCGACACGCGCCCGCCTCTCTGCAGGGCCTTCAGATCGCACAAATCAGCGATCTTCACATCGGCCAGAACCTCGACCGGGAACAGCTGGCCGGGTTCGTCACTCGCGTCAACGCGTTGCAGCCCGACCTGATCTGCATCACCGGCGATATCGCCGATGGTCCCGGCTCAGATCTCGCCACCTTCTTTCCCGTCCTCGCGCGATTGCACGCGACCTACGGTGTGATCGCAATCCTCGGCAATCACGATCACTACGCGCATGTCGATCGCGTCGAGGAACAGCTCCGGGCACTGACGCCGTTCATCGTCCTCCGCGACGCGTGGACGACGATCCGCACTGCGGGTGGGCCGCTGCATGTCGTTGGTCTTGATGACCGGGGCCCCGATTGGGCACGCGGTGTGACCGAGGCGCCGTACCTGAACGGGGCGTTGGGGACGATTCCGATCGGCGAGCCCATCCTGCTCCTCAGTCACCGGCCCGACGTCTTCCCACAAGCCGCGGCGGGGGGCGTCTCTCTGACCCTCTCGGGCCATACGCACGGGGGCCAAATCGGTCTGCCGTGGTTCGGCGGCCGCACTCGTAACCTGGCTGAGTTCATCACCCCATTCGACCGCGGCCTGTATGAGCGCCACGGTAGCTATCTGTACGTCAACTGCGGCCTCGGCGTCACTGCGCAGCGCATGCGTTTGTGCACGCCGCGTGAGATCACACTGATCGAAGTGGCCCCTGGCGCACTCACGCAGCGTGCCGCCTAGTCGCACCCCGAAGGAGGACCTCGGCGCGTTCGCGGGTCTGTGCGCACGCTGCCGCCATTGTCGCCGCATCGAGAACGCCAAAGGTTCGACCTTCTTCCGATGCGGACGAGCCGAATCCGACCCGTCATACCGCCGCTATCCGCCCCTGCCCGTACGTACGTGTCCAGGATTCGAGTCTGATGAGCCGCCGCCCAGCTAGTCCCACGACTCGACATTCCCGTCTCCTCTTGCCGCTGCTCTCCCTGGTCACCGTCGGCGTCGCATTGCTCTTCGGCGAAGCGGTGTCGCGCCAGTTGGGCCACCAACCCGGGGTGCTGAGTGATGCCCGCATCGTCGTCCCCCCTGAGGTTCACCTACTCAAGGGTTTGATCGCCGATGCCGATGGCGTCATGAAATTCGATCCGGCGATGCGGCAGTCGATTGCTCGGCTGATCCGCGAGCATGCGGACGTGACGGAGATCCGGCGTGTGTTTGGAGTCGGATACGAGCGCTCCGTCCTCGATCTCGTCGAGAGCTTTGCGCAGACTGATCCGCACCTCGACTATCGGAATCCCTTCAACCGCATGATATCGGAGCTCGCCCGCAAGGACCTCCAGACGCTCACTCCGCTCGAGCGAGCGTACCTGAGCTACGCACGCGAGCCCCTGAACTCCGAGGGGTTTCGCAGTATCGAATTCGAGGACTTTGCCTCCGGACGATCCAAGGTCCTACTCCTGGGCGATTCGTTCACGTGGGGCTACTCGGCCAAGCCGTTGACCTCCAGTTTTGCGGACACTCTCGCTGCTGCGGGGTTTGCCGTCTACAATACCGGCATCCCGGCGGTCGACCCCGCGCAATACGAGTACCTGGCGGCCAAGTACGTTCCCAAGCTAAAGCCAGATGTGGTCATTGTCAGCTTCACGATGGCGAATGACATCGTCTGGTGGGAGCGGCGGCTCGAACCCTTTCAGTTCTACTACTATCCAACGGACGCAGGGTTTTTCTGGGCGGAACCCAAGAGAGAGTACTTGCGCAACCCGCGGCAAGCGTTCGAGTACGCTCTGCAGTTCCATCAGATCCCGGATCAGAGCCAAAAGTGCTTCAATTGGCTCTGTGCACAGACCGTTCTCGGAACGAAGCTGTGGCTCGCCCTGTCTCAGCATGCGGCGATTTCACGCCACGCCGCGCAGTTCGCCGATTACAACCAGCGAAACATCGGAGTCGAGTCACCGCAGCCCGTGTCGGAAGTGCATGTGCGACGTATCCGCGAGCTGACGGAGCACTTTGGGGGCACCTTCATTCTCGCCGTTATCCCCGACTTGCCACAGTCGGTGCCGCATGGGTACACCCCTGCAGATGTCTTCAAGCAGGTGCCGTTCCATATTCCGGATCTGACCCTCGCCGACTACCAGTCGGCCGATTCACACTTCAATAACGACGGTCATCGCAGGTATGCTGAATTCCTGACCCGACTGATCGGGCGATGACCTGTCCGCGACAGAGCAGCGCTTGAACAAGCAAGACGCATGCGCTACGCGACGGGCCGGACGTTGAGCAGAGGGGCACGTCCCACTCACATTGGTCTCCCACATCATGGCAACCGCTAATCGGCTCGACCGAACCCGACGATCCTCCGCGAACGGCAACGAGCGGTCGCTCGACGCCGATCTGGTCGATTGGAACGACCGGATGTATCTGAAGCACGGAACGTCCTACGAACGAGGCATCATCCGGCACATTCAGAATGCGCGTGTGGCGGCCGTCCTGCGGCTCGCGCGCGTCGGCAGTACGGATGCAGTGCTCGAGCTCGGCTGCGAAGCGGGACGTTTATTGAGCCAGGTACCGCCCTGCCGCCGTCTCGTGGGGGCCGACATCTCGCAGCGCGCCTTGGCAGACGCACAGGAGCTCTTCCGGAAGCGTGGCCGCGCCGCCGAGTTCCAGCAGGTCGACGCGCAGCATCCACTGCCGTTCGCGCGTGGGGAATTCAACGTGATGGTCTGCTCTGAGATGCTCGAGCATGTACGCGAACCGCGCGTCGTTCTCGAGAGCATCCACGCCGTCGCCGATGCCTCGACTCGCGTCGTCCTGACCGTCCCCCTTGAAGCTCCGAAGGTCGCGATCAAACGACTGCTGGCACGCGTCGGGGTGTTGGAGCTCTTGTTTCCGGGTATCGAGCCTGGTCAAAGCGAGTGGCACCTGCAGTCGTTCTCGCGTCGCATGCTCCTCGAGCTGACGGGCAGCCTCTTCGCTCTGCAGCGCGGCGAAGTGGTCTGGGGTTGTCACTACGTGGCGCTGTTCAGCAAACGCTGACGGCTCACGGGGTGTTGGCGCTGCAATTCGTCTTCAGCCACGCGATGTCGAATCCCACCTCCTCCAGGCGCCGCTGCAACGGCTCTGCGGGCTCATCGCAGATGAGTGATCCGATGTCCGTCAGGAACTCAGACTCGGTGTAGTAGTCGTAGGCCTGGATGAGCATGATGAGATATCCAGCTGAGAGTACCTCCTTGGGCTGCCGATCGGGTGTTTCGAGGATTGAGACGGCATGGGCGAGGTACTCGCGGCGCTTGCGCCACATGCAGTCCTCTCGCGGATCGAACGGATTGCGGTCGCTCTGACACAAGGCCTTGGTCAGCGGGGACAGCATCAGCAAAGTCTCCCCATGTCCACATGGTGGCAGGAGCACGTCCAGTCCACGACACGCCTTCGCATACGACGTCTTCCAACCCCACGACGCAATGTACTCGGCCGTGAAGGCGTACGATTGCGAGCCGGCCGCCAGAATGGCGGCATAGACGGCGAGCCCCCACGCCCACGACGCGGTCGGTGACCACGTGGTGCGGCACCAGATGTCGACCACACAGTAGATCCCGAGCGCGATCGCCACATAGATCGCCGGCATCAGGTGGCGACCCCAGTGCGTCGGATCGAAAGCGAAGAACCAGATCAGCTCGAGGAGGAGCGCGACGCTGGCTGCCGTGACACAGGCTGCGTCCCGTTTGCTCATCCGCAGCCACCCCAGGAGCCGAAGAGCCGTGTGCACGAGGAGCGCGGACAGTGCGAGCCCCAACGGGATGAGATAGGGCCCTGTGAATTTCCATCCCCAACTGAGAAAGGGCGGGTCGTCCCAGGGCGGATGGAACCTCCAGCCCTCGTAGACTGGGAGGTTGAGCGAGATTCCCGCTGCGTGCTTGGCGACGAACGTCACGTACGTGGACGCCCACAGCAAGAGCGTGCGGGTGTCATAGCGCAGCCAGATGAGCGCCATCCACATCAGCAACGGCACGCAGAAGATGAAGGCGAGCCGCGCTACCACCAACATGAACGGTCGCGAGAACAGCTCCATATTGCGCTCGCCCTTCTCTGCAAGGGCTAAGCCCACCAGCAGCGCGAAGGCAAAGGGCAAGTAGATGATCTTCACGAGCCAGGTGGCGAGCCCCCAGAAGAAGGCGGCGGTCCGCGGCGACCGGCGGATGAAGAAGGTGCCGCCGACCAGATAGAAGAAGCCCCACATCTCACCGGGGTTGATGATGCGCAGCTCGTGATTGCCGACGGGAATCATCGCGGCCCAGATCGCCACTGCAATGACGGCAGCGTCGAGCACCGGAAGGGCTCGGGTTCTCAAGAAAGCAAACGCCAATGCGATCGCGACGCCAAAGTGCGTCAGCCCCGACAGCAGGCGCATGGTGAACAAATTGCCGCCGAGGTGGAAGACTAGCCCATTCAGCCACGTGGCGAGCAGCCCCGCAGACAGCACTGGATCGAAGGGAAACCCGCCCTGGCTGGTGGTCGTATAGTCGAGCGTCGAGTAAAAGGTGATGATCGGATGGAGGTTGTGGATCTCATCGGGGGCATAGATCATCGCCCGTGCCCGCTCGTGGATCTCCGCCACGCTCAGCACAAACAACAGGACGAGCAGCAATCCCTTCAAGGTATTGAGAGCGCTCGCACCACGCATCGGGTTGGACGGCACCGGGTCCACCGCGGCGCCTGGTAAGGGACCCGGTGGTCCTCAGCTCGCCGAAAGGCCTGACGGCACCGGTACGGGCTCCGCGCGGCGGAGGCTTCGTCGACGCCGCGCCAGGTTGATCAGCCCCTTCGAGAATCGGGTACTGCCGTGCCCACGGGCAAGGTCCCTGATGAGCGTCACGAGCCGTTGCGGGCGAATAGCGTGCGAGAAGGAGTAAAACATCGCCCACGCCATCAGCCGGAAGAGTTGGAGCTCGGCCCGACTGTAGTGTGCGTAGCTCGCCGAGGTCCCGAGACTCGTCATGAAGGACAAGTTGCGGAAGTACGTCTCATCCATTGTGATGCGGCCGTCTTTCACCAGTTGCTCGAAGACGGCGGTGCCGGGATATGGGCAGATCTCGGTGACCATCAGGTCGTCGATCCCGGCCATCGCCATGCGCAGGATGAACGCATAGGTCTCAACGACGTGGCGGCGCGTTTCTTCGGGATGTCCCAGGATGATGTTCGCCTTTGCGGCAATCCCGACTTGGTGACAGGCACGCATCGACCTGAGCATCCTGCGCTTCGAGGCACGCTTCTTCATCGCGTGGAGGATATGCGTGCTGCCGCTCTCGGGCGCATACGTGATGTCCTGGCACCCCGACTCCTTGAGCAGTGTCAGCGTCTCGTGATCGAGCACTTCGGACCTCGTACCGCTCGGCATTCCCCAGGTGACACCGAGGTTCTCCTTGATGAGAAGCTTGGTGAACTCGAGGAGCCAATCGCGTCGCACAATGGCGGTCAGGTCGCAGGAGTCGAAGTGGTTGGCTCCGTAGCGCTCCATCCACAGCTTCCATTCGTCGACGACGTCACGCGGCGGGCGCGCCGTCCATCGCGTTCCCCACATGCCTTCGTTGGAGCAGAACGTGCAGCGGTACGGACAGCCGCGCGACGCCACGAAGGGCATCGAACGGACATGTTGCCGGCCGCCGTCGAACTGCCCGATGTTGCGATCGAGAAACGCGTCGACGTTGAACAGCTCCCAGGCCGGATACGCGACGGCGTGCAGGTCGGCGATGCGTGCCCGCGGTGGGTTCCGAATGATCTCCCCGGTGGCGCGGTCCTTGGCCACCGTACCCGGCACGTTCAGCGGTACACCCGGGGCCGCGATGATACGCTGCATCAGCTCGCGTGCCGTCGCTTCGCCTTCCCCGAGAACGCAGATGTCCAGCGGGCTGTTGCGCAGCGAGTACTCGGCGGCGGCGTTGAAGTGCTCGCCTCCGCCGATGATGATGCATTCGGGATAGCGCTCGCGGAGCCGTTCGATCAGCTCGCGGGTCAGCGGCCACTCGGTCGAGAACATGGACGAGATCAGACAGATATCGGGGGCGCGTTGAATGCGATCGACCGTCTCATGTGGTCTGAGCCCGAGAATCGACAAGTCCTCGTCGAAGGGCGTCACCTCGGTAACGCCCGGTTTTTCGGCGATGGCGTCGACGACCTCGATGCTGACCAAGTCCTTGATCGCCGCCACCACGTACGCGAGGCCAATTGGCAAGCTCGGCGTGACAACGATCGTCAAGTTATGGATCATGGTCGGGCAGCGAATCGCTACCGCGTGGAGATCGCGTGAGACGGCCATCGGCGTTTCAACCAAGGCTTATCATGAAACAGTTAGTGGTGTTGCACAACCGGTCTGATGCATACGGGTGGTTTCGCCGGTTTCAGCGAACGGTGCAGTCCGCGGATTGGGACGGCCGATCCCCGGAACAAATGGAACCTTTTGCGAGAGCGTCGAAGAAGCGTCGATGAATGACAATGGGCAGATGGTCTTCCTCAACGAGTGCAGCCCCTTCTTCGGAGTGTTCACGGATTGTCAAGCGCAGCAACAGGCTCCCACCGCTGGTGGCTGGGTGTTGGTCATCATGGGTGCAAGCCTGCCGGCGCTCGGCGTTCTGCAAATCAAGAGACTGCGCCGTCGTCGACCGGGGTGAGTGTCGCTGGGTGGTCCCCGGTTGACGTTGCTGCGAGTTGTTCGCGCCGATTCGCCAGATCCTAGGGCTCGTTGACGTCGTGATCGCCCGGATCGTCGCCGCGACCATCGTCGCCGCTCTGGAGCACGACCTCGGCGTTCATCAGCGTAGTGCCGTCGGACGTGTCGCCGGTGACCTGCACCGGGTCCCCCATCTGGAGGTCGCCGCACGTTAGAGGGATGTTGCCGCGGCGGATAGCCGCGCTGGCCACGTCCACCGTGAACACGGGTGCCTCCGGATCGTCATCGTTGGGTTTGATACGGATCGCACCGCCGGCGCAGTTGACTGCCTCCACCAAGCCCTCAAACTGGACCTGTTGACCGTTCTGGCCGTCTTCGACGACGACCTCGGCGTTCACCAGCGTGGTCCCGTCAGACGTCTCCGCAAGGACCTGTACCACGTTACCCACCTGCAGGTCGCCGCAGGTGAGCGGGACGTTACCGAGCCGGATGGTCGCGCTCGCCACTTCGATGGTGAAGACGGTCGCGCTGGGATCATCGTCGTTGGGTTTGACGCGGATCGTCCCGCCGGTGCAGTCGAGCACCTCCACGACACCCTGGAACTGCACCCGCTGGCGCGCGGAATGCGCCTCACCGCTATCGGAATCGATCTCGATCTGTTGCAAGTCGAGCACGCCGCCGGCGGGGACCACGACAGCCGTCGTGGCAAACAGACCATCGCGCTGCCGTTCGAAGAGCAGCTGGGTTGGTCCGCTGACATTGCCGCGCAGCTCGAAACGCCCGCTGGCATCAGTGTGTGTTGCCAGGTCCGACGCGGCGACACTGACGCGAATATCGGCCACGTCCGGTGCTGCGCCGGTCACCGCGACGACGTTGCCGCGGATAGCCGCGATCCCGGTCCCGCTCTGCCCGCCATCGCTGAGCGCCCCGCTACCGCAACCCATCGCCCACGACGCGAGCAGGAGTAAGGATCCGAGAGCCAGTGGGATACGCTTCATGGGGTAACCCTCCTCTTGCGCAGGCGCTTGCGTGCGGCCGGGCCCGGTGACGCCCGTGGCTCGCCGTCCTCGTGCGGCGTTTCGAAGTAGTAGACGCCGATGCCCGCGGCAGTGCGTGTGCCGCCCGGGGCGCGCGGCGCGCGATCACGATCGTGGCGCTGCAGCCGCGCGTTGGCGCGCTTCAGAAAGCGTTCGGCCTCACGTCGCAGAGCCGTCCGCAGCCGTTCGAGCCCGTCGCTGCCGATGTTGTCGTACGCAACCCTCTGCTGCAGGCGCGCCTCCTCTGCCTCGCCCAGCACGTTGTGCAGCATCGTCTCGATCAGCTCGGGCGGATCGTCAGCCAGCATGGCAAGCGCCTCGGGACGGCCGCGCGGCGGAACGTATGCGGTCCGCGTCAGCGCCACCACGTCGCCCTTACGCAAAACCGCCGCCCCGGCACCGATGAGCGCGTCCAGCAAAGCCCGCGGGTGCAGGTCGGCGGTCGTCTTGCGCGCCAACCCGACGAAGCTCGGTCCGCGCTGGGCGTCGTAAGGTAACGGCAAGGGGTTGCCCCGGTCGTCGGTCGTGCGTGGATCACTGGTCCAACGGCTGATGAGGCTGGCAACGAGATTACGGCTAAAGGCCCGCGGCGCCGCCGCGCGGTCGCGCGAGCGGATCCGCCGTACCTCCTTGCGGTTGATGCCGGTGAGAATCGAGATCCGGCTGTCGGTCGGTTCAGCGTCGGAGCGGCGGATCTCCTGTTCGGCGATGTCCACGAAGAGCTCACGCAGCCGCGCCTCGAT
>Ga0187892_10010250_pt1 | contig 11963 bp, 14 predicted proteins | sample MA1701073metaG_FD_139345 | JGI IMG/M metagenome (GOLD analysis project Ga0187892, IMG submission 139345) | Bio-ooze microbial communities from a basaltic lava cave in the Kipuka Kanohina Cave System on the Island of Hawaii, USA - MA170107-3 metaG ...
GACCTGGGCATCGTGCGGGAGGCGGAACGGGGAAAGTTCAAAGTGGTTCCCTGCGAGGAGTTCGCGCGGAATGTCGCGTCGGCCGCCGCCGCCCCGCCCCCCTCCGGCCTCGTTCCTCCCGGCGACGTCGATTACTGGATGCGCGAGTTCGGCCTCGACGATCCCTAACAAAACAAACGGTTTGTTTTGTTAGGTTAGAGGATGAAGTAGAGGGCGGCGCCGGCCATGGCGACGACGGCCCCTATGTGCGGCACCGGGGTGTCGTAGAGAAGGTGGAGCGAGAACGCGCCCCAGCTCCAGTCCGGGTTCCACCAGTCCGTGTGAATCTCCAGGTGGTCCTTGAACTCTCGGACGTGAAGGGCGCGGTCCTCCCGATTCTCCCGGTATTCCCGGACGTGCCAGCCGAACTTCGTGCGGCAAAGCGCGTTCGCGCAGCGAAGGTCGAACTGCTGGCGCAAGACGTCCAGCCAGGTAAGGTCGAGCGACACGAAGGTGTTGGGGTTGCGCCGGAGCCAGTCGACGCCGGCCCCGTCCAGGCGGTTCCACTGCAGCACGGCAACTACTCCTCGGAAGAGTAGACGCAAAAAGTGGCTGCGTGACACGTCGAAAGTGGCACGCTCCGAGAACGCACCTTGAAATCGCCTCGTCGTTTGGGGTTCGGGCGATTTCAAGAATTACCGACGGGCTTCGGCGACGAGGGCGCGGAAGAGGGACTGCTGGCGACGGTCGTCCTGCATCCGCTCGGGGTGCCATTGGACCCCGATCGCGAACCGGTGAGTCGGGCTCTCGAGGCCTTCGACCAGTCCGTCGGGACTCTCGGCCGTCTGGACGAGCCCGCGTCCGATCCGGCGGCAGGCCTGGTGGTGCCAGGAGTTGACGGTGGGGCGCGGGACACCGACGATGTCGCGCGTCCGGGAGTGCCCGAGCATTCCGACCGGATGGCTCACCCCTGCCGTATGCTTCCGGCTCCCGGGGAGGTCCGGGATGTGCTGATAGAGTGAGCCCCCCAGGGCGACATTCAGGAGCTGGCATCCGCAGCAGATCGCCAGGAACGGCATGTCGCGCCGCAAGGCTTCGGCGATTCCCAGGAAGTCACTCCGCTCGCGGTCCGGATGGAGGAGCTGCGCCTTCGGATGCTTGCGCTCCCCCCACCGGGCCGGGTTGATATCCGGCCCGCCCGTGAAAAGGACCGCATCCATGCGGTCCAGAAAGGCGCGGGTCTCCGCGGCCGTCCGGAAGAACGGCATGAGGACGGGCGTCCCGCCGGCCCGCAGGATCGAGTTGGCGTAGTTCCGGTCGAGCTTGTAGTACACGTCGCCGTCGTCGGTGACGAGCTTGCAGTTGATGCCGACGAGGGGCTTTCGTTTCATCTCGAGAGATGGATATAGAGCATCACGGCCGCGATGACAAGAGCCGCGAAGACGACGGACCCCGCGATGAGGACGGCGTTGTCGCGATCTTTGGACTCGCTCATGGCCGGGCGTCCCGCACGATTCCTTCGATCTCGGGGTCCGTGAGGAGCCGGTTGGAGCGCTTCGCCCGGTCGAGCACCGCGTTGACGACCGCGTCCGTGGCGGCGAGTCCGCGCTCCTCGAGCCAGAAGAGGACGTTGGAGCGCCCGCTCATGGGGCCGACCGTGATGACCTGCTCCCGGCCGAAGTCCGACGCCGGCACGCCGGAGTAGATGCGGTCGGCAAGCCAGCGTTCGCCCTTCCGCAGGGCCTTGATCACGGCCGCCGCGTGGACGCCGGTCGCGGTTTCGAAGGCGTCCTTGCCCACGACCGGGTAGCCGTGCGGGATCGGAACGCGGCAGTATTCCGACACCTTCCGGCAGTACTCGGAGAGGCGGGTGAGGTCGTTCTGGATCCACCCCATGAGCTTCAGGTTCACCAGGATCTGGTCCAAGGGGGCGTTCCCGACGCGCTCCCCGATCCCCAGCGCGGTCCCGTGAACGCGGTCGGCCCCCGCTTCGAGCGCGGCGATCGCGTTCCAGACTCCCAGCCCCCGGTCCATGTGCCCGTGGAAGTCCACCTTGACGTGGCGGAGGCCGCGGTCTTCGAGCCCTTTCCGGACGAACCCGACCAGCCGCGCGACGCCGTGCGGCGTGGCGTGGCCGCACGTGTCGCAGAGGCAGACCCGCTTGGCGCCGCACTCGATCGCGGTCAGGTTCATCCGCTCGATGTCCTTGGGGTGCGCGCGCGTGGTGTCCTCCGTCACGTACATGACGTCGATACCCTGCCGCGAGGCGAAGCCGACGGCGGCGCGCGTGTGCTCCAGCAGCTTCTCGAGCGTCCAGTCCTCGGCGAACTGCCGGATCGGGGAGGAGCCGATGAAGAGACACGCCTCGATCGGCCGGCCGGTCTTCTGGATGATTTCGGCGATGGGGCGGACGTCGGCCTCGAGCGTGCGGGCCGCGCAGTTGGCGGCGATCCGGAGCTTCTCCTCCTGCATGGCCCGGGCCACGGCGAGGGTGTCGTCCTTGACCGTCCCGCCGGCTCCCGGCAGGCCGATGTCGGCCGTGTCGAGACCCATCGCGTCCATGAGCCGGAGGAGTTCCACCTTCTGGTCGACGGTCGGGGAGGTGACGCTCGGGGACTGGAGGCCGTCGCGAAGCGTCTCGTCGTCGAACTCGATCCTGCGCCCGGGTTTCGGCGGCGCGTCGCCGGCCTCGTTCCAGTCGTAGATCAGGTCAGGGTTCACTTTCCTTCTTCGAGCGCGCGCAGGAGGGCCTCGAGCTGGCCGTCCAGCTTCTCCCGGAGCTCCTGGGCGTTGTCCTTCTTCTCGCCGATCGCCTCGAAGACGCCGCGGGCCGAGGAGGCGATGGCCAGGACGGATTCGCGGTGGGCTTCGGGAACGTGGGGGTTGAGCCGGAAGACCGCCTCGAGGAACTTCCGCTGCGCGGCCGAGAGGGCGGGGCCTTCGAGCCCGGCGGCCTCGCGGAGCATCTTTCGGGCCTCGCCCGCGAGCTCAAGCCGCAGTTTCTTCGGATCGTCCGGCCGCACGGCGATCATCTCGGTGAACTTGCGGGCCGACAGGTCCAGGCGCGTCAACCCTTCCTTCATTTCGAGCGCCTGCCCGGCCGCGGCGCAGTGGGCCACGCCGATGAGGATGTTTCGCATCTGCTCCAGCCCCATGTCGGCGACCGGCATCAGGCCCAGGAAGAGAAAGTCGCGATCCTTATGGGCCCGGCCTTCGACCGCCAGGCAGCGCTCCCGCCACCCGTCGACCAGCCGGGTCCAGCCCTGCTTGTCCAGCTTGCCGGCCGCCTCCTTCTGTTTGGCCGCGATCTCGTCGCCCAGGGCGCGGATGGCCTCGACGTACTCCGCCATGCGTTTCCGGACCGAATTCTGCTCCCGTTCGATCTCGGCGTCGGTGCCGATCTTGAGGACCTGGTCGGTGTGGCAGCGCGGGAGCGTTTGGAATTCCTCGCGGGGCTGGAGCCCGGGGTTGAAAAGCGCCCGCACGCCGTAGACGCCGGGGAGCGTCCGCTTGGGGTACAGCGTGGAGTCGCGCGAGAACTTGCGGTCCTTCACCAGCACCGCTCCCCGGTCGATCTCCTGCCCGTAGACAATCGCCCCGAAGTAGTAATAGACGTCGACGCGCGACCCGTCAGGCAGGTCGGCCTCGCCCTCGCAGCGGAAGAACGGTCCGGTCTTGCCCTCGGCGGGAACTTCCTTCACCGTGAAGGCGATCTTCGACTTGGCGTCGGCCGGCGGTTTTTCCTGGGCGGCGGCGCGACAGGCCAGGGACGCGACGAAGAAGACGGCGGCGGCGGTCTTGACCATGAGATTCTCCTCGGACCCGCCGCCCTCATGATACCGGAGAGCCGAGGCCAACGCAACCGGCGGGCGAATCTCCGTAGTCGGCCGTCCGCGCACATTCCGGGCATTCTTCGTTCGTTGTCCCAGCTCACATGCCCTATGGGGCGACTTTCGACACCTTTATGAACCCGATTTTGGGAAGGAATTCCGCGTGGGCGCCGCCTTCGCTTCCAGCCGCCGCGGACGCGACGGTGGTCCTTGAATCTCCGGCTGGTGAATTGCATTGCATATAATCGACTAGCCAAGTTCAGTTAGCGCTCCGTCCGGCGGCTACCGCTTTTGGGTACTTAGGTCAAAGTTGAGACTTGAGATTGTCTCTGAAGTAACAGCCCGGTATGATAAGCGCGCATACCCTGTTGCGCTCACGGTAATCCAGTACTGCACGCCTCTTTCGAGAATGACCTCGAACTTCCCATCGGTACCGACCGGCACAACTACCGAACGCTCGGGGTCATCAAGACGATCAATTGCTTTGGCCAAGACCAATTCCTTAGGTTTCACTGGCTTTCCCAGTTCCCCACGAATGTGACCTACAAAGTATCCTCCATCACGTAGCTTCTCGAACGTGAGATCAACTGCAAGACCACCTCGCAAACGGTCGCTTGATCCTAGGGTCTTGGTGACTGTCCGATAGAGCGGATGGGCAACGTCCAGGCTCACCTCTCCCTCATCCTCGAGGGGGATAGAAAAGCGCCCTAGCTCATCAGTTACTTTTGTCGAATAATCGATTTGGTTGCCGTCAGCGGTCTTTCTACGAATTGTGAGCGTAACAGAAGCGCTGGGGAGCACTTGACCAGAGGGTGCCCACACCGTCCCGCTCATGAGCGGAAGGCCCTTCAGCGCAAAGTCGATGCGAAATTCCAGTCCGCGACGCCAGTCCATGAACTCATACTCCTCCGAGGCCCAGCCGTAACCGGGTTTTCCGGCATCAACCTGGTATTTCCCGAAGGGCAGGAGGGCGCTAAACCGATATGTTCCGTCGGCGCCGGATGTTGTGTTTATTCTAAGATCGCTTTCGGGCTGGGTTGATTCACCCCCCCGACGGGGCCGTACTTCTACGTCCGCTCCGGCGAGTGATACGCCCTGAGCATCGCGAACAATACCAAAGAAGGTGATCCGACGAGTGAACACCATTTTCATGTTGACAAAGATCTCTTCACGTGCATCGGGCCCAGGTATCGACCTCTCTCGGGCCGTTCCCTGAAGCTCGGGCTCGCTTCCTCCCTCAGAAAGAACAGCGCTTAGCTCTATGGGACGCTTAGTGACCGCAAGCCTGAACTCTCCCGAATCAGAAGTCTTGGTCTTGAAGCCGCCCCCTCCTGACAGCAAGCCGAAGACGATTGCAGCTGAAAACAACGTCCTTGATTGTCTTCGTTCCCCGCCGACCTACGTCGAGCAAGATCTCTCTCATCGAAGCGTTGAGAATCGCGGCCACGGCCTCGCCAAAGCTCGTCGCGACCTGATGAAGCTCCGAACGAAGAATCTGGTCAAGCAAAGCTTTGTACTGAGGAATCGCGGCGTTCGCGTTGTTTGCCTGAAGTGCCCTTTCAATCGCCTCCGCCTTCTTCGTAAATGAACTTGCGATACGACTTTCGAAAATCAGGCCGTCACCCAAACCGATGTTCACAATATTCCGGAAGCATACTGCCGTATCTGTGGCTTCCGGAAAGCCAATGTCGGATGCTATAAGGGTAACTGTCTGGCCGGAATTAGTGGGCGAGCCGGTCACTGTAGGAGCAGTGGTGGTGGTCGTTGGCGGTCCCAACGTGACTGTGTGCGTGCCTTCTTGGAGCATCGGCACAAAGACATGAAGTAGCCTGTCACTCAATGGAGTCGCGGGAACAGGCTCGCCATCAACGAAGACGGTGTCAACCGACGACAATCCAGTCCCCGTAATCAGAACGACTGACTCGACACTAATCTGCACCGTATGGGGACAGATATCGTCGATCTGGGCCTCAGTGCCTTCGCTCAGGGCAGAGGAATCTGTGCAGAACGGAATCCGCATGAAAAGGAGAACGGAATTATCCAGCTCACAAAGCAGGCCCCAACTAATGGGGTTCTTCGGTGAGATCGGGTTTATGCAACCTTGACGGGAACGTGGGCTTTCTCGAGGGCGCGGATCGCGTCTTCCTGGAAGAGGAGCGACGTTAGGTCGGGATGAAGGATCTCGACGCCGATCAATTTTCCGTTCTCACCGATATCCAAGATCACCGCATCACCCAAATTCACCTGCCGCTTCGACGCCTTTTCCTTGGGCGCGTCGATATGGATGTAGGCTGATCCGTGACGTTGGTCGATCGTGACCGAATGAATCTTCATTTCACCCACCAAACACTGTGGACAATGATGGGATCTCCCGGGAAAAGCAGCACCTCGAGCGTATCCCCGTTGGTCCGACCCCTCCATATTTCGCTGTCGGGAAGCCATCCGTAACGGTCAAAAGCGCCGGATGTAAGCACAACCTCAACCGCCGCGCCCGGCACGCCGCGCATGAGGGCTTGGTCCGAACCATGGTCATCGTGTTGCCAATTGACGGGCAGATCATCCTCCCTTTCAAGCGCAGACGGGGGATGCCTGCGGACCGTCGAGATGAATTCTAGGCGGAGATGGGGATGATATCAAGGGTCGTTCAATTGCGGAGTGGATTGTAGGTCAGCCTCTTTCCCTTCGACTGCATGAGGGCCTGAAGCGTCCGCGTGCCGTCGGAAACCTTCCTGTGGTCCCACCGGAACCCGAACTCGTCACAATACCGCTGCAGGTGCTTCTTCGAGACCCAGTGGAACGTTCCATGGACGCCCCTCTTGAGGAGCGCGAAGAACGACTCCGCGGTGTTCGTGAAGACATTGCCCCTGACGTATTCTTTGGCCTTGTGGTTGACGATCTTGTGGCCCGCCGCCCATTCCTTCGCCAAGCCGGCGTACCCCGACCATTCATCGCTGTGGATCTCGGCACGCCGGTCCACCAGTTCCCTGATGGCCGACTTGAGCGTGGCCTGGTTGACGTGCTCGATCACGCGGGTCCTGATCCTACCGCCGCGCTCGACGAGCGCCATGACGGGCGTCTTCCGTTCGCTTCCCCGCCCGGGGATGCCCAGGCGGCTCCGGCCGCCGACGTAGGTCTCATCGACCTCCACGATCTCCGCCCTGCCCTTCAGTTTTCTCTTCGGACGTTCGACCTTCATCGCCGCCCGGATCCGGTGCGACAGGTGCCATGCGGTCTGGTAGGCGATGCCCAGATTGCGCTTGAGCTGGAGGCTCGAGACGCCCTTCTTGCTGCCGCACATGAGATGGAAGGCCGCCACCCATTTGCGGAGACCGATGCGGCTGTCCTCCATCACGGTTCCGACCGTCACGGTGAACTGTTTGTGGCAGGACCGGCACTGCATGAGGCCCGGTCTGGCGCTCTTGCCCTTGATCCTCGTGATCTCCGCGGATCCGCAGACGCACACCGGTCCGTCGGGCCAACGGACCTTCTCGAGGAAGACCCTCGCCTCGTCCTCCGTCATCGCCATGACCTGTACAAGATCCATCTTTCCGAGCCTCCTCACCAGCTCCCAGAAGATGGTACGATGATGACGTGACATCCGGGGACACATGGCCCTACGGCCCATCTGCACTCCTGAAGGCAGCCCCGGCGGGGCTCGAACCCGCACTCCCGGGCCCCAAACCCGGCGTCCTACCGTTTTAGACCACGGGGCTGAAAGCCGCGGACAGACTCCAAGATGGCTCTTGAATCGGTTCCTTCGCCCGCCTAAACTAGAAGATCGCTTCTATCAGCACCGCCGCCAGGATGAGGGCGACACCGGCCGTGACAAGCAGCGTCGTCCCTCTCCTGGTCGGCTTGATCAGGATTTCCTCCTTCCTGCCGATCTTCAGCGTGATCTCGGGCATCACGCGGTGGTCCTTCGCCGGGGACCACCTCGGTTCGTAGATCCTCGCCGGATACCTCATGCGCTGCCTCCTTCAAGACAGAGTGTCTCTGGTTCCGATTTCGCGCATGACCCTTGAAAGGCAGGTCCGGAGGTGATAGATTCCAGATGTTCGGTCTGGTGCTATCACCTCCGGGTGGTCCGCACTCTCGAGGATCAAGAGCCACGGGCCAGATGTCGGGAAAACCCGACGTCTGGCTCGGCTCGTTTCAGGACTCCGGGAGGCCATCCCCGGAGCGAGCCCGCGTGCGATAACTCCTAAAGAAGAGTTACTAGCAGAAGCACGTCTACGACACGATCAACAAGGGCGCGCAGATACGGTCCATCATCGCCAGCGTCACCGCCGCCGACCTGTCTGCGACGACAGCAGCATCGGGGTTCGGACCACAACCCTCGGCGAGGACCTCGCTAACGGGCACCCCACCACTCGTCGTGCGGGAGGGGATGATATAGCTGCTCGTGAAGAAGAGGATGGTCCACAAGATCAACATGCCCTGGATGTCTGCTACTGCATAGCCCCGCATGCCGTGGACTCCAACGTGGGACGATTGTGAACACGTTGGTGGCAGGGGGAGGGTGAAGCCACCGAAAGAACAATTCCCAGCTCGAGTTTAAATACAGTGCGGCTTCAGAAAAATCAATGGGAGCCTCATAAATAATCCGTCGGAACTCCGAAAGCGGGGCTTCCCGGCTTCCAGTTGTACGCTCGAGCTTTCGGTGTATACCCGGTTTACATTGATGGAAACCGGGATATACTCTCCTTCGGAACGCGGTCAACGTTCACGGCACAAAACGGCAGAAGCATCCGGCTTCCCGTTCGTTTCCGCCGGGAGTGCGACGGGCATTTCAAAAAATGCCCCGTCGCACGCCTTAGGTCATTCCCGGCGGGGCGTTGACCGCGTTCCCGTTGTGGAAACCCTTTGAAACGGCGGCGGGGCAGTTTCCACACCGGTCCACCATCACGCCGCGGAAAGCCTTGCGAGGTTTGAAGATGAAGTCCTGCCCAAGCTGCAATGGCGCCGGCCAGGTATCGTGGGGCCGTCTCGTCGCCATTCATCTCCCGCCGGTGGCCGTCGCCCTCTTCATCGGCGCGATCATCATTGGGCTCCTGCATTGGGTGACGCCCAAAGTGATCGAAGGCAAGAGGCAGGACTACTACGACGGATATTGGGAGGCCCTGACTTCGGCCCTTCCGGCCGTTGCGGACGACGCCATCACGTCAATCCAAAAGGCGAAGAATGAAAATGTCCGATGGTACAACCTCGGGACCGACAAGGCACACTACGACAACCTTGAAAAGGCCATGAGGACATTCAAGGAATTTGCCGCAGAGAATGTGCGGATCAGGAAATGGGCATGGCAGACGCAGCAGGACGCGGAAAGGAACAACCCTGGCGGCGCAAAGTGAAAACACGGCTTGGCGTCGTCATGAAACGGCATGGATGACACGGAGGATCGAATGAAGTCCATTAAGAGGTCGTTCGTATTGTTGGTACTGGCGTGCTCCGCATTCACCGGCTGCAAGTGCACCGATACGACCCAAGCCGGGCCGTACGGGGGAACGTATTTCACGAAGTGTGAGATGGGATGCCTCGATGGGAAGACGTGCGGCTGCTCCCCCGGGTGCCCCTGCCACAAGAAAGGGTGCAAGGGCGCATGCTCGACCTGCCATCCATAGGGACGGCCGCGCGGCCGGATCGGATCCGACCGTCGAAATGTTCCGGGCCTCGTGCGATGAACCGAAGTGCGGCCGCGTCCTCGTCGCGCTGCCGGTCCTGCGGTGGATGTTGGGGCATCAGATTTCGCGGCAAGATTGCGTACCGGAACGCCTGGAGAAATACGGTTTCCCCTTCGGCATTGAGGGTTATGAAGTGCTGTTCCCCCGCGTCCGCTCGACGGAGGCGCTGGCGGCGCTCAAGCGCGGGCATACGGACCGATGGACCATCAAATGTTTGCTTTGTATCGCGTCGATCTACGTCGATCGAGTTAAACGTCCACATACCCCTCTGATGTTGAATTCATCATAGTGTATCTAACAGATTGAAAACTAGAGAGCGCGGGGACAATCCATGCCGAAGAAACCCAACAAGAGGAAGACGAAAAAGGACACGCGGATCAGCCTTCATCCTCTCACGACGGAAGAGGCTCTACGCGCGGCTATGAGCGGACGTCCTGGCGAATTGGGTAGGAAACTGAAGGAAGCCAGGAAGAATCAAAACTAAACATCCAAAGCACCTCTACTACCACGGATAGGGGGTTGCTTTGTGAGCTGGATAATTCCGAAGGAGAATACCCAGGAATGCGGATGAAAGGCGCCTCTTCACGGGGTTATGCGCTTCAGAGCAATCTGGCACCGTTACCGAAACCGATGACTGTGCCATGGACAAAACCTCCACGCAAATAATTCGCGCCAGGAACTTCGCCCTCCTCTCCTGTGGGCATATACTACTACGTTCAAGACGAAGCAAACCATGCCATGTTCATGCCGAGCAGACCAGCTCGAACAGCTTCCCGAGCATCGCGAGCTCCTTTCGGGAGAGACGGCTGTCTAATCCTTGCGAATGGCTTCGCCCGGGTCCGGTGCCGCGAGTGCGGCTATGACACCTGTCGTCCTCCCGGAAATACCTTCCTTGCCTAGGCTGATAAATTGTGCCGATAATCGGTAGCCGCCGTTTCAATTGGCATTCAGCCATGCAGGGTTTCGATCATGGGCAGTGTCGTCTTCACAAGACGGTGCGGTTTTCTGTAACGTCACCGCGGGGCGTCGGTCTTACCCGTGAAATGAACAACCCGCGGCGCTGGATCGGCCGGGAATCCCTTTCCCGGGACGACTTCCTGCTGTAATCGGGCCCCCCTTTACTTTGACCGTGCCCGGCGCGGTGCTATATTCGAGCCGATTCCTGCGGGGGACGTGATCCATGGGCATGGAACTGGAACTGATCGAGTTCGTCTATTTCGCCTGCTTCTTCCTGGGGTTGGGCTTCGCCATCTTGAGCGGGCTCCTGTCGGGCGTCTTCACGGGCGGGGCGGAGGCCCACGTGGACGCCGGGGGGGCGGACGGCCACGTCGACGGGGGGCTGCACTTCCCGATCCTCTCGCCGGTGACGCTGGCGATGTTCGTGGCGACGTTCGGCGGGTCGGGGCTGATTTTCCGGAACGTGTTCAAGATGGCCGCTTACGCGCATATTCCGCTCGCCGCGGTCGCGGCGGTGGGGGTCGCCCTGGCCGTCGCCTGGGTCTTCTACAAGATCATGGGCGCCACGCAGTCGTCCAGCCTGGCGGCGGCCGAGGAGGCGCTGGGGGCCGAGGCGGAGGTGACGGTGCCGATCCCCCACGAAGGCCTCGGGGAGATCGCCTACACGCTTCGCGGCAGCCGGTTCACCAACCCGGCGCGCACGGCCGACGGCAAGGAGCTGCCCGCGCGCGCCATCGTCAAGATCGTGAAGCTCGTGGGCAACACCTACATCGTCCAGAAAACTCAGTGAGACGGAGGAAGAGGCAGGAATGAGTATGCTCGCGACGGCGGCCCTGGCGGCTCAGGAAGGCGGCGGGGTGCCCCCCTGGCTCCTCCCCGTGGTCGTGATCGGGCTCCTGGTCATGTTCTTCATTTTCATCATGGTGTTCGTGAGCCGGTACACGAAAGTCGGCCCGAACGAGGTGCTCATCGTCTCGGGCATCAAGCGCAAGCTCTCCGACGGCCGGCAGGTCGGCTTCCGGATCCTGAAGGGCGGCGGCACGTTCGTCTGGCCGGTCTTCGAGAAGGCCGAGCCCCTGTCGCTGGAGCTCATGACGATCGACGTCAAGACCCCGTCCGTCTATTCGATCACCGGCGTCCCGGTGCGCGTCGACGGCGTGGCCCAGATCAAGGTCCGGGGCGAGGACAACGCCATCCGGACGGCGGCGGAGCAGTTCCTCTCGAAGACCCCGACCGAGATCATGCAGATCGCCCACCAGACTCTCGAAGGCCACCTCCGGGCGATCATCGGCCGGCTGACCGTCGAGGAGCTGTACAAGGACCGGGACAAGTTCGCGCAGAACGTCCAGACGGAGTCGGCGGTCGACTTCGCGAACATGGGCCTCCAGATCATCTCCTTCACGATCAAGGACGTCCAGGACGACCAGGGCTACCTGGAAGCGCTGGGCAAGCCGCGCATCGCCCAGGTCAAGCGTGACGCCATCATCGGCCAGGCGGAGGCCGACCGCGACGCGAC
>Ga0187892_10010251_pt1 | contig 11961 bp, 14 predicted proteins | sample MA1701073metaG_FD_139345 | JGI IMG/M metagenome (GOLD analysis project Ga0187892, IMG submission 139345) | Bio-ooze microbial communities from a basaltic lava cave in the Kipuka Kanohina Cave System on the Island of Hawaii, USA - MA170107-3 metaG ...
ATTCAAACTCCAAGTAGCCCTTTAACCCGGCTTAGTCCAACACCGAATTGTGTGGCGGCTTTCTTGCGTGCTGCTCGCGGCGCCTCTCCCCCCGCGCCACACTAATTCTTAATTCGTTAGGCGGCGCGCGCGGAGGCGACCCAATGCCTTGGTTTGGTCAGCGCTGCGGGATCACATTGGCGTGCCGCGCGAACAGACGCCAAGTACCCGTCTCCTTCTTCCAGATATTCGTGAAGCGCCGCCTCACCTCCAGGCCGGCCACGAGTCCAACGCTCGGCGCGTCACTGACTGGCTTCAAGGTCTCAAGTCCCATGATGATGGCGAAGTCGCCGTCAACGCGAGTGAATTCGATTTTTCGCTCGAACGACGAAAAGTTGATGATGCCACTGTGCACGAATGTATCCATTACTGTCCGCTTGCCGATGACTACCGCGTTATTCGGCGCGTTAACGGTGAGTTGATCGGACCAGAGGCGTTCGAGCGTTGGGACATCCCGTCTCAAAGCGGCAGTCCGCTCCTGGTCATCAAGCTTGCGAACGGTTTCTTCGTCCGACTTATGAACTTGGGCCCAAGTCCCTATCCACGTGCCCGCGCCGATCAGCAAAAGGATTGACAATTTTGTTACCCGTTTCACACCACACCTCCTCTGATTGATTCGAAAGATGGGTTCTGCGGCCTAACGCTGGCCTTCAGCTGCGGCGCGCGATCAGCATTCAAGCTGGAGGTAAAAGGTTACTTGAGAAGCACGCTATCGCGCCGTCAGCTGCAAGGCTTTGTTGAACTAAGCGCTGCCGCGCAGAAAGAACTTTCTCTCGGCGTTCTCTGAATAACTCGATCATTCTCCCTCACGGGCCCATTCTCGTTACACTTCCCGCATCAACGACAGGGTAGTGTCACCAACCATGCGACGGCGTGACACTGCCGGTCTCAACTTCTTCTATCTGGAGGTGTCACCATGACTGAACTGCGAAAGAGAATGATCGAGTGTCTGCAGTTGCGCGGGCTGTCCGAGCGCACGCAGGAAGCTTACGTCCGGGCAGTGCGGCAACTGGCCGAACATTATCACAAGTCACCTGACCTGATCAGCGAGGAAGAACTGCGCGAGTACTTTCTCTTCATCAAGAACGCCAAACACTACGCCCGCAACGCCATGACCATCGCCATCTGTGGCCTCAAGTTCTTCTTTGAGCACACCCTGAATAAAGAGTGGGCCACCTTCAACATCGTGCGCCCGGCGCCGGAGAAGAAACTGCCCGCCATCCTCAGCCTGGCGGAAGTGCGCCAGATTCTCAGTTCCCTCAGATTGCCGCGCTACAAAGTCTGTCTGAAGACGATCTATGCGTGCGGCCTGCGCTTGCAGGAAGGCACGCATCTACAGGTCGCTGACATCGACAGCGCGCGCTTGATGATTCACGTCCGGCATGGTAAGGGCGCCAAGGATCGCTACGTGCCGCTGCCGCAACGGACGCTGCAGTTGCTGCGCCAGTACTGGGTTACTCGTCGCAATCCCGTGCTGCTCTTTCCCGCTGAAGGGCGTGACCACATTGACCTGGCTCAGGCCACCGAGCCCATGTCCAAGAGCAGTGTGCAGGACGCTTTCCGCGCCGCCTTGCAAGAGAGTGGTAACAACAAATGCGCTTCCGTGCATACGCTGCGCCACTCGTAGCACCCCACGCGGGCTGCCCGCGTGGGGACCCCGCCCTGGCTCACCCATGGGCCATCAACTGCTGGTCGGTGATGCGGCAGAGATCCGGCGGCTGGCGCGGCGGCGACAGAAGAACGATCGCCGCGATGCCCAGTTGTTGCTGGAGCTGCTGCTGACACAACGAGTTTCCCACACTCTTTCGTTATTCGCGCGAGAGTCGGGAAGTGCTGCGGCAACTGCGTTACCGGCACAAGCTGGTGAAGCTCCGTACCATGGTCGTTAATAGCTTGCATGCGTTGGCCATCAATGCCGGACTCAGCCTGCGGGCACAGCTGTTAACGAAAGGCGGCCGCAAGCAGTTGGCTGGTTTACAACTCTCAGTCATTAGTCAGCAGCAGCGCGATGAGTTGGTTAGTCTGGCCGATGAACTGACGCGGCGCATTGTCACCGTGGAGCAGTGGCTGCAAGCGCAGGCTCAGAGTGACCTTCGCGTGCGGCGCTTACAGACGCATCCCGGGTGGGTTTGTTGACCTCGCTTTGTCTGGTCCATACCTTGGGCGAGCTCAGTCGTTTCGCTTCCACCCGCAAGGTGGCGGCTTATGTGGGCTTCGACCCCATGGAAGACTCATCCGCGGAACGCAAAGCTTACGGCGGCATTAGTAAAGCCCTCGCGGCTGTTGCGCTATTTGCTGGTGGAGGCGGGCCAGACGGCCGCCAAAAACGATGAGCACTTGAAATAGTGCTATCGTCGCCTGCTACCGCGGCGGGGTAAAGCGCGCGCCAAAGTAGCAGTGGGACGCAAGCTGCTCATCAGATGCTTCATCACGGGCCGGGCGGAAATTGACTATGCCGAGTTTCTCCGTCGCGCTAAGACTAAGAAAGAGGCGGAGTGAAACGGCAGTGGGCAGTCGGCTTGTCCGGCGAAGGCCGTAGGTCAGGTAGTCATTACTCATACCTGTACGCTGATTGGCCGCGCGGCGACCAGGCCGGGAACGCCGCAACCAGATTGTCTGGCTTGAGTTGTTTCGCTTTCCGTCCGCCGCGGTGTGCAACCCAGACAGCGCCAGTATCGAAAAAGTTAGTTTGATTAAACGCCACACGATGTCCTTGCTCGGACACACGGGGAAAGAGCAAATGTCCGTCCAGACCAACCTCAATGCGCCGAAGATCGCTTCCATCGGCATTCATCTCGTAAAGTTCGAATCTGCCGCTGCGATTACAGCTGAAGACAATCCTCCCTTCAGGCGTCCACGAGAGGGAGGTGTCGAAACCCGGATCGAAAGTAACCCGGACGACATTGCCCCGTCGTCATCCATCACGTAAATCTCAGTGTACCGTCACGAGTGCTCTGGAACACGATCTGGCAGCCATCGAATGACTAGGCAGGCAGCCGGTCACTTGCGGGATGGTTAGTAAGATTAACCAGCTCTGACCCGTCGGGACGCATGACGTAAATGTCACTATTGCCGCCGCGATTACTGACGAAGGCGATCCGTCCGCGATGGTCGTCATCGTCACCATCATCACCGTCAGCGTGAGCCACGACGTTATTAAATGTCCGATTCATCAGCCACAGAGTTTCGTTCATACCGGATAACGATTTGCTTTGCGTGGCGGGCGGATAAACTGATCCGAAGCTGAGAACGGTGGAGGCGACGAGCGCGGCGATAGCAAATGATTTTTGGAAGCTGCGGTTCATTGTTTTTTCCTCCTCAGATTAATTTCCACTTCAGAACCCGACTCTGCTCGAATGGCAAGCGAGAGGGGGACTTATGAGGGCCGATTGGCGAGTTAGCCATGGTGGTCCTCCCGTAACCTGATCGCTCGCGCGGCGTTTGGCGTTAACCCGCAAGAAACGCCGAGAACAAGGGTGAAGGTAGATTTTGGGATGAGTTCCTCAGCCTTGACGAAATGAAGGCGTGGTAAAGACCACGCCTATCTCTTAATCTGGATCCCTGCCGGTTAGCCTCCTTCGCTTGATCACGTAGATGTCCTGATCGCCAGAACCGCCCGGGCGATTCGACATGAAGTAAAGCTCGGTCCCATCGAATGAGAGTGAAGCTCGCCCGTCAATAGAGGTGCTGTTCACCGTCGGTCCGAGATTTTCGGGGGTCGTCCACGGACAGGTTATACACGCCCGAGTCGATACATAAAGGTCAGGGGAGCCCCCGAGCGAACCAGGTCGGTTCGAATCAAAAAATATCTCGAGACCGTCTCGCCCTCGGATGTTCGGCCGTATTTCATTGAAAGGGGTGTTGAATTCCAAGACGGGACTGGCCGGTCCGAAGGTCCCGTCGGCTTGAAGCTCACTGACGTAGATATCCCCAAAACCCAGACCTCCGGGCCGCAGCCCGCTGCTGAAATAGAGATGGACCGTGCGGCCCTCGCGGTCATCGTCGTCGTCCTCCTCTCCGACGTCCTCGAACAGCGATGGCGAGAGTTCGATACCCGTGCTGTTCACCTGGCATCCGAGATTCTGAGGCTCACTCCACTCTGTGTAGCTATGCCTGCTAAGCCGTCGGGCAACGTAGATGTCGGTAGCGCCGCAGCCTCCTGGCCGATCACTGACGAAGTACAGGTACCTCCCGTTCTTGGTCAGCGCCGGACAAAATTCTTGATACTCGGGTGTGTTTATGTCCGGCCCGAGCGAGAAGGGCTCACCCCATTCTCCGCGCCGGCTTTCCCGATGACTGACGTAAAGATCCGTCGGCCCTGCCCCTACGTCACGGTTCGAGGCAAAGATCAGGTCGCGCCTGTTTCTGGTAATGAACGGGCAGCCGTCGAGCGCGGCCGTATTAACCGGCGAGCCCAGATTGACTGGGGCCGACCAGTCCGTGAATCGAAGGGCCCGTCGACGAAACTGGGCATCGGCCAATTCATCTTCTTCGTTGAGCGGGGTCTGCTGCGCCGCGCCCCTGACGCAACCGAACACCACGACCGCCGCCAAAAGGCTGAATCTGACAAAAGGTACGTTTCTCATTTCGTAAACCTCCATTTATGAACCGCATGTTCACGGGAGCGGTTCTGTCCCGTTTGTCGGAGAATCTCGACGGACGTTACAACTGCCGGCCCGTCTGATGAGTGAAAGTTTGTTGCCTCACTTAATAAGAGCGAAATTCAGTTAAGAAGGGGGCCACAAGTAAGTATGAGACGCGGAACAATGGGTTAGGAGTCTCGCCCTGAGTAGGAATTAAGGTGCCAGATGCTGGCAGCCTTGTCCTAAAGGATTACGGAAAAGCTAGTGACTTTTGATTGATTCGATATCGAACAGAGGAGTAAATTAATCCGAAAGGAAAGGATCGCCCTACAGGAGAATTCCTGTTCTTATGGCAACACCTTCACGAACGGACGTGACCGGCCTTCTTGTTGACTGGAGCAAGGGCGATCAGGAAGCGCTCAATAAGCTGATGCCGCTGGTCTATGATGAACTGCGTCGACTCGCCAGCCGCCATCTACGTCACGAGCGGCCCGGTCATACTCTGCAGACCACCGCGCTCGTTCACGAGGCGTATTTGAAACTGGTGGATTAGAAGAATGCGAACTGGCAAAACCGCGTGCAGTTCTTCTCCGCTGCTGCGCAGGTGATGCGTCACATCCTGGTAGATTACGCGAGAAGCCGGAGGGCCTTTAAGCGAGGCGGAGACTATTTTAGGTTATCGCTTGACGAAGCGGTCATATCGTCTGAGGAAAAGGATCCGGATCTGTTAATTTTAAACGAGGCGCTCAACAGCCTGGCGGCCATTGACTCACAGCAGAGCCGCGTGGTTGAGCTTCGGGTGTTTGGGGGACTTACTGTCGAAGAGACGGCTGAAGCTTTGGGAGTATCACCACGAACTGTCAAACGGGAATGGAGCATGGCCAAGGCCTGGCTCCACAAGCAGATGAGAAATAACGCGGATGTTCGCTAAACTGTAGTTTGTCGTCAACCTCGTAAGCTTCAACTAAAGGGATCGAAGAAGTCTGTTCCCTTAACTTGAACTTTTGCCAAGCGTAACGACAAACTGAAGTTTATCGAACATCAACTTCATCAGCTACTACTCACATTTATGATACCGGAGCGGTGGCACCAGCTAAAACAGATTTTCCAATCCGCACTTGAGCGAAACCCGTCGGAGCGCTCGGCATTTGTGAGTCAAGCCTGTGCTGGCGATCCAGCACTTCGCAGCGAAGTCGAGTCGCTTCTCTCTTCTCACGATCAAGCTGGGGATTCCATCGAAGCAATGGCCGCAGAAGCGGCTACCGAGTTGCTGGCAGACGACCGCGCAATCGTAGGCAAACAAATCGGCCATTATCAGGTGCTGAGCCATATCGGGCGGGGCGGCATGGGCGAAGTGTTCCTGGCTCAGGACGCGAGCCTGGGTCGAAAGGTTGCGCTCAAACTGCTGCGCACCGAGTTCACCAGGAACGAAGAGCGGCTGCGCCGCTTTCAGCAGGAAGCGCGCGCCGCTTCTGCACTGAATCATCCGAACATTCTCACCATTCACGAGATCGGGCACCAAGATTCTATGCACTTCATGGCTACGGAATATGTAGAAGGAGAGACGCTTCGCCAGCACATTTCGCGCGCACCTATGACTCTGGGCCAGGTACTGGATGTAGCCGTTCAAGTGGCGAGCGCACTGGCGGCAGCGCATCATGCGGGAATAGTTCATCGGGACATTAAGCCTGAAAACATAATGCTGCGCACGGATGGCTACGTCAAAGTATTGGATTTTGGACTGGCCAAGCTCGCCGAACCGAAAACAGTCGACAGTGGGGCTCCGACGCTGCTCCAAGTAGAGACGGAGCCGGGCATAGTGATGGGTACGCTCAGTTATATGTCGCCGGAGCAGGCGCGAGGACTGAACGTCGATACAAGGACTGACATCTGGAGCCTGGGTGTGATGATCTATGAGATGGCGGCCGGCCGCCAGCCATTCGAGGGCGAAACAGCCAGCGATGTCATGTCGTTGATACTACAAAAAGAGCCTCTTCCGCTTACACATTCCTTGCCTGAAGTTCCGGGGGAGTTGGAGCGGATTGTTAGGAAAGCACTGCGTAAAGATAAAGAGGAGCGGTATCAGACGATCAAAGACCTGCTCATTGATCTGAGGAACTTGAGAAAGGAGTTGGAGATCGAGGCCGAGATGGAACGCTCTCTACCGCTGGCGACCGACAGGATGCCGGGCAGCGGGCAGTCTACGGCGGCGACGGCACAAACTATATCAAGCGCTGAATATCTTGTCACCGAGATCAAACGGCATAAGCGACTGGCGGCTCTTATTCTGGGGATGATAATTGTCCCGGCGGCTGTTTGGTACCTGCTGTCTCGTTCAAGCTCAGGGACTAAAGAAGCGACGACGACTCTGAGAAATGCTGCCTTCACACAGCTCACTGACCAGGTAGGGCCGGAATACTTTCCCTCTCTTTCTCCCGACGGCAAGTCATTGGTTTACGCCAGCTATGCTTCCGGCAACTTGGACATCTACTCTCAACGGGTAGGCGGGAAGAACACTATCAACCTGACCCGTGATTCCTCCGCCGGCGACACGCAGCCGGCCTTCTCGCCTGATGGTGAGTTAATTGCTTTTCGATCTGAGCGGGAGGGCGGCGGCATATTTCTGATGGGGGCGACGGGTGAGAATGTGAAGCGGCTGTCGGATTTCGGCTTCAACCCAGCCTGGTCGCCCGACGGTAAGGAGATTGCCTGCGCGGACGAAAGCATTGTGACAAACCCCGCCATGCGATGGAGCTCTATCAACCGGATCTGGGCTGTGAGCGTCGCCACAGGCGAAAAGCGGCTGGTTGCGACAGAAGGTGCGCAACCCAACTGGTCTCCGCACGGCTATAGGATCGCCTTGAGTGGCAGACTTAGACCGGGAGGGCGCCGAGACGTCTGGACTATTCCGGCGGGCGGCGGTGAACCGGTGGAAGTCACTAAAGATCCGGCTATGGACTGGAACCCGGTCTGGTCGCCGGACGGGAAGTATCTGTATTTCGCGAGCGACCGGGGCGGGAGCATGAACCTGTGGCGCGTACCAGTAGCGGAGAATTCGGGAAAAGTCTTGGGCCAGCCCGAGGCGGTCACCACTCCCTCGCCTTACAGCGCGCATTTGAGCTTCTCACGTGACGGGAAACGAATGGCTTATGCGCAGATAATAAGCAGAGCCAACCTCCAGCAAGTCGGGTTTGATCCCAGAAGGGAAACGGTCACGGGTCAACCAGTCTGGATCACTCAAGGCTCCAGGTGGGCAAACACCCCGGACCTCTCGCCAGATGGCGAGTCGCTAGCCTTTGATTCTCAGGGGAGCCAACAGGATGATCTATTCGTCATCAGGCGTGACGGCACATCCTTGCGACAGTTGACCGACGACATTCATAGGGACCGTAAGCCCTATTGGTCGCCTGACGGTAAGCGGCTCGTCTTCTTTTCGAACCGGAGCGGCAAGTGGGAAATCTGGGTGATCAACTCAGATGGGAGTGGATTGCAGCAACTCACTGACACGCCAAAAGAGGTTACTAACGCTGTCTGGTCGCCGGATGGTACTCGCCTCGCCTACCGCAATTACGGTAGCTCCCCCTCAATAATTGAAATCGGGAAGCCCTGGAGAGATCAGTCGCCGGAGGTACTACCCTCAATGAGCGACTTGAGTGACTGGTACCCCTGGTCGTGGTCTCCCGACGGGCGGAAACTTGCTGGGTTCAAAGTGGGCGTCGCAGGCCCTGAAGGCATCTCTGTTTATTCCCTTGAGTCTCAGCAATTCGAGAAACTGACGGACTTCGGGCTCAGGCCCATCTGGTTGAGTGATAGTCGCAGAATGTTGTTTCAAGACCTACAAGCAAGGCTTTACCTGCTGGACAGTGAGTCAAAAAAGGTTCGTGAGGTCCTGTCCGGGACTCCCCATGATCTTGGCAATGGGGTTACGATCTCTCGTGACGACCGGCTGATCTATTTTAGTCTCGTCACCACCGAAGCCGACATCTGGCTGATGACGATGGAATGAACGAAAGTTAGATCCCCTCCGCGCGGAAGATTGGTCTAGCCAAGGGCCATTCGCACGCTGTTGATACTGACACTCGAATGGCCTGCTTCGTCCCGATAACCTAAAAGGATGATGGGAAGATGAGGGGGTTATGTGTTCGTACCAAGCGTGACATAGCTTCCTTTGACGGCTGAAACCTCGGTAAATACGGCTTGGTAACGTTACGTGCTTCTGGTAATACCCCGCACATCATCACTTCCTGGTGACTTTCACTTTGCCACAGGAGTTGCGGGCGCTGGCTCGAAGCCATCAGAAGGCGATCTACAATCTGCTCTTTCGCGCTTCCGCCGCTGCCTTACAACAACTGGCTCAAGACCCAAGGTTCGTGGGAGGCCGCCTGGGCATGGTCGGCGTGCTCCACACCTGGACCCGCCAGCTTCTCTATCATCCCCACGTTCATTACCTCGTCACCGGCGGGCGGCCTCACGGCTGACGGCCGCTGGCGCTCGGCACGCCCAGACTTTCTGCTGCCCGTCAAAGCCCTTTCCCCAATCTTCCGCGCCAGGTTCCGCGAGGCCCTCCAGCAGACGGAACTGTTTGCTCCAGTACCGGCCCCGCTCTGGCAGAAAGACTGGGTGGTCCATTCCGCACCCGTGGGCTCCGGCCAGCAAGCCTTCCAGTATCTCGCCCCCTACATCTTTCGCGTCGCTATCAGCAACAACCGCATCCGTTCGCTGCAGCAGGGCGCGGTCACTTTCGCTTACAAAGAGTCGGCCACTGATCAACTCAAGCGTTGCACCGTCACCGCCCAGGAGTTCATCCGCCGCTTCCTCCAACATGTGCTCCCACCACGCTTCATCAAGGTCCGTTACAATGGCTTGCTGAGCCCCGCTCATCGTCAACTGCTACTGAAAGCCAGACAACTACTCTCAGCCACCACCAGCAAACTCAAGACTCAAAAGGTAAAAACCTCCCCATCGCTGGCGCTGCTAAGCTGTCCGCATTGCGGCGGTCCACTCATGCTGCTCGCTCCCATCGCCAGAGGCCGCGCCCCATGAAACTTCAACCGCTGACTATATGGTCGTCTCTCTATTGTGCCCGCCCACGGCGACGAACTCCTCTCACCATCACTGCCGAACTCTGTCTGCGAGCGCAAAAAAAAACCAGCCGCACTGGCTGGCTTCTTCTTCCTCAACCTCTACATCACTCACCTCATCGCTCGTCTTCCTCCACCCCGCCGCCCTTCACCCACCTCTCGCTTCCTCAAGTTGATCACTCAAACTCCAAGTAGCCTCTAACCCGGCTTAGTCCAACACAGAATTGTATGGCGGCTTCCTCTCTCATCAGTCATCCCTTTCGCACCACGCCCCACACTAATTCTTAATACGTTAGATTTCGCTTCACAGGGCAAACATCTCTCCCAGCACTTCCAATACTTCTGCTTGGGTTTTGCTATCAATTCTGCCCAGCTTTTTTACCAACCGTGCTTCATCTACTGTGCGAATCTGATCTAACACAACCTGACCAACTTTGCCTTGAAATCGACAATTAACTCTAGTCGGGTAGTTCCTTCCTTTGGTGGTTAAAGGCGCAACAATGACGGTGTTGATGTGGCGGTTCATCTCATCAGGTGAGATCACAAGGCACGGTCTGGTTTTCCGGATTTCACTCCCGATAGTTGGGTCAAGGTTAACCAGATGGACATCAAAGCGTTTGATTACCACTGCCATTCATCCTGGTCCCAACTACTTAAACTTATCTCATTATCAAGCAGTTGATCATCACCTCTTTCCGCCATCAGTTGGAACTCCTCATCCCAGCCTTGCCGTGGATGTCTAGGTGAACGAATAACGATCTGATCGTCTCGCACTTCAAGCTCGACTTCTTCACCGAGACTGGTTTGCTCAAGAAGGGGCTTCGGGATACGAATCCCTTGAGAATTGCCGATTTTTACGATACGCGTCTTCATGGCTACAATGTAATTACGAGGAATGGCGATTGTCAAGCTGGTCAAGAGGAAGAAATCTAACGCTGCGCTTCAGCCGCGCCGAGCGCAAGCATTCAAGCTACATCGCGAGGAATAACCGTAAGTAGCATGCTACCGAGGCGTCGGCTGCAAGCGCTTGTTGAACTAAGCGCTGCGCGCAGATGAAAGCCTGAGAAGCAAATCAGATTTGCAACCGTCTCTGCCACCGAGTTCATGCGCCGCTTCCTGCAACACGTCCTGCCGGACCGCTTCGTCAAAGTCCGCTACTACGGCTTGCTCTCTCCCGCTTACCGGCAACTGCTGTCGCATGCTCGACAACTACTTTCAGCCGCTACAGCCAAACCACAACCTGAGCTGGTAAAAATCACAGTTCCGCCGCCGCCGTTAAGTTGTCCCCACTGCGGTGGTCCACTCACACTGCTTTCACCACTTGCTCCCAGAGGTCGTGCTCCATGAAGCTGCTCCAATGTCTATGCTCATACTTTTATTCTCTCCAGTCACTGGTGAACTTCGCTCGCTGTCGCCCTACTCTGTCTGCGATCACAAAAAAACCAGCCTCATTGGCTGGCTTTCTCTACCTCAGGCTCATCATGACTTCCTTCACGGCTCTTTTTCTTCTCCCGCCCCGAGCTTCACACATTCCTTGCTCTCTTCAGTTGTTTATGCAAACTCCAAGTAGCCTCTAACCCGGCTTAGTTCAACACAGAATTGTGTGGCGGCTCATTGAGCGTCCCCCCGCTTGACTCGATTCACCGCGCCACACTAATTCTTAATACGTTCGGCGCGTTGCTGACATGATCGAACGCCGGGAGCTAAACCTCAAGCAGCTTCGAATCAAACCAGACATCCTCATGATCGTCAGCTACCAGGAATCGCCATCCAGGCGCTAGACCAAGATACTTGGCAACGTCAGGGCGGCGTTCTTCTAAATGCTGGACATGCCAGACCTCAAAGAAGTCTGGCGCATCAGACAACTCCTCGCCAGCCCACAGAAACCATCCGCAAGATTGGCCTTCCTGCGGGTGTCGCAAACCGTTAAGGGGCAATGCACTAGACAGAAAGTTCTTGCTGATTCCAAGCATGAGGTCCGACTCCACTGGCTCGTAGTCAGCGCTAAACCTAAAACATATTTCCTTCTGCTGATCAGCTAGCTTCGACATGGACTTTTACATCGACTCTATCAGTAGCGCCGAACGCCTCGGGCATCACCTGCGGACGCCGCAGGCGGCCGTCAGGTGCATGCCCTTGTTGAACTAAGCGCTGCGCGCAGATAAGACCTCACTCCAGCGCCGCCTTTGAAATAACCCGATCATTCTCAATCGCAAGACCTGTCCAGCTACACTTCTGTAAACAGCCTTGAGTTCCGA
>Ga0187892_10010252_pt1 | contig 11957 bp, 10 predicted proteins | sample MA1701073metaG_FD_139345 | JGI IMG/M metagenome (GOLD analysis project Ga0187892, IMG submission 139345) | Bio-ooze microbial communities from a basaltic lava cave in the Kipuka Kanohina Cave System on the Island of Hawaii, USA - MA170107-3 metaG ...
CGCCGATGCCGAGGTCATCAAGATCGACGGTTCGAGCACGGTGTTCCCGATCACCGAAGCGGTCGCGGAGGAATTCCAGATCCAGAAGCGCGGTAAGACGCGCGTGACGGTCGGAATCTCCGGTACCGGCGGCGGCTTCAAGAAGTTCTGCCGCGGTGAGACGGACGTGCAGGATGCTTCGCGGCCGATTCTGGCGGCGGAAATGGAAGCCTGCCGCACGACTGGCGTGAAGTACTACGAATTGCCGATCGCCTACGACGCGCTGACGGTCGCAGTGCATCCGCAGAACAACTGGATTTCGCAGCTGACGGTCGGCGAATTGAAGAAGATGTGGGAACCGGCGGCACAGGGCAAGGTGACGCGCTGGAACCAGGTCAACCCGAAATGGCCGAATGAAACGCTGGCCCTGTTCGGACCGGGATCGGATTCCGGTACTTTCGATTACTTCACGGAAGCGGTGGTCGGCAAGGCGAAGTCGAGCCGGGGCGATTTCACCGGCAGCGAAGACGACAACGTGCTGGTACAGGGTATCGCCAGCAACAAGCACGCGCTCGGTTACCTCGGATTCGCCTACTACACGCCGAACAAGGATCGCCTCAAGGCGGTACCGATCGTCGGCAAGGCGGGAAAGCCCGTGAGTCCGTCGCTCGAAAACGTCACCAATGGCACCTATGAACCCTTGTCGCGCCCGCTCTTCATCTACGTCAGCGAGAAAGGAGCGCAGCGTCCCGAGGTCAAGGAATTCATCGAGTACTATCTGACGAAGAGCCAGCCTCTGATCGAGGAAGTGGGATACCTGCCGTTGCCGGCGAAGGCCTACGAGCTGGCGTCGAAGCATTTCCGCGAGGGCAAGCTCGGCACCGGCTTCGGCGGCGTGCCGGAAGTCGGCCTCAAGGTCGAGGAGCTGCTCGCGCGCGAAGCGAAGCTTTGAGCGGATTGCCAGTCACGGGTCAGTGCGATTAGCCTGTACCCTGAATGACGACTTGGGGAGCGGGGCCATGGGGCCCCGCTCTCGCACTGCAAACAAAGGGGGCTAGCACCGTGTCCCACGTGCGCGGCGAAAGGACATGACAGCCGGCGCCGTCATTTCACAACCGGGTTTGCGGCTGCGCAAGCTGCGCGACCGGGTCGTCGAGACCGGATTGCTGCTTGCGGCGCTGGTCGCCGTTTTCACGACGATCGCGATCGTCGTCGTCCTGGTCATCGAGTCGGTGCCCTTCTTCAACACCGTGTCGGTAATGGATTTCCTGACGGACACGATGTGGACCCCGCTGTTTGCGGAGGCGCGCTACGGGATCCTGCCACTGGTTGCAGGCACGCTGGTGACCACGCTGGTCGCGCTCGCGGTCGCAATCCCGGCAGGCACGATCATCGCGATATATCTCAGCGAGTTCGCGCCATACAAGATTCGCGAAACGATCAAGCCGGCGCTCGAACTGCTGGGTGCCGTGCCGACCGTCGTGTACGGTTATTTCGCGCTGCTGGTGGTTACTCCCATGCTGCAGAAGCTGATTCCCGGCTTGCCTGGATTCAACATGCTGTCCGCCGGTCTCGTAATCGGCATCATGATCATTCCCTACGTGGCGTCGGTCAGCGAGGACGCGATGCGCGCCGTGCCGAACTACATGCGCGAAGGCAGCTATGCGATGGGTGCGACGCGTTTTCAGACCGCCACCCGCGTAGTAGTCCCGGGTGCGTTGTCTGGGATCGCCGCGGCCTATATCCTGGGCATCTCGCGCGCCGTGGGCGAGACCATGGTGGTTGCGATCGCCGCGGGCCTCCAGCCGAACCTTACGTGGGATCCAACTGAGCCGGCGGCGACGATCACCGCCTTCATCGTGCAGGTGAGCTTGGGCGACCTGCCGCACGACAGCATCGGCTATCAGTCGATCTTTGCCGCGGGCCTCGTGCTGATGCTCATGACGCTCGTGTTCAACATCGCGGGCTTCTCGCTGACCCGCAGGTTCCGCGAGGCGTACTGACATGCACGCGACCACCGCCGCCGCGACCATCGAGCAGATCCGCGCCGACGTCAACCGCCGCAAGATTCTCGATCAGTTGTTCGTAATCGTGGGTCTCCTGATCATGTTCTCGGCGCTGCTGGTGCTCGCCCTGCTGTTCCTCGACCTCGTGCGCGACGGCGCGCCGAAACTGAACTGGGAATTCTTCACGTCGTTCCCGTCGCGCAGCGCCGCGCGCGCGGGCATTCTGTCCGCCTGGGTCGGTACCTCGCTGATCATGCTCGTGACGGCGGCTATTTCGATGCCGGTCGGCGTTGCCGCGGCGATCTATCTCGAGGAATACGCGCCGAAGAACTGGCTGACGGCGATCATCGAGATCAATGTCACCAACCTCGCCGGTGTGCCGTCCATCATCTACGGCCTGCTGGCGCTCGGCCTGTTCGTGTACCAGTTCAATCTTGGCCAGAGCATCGCTGCTGCGGGGCTCACTTTGTCGCTCCTGATCCTGCCGATCATCATTGTCGCCACGCGTGAATCTCTCCGCGCCGTTCCGCGGGCGATCCGCGAGGCCGCCTATGCGCTCGGCGCGACTCGCTGGGAAGTGACGGCGCACCATGTGCTGCCTTATTCGACCGGCGGCATCCTGACGGGCATGATCATCGGACTTTCGCGGGCAATCGGAGAGACAGCGCCGCTCATCACGATCGGCGCGATGTCGTTCATCGCCTTCCTCCCGGAGTCGCCGTTCAAGGGCGATTTTCCGTTCTTCTCGTTCGCTTGGCTCAGCGAATCCTTCACTGCGATGCCTATCCAGATGTTCAACTGGGTGTCGCGGCCGCAACCGGCGTTCCAGATCAATGCCGCCGCCGCCGGCGCGATCCTGCTCGGCATGACGCTCCTGATGAATGGCATCGCGATCTACGTGCGCTATCGCTTCCGCAAGAGAATCAACTGGTGAGCACGATGCAGACCATAACGCCGACGCCCACGCCAACGCCGACCCATGCGCACGACGGCAGGCTCACGACGCCCCGGCCGACGGTCGACGTTTCCCGCAGCTCGGCGAAAGCGGAAGAGGCCTTGGTGGTCAAATCGCGCGCCGAGGGTCTTTCGTTCTATTACGGTCAAGTAAAGGCGCTCAAGAATCTCAATATCGAGATGCGCGAAAAACGCGTGACCGCGCTGATCGGGCCGTCGGGCTGTGGCAAGACGACGTTTCTGCGCTGCTTCAACCGCATGCACGACCTGACACCTGGCACGCGTTACGAGGGCCGGATCATCCTTTTTCCAGACTCAATCGACCTGGTCGCCCGCGACGTCGATCCGATCGAGGTACGGATGCGCATCGGGATGGTGTTTCAGAAGCCGAATCCGTTTCCGAAATCGATCGTCGAGAACGTCGCCTATGGGCTCCGCGTGCGCGGCATGCGCTCGAACGCGCGGATCGGTGAGGAGGTCGAGCGCGCTCTGCGCCGTGCCGCGCTTTGGGAGGAGGTCAAGGATCGGCTCGAGAACTCGGGCTTGTCGCTGTCGGGCGGCCAGCAGCAGCGCCTCTGCATCGCACGCGCGCTCGCGACCAACCCCGAAATCCTGTTGTTCGATGAGCCGACTTCGGCGCTCGATCCGATCGCGACCGCCCGCATCGAGGAACTGATCGCGGAACTGCGCGATCAGGTCACGGTGATCATCGTCACGCACAACATGCAGCAGGCGGCGCGGGTGTCCGACTACACGGCATTCATGTATCTCGGCGAGTTGATCGAGTTCGACAACACGAGCAAGCTTTTCACCAATCCGTCGCAGAAGGCGACGGAAGATTACATCACCGGCCGCTACGGCTGAGCGTGGCGCAAGGACCGACCGTGAGCGAGCCGAGCGAAGGGCACACCTTCAAGGCGTACGATGGCGCGCTGTCGGATTTGCGCCTGCGTGCGCACTCGATGGGCGTTCTGGTCGCCGACCAGGTCAAGACCGCGGTGCGGGCGCTGCTCGAGTCGGACCGCGAGGCGGCGGAGCTGGTGCTGGTCCGCGAGCAGCAGATCAACGCCTACCAGACCGAGATCGAGGCTGAGATTTTCAGCCTGCTGGCGCGTCAGGCGCCGGTTGCCAGCGACTTGCGCATGGTACTCGCCATATCGCGCGCCGTGACGGACCTGGAGCGCGCCGGCGACGAGGCAAAGAAAATCGCCCGATTTGCGCTCGTGAGCGCGGCCCGCATGGCCGGCGGCCCGTCGCGCGTCATGCACAAGCCTTTGCGCAACATGGCTGAGCTGGCGTCGGAATCGATGCGCGTCGCGGTCGACGCTCTCGACCGCGGAGACGCCCGGGTCGCGCACGACGTCGCGCGCCTAGACCGCGAGATCGATCAGGAATTCGAGGCGGCGCTCCGCCAGCTCATGACGGTCGCGATGGAGCGGACCCGCCTGCTGCGATCGATTTTCGACACGGTTTTCGCGCTCAAGAGCCTGGAGCGGATCGGTGACCACGCCAAAAACGTCGCGGAACACGTGGTGTTTCTCGTCAGCGGCGCGGATGTCCGGCACGCCACCGCGCCGGAGCGCGCGGTGCCCGCCAAGGGCTCGCAGCATTGATATGATGGACTGGCGCCGGCGCAGCCGGTGAGGAGTGCGGTCAATGGAATCCGCTGACCTGAGTCAGCACACGTCGCGGCGCTTCAACGAAGACATGGAACGCGTCCGCACGCGCGTCATGCACATGGGCGGCTTCGTCGAACAGCAGCTCCAGCGCGCCGTCGCGGCGCTCGTCGAGGGCGACAGTGCGCTCGGCGAGGAAGTGGCGCGCGAGGACTACCGCGTCAATCAGATGGAAGTGGAGATCGACGAGGAATGCGGGCGCATCATTGCGACGCGGCAGCCGACCGCATCGGATCTTCGCGTAATGGTTGCGATCATCAAGACGATTACCGACCTGGAGCGCATCGGCGACGAGGTCGAGAAAGTCGGTTACATCGCAGCCAAGCTCGCGACCATGGAGAAGCCGGCCGACAACTACCGCGAGATCCGGCATCTCGGGCGCCTGGTCACCGAGATGGTGCACGATGCCCTGCACGCTTTCGCCAGGCTCGAGGCGGACGAGGCCTTCGAGGTGGCGCGCCGGGACCGCAAGGTGGACGAGGAATACGAGGCGATCCAGCGCCAGAACATCACGTTCATGATGGAAGACCCGCGTTCGATCCGGCGCGCGCTCGAGGTCATGTGGGTGGTCCGCGCGCTCGAGCGAATCGGCGACCACGCCAAGAACATCTGCGAGTACACGGTTTACATGGTTCACGGGAAGGACATCCGCCACCTGTCCCTGGACGACGCAGAACGCCAGATCCGCGACTTCGCCCGCAGCCGCAAGGGCGCCTAATGCCGTCGCGACGCGCCGGCAATTGGCTCGGCGCCGGAGCCTGCGCGGCCGCGCTCGCCTTCGCGTTCTATTCGCAGTACGGCATGGGACTCGTGCCCTGCCACCTGTGCGTGTTTCAGCGCGTCACCATGGCTGCGCTCGGAATCGCTTTCCTGCTGGCGGCGCTCGGTTCGGCGCCCGGGCGGCGCGGTGCGTTGTTCGCGGTCCTGATCGGGATCGCCGGCGTCGCGACGCTCGCCACTTCGGGGCGGCACGTCTGGATCCAGTTGCAGCCCGAAGGGTCGGTGCCGGCCTGCGGCGCCGACCTCGCTTTCATGCTCGACGTGTTTCCGCTCACCGAAGTGATCCTGAAGGTCTTCCAGGCCGGCGGCGAATGCGTCAAGGTCGACTGGTCGTTCCTCGGCCTTTCGATGCCGGCCTGGGTATTCGTGCTGGCGCTGGCGCTGACGGCCGGCGGTATCTGGATCAATCTCCGAAAGCGCGCCTGAGCATGCCGGCGTAAACGCGATGCAGCCGGTCGATGTCGGCGACCCGGCAGCTTTCGTCCACCTGGTGAATCGTCTGGTTGACGACGCCGAATTCGACGACTTCCGCGCCGAGTGCCCCGAAAAACCGGCCATCCGACGTGCCGCCACCCGTGGACAGCAGCGGCCTGCGGTCAGCGACTTCTTCGACGGATGCCGCGACGAGCGATGAAAGCACTCCAGGCGGCGTGTAATAGGGGAGTCCAGCCTCGAACCAGTCGAGCACGTAGCGAAGCCCATGGCGACCCAGTATTTCGGAGACCGCGCTCTTGAGACCTTCGAGCGTCTGTACCGGCGACCACCGGAGATTGAATAGCGCCTCGAGCTCGCCCGGAATCACGTTGGATGCGCCGGTGCCCGATCGAATATTGCTGACCTGGAAGCTCGTGGGCGGGAAATGCTCATTGCCATCGTCCCAGCGCCGGCTGCTCAATTCGCCGAAGGCGGGCAGAATCGCGTGAATCGGATTGAGAGCGCGATCCGGATAGGCGACGTGGCCCTGAATGCCTCGCACCGTCAGCCGGCCCGATAGCGATCCGCGCCGGCCGATGCGAATCGTATCGCCGAATTCCTGCTGGCTCGACGGCTCGCCGACGACGCAGTAGTCGATGCGCTGGCTGCGGCCGCGGAGCGCCTCGACCACCCGGCGAGTGCCGTCGACGGAAGGGCCCTCTTCGTCGCTCGTGATCAGGAAAGCGATCGAACCCGCATGTCGCGGCCGTTCGGCGACGAATGACTCCGTGGCCGTCAGCATCGCGGCGAGGCCGCTTTTCATGTCCGCGGCGCCGCGCCCATAAAGCAGGCCGTCCTGGATCACGGGGTCGAACGGGTCAGTGTGCCAGCGTTCGAGCGGCCCCGGCGGCACGACATCGGTGTGTCCGGCAAAGCAGACGATCGGACCCGAGCCACCGCGTCGCATGGCCCAGAAGTTGTCCACCTCGCCGTAGCGCAGCCGCTCGATGTCGAAACCCAGGGGCTCCAGGCGCTCGATGAGCAGTTCCTGACAGCCGCCATCCGCCGGCGTCACGGAGCGGCATGCGATGAGCTGCCGCGTCAGCAATACGGTTGCGGACTGGCCGGTCACGCGCGGCCGCCTGCGCTACGTCCGCAACAATTCATTGATGGACGTCTTGGCGCGAGTTTGCGCATCGACCTTCTTGACGATGATCGCGCAGCTCAACGAGTGCGTGCCGTCCACGGACGGCAGACTGCCGGGCACGACGACCGACCCGGCCGGCACGCGGCCATAAATGACTTCGCCGGTCTCGCGGTCGTAAATGCGCGTGCTCGCGCCGATGAAGACTCCCATGGAGAGCACGGCGCCGCGCTCGACGATCACGCCTTCGACGACTTCAGAGCGCGCGCCGATGAAGCAATCGTCCTCGATGATCGTCGGCCGGGCCTGCAGCGGCTCCAGGACGCCGCCGATGCCGACGCCGCCCGACAGGTGCACATTGCGGCCGACCTGGGCGCAGGAGCCGACCGTCGCCCAGGTATCGACCATCGTGCCCTGGCCGACCCAGGCCCCGACGTTGACGAAGCAGGGCATCAGCACCGCGTCCGCGGCGACGTGCGCACCTTCGCGCACGATGGCGCCGGGGACCACGCGCGCGGCATCGGTGCGAAAGCGCGCGAGATCGTAATCGGAATACTTGAGCGGCAGCTTGTCGAAGAATCGGAGCGCACCGGCTTCCTGGATCGCATTGTCGTGCGTGCGGAAATAGAGCAACACGGCTTTCTTGAGCCACTCGTTGACGCGCCAGCCACCATCGGCCGGCTCCGCGACACGGCTGCGTCCGCTGCCGAGGAGCCGCAGGCAATCGTCGAGCGCCGCGAGCAGATCAAGCGAAGCTTTGCCGGGCGCAAGCGTCGCGCGTTCTTCGTAACTCCGCTCGATCAGCTGCCGCATCGCGTCCATCGATGAATCAGCCAGCGGCCACACGAGCGTCCAGCGCCTGTTGCAGCGCATCGGCGAGCGTCTCGCAACGGACGTCATCGAGCGGGCGCCCGGTTTCATCGGTCACCGTGAACACGTCCTCGGCGCGCTCGCCCACGGTCATGATCTTGGCCCCGTGCAGCTCGACTCTCTGGTCCCAGAGGACCTTGCCGATTTCCGAAAGGAGTCCCGGGCGGTCGCCGGCGACCACCTCGAGGATGGTTCGGCCGTTCTGCGGATCCGCGCTGAAATTGACCTGGGTCGGCGTCGTGAACATGCGCACCTGGCGCGGAACGCGACGCGTCACCGGCGGTGCCGCGGCGCTCTTTTCCGACAGGGATCGCACGAGATTGCGCTCGATGCCGGCCATGCGCTCCCGGTCGGTGATCGGCAGACCCGTATCCTCCAGGACCAGGTAACTGTCCAGGCTGCCGCCGTCTGCGGTCGGCGTGATGCGCGCGTCCTGGATGCTGAGACCCTGCTGATCGAGCGCTGCGGTCGCGCGCGCGAAGCTGTGATGGCGTCCCTGCGTGTACACGAGCACAACCGTCGCGCCGCCTCGGCCCGGATGTTCGGCGACCGCGACCAGTGGGCTCGTGTCGCCCGGCTCGCGCCTTGCGAGCCTTGCCGTGTGCCAGGCGATTTCCGCCGCCGAATGCCGGAGGAAATAGGCGTCGGTCAGCGCCGACCAGACGCGCTCGACGACCCCCGCGTCGATGCCCGAACCGGCGAGCTGCTCGCGCGCAAGTGACTGCGTTTCGGCAATTAGCTCTTCACGGTCGAGCGGGGACTCCAGCCCGCGCCGGAGCGCCTGCTTGACGCGCTCGTACAGCTCGTCGAAGAGCGTCGCCTTCCAGGAATTCCACAGCTTCGGATTGGTGCCCCGGACGTCCGCGACGGTCAGCACGTACAGGTAGTCGAGGCGAGTCTGGTCGCCGACCGCGCGTGCAAAACCGTTGACGACCTGCGGATCGGCGATGTCCTGTTTCTGCGAGGTCACGGACAGCTTCAGGTGATGGCGCACGAGCCAGGCGACGAGCCTCGCGTCGTAGCGCGAAAGGCCCTGTTCCAGGCAGAAGGCTTCGGCGTCCACCGCGCCGAGCTCGGAATGGTCGCCGCCGCGGCCCTTGGCGATGTCGTGGAAGATGGCGGCGAGGTAGGCGAGCTCCGGCTTCGGCAGCGAGCGGAATATCTGCGCAAGCTTCGGAAACTCCTGATCGTAGCGCTCGAGCGCAAAGCGCCGCAGATTGCTGACCACGAACAGCGTATGCGCATCGACCGTATACGCATGGAACAGGTCGTACTGCATGCGGCCCACGATGCGCCCGAAGGCGGGGATGTAGCGGCCGAGCACGCCGTAGAGATTCATGCGCCTGAGCTCGTGGGTGACGCCCGCGGGCGCGCGCAGGATCTCGAGGAATAGCCGGTGATTGCGCGGATTCTGGCGGAACTCCTCGTCGATCAGCCACAGGTTTTGCGCGACGAGGCGGATGGTCCTCGCGCGCACGCCGCGCAGCCGCGGATTTTGCTGCAGCACGAGGAAGAGCTCGAGCAGGGCCGAGGGATACCGCGGGAAGACATCGTCGCCCGTCACCTCGAGACATTCGTCGCGCTCCTGGAAATGACGCGACAACGGCAGGATCGGCGCGTCGCGCTCGGCGAGGATTTCCTCGCGGAACTGCTGCAACAGCAGCTCGTTGAGCCAGCTCACGAACATTGCCGTGCGGTAATAGCGCTGCATGAACTGCTCGACTGCGAGTGTGTAGCTCGCATCCTCGTAGCCGAACAGCTGCGCGAGGCGGATCTGGTGATCGAACAGCAAACGGTCCTCGCGCCGTCCAGTTGCGAGATGGAGTGCGAACCGGATGCGCCACAGCCAGGATTGAGCGGCCTCGAGTTGAGCAAGTTCGCGTGCCTCGAGGAAGCCGTGCGCGGACAGTTCCTGCAACGTGTCCGCACCGAAATGGCGTTTTGCGACCCAGCCGATCGTCTGGAGATCGCGGAGTCCGCCCGGGCCGTGCTTGACGTTCGGCTCGAGATTGTAGGCGGTGTCGTGGAAACGACGGTGGCGCTCGGCCTGCTCGCGGACCTTTGCTTCGAAGAAGTCGCGGGACGACCACATTCGCTCGGGCGCGAGCGCGCGGCGCATCGCACCGAAGAGCGCCTCTGATCCCGCCAGGAGGCGAGCCTCGATCAGCGTCGTCGCGACGCCGATGTCCGAGAGCGCTTCGCGCTGGCAATCGTCGATCGTGCGGACGCTATGCCCGGTCTCGAGGCCTATGTCCCAGAGGAAAGTCAGGAAGCGTTCGAGCGGCCCCGTCCACACTGGCTCGCCGCCTTTCGGCAGCAGGACCATCACGTCGACGTCGGAACAGGGCAGGAGTTCGCCGCGGCCATAGCCGCCGACGGCGACCAGCGCGAGTCCCGATGCAGCCGCGCCAGCGCGCAAGGCCCAAGCCCGCGTGACGAGCGCATCGACGAGCGCGGCGCGATCGCGCACGAGCGTTTCGACGGCTTCGTCCGCATGGAAGCGGCGCGCGAGTTCTCGGTCGCCTTCGGCGAGCGCTGCGCGATATTCGTGGACGGCGTCGGCAGTGGCCGCGAGGCGTGTTTGCAAGGACTCGAGGTACGCCCAGGTCCTCCCCCGCGATGCCGCGGCGGACGCGGGACCTTCACTCCCCTCGCTGAAGCCGCTCCGCACTGATCATGCCGCGGCGCGGTCGGCCGCGCCGAGTGTCAGCACTTCATAACCGCCGGCAGTCACGAGCACCGTGTGCTCCCACTGGGCCGACAGCGAATGATCCTTGGTGACGACGGTCCAGCCGTCTCCCAGCAGCTTCACGTGGCGACGGCCCGCGTTGACCATTGGCTCAACCGTAAACGTCATGCCGGGAACGAGCTCGAGACCCGTGGACGGCTCGCCGTAGTGAAGAACCTGCGGATCCTCGTGGAACACGCGGCCGATGCCATGGCCGCAATACTCGCGCACGACCGAGTACCCCTGGGACTCCACATATTGCTGGATCGTATGGCCGAGGTCGCCGAGCCGATGGCCTGGCGCGACGGTCCGGATGCCGCGCCACATCGCCTCGAAGCCGACGTCGCAAAGCCGACGCGCCTGTATCGATGGCTCGCCGACCAGGAACATCCGGCTGGTGTCGCCGTGAAACCCATCCTTGATGACCGTGACGTCGACGTTGAGGATGTCGCCCGGCCGCAAGACCCGCTCGCCGGGGATGCCATGACACACGACATGGTTGACCGAGGTGCAGATCGACTTCGGAAATCCCTTGTAATTCAAGGGTGCTGGGACCGCTTTCTGGACGTCGACGATGTAATCGTGGCAGATCCGGTCCAGTTGGCCGGTGGTCACACCGCCGGCTATGTGCGGGCCGATCATGTCGAGTACGTCGGCCGCCAGGCGGCCGGCGACCCGCATCGCCTTCTGTTCGGCCGGCGATTTGACGGAAACGTGGGTCTGGCTCTGCATCAACATCTAACGGGTTCCGCAAGTGGTCGGAAAGCGGCTATCACGTTGTTTCGACGGGACAAAGATGGTATAAAGCGCGGCGTTTTTTCTCAACCAAATCCACACGCGTATCGTCACGTGCGGCTGGGTGCCGGGTCCGGATGTCCGGTTGCCGCATGCGGGTACGCGGAGGGCTAACCCGAATAGGAGTGATCATGGCCAACCTGTCCATGAGGCAGATGCTTGAGGCGGGGGTTCATTTCGGTCATCAGACCCGCTTCTGGAACCCGAAGATGGAGCCATTCATCTTCGGCGAACGCAACAAGATCCACATCATCAATCTCGAGCGGACACTGCCGCTCTACAACGACGCGGCCAGCTTCGTGAAAGGCGTCGTCGCCGACGGCGGCAAGGTCCTATTCGTCGGCACCAAGCGGAGCGCCCGCGACGCCATCCAGGCCGAAGCGAGCCGCTGCGGCATGCCCTACGTCAACCAGCGCTGGCTCGGCGGCATGCTTACGAATTTCAAGACGATCCGCCAATCGATCAAGCGCCTCCAGGAGCTCGAGGAACTGCGCGAGTCCGGCGCGCTCGACCGGCGCAACAAAAAAGAGGCGCAGACGCTGCGGCGCGAGATGGACAAGCTGATGCGGAGCCTGGGCGGCATCAAGGAGATGAACGCGCTGCCCGATGCC
>Ga0187892_10010254_pt1 | contig 11957 bp, 11 predicted proteins | sample MA1701073metaG_FD_139345 | JGI IMG/M metagenome (GOLD analysis project Ga0187892, IMG submission 139345) | Bio-ooze microbial communities from a basaltic lava cave in the Kipuka Kanohina Cave System on the Island of Hawaii, USA - MA170107-3 metaG ...
CGTGCTGCGCGAGCTCGGCTACGACGAGGCGCGCATCGCGGCGCTCCGCGCGAAGGGCGTGGTCGGGGGCTGACGCGTTGCTTGGACCGCGCCTCAGCGCCGCGAGGCCATCACGCAGTTCCGCCCCGCGGCCTTCGCCTCGTAGAGCGCGCGGTCCGCCGCCGCGACCAGCTCGTCCGGGGTGCGGTCCGAGTGGACGGCCGTGGCCACGCCGATCGAGATCGTGACCTCGACGTGGCGGCCATCCGGCAGCGCGAGCGGCGAGGCCTCGATGGCCGCGCGCTGGCGTTCGGCGAGCGCGAGCGCGCCCTCGAGAGGCACCTGCGCCAGCAGGATCAGGAACTCCTCGCCACCCCAGCGCGCGCAGACGTCCGTCTGACGCAGATGCTGGGAGAGGAGCGCACCGACGTGACGAAGCGCCGTGTCACCCACCGGATGGCCGTGGGCGTCGTTCACCCGCTTGAAGTCGTCGAGGTCGGCTACGAGCACCGAGAGCGGGTTGCCGTGCCGGCGCATGCGCTCGAGCTCCCGGGCCAGGAACCACTCGGCGAAGCGGCGGTTGCGGAGGCCGGTGAGCGAATCGGTGACGGAGAGGCGCGCGAGCTGCTGGTTCTTCTCCTGCAGCTCGAGCTGGAGGTGACGCAGCCGCAGGTGGATGCCCAGGCGCGCGACCAGCTCGGCCGGGTGGAAGGGCTTCTCGATCATGTCGGAGGCGCCGCGCTCGAGGAGTCGCGCCTTGCGTGCGGGGTCGCGATTCGCGGAGACGAACAGGATGGGGACGTCCGCGAGCTGTGGCCACTGCGCCTTCGCCGCGAGCAGCTTCTCGCCGTCGAAGCCGGGCAGCTCCACGTCGCAGATCACCACTTCGAAGGCGCCCGAGACCATCGCGCGCAGGCCGCTCGGACCGTCCTCCGCCTCGCTGATCTCCGTCACCTGGCTGCTGCCTGTGAGCGCGCGGCGCAGCTCGGCGCGATGCGCCGCGGAATCCTCGATCACGAGAACGCTCCCGCGGCGCATAGCAGTCTGCGGGGACGCCGGCAGGCGCTCGTCCTCGGTCACGGGGCGGTCGGGGCGCCGGGCCACGCGGAGTCTCCCTGCCTCGTTTCGCGCGACCGGAGAGGGGGCTTGAGTGTTCTCTCGCGGTTCGGCCCGAACAGCGCCAACGGCTAGAGTCGGGGCCTCGCCCGGAGGTGCCCCGTGAAGACGAAGCTCCTGTTCCTCGCTCTCCTCGGCGTCTCGCTCGGCGGCGGCGCGCCCGCAGCCGCTGCTCCCCCCGCGGTCGGCTCGCCCGCGCCCGCCTTTGCGCTCCGCGACCAGCACGGCGCGGAGCACACGCTCGCGAGCTACGCCGGCAAGTGGCTCGTCGTCTACTTCTACCCGAGGGACGGGACGCCCGGCTGCACCAAGCAGGTGTGCGCCTTCCGAGATTCGATCGACAAGGTGCGTCAGGCCGGCGCGCAGGTCGTGGGTGTGAGCGTCGACGACGTCGAATCGCACAAGAAGTTCGCCGAGGAGCACCGGGTGCCCTTCCCGCTCCTCGCGGACGTCGACAAGCAGATGGCGACCGCGTACGGCGTCCTCACCTCGAAGTTCGGCATGAGCTACGCCCGGCGCGACACGTTCGTGATCGATCCGCAGGGCAAGATCGCGAAGCACTACCCGAACGTGGATCCCGAGCAGAACGTGACCCAGGTCGTCGCCGACCTCGCGCAGCTCACGGCGGGCGCCGCTCGCTAGCCGGCCGGTCGAGATGACGCTCAAGGACCAGACCGCGGTCGTCGGCATCGGCGCGACGCCGTACTACAAGCGGGGCGAGTCGCTGCCGCGGACCGAGCTCGAGCTGGCGTGCGACGCCATCCGGCTCGCCCTCGCCGACGCAGGCCTCGGCGTCCGTGATCTCGACGGCTTCGCGATCTACTCGTACGCGTGCGACCCGGCGCTCGTCGCCTCGGTGCTCGGCGTACCCGAGGTGCGCTTCGCCGCCTCGCTCACCTCGGGCGGCGGCGGCTCCGCGGGCTCGCTCGGCCTCGCGGCCGCCGCGATCCTGTCGGGGCAGGCCGAGGTCTGCGTCACGCTGATGACGCTCCAGCAGGCCTCGCGCCGGCTGGGCGGGAGCGCCGTCGCGGGAGCCGGTGGTGGGGGCGGCGGCGGCAGCGTCTACGCCGGGATGGCGCTCAGCCCCAGCATGGCGATCGCGGCGACCTCCGGGCTCGTCTCGCCCGGGAGCAGCTTCGCGGTGCTGACGCGCCGCCACATGGAGCTCTACGGCACACGGCGCGAGCACTTCGCCGAGGTCGCCATCTCGCAGCGCGAGAACGCGATCCGGCGGCCGACCTCACTCAACAAGAAGCCGCTCACGCTCGACGAGTACTTCGCTGCCCGCATGATCTCCGACCCGCTCTGCCTCTACGACTACACGCTCGAGTCGGACGGCGCAGTCGCCGCCGTCGTCACCTCGGCCGAGCGCGCACGCGACCTTCGACACCGCCCGGTGTACATCATGGCCTCGGCGCACGGCGGCATGGGGCGCTGGGGCCCGGCGGTCTTCACGTACTTCCAGCAGCCCGACGAGTACTTCGCCTCGTCCGGCCACCGGCCCGTGGCGAAGCGCATGTACGAGATGGCCGGCGTGACGCCCGCGGACGTGGACGTGGCGCTCCTCTACGACCACTTCTCGTCGATGGTGGTCCTCCAGCTCGAGGACTACGGCTTCTGCAAGATCGGCGAGGGCGGCCCATTCGTCGCCGAGGGGAACATCCGCTGGCCGGGCGGCCCGATCCCCGTGAACACGCACGGCGGCCATCTGTCCGAGGCGTACATCATCGGGATGACCCACGTGCGCGAGGCGGTCGAGCAGCTCCGCGGCGTCGCCGTGAACCAGGTGCAAGGCGCCGAGATCGCGCTCGTCACGGGCGGGCCCGCCTCCCTCCCGGTGAGCGGCACGCTGCTCCGGAGATGACGCGATGAGCGAGCTCAGGCAGGGCGTGTTCCCGGCGCCGTTCACGGCGCCGCCCGTCGATGCGACCACCCGGCCGTACTGGCAGGCGGCGCTCGAGGGCCGCCTCGTCCAGACACGCTGCACGGGCTGCGGGACCTTCGTGCACCCGCCGCAGCCGGTCTGCTTCTCGTGCCAGGGGAGCGCGTTCGAGTGGCAGGAGCTCCCGGGGACGGGGCGCATCTACAGCTACACCGTCGTGCGTCACCCGCTCCATCCGCGGCTCGCGGAGGTCGTCCCCTACGTCTCCGCCGTGATCGAGCTCGCCGGCACCCAGGGCGCCGGCGCCCGCATGCTGGCGAACGTGACCGACTGCGACCCCGAGCGGGTCCGAATCGGCGACCGCGTCCGGGTCTGGTTCGACCGGGTGAGCGAGAGCCTCGCCGTTCCGCGCTTCGAGCCCGACCCGCCCGCGCGGAAGCGCTAGCGACCCTGGCGGCCTCCACGCACCCCGTGTATGGTGCGCGCCGCTCGGAGGTCCACTCGATGCTTGCCACCCTCCGCATCACCCGCTGACGGTCGCGTCTTCTCAGTCTTCGATCTGAGCTGAACGCGACGCGGCCGCGCCCGGCCTCGTGCCCGGAGCGCGCCGATCCGGCTCCTCGTGCTCGCCTCGCCGAGCGAGTGGGTGATCCCTTGTCGCGCAGCCATCGCTTCGATCCCGAAGAGCCCGAGAGACCCCGCCCCGCCCCGGAAACGGACGCGGACTGCTTCCGCTGCCGGCACTGCCGCGCGGAGATCGCGGGCTCCGCGGCGGGCACGGAGCACCGCAACCATTGCCCGCACTGCCTCTGGAGCGTCCACCTCGACGAGCGCCCGGGCGACCGGCGCTCGCCGTGCCGCGGCGGCATGGAGCCGATCGCGATCTGGGTGCGGCCCGACGGCGAATGGTCGCTCGTGCACCGCTGCTGCGGCTGTCACGGCGTGCGCGTGAACCGGATCGCGGGCGACGACAACGAGTACGCGCTCCTCGCGCTCGCAGCGCGCCCGATGGCGCTGCCGCCGTTCCCCGTGACGCGGCTCCGGCGCTGAACTCAGGCGGCGCCCGCGCGCTCCCAGAGGAGCGCCACGATCGCGACGACGAGGAGCGCGGTGCCGGCGACCTCGCGCCGGCTCGGGCGCTCGCGGAGCGCGAAGATCGTGACCCCGAAGCCGAACAGCACCTCGATCAGGCCGAGCATCCGGACGTAGGCCGCGACCTCGAGCGTCATCGCGGTGAACCAGCACGCGGACGCCGCCGCACCCGTGAGGCCCGGGAGGAGCGAGCGCCGCCACGCGCGCGCGACGGCGCCGAGCTGGCCGGGCTCGCGGAGCCGGAGGAACGCGGTCATGAGCACGGTCTGGATCAGCGTCGTGGTGGCAAGCGTCGCAGCCGCGGACGCCACGAACGGGAGCCCGAGCGAGAGCGACGCCGCACGAAAGGAGACCGCGGCGACGGCGAAGCCCGCGCCCGTGCCGAGCCCGAGGAGCGCGGGTCGGCCGACGAGGCTCCGCCCGGCCTCGCGCCAGCCGAGCGAGCCGGCCTCGCGCGCGAGCAGCACGAGGCCCGCCGTCGCGACCGCGATCGCGAGCGCCGCCAGCGCCGAGACCGCGTCCCCGAGCACGAGCATCCCCACGAGCGCGACCTGGAGCACCTCGGACTTCGAGAAGGCGATCCCGGTCGAGAAGTTCCGGAGCTGGAAGAGCTGGAGCAGGAAGGCCGTGCCGAGGATCTGGGCGACACCGCCGAGCACGGTCCAGCCGAAGAAGGCGGCGCCGGGCGCCGGCGCCGGCGTGTCCGAGCCTGCTAACACGAGGGCCGCGTAGAGCGCGGCGAAGGGGAAGCCAAACAGGAAGCGCGTGTACGTCGCGCCGAGCGCGGAGAGCGTGCCGGTGAGGCTCCGCTGGAAGGCGTTGCGCGCGGTCTGGAGCGCCGCGGCCGCGATGGTGATGGGGATCCAAAGCACGCGGGCCGCATGGTAGGCTGGCCTCGAGGGTTTCGTTCGTGCAATCGCCGATCGAGCGACTCACTACCTGGGCTGCGGCAAGCGAGAGCCCGGCCGTCGAGTGGCTCCGCACCACGCTCGGCCCCGCGCTGATCCTCTGCGTCACGCCCCCTCTCGCGCTGTTGCTCTGGATCGTCTGCAACTTTGCGCCCTTCGACGGCTCTCTCGCGCCGCTGCTTCGCGCGGAGGGCTGGCGCTCCGTGGCGGCGCACTGGCCGTGGCCGACGCCGAGCGCCGCCCTCATGCTCCTCGCCTTCGCGCTCCTCGAGTGGGCGCTGCTGCGCTGGCTACCAGGCCGCGAATTCGCAGGGCCCGTCACACCGAGCGGCGTTCGCCCGCGCTACCGGATGAACGGCGTCGCAGCCTGGCTCGTCACGCACACCCTTTTCTTCGGCGGCTCGTACGGCCTCGGTCTCTTCGACGCCAGCATCGTCTTCGACCAGTTCGGCCCGCTCCTCGCGACGCTCGTGTTCTTCGCCCTCGCCTTCTGCGGGTTCCTCTACGCGAAGGGGCGCCTCTGGCCGAGCTCGCCCGACCACGGCGTCTCTGGGAGCTTCCTCTGGGACTACTACTGGGGCGTCGAGCTCCACCCGAGGCTCTTCGGCGTCGATCTGAAGCAGCTCGTGAACTGCCGGCTCAGCATGATGGGCTGGAGCGTGATCGTCTGCTCGTTCGCGGCGAAGCAGGCGACGCTCGATCCGGCCGGCATCAGCAACGCGATGCTCGTGTCTGCCGGCCTCACCGTGCTCTACCTGTTCAAGTTCTTCTGGTGGGAGGGCGGCTACCTCGCCTCCCTCGACATCATGCACGACCGCTTCGGGTACTACATCTGCTGGGGCGTGCTCGCCTGGGTGCCCGCGGTCTACGCGCTCCCCGCGCAGTACCTGGTTCTGCATCCGAGCGAGCTTCCGGCCCTGCTCGCTGCGCTCCTCTTCGCGGTCGGTGTCGCCGCGATCGCACTCAACTACGCGGCCGACGCGCAGCGTCAGCGAGTCCGTGCCACGGGCGGAGCGACGACGGTATGGGGCAAACCGCCGGAGCTGATCCGCGCGCCCTATGAGACGGGCGACGGCGAGCGTCACGAGAGCCTGCTGCTCGTCTCGGGTTGGTGGGGCGTGGCACGCCACTTCCACTACCTGCCCGAGCTCACCGTCGCGCTGATGTGGAGCCTCCCGGCTGGCTTCACCCACTTCCTGCCCTACGTCTACGTGGTCTTCCTGAGCATCCTGCTCTTCGACCGCGCGCTCCGCGACGACGCTCGCTGTCGCCGGAAGTACGGAGCGAGCTGGGAGCTCTACTGCCGCCGCGTACCGTGGCGGATCGTCCCCGGCGTCTACTGACGCGGCGGCTCCGCCGCGAAGGACTGGTTGAACGGGTTCGCGCTCGTGAGCTCGACCCGGATGAAGGCGTGCCCCGCGGCGGCGTGACACGTGTTGCACGCGGCGACCAACCCACGGATGCCACTCGCGGCCGCGTCCCAGTGCGAGCGCGCGAGCGCGTCGCGGAGCGCCTCGAGCCGCGGCTCGAGGAGGTCGTGCGCGAGCCTCGCGACGGGAATGCCGTCGTGCTCCGGGAAGAGCCGCTCGATCTGCTCGGTGACTTCGCCGACCTCGTGCAGGTAGAACTCGGCGAGCGGTCCGTTCTCGGCCTCGATCGAGAGCATCAGCTTGTGCGTGTGGTGCTGGAGGTGGGCCATGGAATCGGCGAGCTCGGGCTCGACCGGCGCGTGCTCACGATCGGCGCGGATCCACGCCGCGCCCGCGGCGAGGAGGAGCGCCGACGCCACGGCGGCGCCGGCCGCGAACGCGCGGAGCTGTGCCTTCGAGATCACCGGGGACTGTTCGGTGCCCGCGTGCGGAGCTTGAGCACTGCCGGGCTCGCGAACGCGCACGGGGCGCGGTAGCGTCGGCCGCGGGTGTCCAAGCAGCTGCTGTACGTGGCGGCGGTCGTGCTCGTCTCGATCGCCGCGCTCGAGGGATTCTCGTGCGCGGCGCTTCGCGTGAGCGAAAGCCGCTGGGTGGGGCTCGCCGATCTCGCCGAAGCTCGCGCGCGCACTGCGAGCGGCGAGCGCGGGGCCGCGCTCAGCGAGGTTCTCGCGCGCGCGGAGCCGATCCCCGAGGAGCGCATCCTCCATCCCTATCTCGGCTACGTGATGGATCCGCGCCTCGCGCGGCCCGGCATGCGGAGCGCCCAGCTCGATCGGACCTCCGTCGAGCTCGGCTTCCCGCGCAACCGCGCCCCGGTGGTGCAGCCGCGCGATCCGGAGCGCGCGGTGATCGGGCTCTTCGGAGGCTCCGTCGCCGACATCCTGAGCACGGCCGGCGCCGAGGCGCTGCGTGCGGAGCTCGCCGCGGCGCCGGCGTTCCGGGGCCGCGAGATCGTGCTGCTCTCGGCGGCGGCGCCCGGCTACAAGCAGCCCCAACCGTTGATGACGCTCAACTACCTGCTCGTGCTCGGCGCCCACTTCGACGCGGTCGTGAACCTCGACGGGGTGAACGACCTCGTGCTGCCCGAGTCCGAGCTCGCCCCGCTCGGCGTCGCACCGTTCTATCCGCGGGGCTGGTACTCGCGCGCCACGGATCTGTCCCCCGAGCTGCACAGGCAGCTGGTGGACGTGGCCCGCTGGGAGGGTTGGCGCCGCAGGAGCGCGTTTCTCTTCTCCCGAGCGCCGCTCCGCTGGAGCCACACGGCCGGTCTCGTGTGGAGCCTGGGCGACCGCCTGCTGCTGGCGCGCCGCGCCGACGCGGAGGCGGCGGCGCTCGTGCGTCCCCTGGAGCACAACCCGCAGGCGCAGGGCCCGCGCTTCACCAGCGGAGAGACCGTGCAGGCCCGGGCCGTCGCGGTCTGGCAACGGAGCTCGCTCCAGATGGCGCGGCTCTGCGAGAGCCTGGGCATCCCCTACTTCCATTTCCTCCAGCCGAACCAGTACGTGCCCGGTGCGAAGCCGATGGGCGAGGTGGAGAAGCGGATCGCCCTCCGCGACGACTCGCCGATCCGGCTCCCGGTCGAGCGCGGCTACGCGCGGCTGCGCGAGGCGGGCGCGGCGCTCGTGGCGGACGGAGTCGCCTTCGAGGACCTGAGCGAGCTGTTCCACGACGTCCGCGAGCCCGTGTACGCCGACGACTGCTGCCACCTCGGCCCGCTCGGCAACGAGCTGCTCGGTGCGGCGATCGGGCACGTGATGGCGAGCGCGCCGGCGCTCCAGGCTCCCTGAGTCAGCCCGCGACCGGCTCGATCCTTACCGGCGTGCCGAACAACACAGCGGTGCCGCTCGCCACGTCGTAGGCCTCGTCGTCGGTCAGCAGGTTCGTGTTCACGCCCGGGTGCGCGTTCGCCACGCGGAGGCGCGTGCCCTCCGCGGCGTGGCCCCATCCGTGCGGCAGGCTGACCACGCCCGGCATCAGGTCATCGTTGACCTCGATCGGCGCGACGAGGCTCCCGACCCGGCTGCTGACGCGCGCGGCGCCGCCGTGCGCGAGCCCGATCCGCTCGGCGTCCGCGCGCGAGACCTGGAGCGTGCAGCGGTCGCGGCCCTTCACGAGCGCCGGCAGGTTGTGCATGAACGAGTTGCTGCAGCGCATGTCGCGCCGCCCGACCAGCACCAGTTCCGCACCGCCCTCGGCGAGTCGCGCGCGCAGGCGCGGCAGGTCGTCCGTCATGGTGCGCGGCGCGAGCTCGATCGCGCCGCTCTCCGTGTTGACGATCTCCTTCAGGCGCGGCACGAGCGGGCCGAGGTCGATGCCGTGCGGCGCCTCGCGGAGCTTCGCGAGCGTGAGGCCGTCCGGGATCCGGCCGAAGCCATCGCCCCAGGGACCGATCCGGAGCAGCATGTCCACGATCCGCTCGGGCCCGATCCCACCCTCGGCCTTCGCGACGATCTCGTCCACCGTGAGCCCAGGGAAACGGCAGCCGTCCAGCGCGCCCGTCGCGAAGGTCCGCAGGATCACGTCGTCCACCGCCTGCGCGGGGAGCGCGCCGAGTCCCATCAGGCTCGCGGCGAGCCGCGACAGCACCTGCCACGTCTCGGGCGTCCCGGCCGGCTTCGGCACCGCGGGCCACGACCATTTGGCGACGTTGCGCACCGAGAGGTTGTAGAGGCCGACCTCGTAGCTGGCCTGCTCTGCTGGCGAAGGCGTGGGCAGGATGATGTGCGCGTGGCGCGTCGTCTCGTTCAGGTAGAAGTCGACGGCCACGAGGAAGTCGAGGCTCGCGAAGGCCTGCTCGAGCTGCGCGGAGTTCGCCGAGCTGCGGAGCGGGTTCGTCATCAGCAGGATCATCGCCCGCACCTGGCCCGGGCCCGGCGTCAGCATCTCCTCCGCCATCGTCGAGGCCGGGATCAGACCGCCCACCTCGGGCTGGCCGCTCACGCGGCTCCGGAAGCGCCCGAGCTCGAAGCCCTTGCCCTTCGGGAGCGCGGCGTCGACGGGCGCGGCCGGCGTCGTGAACATCACGCCGCCCGGCCGATCGAGGTTCCCGGTGAGGATGTTCACGAGGTCGCAGCCCCAGCTCGCGAGCGTGCCGAACTCCTGCACGCAGGTGCCGAGCCGGCCGTAGCAGGCGGCGGACTCGGCCTCCGCGAACTCGCGCGCGATGCGGCGGATCTCGTCGGCCGGGATGCCGCAGAACGCGGCGACCGCATCGGGCGCGAACTCGCGCGCGAGCGCCTCCACCTCCTCGAGCCCGTTCACGAGACCGGCGGCTGCGCCGAGCTCCACGAGGTCCTCGTCGAAGAGCGTGTGGACCAGGGCGAGCAGGAACGCGGCGTCGCTGCCAGGCCGGATGAAGTGGTGCTCGCTCGCGACCTTCGCCGTCTCCGTGCGGCGCGGATCGATCACGACGATCCTTCCGCCGCGCTCGCGTACCGCACGCAGGCGCCCCGGCGCGTCGGGCATCGTCATCAGACTGCCGTGCGAGATCATCGGGTTCGCGCCGATGATCAGCAGGTGGTGCGTGCGATCGATGTCGGGGACCGGCACGCCGGTCGGGAACTGGCGCCCGAACATCAGGCCGGTCTGCACGATCTTCGGCAACGTGTCGTTCGCCGACGAGTTGAAGAGGCTCTTGCTCGCGAGCGCGCGCACCAGCACCGGCCGGTACATCACGGCGCCGAGCTCGTGCACCACCGGATTCCCGGTGAACATCCCGATCGCGTCGTTGCCGTGCTGCTCGCGCACCGCCAGGAGACGCGACTCCACCTCCGCGAAGGCCTCCTCCCACGAGATCTCCTCGAAGCCGTGCGCCGTGCGGCGGAGCGGCCGCCGCAGCCGGTCCGGGTCGTGGGTCAGCTCCTTCAGCCCGTGCGCCTTCGGGCAGATGAAGCCGCGCGAGAACGGATCGGCCTCGTCGCCGCGCACCGAGACGATCCGGTCGTCCTCGACCTGGATCTTGAGACCGCAGGTGGCCTCGCAGAAGGGACAGACGTGGTGGACGGTCCGGCGCTCCGGCATGCGGACAGCATCGCCCCGCCGCGGTGGACCGGGCAAGAGCCATTTTCTTGCATGACGGCTGGGGCCAATTGGGGCGGTCCGTCGTGCCTCGCGCCGCCCCACTCCTCCCGGGCCGGGCCCCGAGCGGTTCGCGCAGCCGGTCGCGTTGCAACCGCTTCGAACGCGTCCCCTCCCCCTCGCGTATCGACGAAACGCTGCACCGGCAAACCCTGCAACCATACCCTCCCTCGCGGACCGCCGTCCCCCGACTCGACCCCTGGAGACGCCGGGTGCGCTTGCGCTGCAGCCTTTGCGACTCGACAATCTGCAGCGTTGGCACTGATTGGTCCCTGGAGGCTGGTCAGTCCAACACCTGTTAGCCGGCGCCAAGAGGAAGCCACTTGACGCAGTCTGGCGCGCAAGGCGAATCAGGCGCGCGCCTCCGCGCCCGAGCGTGCGAGTGTGCGCGCTCGGTTCTAGCCGGCCGCGTCTCAGTTATCGCTGCCGCCCGCGAACTCAGCGGGTTGCACGTGGATCTCGGGTTGCACGCAGAGGATTCTCCGGCCCTCCAGGATGTCCTCCTAGTCTTCGTCGGAGTCGACAGCGAAACCGATGATCTCCCGCTCGGTTCGGTTCGCCAGTGGGCTCCAGATGCTCTCGTCGAGCGCGACAGGGAACTCGCGAAAGCCGAGGCCCTGTATGCCAACAGCGTTGCCGACGCCTGCCGGCGGCTGCTCGACCTTCTCGAACCCGAGCAGCCCTGAGCCCTCCGGCGCCGGCTAACAAGCGGCTGCAGCTGCCGGCCGCGGGCGGTGGCGTGCAGGGCGGTCAGCTGCTGGCCGGCGGGTCGGGGTGGAACGCGCCGCCGGCCGTCAGCTGCTGCTAGAGTGGAGTGCGCGCGGCCGCAGCTGAGCCGCGATCCGTTGGGCGGCGGCGGGGGACGCATGGGTCGAGCGTTACGAACGAACGCGATATTCGGCGCGTGCTTGCTGCTCTTGGGTAGCGCGGCGGCGCCGCCCACCGACCCCGAGCAGACCACCACCGAGGTGCTCGTGACCAAGCCGACCATAGTCGGTTTCTTCCCCCCAGTCTCAGCAGAGGAGATCGAGACGAATCCGGGAACCCGCGAGGGTGTCGCGCACCTTGAGTTCGCCCTATCCGACGTCGCCAAGTGCCTCAAGCCACGTGACGTGTCGGTGCGCCTGGAACTCACCCGAGTCTTGATCTTCAAGCTGGGTGACCGACAGTTGCGCTTCGAGCTTTCCCCCGACTGGCAGCGCGCGGTTGGCGCCTACCTCGTTGAGCCAAATCGAGAGCCGCGGGTTGTCTACGCCTCGGCGGGCCCGAGCTCCCTGCAGTTCCTGCTCCCCAACGCGGCCGCCGAGTACTTCAACGAACCCGGGTGCAAGGTGGAGCTCTAGCTCGGAAGGTGAGCAACCGGGGACATCGGTAACAGGTGTCCGGGCACATCGGTAACACCTGGTTCACGCGCTCAGTTTGAAAGTCCTTTCATCAAGACGTGCGAGCAGCACGTCGTAGAAGTAGAGCGAC
>Ga0187892_10010255_pt1 | contig 11957 bp, 10 predicted proteins | sample MA1701073metaG_FD_139345 | JGI IMG/M metagenome (GOLD analysis project Ga0187892, IMG submission 139345) | Bio-ooze microbial communities from a basaltic lava cave in the Kipuka Kanohina Cave System on the Island of Hawaii, USA - MA170107-3 metaG ...
GAGGCGAGCGAGCGCGATGGCCAGCTTGGGCCGGGCGGTCGCGCGGCCGGCGTCGAGGGCTTCGCGCCAGGCGCGGGCCGCCTCGGCGGTGGCGCCCCGTTCCTCGTAGAGGTCGCCGAGCGCCTCCAGCGCCTCGGCCGCCTCCGGGGTCGAGGGATGGCGCTCGATGATCGCGTCCAGTCCGCGCAGGTCCCGGGTCGCGCGGGCGCGGGCGAGCGGTTCGCGCGCCGCGCGGGTCGAGAGCGACCGGTAGGCCTCGAGCACCTGCGGCGGCCACTCCTTGAGCATCCGGAGGACCCAGGCGCGCCCGCCCTCGTAGCGGAAGGGCGCGACGCGGAAGACGCGGTTCGGGTAGAGGTCCAGGATGCGCCGGAGTCCGGCCGCCGCGTCGGCGAAGCGCTTCGCGTCCATTGCCTTCTGGGCCAGGCCGGCGATCTCGCGGGCCTGCCGCGAGTCGGGCAGCGCGTAGGAATTGAAGAGCGCCTCTTCCTCCGCTGCGTTCGGCGCGGACGCCTCCTGCGCCGGCGCGAGCGCGGCCAGGAACACGGCGGCGGCCCAGGCGGGCAGCCCGTTCCGGCTCAAAGGAGCTTCCATGTCTTCCTCAGGATCCACTCGGCCGCGAGCAGCCCGACGACCACCGCCAGCCAGCCCCAGGTGTCCCACAGCTCCTCCGGGTGGACACTCGTGATCGTGGTCTCCTCCCGCGCCGGGATCCGGTCAGGCAGGTCCGGCAGGTCCTGGAGCAGGAGGAAGGTGCCCCCCGACTCGCGCGCCAGCGCCTCGAGCGTGACGCGGTCCATGGCGGGGTTCTCCTTCTCGATCGGAGTGATGTCGGCCTCGATCGTGATCTCGTCGGCGACCCGGTCGGAGCCCTCCTCCATGATGCGCACGGTCCAGCGGCCCTGCTCGGTGAGCGTGATCGGCTTCTCGAACTCGCCCCGCTTGCGGCGCTTGAGCGAGTGGGGGACGGGTCTGGGGTCCAGGCCGGGGGCCAGCACCAGGACCTCCTGGGTGTCCGCCTCCAGCGGGTTGAAGTTCCGGTCCTTCACGATCGCGCGGATCCCGACCTGGTCGCCGATGCTCACGTTGCGCCGGTCCGCGAAGAGATCGTAGCGCTTGTTGCCGCGGTAGAGCTTGGTGGTGGCGAGGAACCGGATCGCCTGCGAGTAGAGCTGGTAGAAGTAGCGGTCCCCGATGCCGAAGCGCCAGAGCCAGAGGGAATCGACCCCGAGGAACATGGTGCGGCCCAGGCCGTAGAACTGGCTGGCCAGGATCACGTGCTTCTCGGGGCGGTCGGGCGGGTTGACCGGGTGCTGGAGGAGCGTGGTCGCGCCGGGCTTGGCCCCGCGGACGGGATAGTACCAGTAGAGCCGGGGGAGCGCGACGTCGTCGAGCCCTTCCCACAGGCGGTGGTTCTCCTCCTGGTCGCGGTCTACGACGAGCACCGGGTCGGTCTTTCCGGCGTCGGTGCGCTGAGGGCGGAAACCCTGGTCGCCGTCGTCCGCGAGGCCGGCGAACTCCTCGCCGCTCCCGATGGTCACCGGGAGGATCTTCTCGATCGCGGTGCCGCGGTAGCTGCGGGGCGCGTCCACCTCGCCGGCGATCATGAGGAAGCCGCCGCCGACCTCCTCGACGAGCCGCACGACGTTCGCGAGGAGCTTCTGCGACTCCTCCCGGGTCTCGCCGATCGCGTTTGGATCCACGTCGCCGAAGATCACGACGTCGTACTCGAAGAGCGCCTCCGGGGTGCGAGGGAACTCGACGAGCGGGCGCACGCTCTTCGAGTGCTCCTGGATGAACTCCGGCTCCGCGGAGAGGAGGAGGCACTGGGCCTCCATCACGTCCTCGTCGCGGATCAGCGCGTTCTTCAGGTAGCGGTATTCCCAGCGCGGGTAGCCCTCGACGTAGAGGACCCGGATCTTCTTGTTGATGACCTTGATGCCGCGGGCCACGCGGTTGTCCGACTCGTCCTGCTCGCCCGGGATCGGGGCGACCTGCGCCGTATAGACGTGGCGGCCCGGCCGGCTGGGCTTCACGTAGACGACCTCGGAGGCCACGCCCGCCTTGGGGGGCAGCGTCACCTCGCGCCGTTCCAGGTCGCGTCCGTCCTGCGAGACCGTCACCGTCACCGGCTCGCGGCGGTCCTCGTAGCCCTCCGCACGGACCTCGATCTGGAGCGGGACGTCGTCGTTGACCAGGAACTCGGCGTCCTCGATCGGCTTGGCGATGTTGATCCTGAGGTTCCGTCGCGGGGAAGGGTCGCCGACGCCCACGGAGTAGATCGCGAAGCCGCGCCGGCGCGCGTCGCGCAGCTCCTGGACCACGCCGAGCGGGTCCGGGCCGTCGTTGTTGCGGCCGTCCGAGACGAGCACGACCCCGGCGAGGCGCTGGCCGTAGTACTCGTCGGCGGTGGCGCGGAGCGCGTCGCCGATGCGGGTGGAGAGGCCGGCGCCCTTGAGGTCGGAGGGGAGGACGCCGCGGTGGATCGAGGCGTCGAACGAGGCGAAGCGGAGCTGGAAGCGCTCCTCGAGCCGCTTGAGGAGCCGGCCCTGGTCGCGGCCCAGGACGGCCTGCACGAGATCGAGGCGCCGCTTCTGCGGGATGGCCACGGCGCCGGGGAGCCCGGCGGCCTCGGCCAGCCGGGCGCGGTCCTTGGCGTCGGCATAGAGGTCCTTCTCGAGCATGCTGCCCGAGTCGTCGACGAGCAGGAGGAGCACCGGCTTCTGAACAAGCTTGTTCTGGATCTCGCGCACGGGCCGGAAGAGCGTGATCCCGACGGCCAGGAGCGTGAGCGTGCGGAGCGTGCCGAGGAGCAGGCGCCGTCCGCGGGTGAGGTTCCCCTTCTCGCGCCGGTAGAAGATCGTCGCCAGCAGGATCGCCAGCGGAATCACCACGAGCACGATCACCCAGGCCGGCGGCCGGAAGAGGAAGTCATAGCGGATCGACTGCACCTCGGCGGTGGCCGACTGGAGGAAGGGGACCGACAGGAGGCTCATGGGCGACGCGACCTCTCCGAACCTTCGACTTTCAACTTTCGACTTTCAACCTCCGCCCTCACGCGAGCCGCTTCCCGAAATGCCAGGCCAGCAGCATCTCGACCACCAACAACACCAGCACTCCCCCGATCAACGTCTTCCAGATCTCGCCCTTCTCGCCGCGCGGGCCCGGATCGGCCGGCGCGACGCCGCCGCTCCCCTCGAAGCGGACCGGGAAGTCGGGCGCCAGCGCCTTCCATTCCCTCTCCGAGAAGCGGCGCAGGTCTCCCTCGGACGGCTCGACGTTCACCGCGAACAGCTCCTCGGGCAGGCCTCCCTCCTTGGCCGCCAGCCGATAGAGCCCCGGCACGTCGGTCGCCTCGTAGAAGACCCCGAACCGGCCGGGCTCCCCCTCGCGGGGGTGGGCCGTCAGCCGGACGCGATCGTCGAGCGGCGTCCGCAGCGTGACCTCGCCCGGGAAGCGGGAGAAGCTGCGCCGGAGGTCCCGTCCGACGATCAGGTTCCTCCCGGCGCCCGCGCCGGCCAGCGACCAGGTGGCCGCCTCGTGGACCAGCGGGAGGAAGAAGGGGGAGGCCGGGAGGCTCGACCAGTCCCGGTTCGCGGTCGTGTTGAACCAGAGCACCATCCCCTCGCCGACCCGGAGCTCGGCGAGCCAGGGCGACGCGGCCGGGTCGCCGAGGCGTGCCACCACCAGGGCGTCCTCCGGGCCGGGGTCGCACTGGAACCAGCCCCGGTAGGGGATCTCCAGGAAGAGCGGCTTGATCTGCTCCGACCCGAAGAGCTTCAGCACCGGGTGGTTGAACTCCACCTTCCCCAGCTTCACGGCGCCGGACGCGCCGACGGGTCCGGTGTGGAGCTGGGGTCGCGTCAGCTTCACCGGCAGGAGCCCGGTCGCGCCCAGCGTCTGGTTCATCACGTCGGCCTTGGTCTTCTCCCCCATGAACAGGAGGAGGCCCCGTCCGGCGATGATCTTCTCCTTCAGCTCGCGCACCTTCTCGGCGGGGAGCACCGGGAGATCGCACAGAGCGAACACGTCGTAGTCGTCCAGCCTCGTGCGCTCGAAGTTGAAGTCGCTGATCGTGGTCGGGAGGAACGGGCTCCGGTCCTCCCCGCCTTCCTCCAGCGGGTCCAGCGCCGCGCGGAGGAAGTCGGTCCCGTTCTCGAAGCGCGCCTGGTCCGGTTTGCCGTCCACGAGCAGCACCTGGATGCGCTCCTTGACCTCCACCACGAGCCGGCGCCGGTCGTCCACGTCGAGCCCGTCGGAGGGTTCCAGTTCCACCCGGACAGCGTGGAACCCCTTCTCCTTGAAGTGGTGCGTGAACCCGATGGCCGTCTCCCGCCCCGGCGGGAGGGCATTGCGCTCGGTCGTGAAGATCCGGGCGGCCGGCGGGTCGCCCACCGTCACGCGGAGCGCCGCCTCGGCAGGCCGCTCGCCGTGGTTCCGGACCGAGGCCGTGAAGTGGAGCTCCCCCGCGGTCGTCGCCACGCGGTCGTCCATCCTCAGGTCGGCGATGCCCGAGTTCTCGGTCGAGCGCGGACCCACGTCCACGATCCGGAGCTCGGTGGACTCCTTGCGGTAGGCGGCGCCCAACTCCTTGAGACGCGCCGAGGGGTCCTCGCCCGGCCGGCCGTTCGTGGGCATGAGGTTCGCGCGCTGGAGGTCGGTGAACAGCCAGACCTCGCGGCGGCCGCTGGTCTTCCTGAGCGCCTGGAGCGCCTGCTCGAGGGCCTCGGGCAGGTCGGCGGGACGGTAGGAGGTCTCCGCGCCGATGGCCTCCAGGTCGGCCCGCACGCTCTCGAGATGGAAGAGCGGCTCCTTCACCGGCTGACCGCCCTTGCGGACCGCGGCGATCACCACCGCGCGGTTGCCGCGTCCCTCGCGGAGCGAGGCCAGGAGCTTGCGGGCCTGTTCCAGCGCGCGCTCGAAGGGGGTGCGCTGCACGAGGCGGCTCCGCATGCTGTAGGAGTTGTCGATCACGAGCGCGAGGTTCCGTTCCCCCTCGGGTGCGATCCCGGCGAAGAGCGCGGTCCGTCGGAGCAGCGGGCGGGCGAGCGCGGCCGCCAGGAGGGCCAGGAGCGCCATGCGCACGGCCAGGAGCAGCAGGTTCTCCACGCGGAGCCGCTTCTGCGTCCGCTGGTGGGCGCGGTTCAGGAACTCCATGGCCGCCCAGGGGAGCCGGCGGAAGCGCCGCTTGGTCAGGAGGTGGATGAGGACCGGGACGCCGACGAGGAGCGTCCCCCAGAGGAGCGCCGGGTTGAGGAAGAACCCCTCCATGTCAGCGCCTTGCTCCCGCGCGGGTGGCCAGGAAGGCCGAGAGGGCCACGTCCAGGTTCTGGGACGTGTTGAGCACGGTGTAGTCCACGTTGTTCTCGAGGCAGGCCTTCCGCACGCCGGTCAGGAAGCCCTCGAACTCCTGGAGGTAGGCCTTGCGGAGCGCCCGCGGATCGGCCAGCAGATCGGGCTGGTCTTCGAGGCCCTCGAAGAGCGTCATCTTCTCGAACGGAAAGCGGATCTCGTCGTCGTCCAGCACGTGGAGCACGATCACGTCGTGCGCGCGGTGGCGGAGATGACGGAGCCCGAGCAGCACGTTCTTGGGGTCGTCGAAGAGGTCCGAGATCAGGACCACGATCCCGCGCCTCTTGGTCCGCTCGGCGACGTCGTGGAGAAGGCGTCCGATGTCGGTCTTCTTCGGGGTCTCGAGCGTGGTGAGCGCGTTCAGGAGGAGCTTCAGGTGCGAGGCGTGGCTCGCGGGGGGGAGGCTCCGGTAGACGTCCTTCCCGAAGAGCTGGAGCCCGACCGCGTCCTGCTGGCGGATGATCAGGTAGGCGAGCGCCGCCGCCACGTAGGTCCCGTACTCCAGCTTCGAGACCCCGCTCGCGCCGCGGTAGGTCATCGACTCGCTGGAGTCGAGGCAGAGGTGGGCGACGAAGTTGGTCTCTTCCTCGTACTGCTTGATGTAGTAGCGGTCCGACCGCCCGTAGACCTTCCAGTCCATGTGGCGGATGTCGTCGCCGGGCACGTACTCCCGGTGTTCCGCGAACTCGACGGAGAAGCCGTGGTGGGGGCTCTTGTGCATCCCCGCCACGAACCCCTCGACGATCAGGCGGGCCTTCAGGTCCAGGTGGCCGAGCCGGTTGAGGACCTTAGGATCCAAGTACTTTCGGTAGTCTTCCATCCTTGAAGGCCTCGGTTTCCTGGGTCGGGACCTCGTCCAGGAGCTTGTCCACGATGGAGTCGGGGGTGATCCCCTCGGCCTCCGCGCTGAAGTTCGTGATGATCCGGTGCCGGAGCACCGGGTGGGCCACCGCGTGGATGTCCTCGGTCGAGACCGCGTAGCGGCCCTCCAGGATCGCGCGCGCCTTCCCGCCGAGCACGAGGTACTGCGTGGCGCGCGGGCCCGCGCCCCAGGAGACCCAGTCCTTGACGAACTTGGGCGCCTCGGGGAGCGTCGGCCGCGTCATGCGGGTGAGCCGGATCGCGTACTCGATCACGTGGTCCGCGACCGGCACGCGGCGCACCAGCTCCTGGAGGGCGAGAATCTCCTCGCCGCTCAGCACGCGGCGGAGCTCGACCTGCTGGGGTGTGGTGGTGAGCTGCATGATCTGCAGCTCCTCCCGCTCCGAGGGGTACTCGACGCGCACCTCGAACATGAAACGGTCGAGCTGCGCCTCGGGAAGCGGATAGGTGCCTTCCTGCTCGATGGGGTTCTGGGTCGCGAGGACGAAGAAGGGGGGCTCGAGCACGTGCTTGCGGCCGCTGGCCGTGACCTGGAACTCCTGCATGGCCTCGAGGAGCGCCGCCTGGGTCTTGGGGGGCGTGCGGTTGATCTCGTCCGCCAGGATCACGTTGGCGAAGATCGGGCCGCGGAGGAATTTGAACTCGCGCTGCCCGGTGGCCCGGTCCTCCTGGATCACCTCGGTCCCGGTGATGTCCGCGGGCATCAGGTCGGGGGTGAACTGGATCCGGCTGAACCCGAGCGAGAGCGTGCGGGCCAGCGTGCTGATCATGAGCGTCTTGGCCAGCCCGGGGACGCCGATGAGGATGCAGTGGCCGCGCGAGAAGATGCAGGTCAGGAGCTGGTCGATGACGGCCTCCTGGCCGACGATGACCTTGCCCAGCTCGGCCTTGAGCGCGGCGTGGGCCTGCCGGAGGCGTTCGACGGCCTCCAGGTCTGAGGGCCGGACGTTCGTGTCGGACATCGGGAACTCCTGTTGGATGATCGGGTGTCTCACCGCCGCGCCGCGCCGCGCCAGAAACTGACCTGTCCGTAGGAGGCGGTGAGGACTCCTCCCGGGACCGGGATGACGTTGCCGAACCCCGGCTCCTCCGGGGTGCCTTCGGGCCCGCTCGGACGGCGCGGGGGCGTGGCGGAGAGCACGCGCCCGTCCTCGGCCGCGAGCACGTAGAGGTACTTCCGCGTCGGCACGTAGACCCGTGCGCCGCCCAGCGCCGCGCGCCCGAGGAAGGCATCGCGTCCGCCGTCGTCCGGAAGCTCGAAGGTCCAGAACTCGGAGCGCTCCGTCCCCCCCAGGCTGCGCGCGCGCAGCCGCTCGGCGGTCTCCTCTCCCCGGAGGTCCCGCGTGGAAAGGAGCATCCGGTCGGGGCGCGCCGCCACGAGGCACGTGATCTCCTCGTCGTGAGGCTTCTTGTCGATGAGGTCCGCCTCCAGGGCTCCGGTTTCCTTATCGGGCGCGAGGTGGAGGATGTGTAGGTGATTCGAGTCGCGGGGGGTCAGGAAGAGGCGGTCCCCCGCGATCATTACGGGGTGGTCGGGCCATCGTTGGATCCGCGAGGGGAGCCGGGCGTGCAGGTCGGAGGGGTTCGGGAGGCGGCGGTAGCGGTGCAGCCAGACGATCTCCCCGAGCGCGCGGTCCACGGCAGCCACGATCCCGAGATTGGTGCCGAGGTAGAGGACTCCCTGGTGCTCCGCGATCTGCAGCTCGCCGGGATCCCAGTTGTTCAGCTCGAAGACGTCGTTGGGGTTCGCCGGGACGTCCTGGAGCACGAGGTTGCCGGAACAGATGAACCGGGCCCAGCCGGGGTTGCCGGTCCGGGCGTCGAACGCGTGGAGCGTGACCCGGAAGTCGTTCCGGCGGAGCGTCGCGGCGGCGAACACCGTGTGGGAGAGGATCACGGGCGCCCCGGAGAACACGAGGCCCGCGGTCCGGGGGTCCTGGTCGTTGGTGCCGCCGCGGGACCAGAGGAGCCGGGGCGCGCCGTCGCCTGCCTGAAAGACGAGGAGCCGGCCGCGCTCGGTGCAGGCGATGAGCTCCTCGGCCACGGTGACGAAGCGCGGCGGGCAGGCGGGGCGGCTCTCGTTCCAGGGCTCGGGTTGCGCGTCGAAGGGGACCCGGTGGAGCGCCTTGCCGGTCGTCGCGTCGAGGACCGTGAGCGCTCGGAGGTCGGCGACGTAGACGCGGCCGCGCGAAACGGCGGGGAAGAGCGGCGCCAGCGGATCGGGTTGGATCGGGAGCCCGGTCGTGTGTTCTTCGGGGGCGAGCACGCGCTCATCGAGCGGGGCGGGTTCCTTGGGCGCGGTGCCCCCGCTCACGAAGGGCGAGGACCAGACGTGCGCGAGCGGACCGTCGGGGAGCGGCGTGTCTCGGGCACGGGAGTAGTCGCCGCCGTGGGTGAACCAGTCTCCGGCCTCCGGAGGCTGCGCGCGCCGGCCGAGCTCTTCGAGGAGCGCACCCAGCGCGCGGTCGCTCGCGCCGGCACGCACCGTCGCGCCCGCCTCGGCGGGAGAGAGGCCGGCGCCCATGGCACGGATCGCCGCGCCATCCCCCAGCTCGGAGAGGGCGAACGCGCGTCGGGCCAGGAGCGCGGCACGCGAGCTGCCCGGTGGGAGGAGCTCCAGGGCGCGCGCATACAGTCGGGCGGCTTGGCCGGCGTCTCCCCGCTCGGCCTCGAGGTCGCCCAGCGCCTCGGCGGCCTGAGCGCCCTGGGGGAGGGGGGTGAACTCGCGGGCGACGCGGGCGAGCGCGACCGGGTCGCGCGCCTCTCGGGCGTCGGCCAGGGCGGCCACGGCCTCCCGGCGGGCGGTCTCGGCGGCCGCGGCCACCTCCTCGGGGGGGAGCTCGAGGAGGCGGCGCCGCGCCACCTCGGCCGCGGGGAGATAGAGGGTGCGCCCGGCCGGCTGCACGGCGTCTCCCGACCTGCTCGCGACCTCGAGGAGGCGCGCGGCGGCCTCGCGGAGCCGCCCGGCGGCGTGGTGCTCCTCGGCGTCGCGGAAGGCCCGGAGCATGGACTCCTCGTCCTCGAGGACGTAGGTGGCGTCGGGCGACCGGTGGGGGGGCTCCTGCGCCGGCACTCCGGAAGCGAGGAGCAGCAGGACGGCGGAGGCGAGGCGATTCATCAATGAAGGATAGCAGGGGATCGGACGGGCGCTGAAACCGGAGTGACCGGCGCGCGCCGGTCCGGCCGCCGCCCCTGCCGCGGCGGAGTCTATCGGACCTCGTCCGGGAGGGCAATTCGGCCCGGGGGCCGTGGGGAAGCGGGGGTTGGACCCACCCACGTGGGTGGGTCCCGCTAGTCCGGGCGCTTCGGCGCCGGCGTGAAAGGGTCCACCACCTCGATCCCGGGGATACGCCGGAACTGCGTGTCCCGGGTGAGGATCCGGGCAACGCCGTGCTCCCGCATGATGGCCGCGACCCGGCAGTCGTGGACGAAGTTCCCTTCCACCGGAGCGGCCTCGCGACAGACGTCCGAGAACACCTCGAGATGGCGACGGCCCGGATCGAGACGTGAGACCGCAGGCGAGGACGGGAGGGCCTGCACGTTCTCGAGGGCCTTCTCGATCGTCAGTGGCGCTGGACGCACCAGACGGCGATGCGTCACGGCGCGCAGGTACTCGAACACGTTCACCCAGGTCACGAAATGAGGCGCGGGCCCGTGGCGATCTGGTGGAGCAGGTCGCGGGCCTGACGGTGCTCCGGGAATCCGGGGAGCGTCGCGTAGAGCAGGACATTCGTATCGATGAGGCTCATCGCTTGTCATCGAGGAGGTCGAGATAGTCCCGGGTCGCCGGATCGAAGCCTGCTGCCGGGCGGCCCGCCTTGGCGACCTTCCAGCGGAAGCGCTGCACGGACGGCTCCATGGAACGCGCCCGGGCGAGGGCCTGCCGCAGCAGGCGGTTCACGGTCCTGCTCGTGCTCTCGCTCGCCTCCGCCGCAAGGTGTTTGAGCTCGGCGATCAAACCCGGCTCCAGGTCAATGGTCGTGCGCGCCATGCTCCCTCTGCATCATGATGCGCAGAGGCTACATCGTGATGCTCAGTCAGAACCGGGCCGGCCCGGCTGCGGGGGCCGCTCTTCGGACCCGGGCCGCCTCTCGGGGCCTCGCACTTTGGAAGAGACGGACCATTCCTCGGATCGTTACAGTTGCGGTTGCGGCCGCGGGGCTCTCGGTCGCAGGCCCGCCCTCGCCGGACCGGCGGAGACGAAACCATGGAGTGCCTGGCTCTGATCTTCGTGCTCGCTCAGCCCGCCGTCTCCCGGACGGACGTCGATTGGGTGCTCGCGGGCCGGATCGAGGTAGGGGTGGACCTGGCGCAATTCACCCGTCTCGCCTTCCGCGACGCGACCGACCGGGACCCGGCGCCGCTGACCACGGTCGTCGGGCGGAGCGTGCGACTCTGGTGCGACGCGCGGCTCCCGGACCCGCTCCGGGAGCGGCTCCGGGCGGCGGGCGCAGGGGAGTCCGGATTCCGGTCCACGCTCGACCCGGAGAGTCTGTGGGACGGCCTCTTCCAGGAGTTCCAGGCCGCCGTGCCGATGGGGCCGCTCTTCGAGCAGGCCCGAGCTGAGCACGACGCAGCGGTCGCGAGCCTGCGCGAGGCCGTCCGCGTCGAGGCCGGACGGGTCCTCGGCTATTGCCGGGTCTGCGACCCTTCCGAGCTGGGTCGCTGGAACCGCGAGGGCGCCCGGCGACAGCTCGTGATCCCGAACCTGATCCGGGCACGCTGCAGCCCGGTCACGATCGGCGAGACCCTCCACACCTTCGACGACTCGGGGAGGCCCTGGCGCTACGACCCGCGGCCGCTCCTTCATGCGATCGCGGAGCCCCTGTGCTTCGACCCGGCCTGGCGGGAGCTTCGGGAGGAGTCGCGATCCCTCTACCGGAAGACGCTGGGCGGTCCGTGTGCGACGCTCCCGGAGCATGCCTCGTGGGGAAGCCTGCTGCTCGACTCATTGGTCGAGGCGCTCGACCCCCGCACGCGCGGAGACTTCCGGCCGAAGCTGGTCTCGGAGACTGTCATGCTCCTCTCCCCGGAGCTGGACGTGTACGAGCGCGGCACCCGGACGCTCCGCGAGGATTGGCCGCGGATCCTGCGTGCGCTGGCGCGGGCCGCGCGCGGATGACGCCCGGCTACTTCTTCGCGGCCGGCTCCACCGGAATCACGAGGTCGCCCGGCGCGACCCAGCGGTAGTCGCGGCGCAGGAGCCGCTCGACCAGATACGGGTCGCTCCGGAGCGCCTCCTGCTCGGCCTGGAGCTCCGCGAGCTCGCGCCCGCCCGCCTCGACCTCGGCCTCGAGCGCCTGCACCTCGGCGCGGAGCACGCGGTTCCGATCCCGGGCCGGCAGCAGGCTCGTGGGAATGATGAACGCCGTCCCCGCGAGGAGCAGCAGCGTGGTGTAGGTGAGCGAACGCTCCAGCACCGCCCGGTCGCCGTCTTCCTTCATTTCCTTCTTCTGCTCTCCGGCGCCGCCCGCCCCGATCCCACGCGAAGCGGCCCGCCGTAGACCGCCCCGACGCCCAGGTCCTCCTCGATCCGGAGGAGCTGGTTGTATTTCGCCGTCCGCTCGCCGCGCGAGAGGCTCCCGGTCTTGATCTGCCCCGCGTTCGTCCCCACCGCCAGGTCCGCGATGAACGCGTCCTCGGTCTCCCCCGACCGGTGCGAGATCACCGTCGTGTAGCCGGCCCGCGCCGCCCGCCCGATCACGTCGAGCGTCTCGCTCAGC
>Ga0187892_10010256_pt1 | contig 11956 bp, 10 predicted proteins | sample MA1701073metaG_FD_139345 | JGI IMG/M metagenome (GOLD analysis project Ga0187892, IMG submission 139345) | Bio-ooze microbial communities from a basaltic lava cave in the Kipuka Kanohina Cave System on the Island of Hawaii, USA - MA170107-3 metaG ...
ATCGGCATCGTGAGGGTGTGCGAGCAGCTGGCGGATAGCGGGCGGCGGGTGATCGTGGCGGGGCTGGACCAGGACTATCGGGGAGTGCCGTTCGAGCCGGTCGCGCGCCTTCTGGCGGTCGGCGAGTACGTGACGAAGAACCTGGCGATCTGCGTGATCTGCGGGAACCCGGCGAACCGCAACCAGCGGGTGACGAAGGGGAAGAAGCGGATCGACGTAGGGTCGACGGACAAGTACGAAGCCCGGTGCCGAAGGTGCTTCAAGCCGTAGCCATGAGCCATTAGCCGTTAGCCCTCAGCCAGAAGCGCCACATGCGCAAAGTCTGGTACGTCTACGTAGCGGAGTGCGGGGACGGGACGCTCTACACCGGCGTGACGACCGACCTGGCGCGGCGGATGGGGGAGCACGCGTCGGGGCGCGGGGCGAAGTACACGCGCGGTCGCGGAGGCGTGCGGCTGCGGGCGTGGGAGGCGTGCGCGACGAAGGGGCGGGCGCTCTCGCGCGAGGCGGCGATCAAGCGGATGGCGCGGGCGGTGAAGCGGGCGCTGCCGGCCATCGACGGGATCCGTCCGGCGGCGCCGGGCGATCTGGCGTTCATCCAGCGGACGATCGCGAGGCTCGACCTCGACGCCGAGCGCGTGAGCCACGAGCAGTTCGTGATCGCGACGGTCGGGCGGTCGCGGGCGGGATTCGCGCGGATCAAGCCGTACCGGGCGTGCTTCGAGCTGGGGAGCGTCGCGGTGCTGCCGCGATTCCGGGATCGGGGCGTCGGGGCGTCGCTCGTGCGGTGCCTGCTCGAGCGATTCCCCTCGCGCGCGGTCTGGATCACGACCGATCTGCGCGGGTGGTTCGAGCGGTTCGGGTTCCGCGAGTCGCGGGCGCCGGCGGAGCTGCGCGCAAAGCTCCGGGGCATCACCCACAAGGTCCGCCGGCGCGGCATACGCGCGCTCGTCTACCGGCGCCAGTCGTAGTGCGAGAAGCTCCACGCGAGCTCGGCGTCGCCGCCCGTGGCCGAGGCGAGCGCGTCCATGAGGCCGGCGACCGATGCCCGGGGGACGAGCGCGCGGATCGGCGGGCCGACGTCCGTGACGCCGGGGAGGACGGCCAGCGCGGCGCCGGTCAGCCGCGTCGAGACCTCGAGCGCGACGATCGGTTCGAGGACGCCGATCGGGAACGAGCGGATCGCCTGGCGGAACCCGTCGCGGCCGGCGATCCTGAAGGCGAGCTCCGACGAGTCGTTGGGATGCGTCTTTCCGCCGAGCAGGGTGAAGCGGACGCCGACGAGCGGGCCTTCGCCGAGCACGCCGCGGCGCATCTCGTCGAGGACCCCCTCGCGGACCGCTTCGGAGAAGCGGTCCGGGACGGCGCCGCCGGCGATGTGAGAACCCAGAACCCAGAACCCAGAACCGAGAAGCCGAACCCGGAACCGGGCTACCGAGGCAGGATGAGGATCCTCACGACCTCATGAACCGGAATGCCGATAAAGAGTTCGATGGGACTCGCGACGAAGCTGAAGGAGCGGTCGCCGGCGATCCGCGTCGTGCTGCTGCCGCGCGACACGAACGAGATGGGTTCGATCTTCGGCGGCGTGATCATGGCGCACATCGACCTTGCGGGGGCGGTGGAGGCGCGCAAGCACACGTCGCGCCGCGTGGTGACGGTCTGCGTGCGCGAGCTGGAGTTCAAGAAGCCGGTCTACGTCGGCGACATCGTGAGCTTCTACACGAAGCTCGTGAAGATCGGGACGACGTCGATCACGGTGCGCGTCGACGTGGAGGTGCAGCGCCGGCGGGCGCAGGACGTGACGGAGGAGGTCACGGCGGCGGACATGGTGTTCGTCGCGGTGGACGACAACGGGAAGCCGGCTCCCGTGAAGGGTTAACCCGGTTTCCCCCACACCAAGGGCTGCAGCACCCCCTCGTCCTGTTTGAAGCCGCGGATGGAGACCTGCGCGGCGAGGCGCTCGGCGACCTCCATGAAGGCCTTCGCGGCGGCGCTCTTCGGGTCGGAGTCGACGATCGGGCGGCCGGCGTCGGCGCTCGTGCGGATGCGCGTCTCGAGGGGGATGGCGCCGAGGAACGGGATGCGATCGAGGTCCTGCGCGCACTTGGTGCACTTGGTCATGCCCGGCGGGGCGTTGGAGTAGTCCACCTTGCACGTGCCGCACCAGCGCGAGCGGTCGGCCGCCTCGCGCGCGCCGCCGATGCCGAAGATGTCGTCGTGGTGGCCGCACTGGGGGCAGGCGTACCCGGACATGTTCTCGATGACGCCGAGGACGGTCGTGCGCAGCTTGCGGAACATGTCGATGGCCTTCGAGGCGACGTTAAGGGCGACGTCCTGGGGCGTCGAGACGACGGCCGCGCCGGTCAGCGGGATCATCTGGCAGAGCGAGAGCTGGACGTCGCCGGTGCCGGGCGGCAGATCGATGATGAGGTAGTCGAGATCGCCCCACTCGACGCCGCCGAGGAACTGTTCGAGGGTTTTGTGGAGGATCGGGCCGCGCACGACGACGGCCTGGCCGGGGGGCGCGAAGTAGCCCATCGAGAGGACCGGCATGCCGAAGGCGCGCGGCGGGACGATCTTCTGCGTGGGGAGCATCCGCGGCTGGTCGCTGACGCCGAGGATGGTCGGGATGCTCGGGCCGTAGACGTCGGCGTCCATCACGCCGACCTTCGCGCCGAGCTTCGAGAGCGCCAGCGCGAGGTTCGCGCTGACGGTCGACTTGCCGACGCCGCCCTTGCCGCTGGCGACGGGGACGACGTTGCGCACGGTGGTGAGCAGGTGCTGCTTGCCGAGCGTGCTGCGGACCTGCGCGGTCATCTCGATGTCGACCTTCTCGACGCCGGGGATGCGCAGGACGGCGGTCCGCGCCTGCTCCTTCATCTGCTCGCGGACCGGGCAGGCGGGGGTCGTGAGCTCGATCTTGAAGGAGACCAGGCCGCCGCACGCCTTGAGGTCCTTGATGAACCCGAGCGACACGATGTCCCGATGCAGGTCCGGGTCCTGGACCTGCTTGAGAGCCTCGAGGACGTGGGCGGGCTCCACCATCAGGATCGAAATGGTACCACCGCGGTGCTCTTTAGTCCAGCGAGTCCAGGAGCGCCCTCAGGCGGCGCGCCCGCGACGGCTGGCGGAGCTTCTCGAGCGCCTTGAGCTCGATCTGGCGGACGCGCTCGCGGCTGAGGTTGTAGATGCGCGCGATGTCCTCGAGCGTGTAGGTCTCGTCGTGGCCGAGCCCGAAGCGCAGGCGCACGACCTCGCGTTCGCGAGGGGTGAGCGTCTCGAGCACGCCGGAGAGGCCCTCGAGCAGCGATCGCATGTCGGCCGCCGGCTCCCCGGACGGCGCGGCGACGCTGTCCCCGAGGGCGGAGTCCTCGTCGGTCATCTGGTCGAGGCTGAGGCAGCGCACGGAGGTGCGGAAGACGCGCTGGGCCGCGGCGCGTGAGATGTCGAGCTTCTCCGCGAGCTCGTACGGGGTGGGATCGCGCCCCTCGCGGTTGCGGAACTTCGCGACCGCCTCGCGGATCCGCTGGGGGGCCTCCTGCAGGTTGACCGGCTGGCGGATGAGGCGGAAGCGGTTGGAGACCGACCGCGTCATCGACTGCTTGATCCACCAGTAGGCGTACGAGTGGAACTGGCACTCTTCGCGCGCGTCGTACTTCTCGGTCGCGTAGAGGAGGCCGACGTTGCCCTCCTGGATGAGCTCCAGGATCTGCGACGGATGCCGGGCGACCTGCTTCGCGACGTGGACGACGAGCCGCAGGTTCGCGGAGACGAGCGCGTTGCGCGTGGAGACGAACCCGCGGTGGACGCGCAGGGCGCGGTCGAGCCGGCCGTCGGCGCCGCCTTGCGCCTCGACGACGCGGAGGAGCTGGCGGAGGATGCCCATGCGCAGCTTGAGCGCGCGCATGATGTCGCGTCCCTCGACGTACGACTCGCGGGTGCGCTCCTCCTGCACGACGGCCCGCAGGCGCAGGATCAGCGGCCGCAGGCGATTGAGGTGCGCGTGGAAGGCGCGCTCGGAAAGGCCGCCGATGTCGAACGTCTTCATGGCGGGGCGCCGGCCGCTGATGACCGACGCGACGATCGCGATCGCGTGCGGCCACGCCTCGGGAACCGCGCAGGCGGTGCCCTTGAACTGCGCCCGCCGGCGGGCCATCGTCCGCGCCAGGCGGCGCTCTTCATCCTTCTCGAGCAGCCGCGTGCGGGACGCCTCGGTGAGGTATCGACCGATCGGGTCGGACGCCGCTCTGGACGTCCGCTCCGGCTCCGCCCCCTTGTCCCCCCAGTCGCCGTCAGCTTCTCTGAACATCTGTGGCCTCCAGCAACTGAAACAGTCAATCACTAACAAAGGCGATGCCAAGCAGGCAGTCGTAAGCCGTTAGTTGTTAGTAGTTAGCAGAGGCACCGTAGACGGAACGTGACGAACGACCGAAAAACTAGGTATTCACCGAAAATTTCGTGATACCGAGTTTTTTCAGGCGGCTCTGGAGTGTGGTGGGCTTGACGCCGAGAAGCGCGGCAGCGCCCCGGTCGCCGTAGAGACGCCCGCCGGTGGCGTGAAGGATGTGCTGGAAGAAGCGGCGCTCGATCTCCGCCAAGTGGGTCTCGAGCTCGTGGACCGTGCGGAACTCCTGGGCGGCGGCGGGGGCGCTGGCTTGGAGCCACCGCTCGTCGATGTGCAGCGTGTCGCCGTCGCAGACGATGGCGGCGCGCTCGACGAGATTCTCGAGTTCGCGCACGTTGCCCGGCCACGAGTACGCGAGCAGCGTCTGCATCGACTTGTGGGCGATGCTCGTGATCGACTTGCCGAACCGGCGCGCGTACTTGGCGGCGAAGTGCATGGCGAGCTCGCGGATGTCCTCGGGGCGCTCGCGCAGGGGCGGCACCACGATGGGGAAGACGTTGAGGCGGTAGAAGAGGTCGGGGCGGAACGCGCCGGCGGCGATCGCGGCCTCGAGGTCGCGGTTGGTGGCCGCGATGACGCGCACGTCGACGCGCCGGGTCTCGGTGCCGCCCACGCGCTCGAACTCGCGGTCCTGCAGGACGCGGAGGATCTTGGCCTGGATGTCGGCGCCCAGCTCGCCGATCTCGTCGAGGAAGATGGTGCCGCCGTCGGCGAGCTCGAAGCGGCCGAGCTTGCGGGCGACGGCGCCGGTGAAGGCGCCCCGCTCGTGGCCGAAGAGCTCGCTGGCGATGAGCGTCTCGGGGAGCGCGGCGCAGTTGACCTTGATGAGGGCGCGGGCGCGGCGGGTCGACAGCCGGTGGATGGCGCGGGCGATGAGCTCCTTGCCGGTGCCGGTCTCGCCGCGCACGAGCACGGTCGCGTCGGTCATGGCGACGCGCTCGGCGTCGCGCAGCGCCTTGGCGAGCGTGGGGTTGTTCCCGACGATCTCGAAGAAGTGGTGCTCCGTGGAGAGCTCGTCCTTGAGGTAGACGTTCTCCGCCTGCAGCTCCTCCTTGAGCCGGCGGATCTCGTCGTACGCGCGCGCGTTGGCGACGGCGATGGTCATCTGCTCCGCGACCTGCGCCAGGAGGGCGATGTCGTCCTCCGAGAAGGCCACCGGGAGGCCGCTGGCGAGGTTGAACGTGCCGATCGCCGCCCCGCGCAGGATGAGGGGCGTGAAGACGTACGAGCGGATGCCGGCCTTGAAGAGCAGATCGTCCTCGTAGTACTTGCGGTCGTACTGGAGGTCGGGCGCGATCACGGTGCGCTGCGTGCGGATCGCGTGGCCGATGCCGCTGCCGGCCGCGGGGATGCGGTCGTCGCGCCCGAGGATGTCGCGCTTCGGGGGCTCCAGCGCGGCGAAGACGATGCGGTCGCCGGCGGCGTCGAGCAGCGTGATCGACGCGCGGTCGAAGCGCACGAGGTTGCGGATCTCCGTGACGGTGATGCGGAAGATCGCCTCGACGTCGAGCGACGCGTTGATCGCGTTGGAGATGCGCAGGAGGATGTGCTCGCGGTCCCACGCCTTCTTGACCTCGGCGGTCTGCGCGCGCACCTCGTCCTGGAGCTTGCGCACGAACGACGCCTTGAGCTCGTTGGCCGCCTCGAGTTCGCGGTTCTGCACGCTGAGCCGGTCGATGAGGCGCGTGCGCTCGATGACGATGGCGACGTGCCCGACGATCCCGCGCAGGACGTCGGCATGGTCGCGCGTGTACGCGCCGGGGGTGCGGCTGGTGAAGAAGATGATGCCGATGGGGACGTTGTTGACGTAGAGGGGGAGGGCGAGGCTCGACCGCATCCCCTCGCGCAGCATGATCTCGGTCGGCTCCCACGCGACTGCGTTCCGGCGGTACTCCTCGAAGTCGGTCACGATGCGCATCTCGCCGCGCCCGATGACCGCCTCGAGCGGCGAGCCCTTGATGGTGCAGGTGTAACCGACGGCCAGCTCGATGGGCGCCGCGGACCGGATGGCGATCCAGCGGAGCGTACTGCGGTCGTCGTCGATGATCGTGACGGCGATGCGGTCGTACGGCACCAGGTCCCGGAAGTCGGTGAAGACGACGTCGAGGATCTGCTCGACCGTCGTGCCTCGATTGATGTGCTCGACCGCCGTGCTGAGGGTGGCCAGGCGCCTTGATTGCGGATCGGACATAGCCTCGCTCACCACAAGTTGGACTATACAACGGTCCGATCGGTGACACCGAAAATTCCGGTGCGAGCGCAGAGACCTACGCCGTCTGGGTTCGCCGCTGGTAGCGCTCCAGAACGCCCAGATTGCTGGTGTAGTCGGAGGGTAGCGCCTGGAGGACCTGGGCAAGCGCGTCGGCGAAGGCGCTTGCGGAGCCCACCTCCACTTCCGTCAACTCGGCAAGCCGGCGGTCGGCCGCGGGGTGCATGGGACGGAGGGGGGGCCGAGCGCCCGCCGCGACGTCGTCGAAGGGAGCCGCCGCCATGAGCGAGATATAGAGGGCCTGAAGCGCGAGCAGGTCAGCCTCCGGCGAGGGGGCGGTCGGGGCGGGCGGCTGGAAGCGCCCACGCAGGTAGCGGGCGGAGAAGTCGACCACGAACGGATGACCGGTGGGGGACAGGATGACGTTCGACGGGGAGAGCGCTCCGTGCGCCTGTCCTCGCTCGTGCGCGTACTCGATCGCGCGCGCCACCTCGTAGACGATCTGCAGGGAGGGGACGGGCAGGGGCGCCTGCCTGTCGATCGGCTCGCCCGCGACGAATTCGCGGATGGTGAAGTAGCCGCCGCCGACCTGCGAGAGCTTCTTGTAGGTCACGATGACCGGGTGCTGCAGCGCCGCCAGCGGGCGCAGCTCGGCGCACACCGACGCGACGAGGTTCGGATCCTGCGAGCTTCCGAGCACGCGCAGCACGAGCGCGGCGGGGTGCTTCCCGTCCGACACCTCCCACGTCTGGGGGGCGAGCATGCGTAGGAGCTTGTACTTGCCGAGGGAGCCTCGGGACGGCTCCTCGGCCGGGCGCTGGGGCGGCGCCGGCGCCCTGGGCCCGGCGAGCATCCGCTGCAGCTTGGATATCTTCCGGTCGGTGAGGTGGTCGTCGCCCATTACGTACCGGATTCTCCGAGCAGGTCCGACATCTCGTCGCGGAACTCGTCCTCGGTCAGCGTGTACTCGCGCACGCGCGTGCTGATGATTTCGCGGAGGCGGCGGCGCGCGTCGGCGAGGTAGTTGGTCACGTCCCAGATCTTGAGGCCGAGCTCCTTGGCGACCGACTCGTACGAGACGTCGGCCTCGGAGGCGAGCTGGTAGCGCTCGAACACCTTCATGTAGACCTGCTTGCCCTCGGCGGCGTAGGCCTTGCGCAGCTCGTCGATGGCGGACGAGAAGATCGTGCGGACCCACTCGGCGCGGTAGAGCTCCTCGGGCGGCGCGTCGTCCTTGACGGGCAGCTCGCCCTCGTCGTCGGCCGCGAAGTCGAGGGAGACGACCTTCTGGCCGCCGCCGCGGCACTGGGCGCGCGACTCCGCGTACTGGTTGCGGAGGAAGTTCTCGAGGGCGGTGCGCAGGAGGGCGTGGAAGCGGCCGCGCTCGCGGTCGGCGTTGGCGAGGAAGTCCTTCTCCAGGATGTTGGCGACGAACGACTGCGTGAGGTCCTTGGCGTCCTCATTGGACTTGTTCCACTTGCGGCGGACGTAGACGTAGATCGGCCGCCAGTACATCGCGAGCAGGCGCTGCAGCGCCTCGCGGCGCGCGGGGGCGTCGAACTTGCCGGCGCGGATGATCGCGGACCACGGCGTGGCCGGGAAGCGCTCGGGTCCCGGCGACATCTCGGTGTCCTGCTGCGGAAAACGATCAACCATCACAAGTGATTATACACCGCCGCGTCGCCCGCATGACTTTAACAATTTCCGAGCGGGGAATTTAAATGCCGCCGGGGAGAGCGATGTACATCACGATGCGCGGGGTGGATCTTTGAAGGCTTGGAGGTGGTGAATGTTGCGATCCACGTCGCGGGCGTTGTTCCTCACGGGGCTTGTGGCGATCTTCCTCGTGGTCGGCGCGGGCCGTCCCGAGGCGCAGGCCGGCCAGCCGATCCAGGGCCGGGTCTTCGGATACCACGGCGGCTCCGTCTCGCTGGTGAGCCGCGTCGAAGAGGTGACGGACCTCTTCGCGGGCTCCGGCGGCACGGGCTCTCCGCTGTACCGGGTGTTCCCCTACCCGACCATCGTCAATCCGCAGTACCTGTGCGGCATCTCGGTCGGAGGCAACGGCGTGCGGCGCATCAACCCGAACGGCGCCGTGCCGGTCAGCACCGCCGCGTCGCTCAGCACCACCCGGTCGGGGATCCACGTCAACGCGTCTCCGATGAAGCCGCACTACTTCCTGGTCGGGGACTACGCGACGGCGGTGAACAGCACCGCGGTCGAGTTCTACGACCCGAACCTGCACTCGGTGGTCGAGGCGTTCCTCCCGCCGGGCACGTTCAAGCAGACGAACGGCGGCGCGGCGTTCTGCAAGACGACGGCCGGCGCGGGCTCGCCCTACTACCGCTGGTTCTGGACCGACCTGGCCCCGACGGGCAGCACGCAGGACACGGTCTTCGCGCTGGACCTGCGGGACGCGGACATCATGCAGTCCGGGCCGAGCGACCCGTGGAACCCGACGCCGGGCATCCCGGTCTACGGCCCCCCGTTCCCGACCCTCACGACGCAGATGAACACGCCGAGCTGGACGGAGCAGCCGTCGGGCCGGCCCAAGTTCGTGACGGCCGCCTCGCTTTCGGCGAACGACGACATGACGCCGCGCCTGGCGATGTGGACCGACACGGCGGGCCTCGCGGGCGTCGCCGGCCGGAACTACCTGATCTCCGGCCAGTCGCACCTGCATTCGACCATCCTTCCGCTGTGGGTGGCGCACTTCCAGCTCTTCAACGCGGACAGCCCGACGTTCCCGCTGCCGTCTCCGACGGCCGACTGGCACGCAGGCAGCTACAACACGCCCGAGGTGTTCCATGACCTCCGCGTGATCGGCAACTACCTCGTGGCGACGAGCGGCAAGAACGGCACGAACGGCACGGGCGGCACACAGATCAACTTCTGGTGGCTGCCGACGCTGGCCTCGGGCGGCTCGGCGGCGGCCGCGGCGCGGGGGCAGTTCCCGTGGCTCGGCGCGACCGGCCTCGGCGCCAACTTCAACAACAGCAAGGTTTATGTGGGCTCCGACAACACGACGGACGAGTACGGGGTGGCCGCGGTGGCCGCGACGGCGTCGAACATGACGACCGACGCGAATCCGCCGGTGCTGAGCTTCGCCCCCCACCGCTGCCTGACGCCGATGGAGGAGAACCTGCCCAGCCCGCCCGACCGCAGCTCCCCGGGCAACGACTGGGTCAGCTACCAGATCAACCTGAATCCCGTCGACAACTATCCCGGCACAGGGACGGGCGGCGGCGGCCGCAGCGGCGGCGGCGCTTGCTCCGCGACGACCGCTTCCACGGATGGCCACCTGACTGCAGCCCTCCTTCTGATGGCGCTGGCGGGGCTGGCCGCGGCCACTTTGCGGGAGGCCGCCCGACTGGGCTAGACCGCGTAAAACCTGTCCCTATATACGTCCCGCGCACGACGCCCCGCCCCCCAGGCGGGGCGTCGCCTTTTACCCAGAACCCAGAACCCAGAACCCAGAACCCAGAACCCAGAAGCCGGCAGCCGTCGCCTTTTTTGGGCAATAAATTAAATGTGGCGGCTGTGGGTGCTGTTTTAAGATGATGAGGGCTCGGTAAGGACCCCGACAACACAGGCGGAGGTGGTGGAATGCACATCGTGAAATCGCCGTCGCGCGCGCTGTTCCTGGCGGGACTCGCCGCGTTCTTCCTCGGCACGGCCGTCAGCAGGCCGGAGGCGCAGCCGGGGCAGCCCGTCCAAGGACGGGTGTACGGCTATCACGGAGGCTCGCAGTCCCTGGTCACCCGCGTCCATGAAGTGACGGACCTGTTCGCCGGTGCCGGCGGCACGGGCTCTCCCCTGTATCGCGTGTCACCGTATCCGACCATCGTCAACCCCAGCTTCCTGGTCGGCTTCGCCCCCGGAGGCAACGGCGTCCGGCGCATCAATACGAACGGCGCCGTGCCCATCAGCAACGCGCCGACCCTCGGGACGACGCAGGCCGGCACCTACTGCAACGCCTCCCCCCTCAAGCCCCACTACTTCACGGCGGGCAACTTTGCGACCTCGGTCAACAGCACCGTAATCGAGTTCTACGACGCCAACCTGCACTCGGTGGTCGAGGCGTTCCTCCCGGCGGGCCTGTTGAAATCGGCCGGCCGCGGCGCGGCCTTCTGCAAGACGACCGCCGGCGCCGGCAACCCGTACTACCGCTGGTTCTGGACCGACCTGGCGCCGACGGGCTCCATTCTCGATACCATCTTCGCGATCGACCTGCGCGGCAGCGACGTCTGGCAGACCGGTCCGTCGGGCGATCCTTGGAATCCGACCGGCAACAGCATCGTTTACGGGCCCCCGTTCCCGGCGCTGGCGACCCAGATGAATACTCCGACATGGACGGAGCAGCCGTCGGGCCGCCCGAAGTTCGTCACCGCGGGGCCGCTGTCGGCGAACGACGACGGCGAGCACCGCCTGGCGATCTGGACCGACACGGCAGGCCTCGCGGGCGTCGCCGGTCGCAACTACCTGATCTCCGGCCAGCGGCACCTGGAGTCGCTCATCCCCCCGTTCTGGGCGGCGCACTTCCACTGCCACAACGCCGACAGCCCGACCTTCCCGCTGCCCCGCACGGTGATCGGCAGCTGGGACGACGGTGGCTACACAACGCCTGAGGTGTTCTGGGGCATGGCGGTGATCGGCAACTACCTGGTGGCGTCCTCGAGCAAGAACGGCACGAACGGCAACGGCGGCACCCAGTACAGCTTCTGGTGGATCCCGACGCTGGTGACGGGCCCCGCCGGCCCGCCCGCCGACCCGAGCTTGCCCGCCCGCCGCGGGACGTTCACGTGGCTGGGCGCGACCGGCATCGGCTCCAACTTCAACAACACGAAGGTCTACTTCGGCAGCGACAACTCGATCGACGAGTACGGCGTCGCGGCCGTGGCTGCGGCGGCGACGAACATGACGACCAGCGCAAATCCGCCGATCCTCAGCATCGCTCCGCACCGGTGCCTGACGCCGCTGGAGGAGAACCTTCCCAGCCCGCCGGACCGGACGCACCCGGGCAACGACTGGGTGAGCTACCAGATCAATCTGAACCCGGTGGAGAACTTCCCGGGCACCGGGACCGGCGTAGGCCGCCGGAGCGCGGCGGGTGCGTGCTCGGGCTCGGTCCATGAGACCCACGGGCACGTGACGGCCGCCGTGATGCTCGTGGCGCTGCTGGCCCTGGCGACCGCCACGGTTCGCGAGGCCGCCCGCTCCTAGCAGGCTGCTGAAAAGGGGGCAGCCTCCTGTCGTCGCCCGTTCTCCGTCGTCTGTCGTCGCCCCGTCTCACGTGCGCCTGCGGCTCGGGGGACGGTGGACGGCCGACGATCGACGAC
>Ga0187892_10010257_pt1 | contig 11954 bp, 8 predicted proteins | sample MA1701073metaG_FD_139345 | JGI IMG/M metagenome (GOLD analysis project Ga0187892, IMG submission 139345) | Bio-ooze microbial communities from a basaltic lava cave in the Kipuka Kanohina Cave System on the Island of Hawaii, USA - MA170107-3 metaG ...
ACAGATCCTCCCGAAACCGCCCCGCCGTGACTTCGTCCTTCAGCGTGCGGTTCGTGGCCGCCAGCACCCGGACGTCCACCTTGCGTGGCTGCGTCTCGCCGACCGGACGGATCTCGCCTTCCTGCAGCACCCGCAGGAGCTTCGCCTGGAGCGCACCGCTCGTCTCCGAGATCTCGTCGAGCAGCAGCGTCCCACCGTCGGCCACCTCGAACATGCCCTTGCGATCGCTGATCGCGTTGGTGAACGCGCCCTTCTTGTGGCCGAACAGCTCGCTCTCGAGCACGCCTTCGGAGAGGGCCGCGCAGTTGACGGCGACGAACAGATTGTCGCGGCGATGGCTGCCTTGATGGATGGCGCGCGCGACCAGCTCCTTGCCCGTGCCGGTCTCCCCTTGAATGAGGACCGTGGTCGGCGAGGAGGCGACCTTGGCCACGAGCTCGAGCACGTGGCGGATGCCGGCGCTCGTCCCGACGATCTCGCTCGACGCGACGGTGGCCTCCCGCAGGTACGCGTTCTCGGCGGAGAGCCGGCTGTTCAGGATCTTGAGCTCGCCCACCAAGCGGTTGTTCTCGGCCGCCAGGTCGTAGACCTCGATGGCCCGCTTGAGGGTCAGGCGCATCTCGTCGGCGTCCCACGGCTTCGTGATGTAGCGGTAGATCTGGCTCGCGTTGACCGCGCTCACGAGCGCGTCGATGTCGGTATAGCCCGTGAGGATGACGCGCACCGCCTCGGGACGCACCGCGACGGAGCGCCGAAGGAATTCGGTGCCGTCCATCCGCGGCATGCGCTGGTCGGCGACGATGACGGCAATGGGGTGCTGCTCGAGCAGGACCAACCCCTCCTCCCCGCTCTCGGCCGTCAGGATCTCGAAGTCGTCACCGTAGTTGAACCGGAACGAGCGGAGGATGTCGGCCTCGTCGTCGACGACAAGGACCGGGAAGCGTCGGTAGTCCAGGGGCATCGCGCGCCGTTTTCAGCGGCCGTCCGCCGCCTTGTCAAGGGAGCCTGCGCCAACGACGCGCGGCAAAATGACGCGGAAGGTCGCACCACCGCTCGCGCCGCCGTCCACTTCGAGGCGTCCGCCGTGCGCGAGCACGATGCTTTGGCTGATCGCAAGACCGAGTCCCGTGCCCTCACCCACGTCCTTCGTCGTGAAAAAGGGATCGAAGATGCGCTCCAGCACCTCCCGCGAGATCCCATGGCCGTCGTCACGCACGGTCACAACGATCTCGTCGCCCATGGCCCGCGTCTGCACCCAGATGTTCCCGCGGGTGGGGATCGCCTCGCACGCGTTCGACAGCACGTTCATGAAGACCTGGTTGATCTGGCCCGGATCGCAATCGACCAGGGGCAGCTCGCCGAAATCGCGGTGAACGGTGATGCGCTCCCGCCACTGTGACTCGAGCAGTCGGAGGCTCACCTCGAGGCCTTCGTTCAGGTCGCTCGGCTTCCGGGTCGCCTCGTTGATGCGGGAGAACGTCCGCAGGTCCTTCACGATCGTGGCCGTGCGCTCCGCGCCACGCGCCATCACGCCCACGATCTCGTCGACCTCGCCGAGGACCTTGCTGATCGCGGGCGGCGCCTCCTGCTTGGCACGATCGAGGCGACGCTGCAGGGCGGGGATCGACGACGAGATGAAGCTCACCGGGTTGTTGATCTCGTGCGCCACGCCGGCGACCAATCGTCCGAGCGACGCCATCTTCTCCGCTTGAACGAGCTGCACCTGCGCCGCCTTGAGATCGTCCAGGGCATTCGCCAGCTCGGTATTCGACGTCTCGAGCTGCTCCGTGCGTTCCCGCACCCGACGCTCGAGGCTGGCGTTCAGGTCGACCAGTGCTTCGTACGTCCGGGCGTTCTCGAGCGAGACGGACGCCTGGTGGGCCAAGGCTCGCAAGAACTCCGCATCACCCGCCGTGAAGAAGAGACCCGACCGCTTCGGACCGACGGCGAGCGCTCCGACCAGCTCGCCGCGATGGACGAGCGGCACGACGACCTCGGCCCCGACCTCGCCGAGCGCGCGACGAACCGCCTCGTGCATGGGTTCGCTCGGGTAGGACTCCGGCGAGTCGAACGCGGTCACGACCCGGCCCTGTGCGAGGGCCGAGGTGACCGGGGCCGGCACGATCGCCTGGCCACCGACCTCGGTCGGTGGAACGCCGGGCTCCCCGACGAACAGCCGGGTGCCCGGATTCGGGATGGCTTCGTCCACCGCGCCGCACACCAACGCGGCGATGTGCTCGCGCGTCAAGGCGGAGGACAACTCGCTGCCCACCCGGGCCAGTACCTGCGCGCCGTCGTACCGCGTCCGATAGAACACGCGGTCGACGAAGGCCTGGAGGCGGCTGCGGATCGGGTTGAAGAATAGGAGCACCGCCATCGTGAACACGATGGGAAATGCCGGGGAATCCGTGACGGCGCCGGCGCGCAGCACCAGGTTGAAGAGCACGACGGCCGCGACGTACGCGACGCCGACGGCGCCCGACAGCACGAGGTAGTAGGCACCGCGCTTCACGAGGGCGTCGATCTGGAACAGGTCCTGTTGGACGATGGCGTACGCGAGGCAGAGCGGGAACAGGAAATTGAAGGCCGCGAGATTGAGCGGGATGTCGGCGGCGGTGGCCGCGGACATCGCCAGGTAGGCTCCCGGCAACGCCAGCCCCAACACCGTGCCCACCATGAGAATCGAGGTGCGATTGCGCGTGAGCGGTGAATCCGTCTGGAGGCGTTCCCGGATCTGTCGTGCCAGGAAGAGCAACGCGGCGACCCCGATGCTCGTGTAGTTGAGCACGATGATCCTCGAATAGACCGGCGGCACGTACAGGTACGTCTGGTAGACGACGAGGACCAGCAGCGCGACGACATAGGGAACGAACGCGAAGCGGGCGAGCCGATGCGGTCTCGGAAACGTCAGGACCAGGTGCAAGCTCGCGGCCGGGACCAGCGTTTCGCCGATCACGTGAAGGCGGAAGTACGCCGCCGGACCGTAGAGGTCGAGCGTCGTGACCATCCAGACCGCGTAGGCCACGCCGAAGATCAGGAAGGCGCGCGACACCGGCGCCTCGGGACGGAGCACCCAGACGACCAGTCCGCTGGCGAGAAACACGACGCCGTTCAGCAGCAATGCGCCGAAGAGCAGCACCCAGTCGCGACCGTCGAACCGCTGGCTCGCGATGGCGGTGGACCGCACCTCCCCGAAGCGTTCCAGCGTGTAGCGGAAGACCGTCCCGACCGGACGACTCCCGACCTCGCGGTACACGGCTTCGGCCCTCTCGACCGGGGCGCCGTCGACCGCGACGACCTCCGCCTGCCGGAGTCCATCGACCCGGCTGCCCGACCAGTTGGGAAGCCCGATGGAAGCCACGACGCGATTGTCGATCAGGACGAACCCCGGGAACGTCCGTCCGACCCACCGCAGGCTCAGGACCACCGTGTGCGTCGCGAGCGACACCAGGACCAGTCCGAGGCCGACCGCCAACGCCCGGACGCGCCACGAAACCGATGGCGAGGTGGGAAAGCCCTCCGCCGGAGTCTGCACGTCGCGGGGAGCCTACCGCGCTGTCCGCTCGCGCGCCAGCATTCGCTCCCGCCCGCGCGGCACTAGGCGCGTACTCCCCGCCATGCCGCTTCGACCTGGGTCCGGAGTGCCGCCAGCGATCCGTCGTTCTCGATCACCAGATCGGCGTGCCGGCGGCGCTCGTCGTTGCTCATCTGCGCGGCGAGCCTCGCCTCGACCTCCTCGCGCGCGAGCCCGCGCGAGGCCATGACCCGAGTGATGGCGACTTCGGGACTCACCACCACGATCCACACCCGATCGAAGAAGCGCCAGCCCGCCTCCAGCATGATCGCCGCCTCGACGACGATCGGTCGCTCCGGGGCGGCGGCGCGAGCGGCATCGATCCGCCGACGAATTTCAGCACCGATGAGGGGATGCACGAGCGCGTTCAGCCTGGCGAGCTGCGCCGGATCGGCGAACACGCGCGCGCCCAGCGCCTTGCGATCGATGGTCCCGTCGGCCGCGACGATGCCGTCGCCGAAGGCCTCGCGCACCAGACGAAATCCCTCGCTGCCGGGAAGATAGACGTCGTGACCGACCCTGTCGGCATCGATGACCGACGCGCCGAGCTCGGACACGATCGAGGCCACGGTGCTCTTGCCGGAGCCGATGCCGCCCGTGAGACCGATCAAGGCCGCCGCCACGCGGCCGTCGCTAGCGGAAAGCCCTTGCACTGTCGAGCGAGCCTGCACTGCGGGTCGATCCTTGGTACGGTCGGGTCGGTGGCGGCCTGGTTGGACACACCCGTCGGTCGCGTGCGCGTGGAGGTCGCGGTGCCACGGCGCGCGGATGGCGAACGACGCCCCGCGCTGATCCTCGCCCACGGAGCCGGCTCCGACATGCAGCATCCCTCCCTCGTTCGTCTGGGCGAGGCCGTCGTCGACGCGGGCTTCGTCGTCTGTCGCTTCGACTTTCCCTACCGCTGTGCGGGCCGACGCATGCCCGATCGCATGCCGACGCTCGTCGCCTGCTTTCGCGCCGTCGAGGAGCACGTCCGCGCCGATCCCACCCTCGGCGTGTCCTGGCTGGCCCTCGGCGGACGTTCGCTCGGCGGGCGCGTGGCCTCGCACCTCGCCGCGAGCGGCAGCGTCGCACGCGGCCTCGTGTTCCTCGCGTTTCCGTTGCATCCGGCAAATCGGCCCGGCATCGAGCGCGCCGCCCATCTCGGAGCGATCACCGTGCCCATGCTGTTCGTACAGGGCACGCGCGACGCGCTGGCCCGCTGGGATCTGCTCGCACCCACGGTGGCTGCGCTGCCGAATGCCGCGCTCCATCGCATCGTCGACGGCGACCACGCGCTCACGGTGCCGAAGCGCGTGTGCGCGCCCGCGGTGTTGATGCAGGACATTCACGCCGCGGTGGTCGGCTGGCTCAGGGGACTCGTACCCTGAGGGCGGCCGCGCCGCGTCCTCAGGCCGTGGCGCGATAGGCCGTCAGCCACACGATCGTCGTCTTGTCGCCGGCGGCGACGAGACGCAGGATCTCTCGGGTCTCGACGTCCTCGGCGAGCGATGCGGCGAACGTCTCGATGACCCGCGCCGGCGTCGCGTCGTGGTCTGCGGGATGCAGCATCGAGGCGAGCTTCTCGTGGTCCCCGATCTCCGTCGAGCCGTACCGGGCGCGAGCCGCCGCCAGCAAGGACGGCGACAGCGTCACCCTCCCCGGCGCGCCGCCGAGCTCGCGCAAGCGCTCGCGGAGCACGGCCGCGTGCGCGGCGGTTCTCGCCGCGAGCGCCCGCAGGCCCCCCCGGAGCCCGTCCGAGCGGCAGGCCGCCGTCCAGGTCTCGGCCACTTCCGCCGCGCCGTCCGTCGCCGCGCAGAGCGCCCCGAGAAACGCCACCACCGCGGCGCGCTCGTCCGCCCCGATGCGTTCCCGGGGCACCACCGGCGGAGCGTCCTCCACCGTACGCAGCCACTCCACGCTCACTCGATCTTCGCGGCTGACGGCTTCGAGCAGCGCGCGCGTCTCGTCGTCGCCCTCGTCGGGACGGACCACCGTGGCGAACGGGTCGGACGCTTTGCGCGGGAACCGCGCCAGGAGCATGCCGAGCTTCGCGCGGTCCGAGACCGCATCCGAACCGAGCGCGCTGCACAGGGCATCGAGCCCGGAGGACACGCCCTGCCGCGGGTGCCCGCCGAGCTCGCGCAGGCGTTCGAGCGCCAGGGCTGCATGCGCCTCGTCGCGGGCTCGCAGCACGCGCAGCCCACCGCGCAGCAGGGGGTCGGCGCAGACGACGATCCACCGTTCCAGCGCGGCCGCTCCGGCATGCTCGGCCGCCTGGAGATCGTCCAGAAACACCAGCACGTCACTGTGGCCGGGTTCCACGCCGTTTCACTTCGCGATGGACGGGCCGGAGCGTACGTCCTCGCCTGGGGCGGCGTCAAATCAGCAATCTATTTGCTGGCGACCCGCCGGCCCCACTTGCCGTAGCCGACGGACTTCGGCTTGCGGCGCTCTTCGTGCTCGTGGGGAGGCGTCTCCACGCGCGTCGAGAGGGCGGCCAGGAGCCGCTTCGTGTCCAGCTGCCGCGCCGTATCGGTCACGCCCGCGAGCGCATCGGCAAAGCCCTCGCCGCTGTTGATGCGCCCGCCGACCAGCACGAGGTACGGCGCCGGATCGAGCAGGACGGCCGCGTTGGCGACGATGGTGTACCCGTCTCCCTTGGGGAGGTCGAGGTCCACGACGATCGCGTCCGGACGCACCTGGTGCATCACTTCGATCGCCTGCTTCGCGTCCCACGCCATCGAGACCGAGGCGCCCTTGCGGGCGAGCGCCTGGCGGAGGCTCATGAGCGCGTCGACGTCCGCGCCGACGGTCAGAATGCGGGCGCCCTTGCAGACGAACTCGCCCAGCTTGCGCAGGATCGAATCCGGCTCGAGCGGCGGGATGACCGGCTCGACCGCCATGAGCGCAAAGCCGAGCGCACCGTCGGGCTGCGTGAGGCATCCCCAGAAGCGGGCGGAGCATCCGGCCTTGCGGAGCGCACCCAGCGTGTTCACCGCGCCGTGCGCCGTCAGGTTGACGACCACGCGGGCCGGGTTGAGCGCCGCCACCGTCGCCGCCGCTGCCGCGTCGGGCGCAATCGTATAGAGCGCGTGCCCGGGAACCTCGAGCGTGCTCCAGGCCTGCGCGTGGTCGAGGACGACCATCGAAGGCAGTCCCGTCGTGTCCGCCGGAAGCACCCCGTCTTCGGCCGGAACGGAGATCACGGTGACGGAGGTGTCGTCCTCCGGAACCACCGCCGCCTCCGGTATCGGCTCGGTGACGAGCTCGATCGGCTCCGGCGCCGCGGTCACGTCCGCCATGGGCGGCGTGAGCGCCGCATCGCGCAGCACCGTCACCTCGGCCTCGAGCTCGGTGATGCGCGTGGACGTGCCCGCCTGATCGGCCCGTAGGCCCTCGAGGCTGGTCTGCAGCTGCGCCCGCTCGCCGTGCACGTCGCGCAACGACTGCTCGAGGTGCGCCACGCGATCCTGGGACGCGGTCAGCTCGCGCGCCAGCCCTTCGATGCGCGTCTGCGCCGCTTCCGCACGCTCGCGCGCCGCCGCGAGTTCCACCTCGAGCTCGAGGCGCGTCTCGCGCACGCGGTGCTCGTGATCGTTCCGCGCCTCGTCCAGCAGCGCGGTGACCCGCACGCGCTCGCGCTCGGACTGGGCCGCAGCCTCGCGCAGCGCCGCCAGATGGGCGTCGTCCGTCCGCTGGCGGGCGACCTCCGTGTGCAAGGCGTCGCGCTCCGCGGCAACCCGCTCGTACTCGCTGCGCAACGTCGCGTTGGTGGCGACCTGCTCTTCGAGCGCGCTGGCGAGGCGCTCGCGCTCCGCGCGGTGCGCCGCGATCTCCTGCAGCAAGCGGTCGCGCTCGACGGTGATGGTGCGCTGCTGCAATGCGATCTGGTCGCGGAAAGGCGCGGCCAGCGGCTCGGCATCCATCGCCTGGCGACGGATGCGGTCGATCATCTTCCCCAGCTCGCGCAGCGGCTTCCAGAGCGTCGTGATGTCGTGCTGCCCGAAGACGCGCGGCGACGTCGACACGAGCACGAGGCTCGCGAGCGGTGTGATGCCCTGGTAGAGCGGGATGCACACGACCGTCGTGACGGGCCGGCCCTTCGGCAGCAGCCGCGGCACGTAGCGGTTGCGCGACGCGCTTTCGATCAAGTAGGCGCGGCGGTTGAGCAGGCCGTGCAGCGGCATGTCCCAGCAGGTGGGATCGGCGCGGCGCACGGTTTGTAGGTGGCTGCATCCCTCGTCCGAGAGCCCGAACTCGACGGCGAGGCGGAGCACGCACTGGCGCACGTCGTAGAGGCAGACGGCTCCCGCCGCGGCCCCGGACGCTTCGACGACCGCCTGGAGCGCCGGCTCGAGGGCGTCTTCCGGCGCAGCGACCGCCTGGCCGATGTCGGCAAGCGCCTCGCCCAGCTCGTTCACGGAGAGCTTCGGGACCGAGGTGCGGGGCGACTCGGGCTCGTCCTCGTCGCTGCCCCGACCATTGCGCCACTTGGAAAAAAGGGCCACGGCCCTTTAGTCTGCAACGGACGTGCCCAAGGCGGAGGGCAAGCGCGACTGCCAGAGCGCGTGCAATTTCGCACGAATACGGCCCGACGCCGTCAGCCAGCCGCCACTCGACAGCTCGGGAGCAGGGTCCCGGGCCAGCACATTGACAGGCTGGTCAGGCTCTTGCATCATTCGCGGCCCCATGAGGCTGCGGAGCCTTGCAGCCGCCCTGGCGCTCCTCCTGCCGGTCACAGCCGACCCGCCAGTCGCGCGCGCGACCGAAGGAGGCCCTGGGCTGGCCAAACAGTCGCTCGCCGAGTGCAAGGCCGGCCGCGCGGCCCGGGATCGCGCCATGCGCCTCGAGCATTTCGAGACGGGCCTGGCGCTCGCGCAGCGCGCCGTCGAAGCCGCGCCGCGCACCGCCGACGCGTACTTCTCCCGGTTCTGCAACAAGGGCGAGTTGGCCCGCATCGACGGCGAGAGCGTGGCGGCTCTGGTGGCACTGGGTGGCCTGATGGCCGACCTCGACAAGACGCTCGAGATCAACCCCAACCACTCCGAGGCGCTCGCGTCCAAGGGCATCCTGCTGGTCCGCCTCCCTCGGCTCTTCGGCGGCGACCAGGCCGCGGGCGAAGCCATGCTCCGGCGGGTGCTTGTCCTCGATCCGCTGGCCGTCAACTCGCGGCTCGTGCTCGCCGAGTGCTGCTCGGCGCGCGGCGAACGCGAGGAAGCACGCCGGCTCGCCCACCGCGCGCTGGAAATCGCGACCGAGAAGGGGCAGGACGACAAGGTCGCCGAGGCACGCGCCGTGCTGGCCAAGCTCGGCGACTCGCGTTGAGCCCACTGTCGCCGGCCACCCGTGACGCCGCGCTCGAGGCACTCGGTTCGGCGCACGTGGACGTCCTGGTCGTCGGCGGCGGCATCACCGGCGCCGGCATCGCACGCGACGCGGCACTCCGCGGCCTCTCGGTCGCGCTGGTCGAAGCGATCGACTTCGCGGCGGGGACGAGCAGCCGCAGCTCGAAGCTGATCCACGGCGGCGTCCGCTACCTCGCCCAGGGCGACGTAGCGCTCGTGCGGGAGGCGGCCGCCGAGCGCCTCGTGCTGAAGCGGATCGCGCCCCACCTCGCCACCTCGATGCCCATGCTGATTCCGACCTACGGACGCGGCACGCATCTCAAGCTCTCCGCCGGGCTCTGGACGTTCGAAAAGCTCGTCACGGTGGACGACGGCGACCGGCACCGCATGCTCGATCACAGCGAAGCGCTGGTGGCCGAGCCGTGCCTGGCGTCCGAGCGGCTCTTCGGTGCGGCGGTCTACGGCGAGTATCTCACCGACGACGCGCGCCTCGTGCTCGACAACGTGCGCGCCGCGCACCTGGCGGGGGCGCTGTGCACCAATCACGCGGAGGTGACGGCGATCGAGCGAGGAAGCGCCGTCGTACGCGACGCGCTCTCGGGGTCCGAGCGTCGCGTGCGCGCCCGCGTGATCGTGAACGCCGGCGGCCCCTGGGCGGACGAGGTCGAACGGCGTGCCGGGGTCACGGGCGGACTGCGCTTGCAGCTCACCAAGGGCGTTCACCTGGTCGTGCCGCACGAGCGGCTCCCGGTCCGGCACGCGGTCGTCATGACCGCCGGCGACAAGCGGTCCGTCTTCGTCGTGCCGCGTGACGAGGTCACGTACATCGGGACGACGGACACGCTCTTCGGGGGGCCGGTGCTGAACCCGGGCATCGGGCGCGACGACGTCGCCTATCTGCTCGAGGCGGTCAATCGCACGTTCGCGGGCCCCTCCATCGCCGAGCGCGACCTCGTGGGGGCGTGGGCCGGGCTGCGACCGCTCCTCGCGCAGGAGGGCAAGACCCCGTCCGAGATCTCGCGGCGCGACGAGGTGGTGGTCGACGACGCGACGGGGCTGGTCTCGATCGCCGGCGGCAAGCTGACCGCGTATCGCACCATGGCGGCCCGCGTAGTCGATCTCGTGTGCGAGCGCCTCGGGCGCCGCGATCTCCCGTGCCGCACGGACGAGCTGCCGCTGCCGTCGGCGCGCGGCCCGCTGCCCGCCGAGCGTGACCTCGACATGGCGCTCCCCGGGCTGGGGTCCCTCGAAGCCGGCCGGCTCGTGCGGCTCTACGGCGTGGACGCGCTGGACGTCGCACGGCGCGCTGCGGCGACCGGGGGCGTGTCCGCGCTGCGGCGCGCGCAGGTCGAGCACGCGATCGAGCACGAGATGGCGCTCACGCTCGAGGACATCCTCGAGCGGCGGCTGCGGGTCTTGCTCTTCGATGCCGGACAGGGTTTGGCGGTGGCCGAGGAGGCGGCGGCGCTGGCCGCGCAACGGCTCGGCTGGAACCGCGAGCGCACCACCCGCGAGTTGGAAGACTACCGCCGTCTCGCAGACACCCTCAGGAGCTACGCATGACGAAGATCGCCGACGCCATCGCCCGCGAGATCGGGGCCGACCGCATCCTGAGCGATGTGGGAGAGGTCGCCGCGCACCGCACCGACTACTGGATCCTGGCGCATCTGCGCGCGCGCCAGGGCCGCCTGGCCGCCCCGCCGGTTGCGGTCGTGCAGCCACACGACACCGCGGAGGTGGCCGCCGTGGTTCGCCTGGCGCGCGCGCATCGCGCACCGATCGTCCCCTACGGCGGCGGCTCGGGCGTCGTCGGCGGCGCCACGCCGGGCGACGGCGCGCTCGTGGTCGACCTCCGCGCCATGGATGCGCTCCTCGAGCTGAACGAGGAATCGCTCACGGCACGCGTGCAGGCGGGCATGCTCGGCAGCGACTTCGAAGCCTCGCTCGCGGCGCGCGGCTACACGAGCGGCCATTTTCCGCAGTCCATCGCGCGCGCCACCATGGGGGGGCTGGTCGCGACGCGGTCGGCCGGTCAGTTCTCGACGCTGTACGGCAACATCGAGGACCTCTGCCTCGGGCTCGAGGTCGTGCTGCCGAACGCCGAGGTCGTACGCACGCCGGCGCATCCGCGCTCGGCGACGGGGCCCTCGTTGCGCGAGCTGTTCATCGGCAGCGAAGGGATCCTCGGCATCGTCACCGAGGCGACGGTGCGCATCTTTCCCGAGCCCGAAAAACGCGCCCAGTCCGCGTGGACCTTCGACGGCATGGCGCCCGCGCTCGAAGCGATGCGGCGCATCGTGCGGGTCGGCTGGCGTCCCGCGGTGGTGCGGCTGTACGACGCGTTCGAGGCACAATGGCACTTCAAGCAGTGGGTGCCGGAGGGCAAGTGCGCGCTCTTGCTCGTCTCGGAGGGACCCGCGGCGCTCGTGGCCGCCGAGGAAGCCGCGTGCGCCACGCTGGCGACCGAGCAACGCGGCCACTACGTCGGAACGGCGCCGGTCGAGCACTGGATGCAGCGGCGCAACACGGTTCCGAGCTGGGATCAGTTCCTCGACCAGCAAATGATGGTCGACACCATCGAGGTGTCGGCGAGCTGGAACTGCGTCGGGCGCCTGTACGACGGCGTCATCGCGGCGCTGAAGCCACGTCCGGGCATGTTGGTCGCGAGCGCGCACAGCTCGCACAGCTACCGGCAGGGCACCAACCTCTACATCACGTTCGCGGTGAAGCCCGAGCGCTTCGAGGACGCCGAAGCCGCCTACGTCGATGCGTGGGGCGCCGTGATGGAGGCGACGCTCGCCGCGGGCGGATCGATCTCGCATCACCACGGCATCGGCCGCATGCGCGCGCCTTGGCTGCAGCGCGAGCTCGGCAGCGCGTATCCGGTGCTGCGGTCGATCAAGCAGGCGCTCGACCCCCTCGACATCATGAATCCGGGCAAGATCGTACCGTTGAGCTAACCCGTTCACAGGCGGTACAGATTCGGCTGTTAATGATTCGGCGGACATAGAATCGCCGCCAAGCAACGCCAGTTGAGAGGGCGCAGGCCGGCT
>Ga0187892_10010258_pt1 | contig 11954 bp, 9 predicted proteins | sample MA1701073metaG_FD_139345 | JGI IMG/M metagenome (GOLD analysis project Ga0187892, IMG submission 139345) | Bio-ooze microbial communities from a basaltic lava cave in the Kipuka Kanohina Cave System on the Island of Hawaii, USA - MA170107-3 metaG ...
ACCCACCCTGCGCGCCCTGGCCGCGGCGTTGCCACAGTCACGCCGAAAAACGATTCCATCCGCGGCTCATCGCCTTGATGGACAAGGCTGGTCCGAGCTCGCCGCTGCCCTGATCGAGCTCATGGAAACTTGAGTCGTCGAGATCAGAACCTGACCCAGCCAAACTCTTCCGGGTGTGCGAGCACCTGTGCCTCCAGAATCGTGACCAGGATAGGAAGGTGGGCGCGCCAAAATTCGTCGGCCGGCAGATTGCGATCGAGAGACAGCGGGGGGCCGATCTGGATCTCCAACGATTGCATGCCGCCACGCGAAAAAATCGGCAGGATCGGACACCCTGCCGCACGCGCTAGATAGAATACTCCCGCCGGAAATCGCCGCCTCCATCCAAGAAAAGGCAGTTCCATGCTGTGCTCGGGCTTGCCGGAATCAATGAGGATGCCGACGATCCCGTTACGCCGTAGGCGGGCCAGCATCTTCAGGGAGCGTTCGGGATCATTCGCGTAGACCACATCGTCGCCGTGGAGCGCACGAAAAAAGGCGGCGTACCGCGGTGCCAACACGGTTGCCAATCTGCTGGTTACTACAGGCTCTATCCGCGCTTCGCGGATCGAAAGGTACGGGTATCCGGCATCATTCAGATAGCGCCTCGCCACCCGACCTGCCTGACTATGAACGCCGGCCAGCAGCACGCCTCGACCGGCAGCGAGCGCTTCGTCTAAATGCTCGCGTCCAACAAAGGAGCGGCAAACGGGCTTGTCCCGACCCCGTTCCAATACGAGCTCATCGAGCGCTCGACGCACGACGCACGACACGAGTCTTCGCCTCACCACCCGCGCTTTGTCGGGACCAAAGATTAACGTCATATGCTCCGCGATTGCGCTCGTTCTGCGCAACGAAAGCACCTGGAACGCGAGATCGACGAAGAGCCGCACGAGGTTGAGCAGCGGCGCCGGCAGCCAGGACAGAGAACGTCCCACATAGAGGTAGAGAAAGAGCAGAATGTCCTTCAGGGTGAACCAGCGAGTCGGTCGATCCACGCGTGGTGTGATGCGCCGGCGCGACGGGGAAGTCAATTCACTTCCGAATGTCCAACATTGAAGATTTCACCGCAGACGCCTAGACGCAGAGAAGACGGGCTTTGCGATGCATTCCCTCAGCCCCATCAGATCATCAAGAATGAAACTGCGGATGGAGCTCCGGTTCGATGATGGAACTGAAATCTCCGCGTCTCCGTTCCTCGGCGGTGAGGAATTATAGTCAGATGGAGGCTAATTGACCCGTAATCTGCGCCCGAGATACGCTGCGGCGATGGTAACGTTCGTGCTGGTGCACGGCGCTTGGCTATGGGCATCGGCCTGGAGACGCGTTGCCGACATCTTGATCGCCCATGGTCACCACGTGGTCACGCCGTACCTCACCGGACTCGGCGAAAAGCGCGAACTCCTCTCGGAAAAGATCGACCTGAACACACACATTGCCGACGTCGCGAAGCGGCTTGATGAAGACGACCTGACGAACGTCGTCATGGTCGGACACGGCTATGCCGGGATGATCATCACCGGAGTCGCAGAGCTAGCGCCGCGACGACTCTCGCAGTTGGTCTATCTCGACGCTTATATTCCGACCATTGGACGCTGCGCGTGGGACTTGATCCCCGAGCCGCTTCAGGCGGCTTTCCTTGAGGATGCTCGCGAGACCGGAGGTTGGCGTCTGCCGCCAAACGAGAAGTACTACGCTGCTTGGGGTCTCTTGCCAGGACCCGACCGAGACCTCGTACGGGCAAACGCAACCGACTTTTCGTTGCGCTGCCTGCAGACTCCCTTGCATCTGCCGGCCAACAACGCAGCCAAGCTTCCGCGCGCGTTCGTGCGCGGCACGCGAAACTATCGAGCCCAACGGCTATTCGAACCGTTTGCGCAAACGGCGCGCGGCGAGGGCTGGCCGGTCTATGAGATCCAGGCAGGGCACGTCATGTACGTCGAGAAGCCCGCCGAGCTGGCTGAGATCTTGTCTCGAATCGCCGACAAGCTGCCCAAGTCGGACACGCCGAGACACAACGTTGCGGCGGACGGCATGCGCAATGACCGATGCTGACGGCGGTGCACCGCCCCTGGGTCTCCTCCAACTGCTGAACGGCTACCAGCAGACCTGTGTCCTGATAGCAGCCTTCCGACTCGGCATCTTCGACAAGCTGAGTGCCGGCGCGAAAACCTGTGCCGATCTCGCCGCCGAAACGGGCGCGCAGCCGGCGATGCTCGAACGACTTGTGCGCGCGTTGGTGGGGTTGCGCCTGGTCAAAGAGGATGACCGGGTCCTGTCACTCCCCGCGTATATCCGTCCCATCCTCGACAGCTGGCGCGACGTGGCCGTCCTCATCGACACCCAGTATTTGCCGGCCTGGCACGCTCTCGCGGAGAGTGTGGTTAGCGGTGAGCCGGCGTTCGACAGGGTGTTCGGCACGAACGTTTGGCGACACCGGGAAGAGAACTCCGAGATCAACCGAGCATTCAACTCGTTCGGCAGGCAGCTGCGGAACCATCGCGCCCTGCTCGACGCTTACGACTTTTCGCGCTTCGCCACCATTGCCGATATCGGCGGCGGCCATGGCGAGCTGGTGGCGGGCATCCTCAAGCGGCACCCCGAGGTACGCGGCATGTTGTTCGATCAGCCGCACGTACTGGAACACGCGAAGGTGTGGATCGAAGAAGCCGGGGTCGCCACTCGCTGCACGCTGCACAGTGGATCCTTCTTCGACAACGTGCCCGCGGGCGCCGACCTGTACATCTTGCAGCACGTGTTGCACGACTGGAGTGACGAGCACTGCCGTACGATTCTGCGCAAGTGCCGAGAGGCCATGGGACCGGAGGGCACGTTGCTGATCATCGAGAAAGTGGTTCCGGAGGAGAACCCGCCCCTCAATCTGATCATGCTCGATCTGCACATGATGGCCGTGCTCGGTGGACAAGAACGAACCCTGCACGAATACGAGAAATTGCTTTCCGAGGCGGGGCTGGTGGTTGGAGCTTTCCACGCATCCCCCGCTGCGGCCCGCGATATCATCGAATGCATAGTAGGAGCGGCTCGCAGTTGAGACGACGCGACCGGCGGCCGGGATTCCCGCGGTTGGCTTGTGTGCTCCCAAGTCGGTCGGACGCTCAGAGCTCGACTGCTTCAGCTTCGGTCAGTTGAACCAGTGTCTGCGGCGAGTCGTCTCCCCCTCGCCGTGGCTCGGATCTCGTAACTCGTGGCTCGTCCATAGGTTTGCTCCGGCGAGCCCCGAGCGACGAGCAACGAGACACGGGGCGGCCGCGCTCTTACAAACTTGACTCACACGTTACAAGTTCTGGGACTCAAGCGCCCTAGGCGGCTGCGCCGCGGCTGTCGCGCTGCGGGTCCGTTCGCCGTTGGCTCACTGCGGGCTGCCCTCGCTGCCGTCTCTGACAACATGTTGTTATCTGCCGTCCGACAAGCGCCTAGTCGCCTTTGGCGGAGAACGACCGGTCGCGGTTGGACTTCGCGCTGTCGTAGGTCGAACCCCAGCAGTTTCCCATCGTATTCAACAGGCGGACGCTGACTGGGGTGGTCAGCGGCAACGGAGGTAGCCCCAGCCCGGAACCCTTGCCCCGGATCCGGATCTCCGCCTCACCGTCTTCGCCCTCAGTCAGACGGACCCGCGTGATGCCGGTCTTCGCTTTGTAGCGGTGCTGGGTCGGTTCACGGTCGTCAGGCCAGTATTCCCAACCTTCGCCGACCGGCAGGGATACTTCGCCGACCAGATTGCCGGCGCCGTAGAAACACATCGTGAAGCGTGTGAATTCCGCCGGGAAGCCGAAATCATCGACGGTGGTGAACTCGCCATGGCGCCACTTCCATTGGAAGCTATCGCCGGCCGCTCGCCGGCGGATCTGGAGCTGCGAGTGCAGCGGCTCCATGACCGAACGACAGGTCGGCGCCGGCCCGCCGGCGGTACACGTCCCCGCGCCATCGCAGCGATCGAACGTGCAGAGACGGCCATCGAGGTCGCAAGCGGAATCGACCGGATCGAGTTGGCATCCGCTCGAGCAGCAATCGAAGCCGATGGCATTGCCGTCGTCGCACTCCTCGCCCGGATCGATCATGCCGTTGCCACACAGCCCGCCCAGACGCGCAACGAATCCTTCCTGGTCGAACGGATGGCTGATGTAACTGTACTGCCCCGCGACCAGCACACGACCGTCCGGCAACGCCGTGAGACTCGTCGCCTGCGAGTAGCCGCCCAGCAGCTCGAGGCGGGCAAAGCCCGCCGGCGCGAAGCTCGCGTCGGGTGCCCCGCTGTTCGTCAACCGGAGCAGTGCGATCGCCAGCTGATTCGTGCCGAAGAACTCCGTCCAACCACCGGCCAGGATCTGGCCCGTCGGCATGATGGTGACGGCGGCGGCACCCGAGTCGATGTTGGAGGCGGTGACGTGCTGCACCGTGCCGCCGGAACCGAACGACGCGTCCAGCGTGCCGTCGGGTTGGTAGCGTTGGACGACGATCTCACCGCGATCCGAGCCGGTTGCGCCGACCACCACGAGCCTTTCGGCGGCGTCGCGTGCCATGGCGACGTACCCGGGAATCTTGCTGGTGGCGGTGCTGATCGCGACGCCGCCGACGCCGAAGGTCGGATCGAAGTCGCCGTTCGAAAGGAGGCGGAAGAGCAATCCGGCGAAGGGTCCGATACCCGGCCCGCCGAGCGTGGCCCAACCGGCGACCACGATCCGCCCGTCGGGCAGCAGCTGCACCGCCCGTACCTCGCGCGTGTTGGATATCGAAGTGTCGACGATTCCACCGACGCCGAAGGATGGATCGAGAGCGCCGTCCGGCAGCAGCCGGATCACCATGACGCCCTCGACGAACGGGCCGACGACCACGATGCGGCCATCGGGTTGCACTGCCACGTCCCAGAGGGTCTCCCATCCCGGCTGCGGACCGCTCCGCCGCGGGATTCGGTTGATGGTTACGCGACCTCCGCTGCCGAACGAAGCGTCGAGCGCTCCGCTCGAATCGAGGCGGAACACCAACGGCACGTAATCGAAATCACCGAGCGGAAGGTCGAGCACCTGTCCCCCACCGGCGACGACGACCTTCTCGTCCGGTGCGATGGCCACGCCGCGCATTGCGGTTGCGGCGACGACGCCATCGGGTGACGCGGCGTCTGGGAGATCGACCCGTCCGCCGGTACCGAATGTCGCATCCGGCGCGCCGTCGGCCGTGTAGCGCCAGACCGTGGCGCGATCATTGCCGGTTCCCGCGCCGACGATGCGGCCATCCGGAAGCACGGCCAGATCGTCGATGCTCTCTCGAAAGCTGCCGGTGATGACGAATCCCCCGCTGCCGAACGTGGGATCGAGGTTCGCGTCGCCCGCTATGACGGGACTACTCGCGACCGCGATGATCACGCCGACGAGCGAGCCAATCAGACACCGAACAACGGCCCCGATCATCACAACTCCCCCTTGCAATCGGCGGATGAGCCAGGTGCTTGAGACAGGTGCAAACCCGGGCCCCGCGCGACGCGTATACGCCGCTGATAGCGGCCCGGTCAAGGCGCTCGGCATGCGCAGAGGCTTGGCGCGGCGTCCGGAAACGTTGAAGCGTTTCAAGCGCCTGTGGATCGCTCCCCTCCTTGCGGTTCCGCACGCCGCGGACTGCTGCGCAGCGCCGGCGGCTGGCGGATTGCCACGCGGCGGTATCACCGGTAATACTCGGACCATGAAAACCGCGATTTCGCTCCCCGACGAGCTATCCGAAGCGATCGACGCCTGTGCACGCGAGCTCAAGATGACGCGCAGCGGTTTGCTCGCCAAGGCAGCCCGCGAGTTCGTCGCACACCGCCGATCGATCGATCCCACTGCAGCTTGGAATCGGGCGATCGAGAAAGCCGGACAGCCCGGCGCCGACCCCGCTGCCAAGGCGTTTCGTCGGCGGACAACGGCAATCGTGCGGAAGTCGAACCGGAGAGAGCGTTGATCCGCCGCGGACAGGTGTGGTGGGTGGATTTCGGCGAACCGAAAGGATCGAAACCGGCATTCCGTCATCCCGCACTTGTACTGCAGCGCGACGAGGTCAACGCAAGCCGGATCAACACCGTCGTTGTCTGTGTCCTGACGCCCTCGACCACTGAAAGCAACAATCCAGCTCAAATCCGAAGGGCCTGAACCCTGAATCCCGTTCAGTTGTCAGTGTTCAGGGCACAGGGCCACCGAAGGGTGCGATATCCGCGAGGATTGCTCATGTCCGAAGTATGCTGAGCGTGCAACGCGAACGTAAGGCCCGTCGTCAGCTCTCAGCTCTCAACGGTCAGGCCGCCCCTCCTGAAGTGCAGCGCTTTCGGGGACGTACGTCCCCCTTTTCACCTCGCTACCAAATCGGCCGCGCGGGAATGGGTGCAGTCGATATGGATGCCGGAATTGCGCGGCATCGTTCGAAACTAAATTTCAGATCGTTGGCATAGCAGCCCATCATTCCGCCGGGAGAAGGTGGGCCGGTGTCCCGAAAGACGCCGCACGCCATTGTTCCTCTCCGGGTGTCTCGGGTTGCATTCCATTCAGGCGAAACCATCCAAGACGCGATCCAGTACTCGCCACGTTCAGTTGCGTCGAATTCGAGACGACACGCGGCGGAGATTTCGGTCGTCACGGTCGCCGTGTTTCTGCCCGACCGGTATGCGTCAACAACATGTTTTCCGGGTGAAACAAGCCACCGCCACGTCCAACTGCGAGGTCGCGGTACGCCATCGATGGCAACGATCTCAGTACCAGGGTGTTGTCTGATGACCGACGAGTCTTCGTCCGTTGCATCGCCAACGTACACGGTATAGGCACAGCCACCTACCTGCATGATCGTGGCCGCGAGTGCGATCCAACGATAGACCACCGTTTCCCTGTACTGTAGCATAGGCCATCAACACAAGCGGCGGCGAGCTCGACTCGCTTCGCTAGCTCGATTTGAGTCTCCAGCACGGCTTCGGAGAGATCGGCGCGTTGCAGCGCTCGCTGAACCGTGAGCACGGCTCTTGAACCCTTCTTCACGGTTACAGTACAGACGTGGTGCGCGACTACACAACAAGGACCGCACCCCTTGAGCAAGACCTACGAAGCATTGATCAAGGCCGAGAAGCTGCGGGCTGCTCAAGATCCGGCGGCACTGGCTCGGCGGGTGGCGCGTGCCACCGAGGAAGGCGAAATCCTGCGGGCGGAGCTTCGCGTCTGCCAACAACAGCTTGCGGATCTCAACAACAAGGTCGATGCGACCACGGTCGACCCTGCCGCCCTCGACGAGCTCGGCCGCCGAGTTGCCCGGCTCGCGGTGCAGCAAGAGCAACTGGCTGCGGAACCCCGGCGCCTTCTCGAAACCGCGATTCACCAATTCAAGGAGGAGCTCGATCGCCGCTGGGCGGGCCTGCAGATCCAATCCGATCAGGTCGCCGATCTTTCGCGGCGGCTCCACGAAGTTCGAGAAGGGGTCGTTCCGGTTGTCGAGACCATCCGCGGCGAGCTCGACGAGTTGCAACGGCAAGGTGCCGAGCTGCAGCGAACGGGTCGGACGGAGCGGCAGACGCTCGCCACGGAGCTCGAGCTCCTGCGCCAGACAATGGCCCGCACCATGCTGGCCGCCGACGAGCAACACCGCGAGCAGCGCAGCCTCTCGCAGGAGCTGGCCGCCGTGCGGGACGCACAGCAAGAAGGCCTGCGCCAGGTGCAACGGCTGGCAAGTTTGAGCGAGATCATCGATTCGGTCAGTCAGCGGTTGGCGAATGTTGAAGCAAACCACCGTGTCGCTGCAGACCGTTCGCAAGCAGACGTACAAAGCTTAAAGGAAGGTGTGGATCGTCTGCGCGGCGCGCTGGTCGAATCGGCGTCAGCCGCCGTCGACCCCGCCCAAGTCGGGACGCTGCGGGCGGATCTCGACGCACTGCGCGAACGGTCGGCCGTCGCCGACGATGAGCACCGACGGCTCCAGGAGCGCTGGGACGAACAGCTCGCGGCGCAGCGAGGCCTGGTGGCGCGGCTCGCCGTTATCGAGGAGGCGCAGGAGCGCAGCGATCGCCGTTTGCGCGAGGTGCTCGGCACGCTGGAACCCTTGTTGACCGGACAAGAGCAGTCGGCGGGTCAGGTCGACGCTCTAAGCGAAAAGGTGGCGGCGCTGGCCGAGGCCAAAACGCGGCAGCGGCAGCTGATCGAAGACGTGCGGCGCGCGCGGGCGAGCGCGGACGCAGCGGAGCAGCACATCGCGCGGATCGACGCTGCGCAGGCATCGAACGCGGAGACGCTGCGCCGTCAGATGGAGAAGCTGCGCGAGGATCTGCTGGAGAACGTGAGCTCGGTGCAGAAGCTTGCCAAGGCCGCGCAGCGCAGCCGCCCCGCCGGCGAAAAAGCGGGACGCCGGCGAGCGGCAAGCGACGACGAGCTGCCGCCGAAGGTCGAGACGTTGCGCCAGCAGATGGAGCAGTTGCGTACGAACCTGCTGGAGAACGTGAGCTCGATGCAAACATCGCTGGCGGAAGGTAAGCGGTCGGTGGGCGAGATCGCGGAACTGCGCGCGCAGTTGGGCGCACTGGCCGAGGTGCAAGGACAGCAGCAGCAGTTGGCCGAACGCGTCGAACGGGCGCAGGCAAGGGCGGAGGAAGCGGCGCGCCAGATCGCGGCCATCGAGCAAGCGCAGGCTCCGACCCAGGAGACGTTGCGTCGGCAGATCGAGGAGCTGCACGGGATCCTGACGGAGAAGATGAGCTCGGTAGAAGCCTTGCTGTCCGGACCCCTGCAGTCGGTAAACGAGATCGGGGAGCTGCGCGCGCAGGTGGCCGCGCTGGCCGACGTGCAAAAACGGCAACAGGAGCTCGCCCAACACGTGGAGTTGGCGCAGACGCGGGCGGAGGAGGCGGCACGCCGGATCGCCGCCATCGACCAGGCGCAGGCGTCGAAGGATAAGACTTTGCGCCGCCAGATGGAGGAACTGCGGGAAGGCCTGCTGGAGAAGGTCAGCGCATCGCTTGCGGGCCCGCTGCAGTCGGTAGGAAGCATCGAGGAGCTGCGGGCCGAGATGGACGCTTTCGCCGAGCTCCACGCACAACAGCGGCAATTGGCGAAAAGCGTGGAGCGGTTGCATGCGGGTGCGGAGGAAGCGGCGCGGCAGACAACGGCAATCGACGAAGCGCGTGCCTCCAGCGTGGCCTTCTTGCAGCAGCAGGTCGCCGAGTTACAGACCGATCGAGAAACCTTGCGCGCTGCGCTCGGCGCCGTGCAGTCAACGCTGGCGGAACAACTGTTGCTGGCGGATGGCGTCGAGGTCCTGCGCACGCGGATCGTGCCATTGGTGAAAGCGCAGGCGCGTCAGGATGAGCTTGCGGATGCGGTGAGCCGTGCTCAGAGTGCCGCCGATGAAGCGCGGCGGCGGATCGCGACCAACGAAGAGACGCAGAGGTCGACCCTCGCAGAGCTGCGGCGACAGGTCGACGCGCTGGCGACGGAGAGCGGAGCGTGGCGCGTCACCGATGTCGCCGCGCAGTCGGCACTAGCGCGACAAGAGGAGGCAGCGCGCGCGATCGACGGCCTGCGGGCGAAGCTCGACCACATGATGGAGGCTCAACAGCGCCAGAGGCAACTCTTTGAGGAGCTGCTTATCGCGCCGGCGCACAGCGATGATCATCGACCGACGGCCGACGATTTCGCGGAGTCGGCCGACCTAGCGAGCTTGCGGCGCCAGGTCGCCGCTTTGCAAGCCGACAGATTGAAGCTGGACGCATTCCTCGAAGCGCGTTTCGAAGTGCTCTGCGACATTCTCGATACGGAATTGCAGGCAAAACTGGACGAGCTCGGCGGCGGCGTGCGCGGCCCGGCCGAGTTGGCGCGTCTCGCACGCAAGATCCTCCCCGAATCCCTGCTGCGGGGTGCCGCCTCGATTGCCGGCCTACGGAAGAAGGGGCGCTAGTGCCCTTGGGCGCCCGTAGCTCGTCGGTCGAGACGCGCCGCCCAGCGCTCGATGTGACGGCCGGCGGCGAGGAAGTCGCGCTTGTCGTTGTTGCGCGCGCGTCGGCGATGACCAGGGCGCAGGGATCCGCCGCGCCAAGGCGAAAACCCTGTTGCCTAAGCGCACAACCGGGCTGCCGCGCGACTAGCCGATCTGGCGAGTTCCGGCACGGCGGCGAAGTTGCCACCGTGTCACACCCAAAAGAGTGATGGCAAGAACGCTTAGAGACACCAGGCTAACAGCCGGAGTCGACTCCGACGGTCCGGCCGGGCCATTGATATAGTCGAATAGACGCACCGATCCCACCTTCATCCCGACTTTCACGGGCCCGACACCCGTCCTTGGGGTGGTAAAGCAGAAATCGGCATTCTCGCCCTGGGCGACGATGTGATCGCCGACGTTATTCCACTCGACGCCACGAATCGGCAGCGGCCCACCTTCCGGGTCGCGCAGGTTGGTTGTGTAGTCGGCGTTCTCGACGCTGACCATCATGCTATTCTCGATCTCGGTCAGCACGCTGTTGTACGGCTCGGCGTTCGGAATCTCGAAACCGAGATGGGTGAACTCGCCGGGAGACGTCGTCGTATCTTGCAGCGCGGTGACGCGGTAGCAGAACTCGGTCCACGAATCGAAGCCGCCGGCACCGTCCTGGTCAGTACCAGGACCAGCCCCAAGGAAGTCGATGCGGAAGTCGGAGGTCACGGATTCCGCATCGAAATCAACGAAAACCACGGTATTCATAGCGTTTGCAGCAGCAACCTCGATCAGAATGATCAAAGCCATTGCAGCAATCCGAAGCACTCGACTTTCCATTCGCACGTATCCCCTCCTCCTAGAGCTCGCCCTTATCCTGGCGCCGTTGGTTACCGCATATGGCCTTCGGAAGCAACCAAACCGCCGCAGGGCGTGATCCAGATGTGGTCTCGCACGCCGACCTCCGCTGGCTTTCGTTGACAGCCGATACTGGCCGATCATAGAAGAAACTTCGATGATCCGATCATTGCGCGCGATTGCTCTCGTCGCTGTGCTTCTAGCCGTCCCGTGCAGATTCGCCTGGGCAGTGAATAACCCCAACCCCGACGTGGGCGACCCCTTCAACGTACCAGACCAGGCGGTCGAATGGCGGGTCATCAACATCGACATTGCACACACCGACGGGCCGTTTGCGCTGCCGGGGCGTCCGAACCCAGGTGGGCTGTTGGTTTCGAACCCGGCCGACTTTGCGTGGGCCTCGCCGGACCTTTGCCCGTACCGTCACAAGCACTCCACATTCCAGAATGGAGAGGGCATGTCGCATGGCGACCCCGCGCCGGGTCCGCCAACCACATCTTCTGCCTGCGGGCATGGCGGGATCGTTTACCGGGACACCAACGGCGACGTCGTTCATCCGGTCACCCCGACACCGACCCCCAGGGCGAAACCCTGCGCGGAAAGCCTCGAGGTCGCACCTGGTGTAATATGTCACAGCGATGCACAGTGCATCGGCCGCAACGTCGGCGACTCGTGTAGCGGCGGCACATGCTTCAAAGCGGCCTGCCCCACAGAAGACGGTCCGGCCTGTTGCGGATGCGGGCCGACGCCGACAGCGACGCCGCAGCCCGGCTGCTGCCAGTCGCAATTTCCGGTCGTCAGTTGTGCGGTAGTCGCATCCGAAGCCGCGTGCGACAACTCTGTCCTGTTCCTGCCCGGCAAGCCCTGCAACACGCAGACAGGCCTGTGCGAGGGCGTGCCGACGTTCCCGCCAACGTCGACACCGTCGCGCACTCCCACCCCCACTTGCACAGAGACACGGACCTCCACTTCATCGCCGTCGCAGACCCGCACCGCCACGCCCACCCGCACAGCGACGCGGACCCCCACGTCAACGCCAACGCCGACGCGCACACCGACCGTCACATCGACTCCAACCAAAACCCCGACTCCGCCGAACACGCCGACGCGCACGCCCATGATGGCTCGGCTGG
>Ga0187892_10010260_pt1 | contig 11953 bp, 12 predicted proteins | sample MA1701073metaG_FD_139345 | JGI IMG/M metagenome (GOLD analysis project Ga0187892, IMG submission 139345) | Bio-ooze microbial communities from a basaltic lava cave in the Kipuka Kanohina Cave System on the Island of Hawaii, USA - MA170107-3 metaG ...
ATACGTGGTGCTGGGTCACGGAGAGATCCGCTCCTGATCGGCATCCTGGGCGGGACCTTCGATCCGGTGCACAACGCGCACCTCGCCATGGCGCGCGCCGCGCTCGAAGAGCTCCGGCTCGAGAAGATCCTGTTGATGCCGACCGGCGCGCCGCGCTACCGCACACCCGCGGTGGCGAGCGGCGAGCACCGGGTCGCGATGCTGCGGCTCGCGCTTACCGACGGCGATTCCTACGAAGTCGATGCGCGCGAGCTCGCGGCGGGTGCTTCCGGCTACACGATCGACACGCTGAAGGAGCTCAGGCTCGAGCTCGGCGCCGATACCGAGCTGTGGCTGCTGATGGGCGCCGACCAGTACGCCAGGTTCGAGAGCTGGCACCGGCCCGATGACATAAGGAGGCTTGCGAGAATCGGGGTATTTGCCCGTCCGCGGTCACCGATCAACTCTGTCAAAGCAACCCTGATCCCGTTCGAGCCGATGAACATTTCCGCGAGCGAGATCCGCGCGCGCGTGGCGCGCGGCGAGGACATCGCGCAGCTCGTGCCGCCCGCGGTGGCGGGCTACATCGCGCAGCACCGGCTCTACGCCTGATGGACATCCGCCGCAAGCAGCGCGTGGTGGTCGAAGCGCTCGAGGACGTGAAGGGCCGCGACATCGAGGTGTTCAACACCGCCCGGCTGCCGTCGATGTTCGAGCGCGTGGTGATCGCCAGCGGCGACTCGAACCGGCAGGTGAAGGCGCTCGCCGACCGCGTAAAGGACCGGGTGCGCGAGCTCGGCGCGCGCGTCTACGGCGTCGAAGGCGAGTCGGCGGGCGAGTGGGTGCTGGTGGACCTCGGCGACGTGGTGGTGCACATCATGCATCCGACGGTGCGCGAGTTCTACAACCTCGAGGAGATCTGGGGCGGCAGGCCGGCGCGGCTGAAGAAGGACGAGCGCCCCCGCAAAAAAGCGAGGCCCCGTGCCAAGGCTGCGCGTCGTCGCCGTAGCCGCTAGGCTGCCCGACTGGGCCGAGCGCGCCTGCGCCGAGTATGCCAAGCGCATGCCGCGGGGATATGAGGTCGAGAGATTGAATGTGAGAGCAAAGCGCATCGCTTTGCCGAAAAACTGTCGTGTGGTTGCGTTGGACGAGCGCGGCAAGGACCTGACCACCGCGCAATTCGCGAAGCTCCTGGGCGACGAAACGGCGTTCGTCATCGGCGGGCCGGACGGGCTGGACGAGAGCGTGAAGAAGGAAGCGGCGCTGCTGCTGCGCCTGTCCTCCCTCACGCTGCCGCACGCGCTGGCGCAGGTGGTGCTGCTCGAGCAGATCTACCGGGCCGCGACCCTCCTGACCGGCCACCCGTATCATCGCGCATGATCTACCTCGCCTCCCGCAGCCCGCGGCGGCGCGAGCTGCTCGCGCAGGTCGGCGTGCGCTTCCACCTGCTGCTGTTCCGCAGCCGCCCCGGCGAGCTTCCCGACGTGCCCGAGGATTCCCTGCACGGCGAGACGCCGAGCGCGTACGTCGAGCGCATGGCGCGCGAGAAGGCCGAATCCGGGTGGCGGCGCATGCTGCAACGGAACCTGCCGGTCGCGCCGGTGCTCGCCGCCGACACGACCGTGGCGCTCAATGGGAAGATCTACGGCAAGCCCCTCAACCGCGCGCACGCAGGCGAGATGCTCGCCGCGCTCGCCGGCAAGCGCCACGAGGTCTTGACCGGGGTGGCGCTGAAGAATCACGATCAGGTCGAGTTCGCGCTGTCGGTCTCGGAAGTGCAACTGGAGGCGCTTTCAGCGGACGAGATCGCCCAGTACGTGGCGAGCGGCGAGAGCGACGACAAGGCGGGCGCCTATGCGATCCAGGGGCGCGCCGCGCGCTTCATCGTGGAGCTGCGCGGCAGCTACTCCGGCGTGATGGGCCTGCCGCTGTACGAGACCAGCCAGCTGCTCGACAAGCTGAATGAGCGAAGAAATCCTCATTAACGTCACGCCGCAGGAGACGCGCGTCGCGCTCATCGGCGCGGGCGTGGTGCAGGAGCTGCTGATCGAGCGCGCGGCGAGCCGCGGCCTGGTCGGCAACGTCTACGTCGGCCGGGTGGCGCGCGTGCTGCCGGGCATGCAGTCGGCGTTCGTCGAGATCGGGCTCGAGCGCGCCGCGTTCCTGCACGTCGCCGACATCTGGGACCGCCGGGACACGCCGATCGAGAAGACGCTCGCCGAGGGCCAGCCGGTGATGGTCCAGGTGGTAAAGGACCCGATCGGCTCGAAGGGCGCGCGCCTCTCCACGCAGGTGTCGATCGCCGGGCGGCTGCTGGTGTACCTGCCTGCCTCTTCTCCGTCCGGGGATCCGCACATCGGCATCTCGCAACGGATCGAGGGCGAGAACGGCCGCGCGGCGCTGCGCGAGCGCCTGAAGGAGCTGCTTCCGGCCGACGAGAAGGGCGGCTTCATCGTGCGCACCCTCGCCGAGAGCGCCTCCGAGGAGGAGCTGCGCGCGGACCTCGGCTACCTGCGCCACCTGTGGAGCGTGATCCGCGAGCGCTCGCTCGGCGCGGCCCCGCCGCAGCTCCTCTACCAGGACCTGTCGCTCGCGCAGCGCGTGCTGCGCGACATGGTGTCGGCCGACACCGCGCGCGTGGTGGTCGATTCGCGCGAGAGCTACCAGAAGCTCGTCGCGTTCGCCGAGAGCTACATGCCGCAAATCAGAGACCGGCTCGAGCACTACACCGGCGAGCGGCCGCTGTTCGACCTGCACAACGTCGAGCCCGAGATCGAGAAGGCGCTGTCGCGGCGCGTGGATCTCAAATCCGGCGGCACCCTGATCATCGACCAGACCGAGGCGCTCACCACCATCGACGTCAACACCGGCGGCTTCGTCGGCAGCCGCAACTTCGACGACACCATCTTCAAGACCAACCTGGAAGCCGCGCAGACCATCGCGCGCCAGCTCAGGCTGCGCAACCTGGGCGGGATCATCGTGGTCGACTTCATCGACATGGAAAGCGGCGAGCACCGGGGCGCGGTGCTCGAGGAGCTGCGCCGCGCGCTGGCGCGCGACCGCACGCGCGTCACGCTGAACGGCTTCACCGCGCTCGGGCTGGTCGAGATGACGCGCAAGCGCACCCGCGAGTCGCTCGCCCACGTGCTGTGCGAGCCCTGCCCGACCTGCGGCGGGCGCGGCGAGGTGCGCAGCGCGCACACCGTGTGCTACGACATCCTGCGCGAGATCGTGCGCGAGGCGCGCGCCTTCAACGCGCGCGAGTTCCGGGTGATCGCGGCGCAGCCCGTGGTCGACCTGCTGCTCGAGGACGAGTCGGCCTCGCTCGCGATGGCGTCGGACTTCATCGGCCGGCCGATCTCGGTGCAGGTCGAGTCGAGCTACGGCCAGGAGCAGTTCGACATCGTCCTGCTTTAGGCTTGACGCAGGTCAAGGAATCGCCGCGGCCCCGGGACGTTAATAGCGCACAAAGGAGGAGGACCATGAAAAAGCTGCTGCTAGTCGCCGCAAGCGTCGCGCTCGCAGGCTGCGCCGCCATGGACCAGGGCGCGCCGGGGCCGACCGTGAAGATCACTCCGCTCGGGAGCCACGACGGGGAGTTCTGCCCCTTCGACCGCGCGCTCGTCTTCGAGGACCCGGAGGGCACGCGCGTCCTGTACGACGCCGGCCGCACGGTGCGCGGGGCGAACGACCCGCGCCTGGGCAGGATCGACGCGGTCCTCCTCAGCCACGTGCACGGCGACCACCTCGGCGACATCCACCAGCCGTCTCCGAACGCCGGCACCTGCCCGAAGGGCGATTTCTCGGTCAAGGCGACGCCGAACTCGAACAGCGTGAACATCGTGCTCGCGAAGCAGGCGCCGCTCTCCGGCCGGACGATGGAGTTCAACGGCGCCGGGCGCTGCACCGCGGGCTGTTGAGCGAAATCTGCTTCACCCCGGCGCGCGAGCTCGCGCGCCGGATCCGCGCCCGCATGATCTCGGCGACCGAGGTGATGCGGGCGTTCATCGCCCAGATCGAGCGCGTCAACCCGAAGGTCAACGCGATCGTCACCTTCCTGCCGGATGAGGCATTGAAGGCGGCGAAAGCGCTCGATCGAAAGAAGGATTTCAGCGGACCTTTCTCCGGCCTGCCGATCGCGATCAAGGACGTGATCGCCACCAAGGGCGTGCGCACCACGTGGGGCTCGCCCATCTACAAGGACCACGTGCCGACCGAGGACCACATCATGGCCGAGCGCCTGAAGGCGGCCGGCGCGATCCTCCTCGGCAAGACCAACACCCCGGAGTTCGGCGCCGGCTCGCAGACCTTCAACGAGGTGTTCGGCACGACGCGCAACCCCTACGATCTCTCGAAGACCTGCGGCGGCTCCTCGGGCGGCGCGGCGGTCGCGGTCGCCTGCGGCATGCTGCCGTTCGCCGACGGCGGCGACTTCGCGGCGTCGCTGCGCAACCCCGGCAACTTCTGCAACGTGATCGGCTTTCGCCCCTCGACCGGGCGCGTGCCGGCGTACCCGCATCCCTATCCGTGGAGCAACCAGAGCGAGCTCGGCCCGATGGCGCGCACCGTCTCGGACGCGGCGTTCCTGCTCTCCGTCCAGGCCGGCCCCGACCGGCGCGCGCCGACCTCGATCAGCGAGCCTGGATCGGTTTTTCTGAAGCCGTTGAAAAGAAACTTCAGGAAGACGCGCGTCGCGTGGAGTCGCGACCTGGGCGGGTTGCCGATGGACCCGCGCGTAACCCAGATTCTGGAATCCCAAAGGAAAACCTTTGAGCAGCTCGGCTGTAGCGTCGAGGATGCCGAGCCGGACTTCAGCGGCGCGACCGAGGCCTTCGAGACCCTGCGCGGGCTCACCTACCTGCACCGCGGCGCCAAGCTCCTCAAGGAGCACCGCGACAAGCTCAAGGACACGGTGATCTGGAACACCGAGGAGGGCCTCAGGCGCAGCGCCGCGGAGATCAACCAGGCCGAGGCGCTGCGCACCGCGCTCTACCACCGCATGCGCCAGTTCCTCGAGAAATACGACTTCCTGCTCTGCCCGGTGAACCAGCTGCCGCCGTTCTCCGTCGAGCAGGACTACCCGCGCGAGATCGCCGGCGTGAAGATGGGGAACTACCTCGACTGGATGAAGAGCTGCTACTACATCACCATCACCAGCCATCCGGCGATCTCGGTGCCGGCGGGCTTCACCGCGGAGGGGCTGCCGGTGGGGATCCAGATCGTCGGGCGCTACCGCGACGATTTCGGCGTGCTGCAGCTCGCGCACGCCTTCGAGCAGGCGACCGAGGTCTGGAAGCGCCGGCCCGCGATTGCTGACCGATAAGCTCGACCTGTACTGCGAGCGGCTCGGGCCGGGGCTTCTCGCCGAGCCGCTCAATGCGCTGAGCAACGCCGCTTTCTTCGTCGCGGCGGGGCTGCTCTGGCGGCTCGCGCGGCGCGAGGAGCCGGTGCTGATCGCGCTCATCTGCGCGATCGGCGTCTCGAGCGCGTTGTTCCACACGGTCGCGACCGCATGGGCGCGCTGGCTCGATATCGGCTCGATCCTGGTGTTCCAGCTCGCGTTCCTCTGGCGCTACGCGCGCGGGGTGTTCCATTGGCGCGTGGCCGCGGCGGCCGCTTTCGTCGCGGCGTTCCTGGCCGTCGCCCTCTACGCCAGGACCTTCCCGCAGCTCCTGGGCGGGTCGCTCATGTACGCGCCCGCCATCGCGGCGCTCGTCGGGCTCGCGGCGCTCAAGGGGCCCGGGCAGCCGCTCCTCGCCGGCGCGGCGGCGATCTTCGCGCTCTCGCTCACCCTGCGCACGCTCGACGAGCCGCTCTGCGCGCAGTTCCCGCCCGGCACCCATTTCTTCTGGCATCTCCTGAACCCGGTAGTGCTTTACCTTTGCGTCCGGGCGCTGGTCGCGGCGAAGCGATGAAGCGCTGCGGCTGGCCGACGAGCGAGCTCGACATCGCCTACCACGACCGCGAATGGGGCGTGCCGGTGCACGACGACCGCAAGCTCTTCGAGTTCCTCCTGCTCGAGGGCGCGCAGGCGGGCCTCTCCTGGTCGACGATCCTGAAAAAGCGCGAGCACTACCGCCGCGCCTTCGCCGGCTTCGACCCGCGCAAGGTCGCTCGCTTCACGCCTGCCCGGATGAAACTTCTCATGCAAAACGAAGGCATCGTGCGCAACCGCCTCAAGATCGAAAGCGCGGTCACCAACGCCCGCGCGTTTCTCGCGGTGCAGAAGGAGCTCGGCTCGTTCGACCGCTACCTGTGGACCTTCAAGCCGCCTCACCGGACGAGGAGATCCGCCAGGGACATTCCCGCGCGCACGCCGGAATCGGACGCCCTGAGCAAGGACCTGCGGCGCCGCGGCTTCCGCTTCGTCGGCTCGACCATCTGCTACGCCTTCATGCAGGCGGTCGGCTTGGTCAACGACCACCTCGCCGGCTGCTATCGCCATCGCCAGTTGATGGTGGAATAATCCCGCCCCTGCAGGCGTAAATCACGTATCCAACCGGGAGGAGGATGGAAATGGAAGATTCGCGCAGGGACCTGAAGAACGACGACCTCAACAGCCTGGTGCCCGACGTCCGCGTCGACCGGCGCGGCTTCGTCCAGGCGTGCATCGCAGCCGGGTTCGCGGTGACCGCCGAGCCGATTCTCGCGCAGGCGATCAAGACGCCGATGGACGGCCTCGACGGCGGCGACGTCAAGATCGGCGAGATTCCGGCCTACTACGCCGTGCCCAAGGGCAAGGGCAAGCGCCCGATCGTGCTGGTGGTGCCCGAGATCTGGGGCATGCACGAGCACATCAAGGACGTGACGCGGCGGCTCGCCAAGGCCGGCTACTTCGCGGTCACGAACGAGCCCTACTTCCGTATCGGCGATCTCACCAAGCTGGAGAACATCAAGGAAGTGCTCGCCGGCGCGAACAAGCTCTCCGACCTGCAGGCCTTCGAGGACAACGACAAGGTGATCGACTGGGCAGCGAAGCAGCGCGGCGACGGCGCGCGCCTCGGCATCACCGGCTTCTGCCGCGGCGGCCGCATGGTGTGGATGTACACCGCGCACAACCGGAAGGTCGACGCAGGCGTGGCCTGGTACGGCTCGCTGATGCCGATCCCGCCGGCGATGCCCACCGGGCCGCTCGACGTCACGGATAAAGTCGACCGCCCGGTGCTCGGGCTGTACGGCGGCGCGGACACCGGCATCCCGCTCGACCACGTCGAGCGCATCCGCGCCGGCCTGAAGGCCTTCGGCAACGACCGCAAGTCGACGATCCACGTCTACGACGGCATGCCGCACGCGTTCAACGCCGATTACCGGCCGAGCTACCGCAAGGAGGCGGCCGACGACGGCTGGAAACGCATGCTGGCGTGGTTCAAGAAGCACGGCGTGGCGTAAGGCAGAACCGCAAGAAACAAAAGGGGCGCGGCGCCCTTTTTTGTTTCTTGGCTTCCTCAAAGCTATGGCCTACGATACGGCGGCAGCTATAACGAAAACGAACCCTTGAAGGGGCCTGCAGCTTGCGGGACACGTTCAAGACTTACGACGTCAATCCGTCCGACCGCGAGCCTTTAGTTCAGTTCATGGTCGAAGCTCTGGAGGCGCGCGGCTGCCGCATAATTTTTGCGCCTCCAGCACGCCTTGCGCCCTTCCGCGTAACGTTTGAAACGCCACAAGGCGAGCGGATGGGGATAGTCGCGTACGCATTCTTGGCAAGCAACAAGCAGATCAAGAATCGCCCGCCCGATGAACATCGCTTTCAGATCAAATACGGCGGCGATCTGAGCGGTTATCATGAAATTTGGCAGGACCCGTACGGCCTATACGTGACATTGCTCGTCGGAATCAACCCTGGCGAGAGGTTCTTTGTCGCTGCCGATCCGGTTATCCGCAGCCCCACACGGTTTTCAGTCTCCGTAGAGTTCAAAGACGAGCAAGTTAAAGCGATCCATAGCAACCAATGGAGCGCTTGGGAGCGCGAACGTCGTCCGGGAAAGAAAACCTTGGATGAGCCGCTGTTCGAAGTGCTCGTAGGTGGAACGAAAGACCAGTTCCTGAGACTTGTGAGATTCGAGAGAGAAGCGTGGGGAGAGGAGCCTGGCGAACGCCACTACCTCGCTGAGCATTTCGCCGATACACCATTGGTTACCGCTTCTAAGGAACTGCTTGCGTCGCCGCCGACGATCTCTCCGGAGCACTTGCATAAGCTGGCCAAGGAGTTCGCATTGCCTGAAAGCAAGGTGCTCGATCTAATTGCAGAGCGCCGAATGCTGAAGATGGCCGTTCGCGGGTCGGTCGCCGAAAAGCATTTGGTGAATGCATTGCGCGAGGTGTCCGGCGTCACAGATTGCCACCGTCTCGAGGGCGACCGCGGTCCGGACGTTGCACTTAGCTACCGCGGGAAGCAAATCACTATCGAATGCAAGAACAGCTCGCGAAAGCGCACGAAGGATGGATTCGAGAGGATAGACCTTCAAAGAACGCGGGCCGCCAAGTCTGATCCTTGCTCCCGGTACTACAAGCCGTCCGAATTCGACGTCGTGGCTGCTTGCATTCATGCCGTAACTGAAAAATGGGAATTCAAGTACGCGATAACACGTGATCTGGATGCCCACAAGTATTGTCCGGGTCGGATGTGGAACAATGTGAATTTAGATCACCGCTGGACCCGGGACGCGGCAGCCACTCTGTCGCGGGCCGCGGGGTAGGTCGTGCGTCGAGCCACTCCGTCATATAAGGGATTGTCGGCAGCATCTGCGACCGCTTCGCGAATTGCGAAGACGAGCAGCGCCAAACGCGATACGAAACCTGAGCTCCTGTTGCGCCGGGCCGTGCGGAAAACAGGCCTGCGCTATCGCACCGATGTTGCCGCTTTGCCGGGGCGCCCAGACTTGTTGATACCTGCCGCTAGGCTGGCGGTCTTTTGTGATGGAGATTTCTGGCACGGCCGGCATCTCCGACAGCGGCTCCAGAAGCTCGCGTCCGGCAATAACGCCGCCTACTGGACGTTCAAGATTAAGAGCAACGTGGCGCGGGACTACCGGATAAAACAGACATTGGAAGATTCAGGCTGGAAGGTGCTGCGGTTATGGGAAAGCGATGTGCGCGCCGACCCGGTACGCGCAGCGGCAACCATCCTCAGAGCGGCGAGGCGGCGGCGAAAAAGGGTATAGAACTGGACTGCTGTGGTTATATACAGTAGGATGATCGTGACGCGGACGACAAATCTCCTGGCGGACTGGGGTACCGCACTGTCGGCCGCATTGGAGTGGAGCGGCAAATGACGAGACGCAAACCAGGCGTTATCTCGTTATTCACCGGAGCGGGCGGCTTGGATTTGGGATTCCATGCTGCAGGACTCGCAACCGCCGTAGCAGTTGAGATGGACGGTCGGTGCTGCAAAACGCTCAACGCAAACAAGAAACGCGGATTGTCGTGGGAAGTCATCCACGCGCCGATCGAAGAAGTGTCTTCCAAAAAGCTGTTGTCGGCTGCGAATCTTGGAGTTGGTGAAGCGGACCTCTTGATCGGGGGCCCGCCATGCCAGCCTTTCTCAAAGAGTGGCTACTGGTCTCGAGGCGACTCGCGTCGTCTTAAAGATCCAAGGGCGAACACCCTAGCCGAGTTCATCCGTGTGCTTGAAGACACCCGGCCCCGAGCTTTCCTGCTCGAAAACGTAAGTGGTTTGGCTTACACAGGAAAGGAGGAAGGCTTTCGCTTCTTGCTTAACGAAGTTGAGCGAATCAACGCCGCAAAGCGCACACGCTACCGAGTTTCCGCGAAGGTGCTCAACGCTGCACACTATGGAGTACCCCAAACGCGCGAACGCATGATCTTGGTAGGCAGCCGGGATGGCGCTGAGTTCAAGTTCCCAACGGGAAGATTTTACGATCCGCAAACCAAGCAGGACCCGCTACTCGATGATCTCCAGCCATTCCGTACAGCGTGGGATGCGCTTGGTGATCTCGCTAAACCCGAAGATCTGGAGGAAACGCTTGTTCGCGGTCAATGGGCAGACTTGCTGCCATCTATCCCGGAAGGCATGAATTACTTGCACCACACCTCGCGGGGAAAAGGGTTGCCTCTCTTCGGATGGCGGCGAAGGTACTGGTCCTTCCTGTTGAAGCTGGCCAAGAGACGACCAGCCTGGACATTGACTGCCGAGCCCGGACCGGCTATTGGCCCCTTCCATTGGGAGAGTCGCCGGCTTGCCCGTTCCGAGCTGATGCGCCTCCAGACATTCCCTGATGGGTATGACGTGGTCGGCACGCTCGCCGAGGTACATCGGCAAATCGGCAATGCGGTGCCGAGCGGCCTGGCTGAGATTCTCGCTCTCGAGATTCGCAGGCAGCTGCTGGGAGAGGGACTTCCTCACCGAGTGCCAAGCCTGCTTCCCCCCAAGCGCATCCCCGTGCCGCCACCGGAATCGCTCCGCCCCGTTCCCAAGAAGTATCTCCAGCTAGCTGGAGATCACGAACCCCACCCGGGAACTGGAATGGGATACGGCGCACTGCGCCGGGCCGCTTGAGTTACTCGGGCGGCTTTCTTTCCCTGACGAAAAGATCAATCTGCGTATACACCTGCCTTCCTGATCAGCGGCCCCCACTTGTCGATCTCGGCCTTGAGGTGCTTCTGCAGGGCGGCGGGAGTCGCCTGGCTGGGCGGGAAAGTGGTGGCGCCCAGGTCGGCGAAGCGCTTCTGCACCGTTTCGTCCTTGAGCACCTCCTGCAGCGCGGCGACCAGCCGGTCGATCACCGGCTTGGGCGTGCCCTTCGGCGCGTACAGCCCGTGCCAGATGCCGACCTCGACCTTGATGCCGAGCTCCTGCAGCGTCGGCAGGTCGGGCAGCGAAGGCACGCGCTTGGCGGAGGTCACGGCATAGGCCTTCACCTTGCCGCTCTTGATCTGCGAGGTGGTGTTGGTAGTCTGGTCGCACATGAAGTCCACCTGCCCGCCGAGCAGATCGTTCATCGCCGGGGCGGTGCCCTTGTACGGCACGGTGAGGAAGTCGGTCTCGATCGCGCTCATGAACAGCATCCCGCAGAGGTGCGAGGCCGCGCCGATGCCGGCGTTGGCGTAGCTGACCTTGTCCTTGTTCTGCTTGATGTAGGCGAGGAACTCCTTGAAGTCCTTCGCCGGAAGCTGCGGCTTGCCGATGATGGTCATCGGCACGTCGTTGATCAGGCCGATCGGCTCGAAGTCGGTGAGCGGGTTGAAGCGCAGGTTGCGGTACAGCGCCACCGTCGTCGCCATGCCGATGTGGTGGATCAGGATGGTGTAGCCGTCGGGCTTCGCGTTCTTCACCTGCTCCGGCCCGAGGATGCCGCCGGCGCTCGGGCGGTTCTCGACGATGATCGTCTGGCCGAGCGGCTTGCCCATCGCCTGCGCGGTGACGCGCGCGACCGTGTCGGTCGGGCCGCCCGCGGCGTAGGGCACGATCATGGAAATGTTCCGGTTCGGATACTGCTGCGCAAACGCTGTCGAAGCGGCCAGCGCGAGCACTAAGAGCGAAAAGCGCTTCATCGGTTGACTCCAGGTGGACGTGAGTGGCGCGCCCGGCGGGATTCGAACCCACGACCCTTGGCTTCGGAGGCCAATACTCTGATCCGCTGAGCTACGGGCGCCTCGAAAATAGGGAGGCGCAGAATAGCAGACTTTCGAGCTAAAATCATGCCGTTACCAAAACCCTAACTCAAAAATCTCCAGTGGACGCGCACGATCCCCACTCGTCTTTCATCAAGACCCCGCAGCAGCTCGTCGTCGTGATCCTGCTTTCGTTCCTGGTGCCGGTGCTCGGCATCACGCTCCTGGTGCAGCTCGTGCTCAGCCGCCCCGGCGCCGACCCCGGCGCCATGACGCCCGACGCGGTCGCCGCGCGCCTCCAGCCGGTCGCGAAGCTCGAGCTCGGCGCGCCCGCGGCGGCGCCGGGGTCGCGCTCCGGCGAAGAGATCGTGAAAGCGACCTGCGCCACGTGCCACCAGGC
>Ga0187892_10010261_pt1 | contig 11952 bp, 10 predicted proteins | sample MA1701073metaG_FD_139345 | JGI IMG/M metagenome (GOLD analysis project Ga0187892, IMG submission 139345) | Bio-ooze microbial communities from a basaltic lava cave in the Kipuka Kanohina Cave System on the Island of Hawaii, USA - MA170107-3 metaG ...
CCCACCGCGACGAGGATGGGCCCCTCGCCGCCGGGCTTCTCGATCGCCTCGCGGCCCGTCGTGCGCGTCACCCGAGAGACCTCCCCTCCGAAGCGACGGACGCGATCCTCGAAGACGCGTCCGATCTTGCCGAGTCCGACGATCGTGAGTCGCACGCGAGGGATGTACACGGAGAGGGAGAACCGCGCGAGTTCGGGCCCGAGCGGGCGGGAGGCATCGCCACAAGCCATTTCTTTCGAGGAGGTTACGGCGATCGCATCTGCGTGGTTTCAATCGATGGCGCTCCGAATCAGAATCTCCCGGGTCAATAGGAAGCGTTTCCGTCCGTAATCCGAGTCGACTTCGCGGCCCGTCTCGGGCTCGTCGAACAGGCCTCCTGCGCGAGGAAAAGGTACCTCTGATGCTTTCCCGATTCCGATCCCGGCTTTTTTCGCTCGTCCTCTCTCTCCCCCTTCTCGCTCCGGCGGCGCTCGCCGCCGACGAGAATCCGGTCTCGTTCGGCGTCCCCGCCGACGCGCACTTCTTCATCCGCGGCGTCGCGAATCCCGAGCGGGACGCCCTCGACGCGAAGTACGTCGAGGCGACGATCCGGCTCTGGGACTCCGGAATCCTCTGGGACGTCGTGGATCTCGCGCTGAGCGACGCCTCCCGGGAGGAGGCGGAGCAGGTCCGGGGGATCGTCGACCAGGTCCTCGGGATGCTCGGGAAGGTCGAGTGGGGGAAGATCTTCGAGAAGGAATTCGCCTTCGCCTACCGCCTCGCGATGGGGCCGCCGGAGTACGTCTTTCTCTTCCGGGTTCCGGAGGCGGCCCTCGAGGCGTACCGCGGCCAGCTGCGGGGGCTCCTCGAGGACATCGCCTCCTTCGCGCCCGAGGTGATGCAGGTCCGCGACGCCGAGGGATCGACCGGCGTCAGGAGCTCCCTCGTCATCCAGGGGGCGCCGGCGAACATCGGCCTCTACCTCGGAGCCTCCTCCGACACGCTCGTCCTCGCGACCTCCCAGGCGATGCTCGCTTCGAGCACGCGCCTCCTGCGCGACGGGACCGGCGAGGGCTCGATCGCGAAGGCGCCGGCGTTCCGCCGCGGCCTCGAGAAGCTCGGGCCCGCTCCCGCCGAGGTGGAGATGTACATCGACACGGGAGGAATGATCGATTTCTTCTCCGGAATGGCGGGAATAATGATGGGGATGGGCGCTCCTCCGGACGCCCGCCCCGTGATCGAGACCGTCTCGGCCTGCATCAACGAGTTCGCCCTCCTTCGCTCCATCGTCTCGGTCGAGCGCACGAAGGGGAATCGGACGATCGCGGACACGGTTCTCCTCGTCGAGGAAGGGAACTCCGAGCGGTTCCTCCCGAGGCTCCTCGGGATGGGCCGGACGCTCGAAGGGTTCGAGCGGGGCGTTCCGAAGGAGGCGAGCTCCTTCTCCGCGAGCGCGGGGTGCGACGTCGCCGGGGCGTACGACGCGCTCGTCGCTTCGATCCGCGAGAACACGATCGAGGGGGAGGGACTCCTGGAGATGTGGGAGGGGATCCAGCAGCAGTTCGGATTCCACCTCCGCAACGACCTCCTCGCTCATCTCTCCGGCGGATCGACCTCCATCTGCTTCCCCGGAAAGGACGGGGGCGCGGAGTGGGTGTGGCGGATCGGACTCACGAACGGGGAGGCCGTCTCCGCGTCGGTGACCGGCGGCCTCCAGAAGGGAGCGGCCTTCCTCCACGGGCGTGGACAGGAAGCGGAGATCCGGCCGGTCGAGGGGGGTCTCCACGAGATCCGTCTCGCCGCCTTCCCGACCTTCCGTCCCGTCGTCGGCGTGGCGGGGAAGAGCCTCGTCCTCGCCTCCTCCGCCGCCGCGATCCAGCGGAGCGGGGCCGTCTCGAAGGGGGACGGGATCCTCGAGAGCCCCGGATTCCGGAGCCTCGAGCTCGGCATCGACGGTCCCGTTGGCGCCGTCCACTACGCGAACGTCGAGGGACAGCTCGAAGGCTTCGCCCAGCTCCTGAGCGCGGCCGGCTTCTTCGCCTCGCTCGCCCCCCAGGAGAAGGACACGCGACCCGTCATCAAGGTGGGAGCGATCCTGACGAAGCTGGGCCGGTTCTTCCGTGAGATCGACCTCGAGCTCGATCGCGGCGGCTTCTCCCGCACCCTCCCGAACGGCGAGGGGATGTTTTACCGACTCGTCTCGGTCCAGCGGCGGTAGGGGGTCTGGCTCCGTTTCCCGCTCGGGGGAAACGGTGCCTGACCCCCTTCGGGAAAAGGGGTCAGGCGCCGTATCGGTTCGGGGGAAACGGTGCCTGACCCCCTTCGGGAAAAGGGGTCAGGCGCCGTTTCCCCGAGGGGGATCCGAAAAGGGGTCAGGCACCGTTTCCCCGAGCGGAAACGGAGCCTGACCCCTTTTCGTTGCCATCCTCCGCCCCACCTCCAACAGGACTTCCACCTCCTCGGGAGTGAACGCTCGCTCCGCGGCACCTCCGACGCCGAGCGCCCCGACGGGGCGATCTCCGTCGAGGATCGGGACGCAGACCGTCCCGCGCAGTCCCGTCGCCTTCGCTCCGGGACGAGCGACGCCGCTCGCGTCGCTCTGGAGGTCGCAGGTCGAGACCGGCGCCCCGCGCTCGACGGCGAGCCCCGCCATCCCCTTTCCGACCGGGATCTCGCGCGTGACGGCGAGGACCGGCTCGGGGATCGCGCCGACGTGGGCGGCGAGCCGCAGGCGCCCGCCGTCGAGGAAGTGCAGCGTTCCCACGGAGCAGCCGAGGCGGCGAGCCACGAGGTCGAGCGCCGCCTCGAGCGAGCCTCCTGCGCCGAGCGCGGCGTCGACGGAGCGGAGCAGTTCTTCCACGACCGCATAGCGTAACCCGCGGAGCGGCGGATACGATCGTCTTCGTGGAGACGGTCGTCCGGACCTCGTGCACGCGCGACTGCCCCGACGCCTGCGGGATCGTGGCGCACGTCGAGGACGGGCGCGTGGTGCGGATCGGAGGCGATCCGGATCATCCCGTCACCCGGGGGTTCCTCTGCCGGCGGACGAGCGGCTTCGTCGAGGAGCGCCAGAACGATACCGATCGCCTGACGACCCCGCTTCGGCGCCGCAACGGGACCTTCGACCCGATCGGTTGGGAGGAAGCGCTCGATCTCGCCGCGGATCGGCTGGTCCGCTTCCGCGAGGAGAGCGGTCCCGCCTCGATCTTCCACTACCGGAGCGGCGGCTCTCTCGGGCTGATGAAGCACGTCGTCGACCTCTTCTTCGAGCGCTTCGGCCCCGTCACGATCAAGCGGGGGGACATCTGCTCCGGCGCGGGGGACGCGGCCCAGGAGACGGACTTCGGCCTCGAGGACAGCCACGACTTCTTCGACCTCCTGAACTCCCGCACGATCGTGCTCTGGGGGAAGAACCCCTACGTGAGCAGCGTCCACCTCCTCCCGATCCTCCGCGAGGCCAAGGCGAAGGGAGCGCGCCTCGTGCTGATCGACCCCGTCCACCAGCGCACGGCCTCGATGTGCGACCTCGTCCTCCAGCCCCGGCCGGGGAGCGACTTCGCCCTGGCGATGGGGCTCGCGAGGATCCTCTTCGAGAGGGGGTGGACGGACCCCTCGGCCTCGGACTACTGCGATCACCTCGAGGCCTTCCGATCGATGGCCTTCCGATCGACGGTCGCGGATCGGGCCGCGGAGGCGGACGTCGAGCCGAGAGAGATCGAGGCGCTCGCCGAGGCGTACGGGAGGCGGAAGCCCGCCTCGATCCAGGTCGGCTGGGGGGTCCAGCGCCGCGCGAACGGATCGGGGACGATCCGCACGATGGACGCGCTCGCCGCGATCTCGGGGAACCTCGGCGTCCCGGGCGGCGGCGTCTCCTTCTACTACCACCGCCGCCGGCCGTTCGATCTCTCCTTCGTGAAGGGCCTCGCCGCCGCTCCCCGCTCGATCCCCGAACCTCTCCTCGGGCCCGAGGTCCTCGCGGCCAAAGAGCCCCCGATCCGCATGATCTGGGTCACGGCGGGAAACCCCGTCGCGATGCTCCCGGAGTCGGCGACGGTCGCGCGCGCCCTCGAGTCGCGCGACTTCGTCGTCGTCGTCGACGCCTTCCTCACGGACACGGCCCGCCTCGCCGATCTCGTCCTTCCGACGGTGACGATGCTCGAGGACGACGACCTCGTCGGCGCGTACGGCCATCACTGGCTCGGAAACGTCCGTCCGGTCGCCCCGCCTCCTCCCGGGGCCAAGACCGACCTCGAGATCGTGCGCGGGCTCGCGGATCGCGTGGGGCTCGCAGACGAGTTCCGCCCGAGCGCCCGGGAGTGGAAGGAGCGCCTGCTGCGGAAGGTGGCGCCGGAAGGCGCGAACCTCGAGGCCCTCGAGAGAGGGGGCGTGCGCAATCCCCTCGCGCCTCGAGTCCTCTTCGCCGACCGGAGGTTTCCCACGGAGAGCGGCAAGGTGAACCTGATCGACGCGCCTCCGCCCGATGTCCCGCGCCCGACCGCGGAGTACCCCCTCTACCTCACGTCCATCTCCGTCGACGCCGCGCAGGCCTCGCAGACGACGGAGTCGTTCCAGGAGGGACCCTCCGAGGCGACCGTCCATCCCGACGTCGCGCCCGTGGGGGTCGGCGAGGGAGGTCTCGCGCGTGTCGAGAGCGCCGTGGGGTCGCTCGTCGTTCGGGTTCGGCTCGATCCCCGCCAGCGCCGCGACGTCCTCCTCCTCCCGAAGGGAGGGTGGTACCGCAAGGGCCGGTGCGCGAATGCGCTCATCCGCGCCTCGACGACGGACGCGGGAGAGGGCGCCGCCTATTACGATGAGCGGGTGCGGCTCGTGCCCCTTGGAACCGACGGGTGAGCGACGCTCTCGTCGAGTTCGAGGCGCAGGAGTACCAGGCGGACGGCTCGATCCGCCCCGCGACCTACGCGTTCCAGGGGAGCCCGGAGGGCGGATGGGAGGTCCGGCGCAAGGGGAAGATCCACGTCCGGCTCGGCCCCGGATTCCGGCTCGTCGCGACGAACCACGGCGGAATCTGCTCGACGGATCTCGCGCGCCGCTTCCTCCCCTTCCCCCTCCCGCAAGTCACCGGGCACGAGGCGGTGGCGCGCATGGAGGACGGCGCCCTCGCCGCCGTCGAGATCAACGCCTCCCACTCCGCGCGGGCGTCGCGGAAGCCGAGGGGTGCGATTACTGCTCGTCGGGCCTCGAGCGGCACTGCCCCGAGCGACTCGTCCTCGGGATCCACGACCTCCCGGGGAGCTTCTCCCCCTGGATGCTCGCGCCGGTGGGGAGCCTCCACCCGCTGCCGCCCTCGATCCCGCCGGCGGCGGCGACCTTCGTGGAGCCCTTCGCCGCCGCGCTCCACGCGGTGACGGCGATCGAGCCGCGCGTCGGAGACACGATCGCCGTGCTCGGCGCGAGGAAGCTCGGGTCGATGCTCGTCGCGGCGCTCGTCGCCTACCGGGAGGGGTCGGGGAAGGACTTCGCGATCTGGTCCCTCGCCCGCCGGGAGTCGCAGCAGATCCTCGCCCGGTCCCTCGGGGCGGACCGCGCGATCTCCCCGGAGGAGGTGGAGCTCCTGGCACCGTGCGCCGACGTGGTCATCGAGGCGTCGGGGAATCCCGAGGCCCTGCCCCTCGCCGCTCGCCTCGCCCGGCGCGAGGTCCATGTGAAGTCGACGACGGGGCGCGAGACGTTCGGCCTCCGAAACCTCACGGCGTTCGTCGTCGACGAGCTTTCCCTCGTGCCGGGCGCGGCGGACGCCGCGTCCCCTCCGCCCGAGGGCGCGGTGGCGGGCACGCTCGAGGAGATCGACCGCGCCATTCGACCCCACGCCGACCGCGAGACGGGACTCGTGCGGGCTCGCGGGACGATCGTCGTCCCCGACTCGAGCCAGCCCCGCGAAGGCATCCTCCAGCCCCTCCTCGACCGCGGCATCCGGTTCACCTCGACGCGATGCGGGGAGTTCCCTCCCGCGATCGACCTCCTCGCGGACGAGACGCTCGGACTCGCGTCCCGCTTCGCCGACCTCCTCGTGAGCGACGTCTTTCCCGCAGGCGACCTCGCCGGGGCGTTCGCCCGCGCCGCCGACCCCGAGAGCCTCAAGGTCGTCGTCGTCCACGAGGGCGCGCGGTTCTGACGGCGCCCTTCCGGCGTCGGCGGCTCGGGTGTACGCTCGGAGGCGACGTCGACGTGAAGACGGTCCTCGCTTCCCTCGCTCTCGCCGCCCTCGTCGCGGTCGGGGTCTCCGCTCTCCTCTCCCCGGCGCCGGCTCCTCCGGCACCGAGCGAGGCGGCGATCGCGGCCCTGCGCGACGCGATCGACGGCGTGCGCGCGCAGGTCGACGCTCTGCGCGCCCGCCTCGACGAGACCGAGCGTGCGCCGCGCGTCGAGATCGCCGATGCGGCCCCGTCCCCGGCGACCCCCCGCTGCGATCCGCACTGCGAGTCCGTGCGCATCGAGCTCGAGCGCCTGAGGAAGATCCTCGAGGGACTGCAGGCGGCCACCGCGCGAGTGCCGTTCGATCTCGCGACCCTCCCGACCGACGGCCGGAAGCGATCCTGGGGTCCCGAGCAGGCCACCGGTCCGCCCGACACGCCCCAGGCGGGGGACTTCGCGACGGCCTGGGCCTCGCGGACCCCCGACGATGAGAACGAGTGGCTCCTCCTCGAGTTCCCGAAGGCGGTGCGCCCCTCCGGGATCTACGTCCACGAGACCTACAACCCCGGGGCCTTGTCCCAGGTGTCCGTCTTCGACCCCTCGGGGAACGAGCGATTCGTCTGGGGAGGCGCCGATCCGACGCCGCCCGAGAGCCTCCAGGGGATCTCCTGGATTCCCTTCACGACGAGTTTCGAGACGAGGAAGGTCAAGCTCCACCTCCACTCCGTCGGCGTCCCGGGATGGAACGAGATCGACGCCGTGGCGCTCGTCGACCCCGCGGGGAACTCGCAGTGGGCGAGCGCCGCCACCGCGAGCTCGACCTACGCGTCGATCGCGACGGCGGCGGGAGGGCCGCTCCCCCTCGGGAGGTTCGAGGCGTTCCGATGAGGCGGCTGCTGCCCACGCTCCTCGCCCCGTTCCTCACGGCGTGCTCGGCGGCGAGGATCCCCCAGGAGGCGGCATTCGCCGCGCCTCTCGGGGGCGCTTCCCTCGGGGTGGAGACGGAGACCCCCTCGGCGGAGGTCGCCGAGGCGATGGCCCTCGAGACGCGCGTCCGCGTCGAGGGCCGTCGGGTCCGCTCCGCCGAGCCGGGTGGCGCCGCAGCGCGGGCGGGGATCGCTCCGGGCGACGTGCTGCTGCGGATCGGCGGGAACGCCCTCTTCAGCCAGGACGACCTCGACGACTTCCTCGCGATCGCCGCGAGCCCCGGCGAGCAGGTCGAGGTGGTCCTGAAGCGCCCGGGTCGCGCGGAACCGCGGACGGTCCCCGTCACCCTCGGGCGCCGCCCCGAGCGGAAGGGGCTGCGCGACGGGATCGCCTGGCAGTACGCGAGCCTCGAGCAGCTCCCCGCCGCCCTCGAGGAGGCCCGCTCGAAGAAGAAGCGGATCCTCGCGGGCCTCTCGGGCGCCGAGACCTGATGACCCAGCACCCGATTCGAGAGCCGTGGGCTCTCGAAGATCCTGAACGACCCGGAGGTGGCCCGTGCGTCCGAAGGCTTCGTGCGGATCCTGATCCGGCGCCCGCACGCCTACGAGTTCGTCTCGCGCTACGCGCTCTCCTCAGGCGCGATCGCCTCGGCGGACGCGACGGGGGTCGTCCTCGTCGACGGCCGGCTCGCGCCGATCCCCGGCCTCTACGTCCTCGACCAGAACGAGAAACTCCTCGGCAAGGTCTCGCTCCTCGGCTCCTCCGCGCGCGAGGAGATCCTGCGCGCGATGGGCGAGCACCGATAGCCCCTCCCTCCGGCCGGCCGGATCACCGCCTCGGCAGGAACCAGTGGATGTATCCGCAACCGTCGCAGACGAAGCAGACCGCCGTCGCGTTCGCCCAGTCGAAGTTGAAGAAGGTCGCGACCGCCGTGTTCAACTGAGCCTCGCGCTGCCAGAAGCGATCGTGCTTGCAGATCTCGCAGCGCAGCTCGAGACCGGCGACCACCACCTTCTCCGCCTCTTTCTTCCCGAACAGTCCCATGTCGCGTCCTCCGGGGGGCCCCCCGGAGCCCGGGGTTTCCGCGAGGGAATTCGAGCACGAACGTCACTCATTCGGTAGGCCGGTTCCCCGTGTCTCCCCTCCTCGATTCCGCCCCGGATCTCCGCCGCCAGGACCTGGCGCGGGCCCGGGCCATCGCCCGCGGGGACCGCGCGGTCGTGGAGGAGGTCTACCGGGAGTACTTCGAGTCGGTCCACGCCTTCGTCCACAGCCGCGTCGCGGGATCGAAGGAGGACGCGGAGGACGTCCTCCAGGACACCTTCCTCACGGCGTTCGAGCGGATGGGGGAGTTCGAGGGGCGATCCTCCCTCTACACCTGGATCTGCGGCATCGCGCGGAACAAGGCGCTCGAGCGGATGCGCGCCCGGCGGCGCGACGAGATGCGGAAGCTCCTCTTCGGGCGCGACGCGGAGATCGCCCGGGCGATCTCGGAGATCGAGACGCGCTCGCCCAGCTCCCCCCCCACTACCAGCGGTCGCTCCTCCTCAAGTACGTCGAGGGGAAGACCTTCGTCGAGATCGGCCGCGCGCATGGAAGCACGCCGAAGGCGGCCGAATCCCTCGTTCTGCGCGCGCGGGCCGCGTTCGCCCGCGTCCTCGGAATCCTCGCTCGCGAGCCGCTCGCCGGGGAGGACCATCATGGGTGACTCTCCGCTCGACCGAAACCTCGAACGGCTGCTGCGCCGCGCGGCGCGGCCGGCCCCGCCCGACGCCGCCTTCCGCGAGCGCCTCCTCGAGACCCTGCAGGCCGGAGCCGACGCCCGCGCTCGCTCGGCTCGCCGCCGCGAGCCCCGACTCGGACCGGCGACCGCGCCGCCGGGTCGGACCCGCCGATGGCTCTGGCGGGCGCTGCCGGCGGCGCTCGCCGCCGGCCTCCTCGTCTGGATCGGACTCCGATCGACGGAGGATTCCCCCGAGCGGCCCGGGATCGTCGAGCCCGCGCCGGGTGGCGAGATCGCCGTCGCCGGCGGTCCGGAGGAGACGCAGCTCCCGCCGGAGCCGACCCGCAGCGCTCGCCTCGTCGGGCGCCTGACGGACGCGAGCGGCGTTCCGATCCCCGCCTCGATCGTCGGCATCCCCGCGCCGCCGCTCTGGGGATTCTGGATGGAGCCTCTCGACCCCGACGGCCGCTTCGAGATCGACCTGCCGCCGGGACGCTTCGCTTTGTACGTGTACCGCGACGCGACGCAGACCTCCGTCTTCATCGACACCCTCGAGATTTCCCGCGGCGCGACCTCGGCCCGCAAGGATCTCGTCCTTCCCACGGGAGTCCTCTCAGGCGTGGTCGTCGACGCCCGCACGGGGCGGCCGGTCCCCGGCGCGCCGATCGCGATCCTCTGCCGCGAGGAGATCCTCGATGGGGACAACGGGGCCGCGTTCGGCTGGACGGACGAAGAGGGTCGCTACCGCGTCGACGGGCTCGGCGAACGCGCCTACCGCGCGATGGCGTTCGCCCGCGGTCTCGGGCAGGAGAAGAGCGGGGAGGTCTTCCTGCCCGAGGGGGGCTGGAAAGTGTTCGAGGATCTCGCCCTCTCCCCGGGGGGATCCGCGGTCCTCCGCGTCGTCGACGCCGCCGGCAAGCCGCTCGAGGGCGCGATGGTCGACTTCCACGACGAATCGGGGGAGCCGGTGATGCTCGCCCACCTCGAGCCCTTCGTCGACGAGGAGGGGCGCGTCGAGGTCCCCGGCGCGAGGCCCGGCCGGTACACCGCGAGGATCTGGAACGAGGGCGCCGTCGTCTCGGAGTCGACCTTCGAGATCGCGCAGGGAAAGACCACGGAAACCACGATCCGGCTCAAGGAGCCGGAATAGAACAGGAGAACCTGAGATGACGATCCGAAAGATCATCGTGCTGACGCTCGCGTCGACCTTCTTCGCCTTCGCCGTCTTCGGCCTCGTCCAGGAGCCGAAGGCGCGCGACGCGGCGGCGACCTCCGCCGAGGCGCAGGCCGCCGAGCCGACGCCTCACCACCTCGCCATCCAGGCCCTCGCGGGCGTGTGGGACAGCGAAGTCGAGTTCGTCGCGGATCCTTCCGCCCCGATGAAGTCCCGCGGCGTCGAGACGATCCGCCCGTGCGGCGATCTGTGGGTCGTCGGGGACCTCGAGGCGGACTTCATGGGGGCGCCCTTCCGCGGGCACTGGGTCGCGGGCTTCGACGCGAAGAAGGGGAAGCACGTCGGCGTCTGGGTCGACTCGATGGGAGACTTCCTCACGACGAGCGAGGGAACCTGCGAGGCGAAGTGCGCGAAGATCCGCAGTGAGATGTCGATGCCGGATCCGGCGACGGGCCTCCCGACGAAGTTCCGGGAGATCGCCGAGCAGCCGAACGCCGACACCCGCACGTTCCAGATGTTCGCCGTCTCCCCCGAGGGGAAGGAGACGCTGTGGATGAAGGGGACTTACCGGCGGCGCAAGTAGCGAGGACCGCTCGGGCTCCTTCGCGAGCCTCGAGATGCCCCGGTCCTCGATTCCAATCCGGGACGCTCCCCGACGGCCGGTCGGAGGGCGCCCCGCTTTTCTGCGAGCGATCGCGAGGCTTTCCGAAACCATCCGCGATCTCGTGCGTAGTTTATAGATCCCGGCCCCGAGATCCCCGATCATGGCTCGCCACCCGATCCTCCTCGCCGCTCCCCTCCTCGCCTTCGCGTCCGCGGCCGTGGACGCGACCGCACAAGTCGTCCTCTGGGAGCTCCCCGGGGCCGCGAGCCAGGACTCTCTCGGGTTCTCCGTCGCCGGGGGGAAGGACCTCGACGGCGACGGAACGCCCGATCTCCTCCTCGGCGCGCCTCAGGACGCGCTGCTCAACGACTCCAGCCCCGGGGGCGCCCGCATCTTCTCCGGGGCGAGCGGCGCGCTCCTCCACGTCTTCAACGGCGTCGGGGCGACCGATCTGTTCGGCCGCGCCGTCGCGGGCGTCGGGGACGTCGACGGGGACGGCCTCGGGGACACGATCGTGGGCGCGGTCTCGGCGGACCCGAACGGGATTGCGAGTGCCGGGCAGGCGCGCGTCTTCTCCGGGGCGAACGGAGGCATCGTCTACGACTTCGTCGGCCCCTCGGCGGGGTCCTTCGCCGGGAAGTCCGTCGCCGGGGCAGGGGACGTCGACCTCGACGGCGTCCCCGATGTCCTCGTCGGGGCGCAAGGAACGGTCTTCGTCTTCTCGGGGGCGACGGGACTCCCGATCCACATGCTCGCCGGCACGAACAACTTCGGTTTCTCCGTCGATGGCGCGGGAAACGTGGACGGCGACGCCCATCCGGACATCCTCGTCGGAGCCGTTTACCAGGGAGTCGGTTCCGTCCACGTCTACTCCGGGGCGACGGGGACTCTCCTCTACACCGTCGCCGGAGGATCCTCCCTGGCGTCGTTCGGGGTCGGCCTCTCCGGGATCGGCGACGTGACGGGGGACGGGCTCGACGACTTCGCCGCCGGAGGACCGAACCACATCGGCCCGAACGGCCAGAGCGGAATCGTGATCGTCTTCTCCGGTGCCACTGGCGCTCCCGTCCACACCCTCGTCGGACAATTCGTCACGGGCTTCCTCTTCGGGAAGTTCGGCGACACGATCGACGGGGTCGGCGACGTCGACGGGGACGCGGTTCCCGACTTCGTCGTCGGGGCGCCCGGCGCCGGAAGGGCGCTCGTGTTGTCAGGGGCGACCGCCGCGACGATCCACGTTCTCGTGGGGACGGTGAACGACGGCTTCGGGGAGTCCGTCGCCGGGGTCGGCGACATCGACGGGGACACGATTCCCGACGTCCTCGTGGGATCTCCCGGCTTCGCAGACGCGGCGATCGTCCACTCGGGGGCCACCGGACTCCCCTTCCTCAC
>Ga0187892_10010262_pt1 | contig 11952 bp, 5 predicted proteins | sample MA1701073metaG_FD_139345 | JGI IMG/M metagenome (GOLD analysis project Ga0187892, IMG submission 139345) | Bio-ooze microbial communities from a basaltic lava cave in the Kipuka Kanohina Cave System on the Island of Hawaii, USA - MA170107-3 metaG ...
CCCCGACGGCTGAAACGCCGCTACCCCCGAGCGGTCAAGATCAAGATGAGCAGCTACCCCTGCAAACAGCGGCTCCCGCGACCCGGGACTGCAAAGTGACCGGCATTGTGGTTAGCCCGGGTCAGCGGGCTAACACTGCGAGAAGCCGCAGGAGGGGCACTTCACGCACCCCTCCTCGAAGGCGAGGACCCCGGAGCACTCGGGGCACTTCACCTTGAAGCGGTTCGACGTCTCCCCGCCGTTGCGCTCCGCCGCCATCGCCGACGCGAGCGCCTCGGGATCGACCTCGCCGAGGAGGAGCGCCCTGAGGCCGAAGCGGCGCTTCGCCTCCATGTAGCGCCGCAGCGCCTTCGCGAGCCCGTCCGCGAGCGACATGATCCGCCCCTCGCGGCTCGGCACGGTGAGGGAGGAGCCGATCCCCTCGAGCTGCTTCGCCGCGAGCTCGAGCGTGCCGTTGCATCTCAGGAAGAGGGAGAGGAGCCGGCAGATGGCCTCGAGATCGCTGTTCGCGACGTCGCCTCCCTTCCCGAGCTGGGAGAAGACCTCCCGCTCGATGCCGCTCGCGGGATCGACGGCGATCTTCACGTGCATGTTCCCGAACGGCGTCATCTGCCGCACGCGCAGGCTCGGCATGATCTCGGGGAGCCGCACGGGGACGAGGGGCGAGGCCGTCGCGATCGCCTCCGCCGCCGCGTCGCCGGGCGCGCCTTCGCGCCGGCGCAGCGAGCCCTTGAGCGCCATCGGCTGGTGGTCGCGGCAGCCGTCGCGGTAGACGGTGATCCCCCGGAGACCGAGATCGATCGCCATCTCGTAGATGCGCCGGACGTCCTCCACCGCCGCCTCGTGCGACAGGTTGATCGTCTTCGAGACCTGGGCGTCCGTGTGCTTCTGGAAGGCCGCCTGCATCCGCACGTGCCACTCGGGGGCGACGTCGTGCGCGCAGACGAAGACCCGCTTCACGTCCTCGGGCACCCCGCCGAGGTGGCGAACGGATCCCGACTCCGCCGCCTTCTCGAGGAGCGCCGGGTCGTAGAAGCCGCGCGCGCGGGCGACCGCGAGGAAGGGCTCGTTCACCTCGATCATGCGCTGGCCGTCGAGGACCTGGCGCCAGAACGCGATCGAGAAGAGCGGCTCGATCCCCCCCGAGCAGTTCGCGATGATCGAGATCGTCCCCGTCGGCGCGACGGTCGTCGCGTAGGAGTTGCGCATCCGCCGCCCGCGCTTCTGCCAGTCGGAGCCCTCCCAGGCCGGGAAGACGCCGCGCGTGCCGGCGAGCGCCTCCGAGGCGTTGTGCGCCTCGTCCGTCAGGAACTTCATGACGTTCTCGCCGAAGGCGCACCCCTCTTCCGAGTCGTAGGGGATGTCGAGCTTGAAGAGGGCGTCCGCGAACCCCATCACGCCGAGCCCGATGCGCCGGGTCGTCTTCGAGGTCTGGTCGATCTCGGGGAGCGGGTAGCGGTTCACGTCGATCACGTCGTCGAGGAAGCGCGTCGCGAGGTGGGTCGTCTCGCGAAGTCCGTCCCAGTCGAAGCGCGCGGCGCCGCGATCCTCGACGACGAACTTCGAGAGGTTGATCGACCCGAGGTTGCACGAGTCCCACGGATGGAGGTCTTGCTCACCGCACTGTGCAGCGACGAATCCGTTCGCGACGATCGAGTGCGTCTCCGGCTCCGTCGTGCAGTACACGTCCTCGACGCCGATCGCCTCGATCGCGCGGACCCGAGCGACGAACGATTCATCCGCCGAGGCACGCATCTTCGTCTCGATCCACGCCTCGAGCTTCTCCTGCTTCGCGGAGACGAGGAAGCCGATCCCGCGGGCGAAAGCATCCCGATTCACCTTGTCGAGGATCAGCTCGTACTGCGCGGCGGTGGGGTATTCGCGGGGCTGGCGCTTCGAGTCGGGGAGGACGGACGTCCCCGCCTTCCGGCGCAGATACAGGCGCGAGAAGATTCCGAGGTTGAGAAGGAGGAGCTGGACGTCCTGGAGAAGCGCGCGGGAGGACGAAGCGAGGCGAACGGAGCAGGAACGGTTGTTCGTGCTGGAGATGCACACCGTCCCGTCCGCCGTGAAGAGCGCCCGCAGGAACCCGACGACGGCCTCCCGCGGCGCGCGGAAGATCGACTCGGGGACGCGCTTCTCCGTGGCGGGCCTCGCCTCGACCCCGAGCGAGCGCAGCCAGTAGACGAGGACCGGCCCCGCGTAGAGGGTGAGCGTCCCGTTCCGGTCGACGGGAGTGGTCGCGATCCCGAACCACCGCCGGATCCTCTCCGCGAAGGCGGGCGCGAGGAGGCGCTTTTCCTCGGTCCCGAAGATCATCCCGGCGGTCTCGTGGGCCACCCGGTCCGGTCCTCGGTCGAAGGTCCGGATCCACCCGTCCCCGACCATCCACCCGAGGATCTCGCCGACCTCGGCCGTGAACTTCGCCGGCGGCGCGCACTCGCCCCGGGCGACCCGCCCCTGGAACTTGACGCCATCCTCGAACGGGGGGAGCGAGTCGTCCGAGGACCACACCCCGGGCCCGGACTGGACGAGGACCTCGTCCCCCGGCCGCAGCCCGCTCAGCGGGACGAGCCCCGCCGGCGTGAAGAACTTGTGGTCGGCCGTCGCGACGACCTCGAACCCCTCCTCCGTCTCGAGGCGGAACACGTCGGTCTCCTTCCGCGTGAGGAAGGCGGGGTGCGCGTAGCGGACCGTCACCCCCGTCGCGACCGCCTCGCAGACCGCCGTCCCGCCTCCCTCGTCTCCCGCGCGCCGCATTGTGCGGCGGATCGCCGCCGCGCGGTCGTCCGTCGCGACCCGGATCTCCATGCGCTCGCGCGCCAGCTCCTCGAACGGGACGAGCCCGCGGTCCGTGAAGAGGCGCGCCGAGCCCGCGAAGCACGGGTTCGTCGCCTCGATGAGGCCGAGGTTCCGGATCGGGTTCGCGGCGTTCGCGCGGTCGATGAAGAAGAGGCCCGGCTCCCCCGTCCCCCACGCGCGCTCGCAGATGAGGTCCCAGATCTCGCCGACCGTCCAGACTCCGTCCTCCCCCTTCTTCCGGAGCAGGCTCCACTCCCCCGTGCGCGGGTTCTGGACCTGATGGACGGTGTTCCGGTCGCGGCGCAGCTCCGCGAGGTAGCGCTCCGTGACGGCGACGGAGAGGTTGTAGTTCGTGAGCCTCGAGAGGTCCTCCTTCACCCGGATGAACTCGATCAGGTCCGGGTGGTCGACCCGGAGGATCCCCATGTTCGCCCCGCGCCGGAACGCGCCCTGCTGGATGGCGTTCGTCGCGGCGGAGAAGACCTCGAGGAAGGAGAGCGGCCCCTCCGTCGTCCCCCCCGAGGAGTGGACGATGTCCCCGCTCGGCCGCAGCCGCGAGAAGGAGAAGCCCGTGCCTCCCCCCGCCTTCTGGATCAGGGCCGTCGCGCGAATCGCGCCGAAGATCCCGTCGATCGAGTCCTCGACGGGGACGACGAAGCAGGCCGACAGCATCCCCATCTCCCGCCCGGCGTTCATCAGCGTCGGCGAGTTCGGCATGAACGCGCGGGACGCCATGAGGCCGTAGAACGCCCGCGCGATCCGGTCGACCGTCTCCGGGGTCCCGCCCGGGTAGGCGGCCTCCGCGGAGGCGATGCACGAAGCCACCCGCCAGAAGAGCTCCTTGGGCGTCTCGCAGGGCTTCCGGTCGGGCCCCTTCTTCAGGTAGCGGGCCGCGAGGACCTTGAGCGCGTTCTCCCGCAGGTCCGGCTCGGGGAGCCCGTCCGGGACGCTCGTCGGTTCCGGAGTCATCCGGGTCGAGGTCGGCAGGGTCTTCACGTCTCCGTTTCCCGAAGCGACCTCCGTGTTGGCCGTCATGATCTCTCTCCGGTCCCGTGTTTCCGAGCGCGTTCTGGGGTCCCCTCTGCGTGCCGGGATTCGAATCCCGGCCTCCGGCAGGGATGACCCGATCCCCGCTCGGGCCCCTCCCCGGGCGGCCGGCACGGGGGCCCCGTAGGGTCTTCCGTGCTTCCCTCCCGAGGAGCGGGGGGGGAGTCTCTACCCCGACATCTTGTAGGGCGCAAGGGCCAAGCCACTACCCTTCGTTTTCGGCTCGGGGGAAAGGGGTTATGAAGGGCGATCAACGACGCCCCCCTCCCCGCCCGGTCGCCTCGGAGCCCGCCCCAGCGCCCGCCCCACCTCGAGGAGCTCGGGGCATCCGAGCGCCCGGGCGATCCCGAGGAATCCGGCGATCCCCGCGACGACGCCTGCCGCGAGGGAGAGGGCCGTCCCCGCGCTCTCGGCCGCGCGGGAGGCGCCGAAGGCGAGGGCTCCGCAGGCGAGCGCCGCCGCGATCGATCGGACTGCGCGGGCCCGGAGTTCCCTCGACCTCGGGAGGCCCGCGCGATCGAGGCGGCGGGCGAGGAGCGCCGCGTTGAGGGCCGCCGTGACCGTCGTCGCGAGGGCGAGCCCCGAGACCCCGAGCGGGCGGACGAGGAGCAGGTTCAGGCCGGCGTTCGCGAAGACGAGGGCCCCGGAGATCCGCACGGGGGTGCGCGCGTCGCCGAGCGCGTAGTGGACCCGCGCGAGGATCTGGATCGCGCAGAGGAAGGGGACGCCGAGCGCGTACATCGCGACCGCCCGCGCCGTCTCGACTCGATCGGCCGCTTCGAAGCGCCCGTGCTCGAAGAGCGCGGAGACGCAGGGAGACGCGAGGGCGAGCAGCCCCGCCCCCGCGGGGAGCGCGAGGAAGAGGACGAATCCGAGCGTGCGGTCGAACGCGCCTCGAAGCGCGCGGCGGTCCTCGTTCGCCGCGAGCCGGGCGAAGGCGGGGAACGCCGCCGTCGCCGCGGCGAACCCGACGAGGGAGACGGGGAACTGGAGGAGGCGGTTCGCGAGGTAGACGTAGTTGTTCGCGCCGGGCGAGACGAAGCCCCAGGCCATCGCCTGGTCGACGAAGGTGTTCACCTGGAAGAGGGCGACGCCGAGCACCATCGGCGCCATCGTCCGCACGACGGAGCGGAGGCCGGGGTCGGCCGGATCCCACTTCGGCCGGGGCAGCACGCCGAGCGAGCGCAGCGCGGGTAGTTGCATCCCGAGCTGGAGGACGCCCCCCCCGAGCACCACCCACGCCAGGATCGCCGCCGCCTCCTCGAGCGTCGCCGGGGAAGCGACCGCGACCGCGGCCACCCCTCCGAGCCAGACGAGGTTGAGGGCGGCCGGCGCGAGGGCCGGGACGAAGAACCGCCCGAGCGAGTTGAGCGCGCCCGCGGCGACCGCGTAGAGACAGATGAAGAGGACGTAGGGGAAGAGGATCGCCGAGAGTCGCCGCAGCAGTCTCGCCGTCGCTTCCCCCCCCACCCATCGACCGAGCCAGGCGTCCGGGAAGCCGAGGGCGAGCGCGACGCCGGCGAGCGTCAGCGATCCGAGGACGACGAGGAGCGCCCCCGCGACCGCTCCGGCGAGACGGCGTCCCTTCTCCTTCCCCTCCTTCTCCACCGTGCGGACGAAGGCCGGCACGAAGGCCGTCGAGAGCGCTCCCTCCCCGAAGATCCGCCGGAAGAGGTTCGGCAGCATCCACGCGAGGTTGAACGCGCCGTACTCGGGGCCGGCGCCGAAGAGCGCGCTCATTCCGGTGTCGCGCGCGAGGCCGAGGAGACGCGAGAGGAGGGTCGAGACGGCGACGAGGCCTCCGGCGCGTAGGAGGCGCGTGGTCCCGGGCGCCGCGGGCCCGGCGGAATCAGCGCTTGTGGGCATGGCGCGGCGACGGCGAGAGCCGCCGCCGCAGGCCGTCGAGGAAGAGGAGCGCGAAGATCCCGACCCCCGCCGCCCGCGCCCACCACGGGAGCTCCGCGCGCAGCGCGCCGAGCCCCGCCGTGACGTCGAGGGCGAGCCACTCGTAGAGGCGGTTGAGGAGCCACCCGAGGGCGAGCGCGGCGCCCGCGATCGTCCCGAGGTAGACGGCGGTCGTGCGGATCCCCATCTCGCGCGCGACCATCGCGATCGTCGCCACGTTCGTCGCGGGCCCCGCCAGCAGCAGCACGAAGGCCGCCCCGGGCGTGAACCCACCCGCGAGGAGCCCTGCGGCGATCGGCGTGGAGGCGGTCGCGCAGATGTAGAGAGGAAGGGAGAGGACGAGCATGGCGAGCATCTGGCCCCACTCGCCGGGCAGGGTCTTCCGAACGAACTCGGGCTCGAGGAAGGCGCCGAGCGCGCCCGCGACGAGCACGCCGAGCAGCAGCCACCCCGCGAGGTCGTTGAAGAGGTCGCGGAAGGCGTAGCGCAGCGCGCGAGCGGCCCTCTCCCGGACGGTGTGGGAGTGCCCGGCCGCCGCGACCTCCGCCATCTCCGGCGGGCAGATCTTGCAGAGGTCGACGGCCTCGCGGGGGGGCGGCTCCTTCTCGCCGAGGGAGTCCTCGATCGTCCCCGCGAGGACGCCCGTCGAGAACGCGGCGAGGGGCCGGAAGACGGTGAGGAGCGGATCGAGCATCGCGGCGGAGATCGCGATGGAGTCGATGCCCGTCTCCGGCGTCGAGATGAGGAAGGCGACCGTCGCGCCGCGGCTCGCGCCCTCGCGCCGCAGGCTCACCGCCATCGGGACGACGCTGCAGGAGCAGAGGGGGAGCGGCACGCCGAGCAGCGACGCGCGCGCGACGGGGCGGATCCCCCGCCCTCCCAGCATCGCCCGGACGAAGCGGGACGGCACGAGGACGTAGAGCGCCCCCGCGAGGAGGAATCCCGCGAGGAGGTAGAGGGAGAGATCGGCGAGCGCCTCGTAGGCGCCCTCGAGGATCCGGCCGAGCGCGGCGACCGCGGGTCTCCTTCTGGAACCGGGGGGGAGGGGAGATCTTGGTCGGGGCGCCGCGCCCGCTCAACCCGTCGCCTCCGTGGCGGATTCGCCTCCCGGGAGTATCCTCGCCACACCCAGTAAGGGGGGCAGGGGCTCCCTCGCCCCCCTCCCTGCTCCAAAGGAGGTGATCTCGATGCGCTGGACTCGAGTCGGACCGCTCCTCGGCGCGGCGTTCTTCCTCGCCGCGGGGACGGTCCACGCCTTCGTCCAGGACGAAGGCGAGAAAACGGCGAAGGATCCCTCGGAGGTCCTCGCGGCGCTGCAGACGGACTACCGGAGCGCGACGCGGGGAGCCCGCGAGGCCGACGATCCCAAGGCGAAGATCCGAGAGATCAATGCCGCGTTCCTCCCGAAGTTCCTCGACTTCGCGAAGGGGAATCGCGGGACCGAGGAAGGGTTCGCCGCGGCAACCCAGGTCCTCCAGATCTACCAGGCGACGGAGGACGACAAGGGATTCGACGCCTTCTTCGAGACCGTGCTCGCGGACTACGCGGACTGGGACCAGGCGACCCGCTTCGTCGGCGGGATCCGGGGTCCCCACGCGGAGAAGCGCCTCAAGCGCGTCCTCGGCGCCTCGAAGAATCCCGAGGTGAAGGCGGCCGCGCTCTTCACCGTCGGGAGCCTCGATTGGAACTGGGGCGACCCGAAGGAGGGCGCGGTCGAGAAGGTGCGCGACACCTTCGAGAAGGTCGTCCGCGAGTATCCCGCGACGAAGGCCGCTCGACGCGCGAAGGGAAACCTCTTCGAGATGGATCACCTCCAGGTCGGCATGGAGGCCCCCGACGTCGCCTTCGTCGACGCCGACGGAAAGGAGCGCCGCCTCTCGGACTTCCGGGGCAAGACGGTGCTGCTCGAGTTCTGGGCCTCTTGGTGAGGACCTTGCACCGCCGAGATCCCGACGCTGAAGCGGATCCAGGATCGCTTCGGCGACAAGGGCTTCGCTCTCCTCGGAATCTCGGTCGACGAGTCCCGTGAGGACTTCGTCAAGAAGGTCGAAGAGAAAGAGATCGACTGGCTCGTCGCCTTCGACGGCAAGGCCTGGGAGACCCCCGCGGCCACCACCTACAACGTCCAGGGAATCCCCTCGATCTGGGTGATCGACGCGGAGGGGAAGATCCGCCACCGCGACATCCGCGGCGAGAAGCTCGAGGCCGCCGTCGCCACCCTCGTCGAGGGAGGCGCGCGACCCGCGAGCGGCTCGAAGGGCGAGTAGTTCCCCGGTTCGATTCTCGGTCCACTCGAGGCGCCCCGCGGTCCCGTGCCGCGGGGCGCCTCTTCGTGTGGGAATACGGTGCCCGCTACCTTTTTCCCAGGGAACGGCCGAGGATCGTCAAAGAAGCAGCAGGTCGAGCGCGGCCGACATCGCCCCGGGGATCGGCGCGGGGCCCGGGTCGACGACGTACCACTGGAAGTAGAGGTGCGCGCCCGCGAGCGACGGGATCGAGGGAACGGGAAGCCCGACGTGCGCGCGCCCGGTCGCGCTCGTCGTCGCGGGGAGCGCGAACTCCGGCAGGACCGCGAGGTCGCACCCCGGCAGCCCGGCGAACCCGAGGCCCAGCGGCGGCGCGAGCGGCGAGAGTCCGGCGAGGAGCACGGCGGGCGTGCCGGAGAGCGCGTTCGCGAGTTGAATGCGGAACGCCGCGTTTCCCAGGCCGTGAGCGATGGGGACACCGACCGTGTGAGGAGGGCCTCCGGCTGTCGTGATCGTCGGCGCCGATCCCGTCGATGCGGGGCACGCCGCCCCATAGGTCGCGGACCCCTGCGGAATCCCGACGAACGAAACGACGGCGACATACCCCGTCGTCGCCAACGGAGCCCCGACCAGGAAGTCGATCCAACCGTCTCCGTTGACATCACCGAGGCCCGAGAGCGAATTCCCGAAAAAGTCGCCGGGATTCGCAGCCTCGAGCGCGAACAACAGGGATCCGTTCGACCCCGAAAAAAGCTTCACGTAGCTGTAGGACGTCGACGCCGTTGAATTCGGAACGTACGGAGATCCGACGAGGATGTCGGGCGTCCCATCCGCATCGACATCCCCGGGTCCCGCCACCGCGGCGCCAAAGGCTTCGGGGGCAACCGGCCCGGTCGAGAGAAGAAGGACGAATGGCGTCGGAGTCGCAAGCACCCGCACCTTGGGAAAACCCGAAGGCGCGATCCCCCCGTACTCCCCCCAGGCGAGATCCGTCAATCCGTCCCCGTTCACGTCGCCCACCGCTGCCAAGGCGAGGCCAGAACTGACGCAGCAACTGGTCGTCCCGTTCCAGGCCGCGAGGAATCCTCCTGTCGCTCCGGAGCGGAGTTGTCCGAATCCGCCGAAGCTCCCCGAGGCTCCGACGGCGAAGTCGGGAATGCCGTCCCCACTGACGTCGCCCGTTCCCGCGACGGAAGCGCCCAGCATCGGGCTGTGATTCCCGACGCCGGTGAGAACGTGGATGGCGTTTCCCGTCGCCCCCGAGAAGACGCCGACTCGTCCGAGGGCGTTCGGAGGACCTGGAGGAGACGTCGAGGCGGAGTAGCTACGGTCCCCGATGACCAGATCCGGAATGGCGTCTCCGTCCACGTCTCCGAGGCCGTCCACGGACAAGAAAAAGCCGGATCCCCATGGAGGGCACACCGTCTGGAGCGGAGTGCCGCTCGCGCCGGACACGAGGAGCGCGCAGGAGAAGGGTCCTGAGGCAACGAAGTTCGCCGCAAGCAGGTCCTCGTTGGCGTCCCCATCGAGGTCGCCGGCGCTGGCGATCGCCCTCCCGAAACGGCCGTACGAAAGCGGGGGCCCCTGGACGACGAACAGCGCGGACCCGTCGGCCCCGGAAAAGACCGTGACTTCTCCGGCGTCGGATACTCCCGCCACCGCCACCCCCGGGGCGCCCACGGCATAGTCGGGCACGCCGTCACCGTTCACGTCTCCGAGACCCGCGACGGAGGCGCCGAACTCGTCGTTGGCGGCGGACCCGCTCACCTGCTGGAGGATGAACCCCTGTCCTGTCGCGGGGCCGACGGCGACCCCGAGGAGGAACACCGAGGCGAGGATTCGAGAGTGCATCGCCGATCCCTCCTTCCGAGAGATTCGGGGTACCCCGCATCCTACCGGTCCCGTCTCCGGCCGACCACCCGACGCCCCCACGGAAGCGTCTAGAATCGCGGAACGCCGCCCGGGAGTGAGTGCCATGCCTCGCGCTGAATCGTCCGTCCTCGCCGCGTCGCTCGTCCTTCTGTTCGCGTCGGTCCCCGTCAGGGCCCAAGACGTCCCCTTCTTCAAGGACGACGAGTGGGGATGGCTCGCCGGCGAGATCTCCGGGGACCGCTCCTTCGAGCACGTCCGCGCCTTCACGATGCACCACCGCCCCTTCGCCTCGGAGGGCCTGATGGCGGTCGCGCGCTATACGGAAGAGAAGGCGAAGGCGTATGGGCTCGAGGACGTCCGTCTCGTCGTCCAGCCGAACGACCCCGACGAGGGGATGGAGTGGAATGCTCGGCGCGGCGAGCTCTGGTTGCTCGATCCCGAGATCGTTCGCATCGCCGACATGGACTCGGTCCAGACGAGCCTCGCGGATCGCTCGCGGCCGACGGACGTCACCGCCGAGATCGTCGACGTCGGCGAGGGGCGCGAGGCCGACTACGAGGGCAAGGAGGTCGAGGGGAGGATCCTCCTCACGACCGGGAGCTTCGGTGGCGCGTTCGAGGAGGGGGTGTGGAAGAAAGGCGCGCTCGGCGTCATCACCTATCCGGGCGCCGAGCGGAATCTCGACCATCCCGACCAGGTGCGCTGGTCCTCGATCCCCGCGAGCGGCCCCGAGGGGAAGAAGGGGACCTTCGGCTTCGTCCTCTCGCGCCGCGCGGGGCTCGACCTCGCGCAGCGGCTGCGACGCGGGCCCGTCCGCGCCCGCGCGATCGTCGAGGCCGACATCGTCGAGCCGGGGTGGCTCGTCTTCGTCGACGCGCGGATCCGCGGCACCGATCCCTCCCTCCCCGAGGTCGTCTTCACCGGGCACCTCCAGGAGGAGCGCACCTCCGCGAACGACGACGCGAGCGGCTGCGCGAACACGCTCGAGGTCGCCCGCGCGCTCGCGCGATGCATCGCCGAGGAGCGCCTCCCGCGCCCGCGCCGCTCGATGCGCTTCTGGTGGACGACCGAGATCGCGACGGAGTATCGTTGGTTCTCGGAGCACCCGGAGGAGGTCGCGCGCGTGCTCTGCAACGTGAACCAGGACATGGTCGGCGCCTTCCAGGACGATTCCACGATGCGCGTCCAGAACGTGACCCGCCTCCCCTGGGCGCGCGCGCACCTCCTCGAGGACGTCGTCGAGGAGGTCGTCGGCGCCCTCGTCGAGGGGAACACGAGCCAGCTCAACTCCTCCCGCGGCGCCTTCTCCCCCTACACGAAGCCGGTCCTCGCCGGGCGCGGCAGCCGCCACCGCTACAACGCGCGGCTCATCCCCTTCCACAACTCGACGGACCACCAGTGCTTTACGGTGCCCCCGGTCGGCAAGCCCGGCTTCACCTTCACGAACTGGCCCGACGACTTCATCCACTCGAGCGACGACGACCTCTCCCGCATCGACCCGACCCAGCTCCAGCGCAACGCGCTCGCCGCCGCCGCGATCGGCTACACGATGGCTCGCGCGTCCGCGGGCGACGCGGTCGGGCTCGCCTCGGTCGCGTCGGGGAACGCGCTCGCGCGCTTCGGGCGCGAGCTCCGCGTCGCGACCGGAATCCTCACCGACCGCCGCTCGACCCTCACCGCCGGCGAGCGACTGAAGCGGGCCCGCGCCCAGATCCGCGTCGCCCGCGACAAGGAGAAGCGCGCGCTCGCGTCCATCGCGGACGTGACGGGCTGCGACCCCGACCGGATCGAACACTTCGTCGCCGAGATCGACCACTTCCACGAGCACGCCGACGAACTCCTCCTCCGGGCGGCGATGGACCTCGGCGGCGGCGTCGCGCCGGAGGAGACCCTCACGGCAGCCGAGGAGGAGCTGGCCTCGATGCGCCCGCGCCTCGCCGGCACCGTCGCGGACTACTTCGAGCGGCGCCGGCGCGTGCGGGGGAGCTTCGACCTCTCGGGGCTCATGCAGTGGGAGGTCCTCTCCTTCGCGAACGGCGAGCGCACGGGCCTCGAGATCCACGAGTCGACCGCCGCCGAG
>Ga0187892_10010263_pt1 | contig 11951 bp, 10 predicted proteins | sample MA1701073metaG_FD_139345 | JGI IMG/M metagenome (GOLD analysis project Ga0187892, IMG submission 139345) | Bio-ooze microbial communities from a basaltic lava cave in the Kipuka Kanohina Cave System on the Island of Hawaii, USA - MA170107-3 metaG ...
ACAAGACACCTCCCTGCGTCAAGTAGATAGTGCCCGATTATTACCAGGTTAATGCCTATTTCATCAGCATGTGGAGGCAGGATCGGCGTGGCCTCACGGAGGGCGCAAGGGGTATGAACGATGCGGGCCACGGCCGGAACATCGGGACGAATCATGATGCGTCCTCATCTGTTCGGAATCGGCGTTCGGTTCGTCTACGCGGCTATGATTATTCCCAGGCGGGCGCCTATTTCATCACCATTTGTACGCAGAATCGGCGTTACTTGTTCGGGACCATCGTAGGGGGCAGGATGGTTTTGAATGATGCGGGCCGCACCGCCGCCACCTGCTGGCTGCAGATTCCCGATCATTTCCCGGACGTCGAATTGGACGAATGGGTGGTCATGCCCAATCACATGCATGGCATCGTGGTTATGGTGGATGAATCGGCCAATGAGGCGGCGCCACCCGTAGGGGCGAATAATTATTCGCCCCTACCCGTTGATTCGGCGATACCCATTGATTCGCCCCTACAACGCCCCACCGGCACATCGCGCACCATCGGGTCGATGGTACGCGGGTTCAAAATTGGCGTGACAAAATGGTACCGGCAACGGTTGGACGCATCGCAAATCTGGCAGCGTAATTATTGGGAGCACATTATCCGGAATGAACAGGAATTGAATCGTGTCCGCCGGTATATTGTGGATAATCCGCTGCAATGGGAACAGGATTCACTGCGCAACCCCGCGGTGAACGCCCGGAACCAGGCCCGCGACCGGTATATGCCCCGGCGGACTGGATGGTATGAAGGAATACAAGCACACCACTGGAAGGTGCTGAAATGACTACCATCGGTCAACCCGAGCGCGCCACGCAGGACCGCATCATCGCCCTGTTCCGTGACGAGATGGGCTACCGCTACCTCGGCGACTGGACCGACCGCGCCGGCAACAGCAACATCGAGGAGGGTCTGCTCTCGGCATGGCTGACCAGAAGCGGCTACACGCCGGCGCAAATCAGCGTCGCTCTCTACAAGCTCCGCGTCGAGGCGGAGAACCACAGCCGTACGCTCTACGGCAACAACGAGTCCATCTACAAATTGCTGCGGTACGGCGTGCCCGTTAAGACCGAGGCGGGCAAGGTGACCGAAACCGTCCACCTCATCAATTGGCACGAGCCCGAGAAGAACGACTTTGCCATCGCCGAGGAGGTGACGCTCAAGGGGGACCATGAGCGGCGGCCTGACATCGTGCTGTATGTGAACGGCATTGCCGTCGGCGTGCTGGAGCTGAAGAACAGCCGTGTGAGCATCGGCGACGGTATCCGCCAGAGCCTCTCGAACCAGCAGCCGGAGTTCAACGCCTGGTTCTTCAGCACGGTGCAGCTCATCTTTGCCGGCAACGACTCCGAGGGGCTGCAGTACGGCGCCATTGGCACACCCGAGAAGTACTTCCTCAAGTGGAAGGAGGACGAAGGCGACGACAGCCGCTTCAAGCTGGACAAGTACCTGCTGCGGATGTGCCGCAAGGACCGGCTGATCGAGCTGATGCACGACTTCGTGCTCTTCGACGGCGGCGTGAAGAAGCTGCCGCGCGCGCACCAGTATTTCGGCGTCAAGGCCGCGCAGGCGCACGCTCGCGAGAAGAAGGGCGGCATTATCTGGCACACGCAGGGGAGTGGCAAGAGCATCGTCATGGTGCTGCTCGCGAAGTGGCTTCTGGAGAACAACCCCAACGCCCGCGTCGCCATCATCACCGACCGCGACGAGCTGGACGACCAGATCGAGGGGGTCTTTGCCGGTGTTGGCGAGGATATCTATCGCACCAGCAGCGGCCGCGACCTGATGAGCCAGCTCGGCCAGGCGAAACCGCGCCTGCTCTGCTCCCTGGTGCACAAATTCGGTCGCCGCGATGTGGACGATTTCGAGGCCTTCATCAGGGAGCTGGAGGCCCAGCCCAGCCGCACGGTGGGCGAGGTGTTCGTGTTCGTGGACGAGTGCCACCGGACGCAGAACGGACGGCTGCATCGAGTAATGAAGGCGTTGATGCCCAACGCGGTATTCGTCGGCTTTACCGGCACCCCCCTGCTCAAGACCGACGCGCGCACCAGCCTGGAGACGTTCGGACGCTACATCCATACTTACAAGTTCAGCGAGGGCGTTGAAGACGGCGTGGTGCTCGATCTCGTTTACGAGGCTCGCGACATCGATCAGCGCCTCGGCTCCGAAGACAAGATCGACGCCTGGTTCGAGGCCAAGACGAAGGGCCTGAACGACTGGCAGAAGGACGAGTTGAAGAAGCAGTGGGGCACGATGCAGAGCGTGCTCAGCTCCAAGTCACGCATGGAGTGGGTGGTGAGCGACATTGTCTTCGACTTCAGCGTCAAGCCGCGCCTGTCCAGCGAGCGGGGCAACGCCATCCTGGTGGCCTCCAGTATCTACGAGGCGTGCAAGTACTTCACCCTGTTCCAGAAGACGCCTTTCAAGGGCAGATGCGCGGTGGTGACCTCGTACAATCCACAAGCGCAGGATGTGACCGAAGAGGAAGTCGGTGCCAACACCGAGACGGACAAGCAGTTCATCTACAACGCCTACACGGAGTTGCTGAAGGACGTCGACGCCAAGCCGGGCATGACCAAGACCGAGACCTACGAGGAGTGGGCCAAGGCGCTGTTCACCAAGGAGCCGGCGAACATGAAGTTGCTGGTAGTGGTGGACAAACTGCTCACCGGCTTCGACGCGCCCCCCTGCACCTATCTCTACATCGACAAGTCCATGCAGGACCACGGCCTGTTTCAGGCCATCTGCCGCGTCAACCGCCTGGACGGCGAGGACAAGGAATTCGGCTACATCGTGGACTACAAGGACCTGTTCAAGAAGGTCGAGAACGCCATCGCGGTCTACACCTCCGAACTGGACCACAGCGCTGGCGGGGCCGGTCCCGAGGTCCTGCTGCAGGATCGCCTGAAGAATGGGAAGGAGCGGCTCGACAACGCCGTGGAGGCCCTTGCCCTGCTGTGTGAGCCGGTCGAGCCGCCCCAGGGCGAGCTGGAGCACATCCACTACTTCTGTGGCAACACGGAGATTCCGGCCGACCTGCAGGAACGCGAACCGCAGCGGGCAGCGCTTTACAAGGCGACCGCCGCTCTGGTGCGCGCCTACGCAAACATCGCCGGTGAACTGGAACCCGCCGGATATAGCAGCGCCGACATCAGCCGCATCAAGAAGCAGCTCGACCGCTACCTGAACGTGCGCGAGATCATCCGTAAGGCGAGCGGCGAGAGCCTCGACCTCAAAGCCTACGAGGCGGACATGCGGCACCTCATCGACACCTACATCGAGGCCGACGAGCCGAGGAAGATTTCGCCCTTCGATAACATGAGCTTGCTGGAGCTGATCGTGAAGACCGGCATCGCCAATGCCATCACGTCGCAGCTCGCTGGCTTGAAGGGCAACAGGAACGCCATCGCCGAAACCATCGAGAACAACGTCCGCCGCAAAATAATCAAGGAGCACCTGAGCGACCCGGCCTACTACGAGAAGATGTCGGCGCTGCTGGACGAGATCATCACGGCCCGGAAGGCCCGGGCTATTGAATATGAGGAGTACCTGAAGCGCATCGCGGATTTGGCGCGGAGGGTAGAGGCCGGACTGGCGGAGGATACGCCCGAGCAGTTGAGGAACAGCCCGGCGCTCCAGGCTCTTTACAACAACCTGAAGGGGGACGGCGGGACGCCTGCCCGGGCGGATCGCGTAGCCGAGGCGCCAGGCGAGTACGCAGTCTCCGGCGACCAGGCACTGGAGCTGGCGCTGGAGATCGACAAGACAGTGAAGCGGGTCCGGCCGGACGGATGGCGCGGGGTCCAGGCCCGCGAGCAAGTCATCAAGGCTGAATTGTATAAAATTCTGCAAGATGAGGCCGAGGTGGAGCGGATCTTCCTGATCATCAAGGCGCGGGGCGAGTACTGATGGTGTCGCAGATCAAGTTGGCTGACATCGCGGTGGACGTGGTCCTGAAGGACATCAAGAACGTCCATCTCAGTGTCTATCCCCCGACGGGCCGTGTGCGCATCTCGGCCCCGAAGCGTATGAGCATCGACACCATCCGCGTCTTCGCCATTTCGAAGCTGGATTGGATCAAACAGCAGCAGACGAAGCTGCGCGAGCAGGAACGCGAAACACCTCGGGAGTACGTCGAGCGGGAGAGCCATTACCTGTGGGGCAAGCGCCACCTCCTGACAGTCTCCGAGAGCGATGGGCCGGCCTCAATTGAAGTCAAGCACCGCCGCATTGTGCTTTCACTGCGCGCCGGCACTGATGGACCGATGAGAGCGGCCATCGTCGCCCGGTGGTACCGCGAGCAGGTCAGGACTGTTGCGCCGGATCTGATCGCGAAATGGGAGGGGCGCCTCGGCGTGCGCGTCTACCGGATGTTTGTCCAGCAGATGAAAACCAGGTGGGGCAGCTGCAATCCACGCGCTGGAACAATTCGACTCAACACAGAGCTGGCGAAGAAACCTGTCGAGTGCCTTGAATATATCGTCGTGCACGAAATGGTGCATCTGCTCGAGCAAGGGCACAACGACAGATTCGTCGCGGTCGTGGATCGACTCATGCCACAATGGCGGTTCTGTCGGGCGAAGCTGAATCAGTTGCCGGTTCGCCATGAGCATTGGGTGACCTGCGCCCAAGACTACCAGTGATCACGCCAGCCCGCCGACCGGTGGGTGATACCCGGCGCCAACCGCCGACTTGGAGAAAAACGGCCCGGTTGTTCAACGTAGATCGCGGCGGGCCCGCGGTGCGGACGGGTCCCGTTTTTCATCGGCCTGATAGTTCCTCCCGGCGGCCAATCGCAATCTACACTCCACCCTTATTGCCCACTGCGTACCAACTTTTTCATCTAGGGGCATACGTCACGGGGAGCAACTGCGAGTTGCCAGTTTGGATCTGCCCACGATGCCCTAGCTGCGACCACTTGCCCCGGTTGGCACGGCAAATGAGCACAATTTTGCCCAGGCTCGGAGCAACTGACGCCATTATCACCGTTGGCACAGCGCAGGTCTCGTTGACGGGCCGTGAATGCTGCCAGGCCATTTTGAACTGTAGTTGACCTAGACCGGCCAAGTGCCAGAAACTCAGCATGTCGGAGGCCCGGACCATCGGAGCCGCCGGGACCTCGCATCGCGCCCCGAAATTAGCACTGGTCCTGAGGCAGGACTTACCCAGCTACCGGGCTGCGAACACTTCACGTTCCTGCAGGACCCTGAATATCTCCTGCCCGATCGGCTGATAGACCTCCGGTGGGTAGTGGTCGAAATCGACTTGGACCTGAACGAACCCGGTGCGTTTTAGGATCCTATCAACGTCCACGATAGAAAAATTTAGCTTTGCGGAAAGCTCAGCGAGAGCGATATTGAATTCTCGCCGGCGCAGACCCCGAGGGTCTTTCACGAACTGGTAATTGTGTGACGCGCTCCCCGGCTCGACGGTAAGGACGTTGAGGACAAGGAGCTGGCCTCCCGTCATTGCGATGACCTGTTGGGCAACATTGGAAAAGGCATCAGTGAACTGCTCAACGGTCAGCATTCCTGTCGGTTCGAAGTTCTGCTGTACCCATTTCGCGGTGTCGAGGCTGGAGAGCACGCGCTTCATGGGAACCCGCAGCCACCATCCGCCGGGGTCCACAAGGAGCCCGGAGTCCTTATGCCGGTATAGGGACCTCGTGACGTCGGCGCCAATTGACAGGATGACCGCCGACTTCGGGAACTCCTCCCTACGCCGCGGTCCGGGTACCTGGAAAGAAGGCTTGAACAGTTCTGGTTCGAAGTATTCGCTGGCAAATCCGAGCCGCTCTCTCATCAGGGCGACGGCATTGGAGGGCAATGGCTTGGTGGTTTGCAGCAGGAGGTCGGACCGTGAGTCTGCTACCACTCCCTTCCTGATCAGGCAGCAACGACCGTCCAACTCCGTCCTGATTGGCGGAATGGCAGCGAAAATTGAGGGAAGGTCGCAGCTACCATACGAGTAGATCCCGAAACGGCGCTGGCTTTCGCCTTCCCAGATGATGGCGTACCGCTGGTCAAAGTATCCCTTGGTGAAGACGCTCCGGAAGCGCGCCAGCATCCGGCGGACCAACGGGTATTGCTCCGCCCGATCGTCGTTCAGATACCTCTTGGCGAATATTTGCCAATACAGGCGCACCGACTTGAGCATTCTCACCTCGAATTACCTGCGATAACCGAAATGGCGAAAGCGAGGCCAGGGCAATGCTTCAAGGGCAGCCTCCACCCAGGCATGATTGAAGTTTTGGGACCGGACTGTGCCGTCACACCCGGTTAGATACGGTACGAAACTCAACCATCTCTCGGGCCTCCAATTTGGCGTCTGGCAGGGGATCGTTCTCGTCAGTGGACAGTATTGCCATCACGTCTCCCGCCGCGACCCGTTCGCCACTCTTGAGCCGAATTTTCCTCAGGATGCCGGTATCCGACGCAGTAATCCGTATGCGAGTGTTGCCGTCAGTCCACCTGTTAACAGCAGTCGATTTTGGAGAGGCAATCTGTTTTATGACCTGAGAGGGGTGGTACGTCATTGAGACCATGCGCCGTTTTTCGACTTTCACCTCGCAAATATCGTCGCCGTAATCCAGGGCGTCCCCTTCCGCTTTCAGCCAGCGGTGCACTGAGCACTCTAGGACGGCGCGATCGTCGGAGGGCATAATGAGTATGAGCAGCATCTATCTTGCCACCTTCTTGCGTCCGATCTGCAAGACCAACCGACGCTTCTCAAAGAATCCGATGTCTGCCAGCACCGAGAATAGCTCCTGGCCAACTGCCCGGCATGCTTCCGGTGAGTATGTCAGGGCCTTGAGCACATGCTTGTCGGCGCCCACCTCAGCGATTCTGCGGTCAACGTCTACAATCGAGATGCCTTCCTGGACCGAAAGCCGCATCAGCGCCAGGTCCAGCCGGTGGACTCGCAGCGCCAGAGTGTCTTCGTTCATGCCGAAGTAACTGTGCGTGTGGTCCGCCGGGTCGACGGTCGAACCGTTGAATGCGACGATATGAGCGTCGACCCGTCCTTTTACGGTTCGGACAAACTCGAGGAGATTTTGGTTCGACTCGGTGATGCTGAGCAACCCGACGTTGTTGAACTGACGCCTGAACCACTGCTGGCGAGGTAACGGCCAGGTGGTAGCCCAGTCGGCTACGGGCTGGAATAAGTAACGGTCGCTCTTGTGCTGCCATAAGGCCTGGGTAGCATCGGGTAGTACGGAGAATATGACAACGTCGGGCCTGTCCGTCAGCATTGGCGCTGTGAATTGTGCCTCAACGTCAGCACCGTCAAGCCCATTCTCAGCGAGCTCAGACGGAATGGTGTTCATACGAAATTGCTGTAACCACAGGTCCGAACGGCCACCGGATTCTAGTGCGATCCGTATCTTGACAACTCCGGCGAATTTCTCGCGGGCAAGCTTGTCAAGCAAAGAATCGCCCGTAGGTACTTGTTGAGGACCAAAGATGCAGTCCGTCAGGTCTTGGCCGCCTTTCAGCAAGACGTTCAAGAGTTCCATGCCGCCCATTTTCGGTTGTCGTGCTTGCTGTTCAGTCAATGAGGCGCTACTCCCGGTTATCGTCCTTTTCCTGATTCTGGAGGTGGTCCAAGCGGGAGGCAGGTCGAGCAGGACCACATACCGGTCTGCCATCTAGGACTAAAGGCGTGCTGCCGCGAGCCACTGGCTGAAAACTCCAAGTTCCCACGAACGCGGAACATCTCACGTCCAGCCGGTCCATAAAGTAGCAGCGAAAATCTTGGAAGCTGAGATGCTTTCTGAGAAGCACGCGCTGCCCTGCCAATCTGCCTTCTTCCGCCGCTGTAAATGCAACAGACTCGGCATTTCACCTAAACCCTGACGTAGTTTTATGGACATGGGCGACTGCGCGACTCACTTGAGGCGGCCAGGATTCACTTCTGGCGCGACTTGACCAACGTCGTCACTGCGTCAACTGTCTCGAAGTTCTCGATGACGACGTCATCGGGCCGAATTTTGACCTTCATTTCCGACTCTATGTAACCGATAAGCGTAAATATGCCCAGTGAGTCAATGATCCCAGACTCGATAAGCGGCAGGTCATTGGCCAGAGTGATTTCAAGCTTATCGTACATGAATTCCTTGACGATATAGTCCTTGAGTGTCCGTTCGATCTCTTGCTCTGTGTATGCCAATTGCGCTCTCCTAATTCAGCGTGCTGGAGGTCCGGCACTTCGTATGAAGTCAGTGCTCTTCACTGGCAGTCTGAAACCTTCTCAATATCAGCCGAGGCTTCTCCCTCATCAACACCCACTTTCCGTGGGAATCGGCGTCCCGCTGAGAGAGGGGATTTTGCGTTCGACTGTTAATAACCAACTTCAGCGTGTCGTGTACTTGATATGCCTATCCTTTTTTCGCCGACTCGCCTTCCTGCTGGGCTCCCACAAGCAATGACCGGTCTGCTTTGCCTGTAGATGTCTTCGGAAGGCTGTCCATGAACTCTATGATCCCCGGCACCATGTACTTCGGGATGCGCTCGGCGCAGTACGCCTCGACCTGGCCTCTAGTCAACGTGCGGCCGTCTTTGTGGACGATTACCGCCTTAATAATGTTGCCAATCTCATCATCGGGAACCGCGACGACAGCAGCCTCGACAATGTCTGGGTGAGTGTAGAGGACGGTTTCGATCTCACCCAGCTCAATGCGGTAGCCCCGGCTTTTGATCATATTGTCGCGGCGCCCGAGGAACGTGTAATTGCCATCGGGCTCCTGCCTGACTATGTCACCAGTGCGGTAGGCCTTTTCGTCCCAGTGTGACATGAATTTGTTGGCGATCAGTGACTTCGCGGATCGTTCCGGAAGGCCCCAATAACCCTTCATCAGGTTCGGGCCCCGGACCCACAGTTCGCCCGATTCGCCTAGCTGGGCGAGTTGGCCGTTATCGTCCACGACGAAAGCCGCGGTGTTCTCACAAGGTTTTCCGATCGAGATTGGCTGGACCTGGCCGGCCGGTATGTCAAGGACCTGGTAGTACGTGCATACGTTGGTCTCCGTAGGACCGTAGAGGTTGAAGTATTCGGGATGGGGGACCTGTGTCATCAGTTCCTTCAGGTACTTGGTCGGGAACACCTCGCCCGCGAAGAGGACAGCGCGCAGGTCAGGAAACCTGTGCTCCTTAAGGTTGCCGTGGAGCAGCAACCTGGTTAGCACCGAAGGCACCGAATACCAGACGGTGATCTTCTGGTCTTCAATAAACCGGGCGAGGTTCACTGGAAAAACGGAAAACTCCTCCGGCACCAAGACTAGGGTTGCTCCTGCCTTTACCGATGCGAAAACATCGAACACCGACAGGTCAAAGTGGAGCGGGGCGTGGTTCGATAGCCTGTCAGACGGTCTAATACGGAAGCGTTCGGAGGCCCAGTCGACAAACGTTAACGAGGCCCGGTGGCTGATCATGACGCCCTTTGGATCCCCGGTTGAGCCCGATGTGTACAGGACATACGCGAGGTCGTCTTCGATCGCGTCGTTGGCGGGCGGTACTGCTGGCAGATGGCGCAGTCCACTCCAGCGCACATCCGCTGTATTGGCAACAGGAACCTCGTTCCGAGAATCGTCTGTCAATACCACGCAGCGGACGGGAGATGGGGACGGGAGCGCTCCAGCCAGGCCCGCTAACCTGGCTTGGGTGGTTACCAGGGCCTTTATCCCGCAGTTGCCGACGATGAACGCGACCCGCCTCACCGGTGCCGCCGGGTCAAGCGGGACGTAGGCGGCTCCAGCCTTCAGCGCGCCGAATAGCGCCACCATTGACTCCACTGACTTCGTCAAGTAGATGCCGACGCGGTCTCCCATTTCCACGCCGTTGGCCCTCAGAGCGTGCGCTAGCTGGGTCGAGAGCCGGTCGAGCTCAAGGTAGGTCAGGCTCGAAGTCTTGGACACGACGGCTGCCCTGGCGCCATGAGTCTTGGCGGTGGCTGTCAGAAGCTGGTCCAGCAAATATGCCATAACGGGAGCACCTCGGCGCGGCGCCTACAGGCCCATGAACTGCGCAACGATCTGACGCTGGATCTCTGAAGTACCGGAATAGAGCTTGCTGCCCAACGCGTCCCTGACTTCGCGTTCGAGCTCCATCTCGGTCAGATAGCCGTAGCCGCCGTGTATCTGGAGGGCGTCCTGGGTCGATTGCACCCAGCATTCGCTGATATACAGTTTGGCCATCGCCGCTTCCATGTAGATCGGCTGGCCGGTCTGTTTGAGCCACGCCACGCGATAAAGCAACTGCCTTGACGTCTCCAGGCGGACCTTCATGTCAACAATCTTGCTGGCTACGAGTTGGAACTTGCCTATTGGCTGGCCGAATTGCTTTCTGCGCTTGGCGTAGTTGACGCAAGTTTCGACGAGTCGTTGCATAGTACCGACGGCGCTGGCGAGGATGAACGCCCGCTCCCACTCCATTGCGTGGCTAAATATCGCCATGCCAGCGCCTTCCCTGCCAAGCCGGTTGTCGGCGGGTACCTCGCAATTGTCGAAGAACAACTCCGCCATGGGAGATGTCCTGACGCCCATTTTGTCGATCTTTTTGGCTACGGTGAGGCCAGGAGTGCCCTTTTCAACCAGGAATGCGCTGACGCCGCTCTTGCCTTTCTCCGGGTTGACCGTGGCGAAGACGACAATGACGTCTGCTACAGGTCCGTTTGTGATGAAAAGTTTACTGCCATTCAGGACGTAACGGTCGCCCTTTTTCAGAGCGGTGGTCTTCATGTTGTAGGCGTCGGAGCCGGACTCCGGCTCGGAGGTAGCGTTGCCGCCAATGAACTCGCCTCGGCACAGCTTTGGCAGGTATTTTCCTCGCTGTGCCTCATTGCCAAACGTGAGGATGGGCAATTCAGCGGACCACATGTGGGCATTAAGGGAGAAGATCAGTCCGTTGTCTTTGCAGCCGTAACCGAGGCCTTCGAGGACGTGGACAGTGGTCATGACGTCAGTGTCGCCACCTCCGTAGGCTTCAGGGATCGGGAGACCGGGGATGCCGATTTCGCCGCACTTTTTCCAGCCCGCCAGGTTGAATTCGGACTTCCGGTCGCGCTCGACAAGGCCCTCGTTTAGCTCTTTGCGGGCGAACTCGACGATCGTGTCGCGGAGACGATACTGGTCTTCAGTCCAGGACAGATCCACGGGCCAACCTCGTTTGCCGCAAATGAACCTCTAGGTCACGACGATGTAGTCGAACATGATCACGGTTCAGAATAGCGGAAGGCCGGACCGGTGAGCAGGTTGTCTCGGTACGGATCCCGGCTGTCAACTGGCGAACGCGGATGAACCTTTGTGGTCGCGGCATGGCGCCGGAATGGCGATTGCGGCCGTAAAGATTTCTAGATGTCGTCCGTCTGTCCACCGTGTTGAAGTAGGAAGCCACTGCGGGGCCCGCGCGCCGTTGGCGCTTTACCAGGGGTCAGGCCTGTCTGGTCTGCGCCATCGTGAGGACCAGCGGATATGTTCTGGGCGGACTCCAACTCTTTGGCTGTCCAGCCCATTTCATCGAACCACCTGCCGCCGATCTCCCGGTTTATCGGGACGGCCTGGTTCATCACGCCCGAATAGAGAACCATATTATTGCGCCGAAGAATCTCGTCGCCGATCCCGTCCAGCTCCCGCGCACGCGCCACGGCGTCAGGGATGCAGTCTGCCTCATGGACAATCCGGTTGAACCGCACAGCATCGTCAATCTTGCGGTTGTAGTCCTCCACGATGCCACTCGGCAGCATGCCGATTTCCCCTTTTGCTTCCATCAGCCGTCGCACCGCCAAGAACCCGACTGACCTGCCCCCCGAGCTGGGCCAATCATAACGAGAGACCGGCCGAGGCTGCGAACTGTTCCGGGCTGAGGTTTCCAAGCGAGCTGTGGGGCCGCGCCCGGTTGTAGTCTTGCCGCCACTG
>Ga0187892_10010265_pt1 | contig 11950 bp, 10 predicted proteins | sample MA1701073metaG_FD_139345 | JGI IMG/M metagenome (GOLD analysis project Ga0187892, IMG submission 139345) | Bio-ooze microbial communities from a basaltic lava cave in the Kipuka Kanohina Cave System on the Island of Hawaii, USA - MA170107-3 metaG ...
CTGTCGCCGAACATTTCCCTGTACATTGCGGCGACATTGAGGGCCGCCTTCATATCCTTGCTGAATATCGCCTTGGCAAGCTCGCTGTTGAGGCAGCCGCTCAAGACTATAAGCCCCTCGTTATGCGTGCCGAGGAGCTCGTGATCCACCCTCGGCCTTCTGTAGAACCCGTCGAAATAGGCCTTTGTCACGAGCCTAGAGAGGTTCTGATAACCTGCCCAGTTCATGGATAAGACGGTCAGGTGATGGGTCTTGCCCTCGGAAGCGTTATCGGGGTTAATCTTGGGCGTGACGTAAAGCTCGCACCCTATGATGGGCTTAATGCCTGATTCCTTTGCTTTTTTATAGAAATCGTATGCCCCGAACAGGTTCCCGTGGTCTGTGAGAGCGACCGCCTCCATGCCGAATTCCCTGGCAAGGGGGAAGAGGTCCTCGAACTTTATTGCGCCGTCGAGCAGTGAATATTGGGAGTGGAGGTGAAGGTGGACAAAACTTTTAGACATCAGTTTTTATTATATCCGCGAAGGCTCGGACAGTTCAAGGGGCTCTAAAACATCATTTGTTTCTTACGGGTTACGGTGGAGGCAAACCCGGCTTCCCCGCGCTGAAAAAAGCGGATGGGGCCCCGTATTGAAAAGAATTCCCTGAAAAGTATATTAACGGTAGAGATATATAGAGAATCGGCTGAAAAATCTTTAGTTCACCGTGTAATATTCCGAACGATGTCCGGTTGCTTAATATAAGGCGCTGTCAAGGAGGCTTTAAAAATAATGGAAGAGATATTGTCGCTTTTGAATACAATACCGAGCCCGTATTCGGACCTCGCAGCCGTAGGCGTAATCTTTTTAATACTCGTACTCCTGTCGCTCGTAATCTCCTTCCTCTTCGAGGAGAAACCGAAAAAGGAAGCCGTAAAACCGGAACCCGGGAAACCCGCCTTTGAGGAGATGGAAAAAGTGTTGGCGGCGCCTGATCTCGACGTATTTAAAGCGCCGCCCGCGGGAGAGGCGATTCCCGGAGTCCCAGAAGCGCCGGCAGAGCCCGTAGTGATAAGGCAGGCGCCGGAGCCTGAAAAGGCCGCTCCCGAAGCCTCAATAATTGCAGAAATCGAAGCGGTAGAGACTATTGAGCAGCCGTCAGGACCCGAAGAGCCCGCAGCAGGGACAGCCACCGTAGAGACGGTTCAAGAGGCAGCGCCTGTTGAAGAGCCCGAGGAAACAAAGGAAGGGCTCTTCGCGAGGTTGAGAAAGGGCCTGTCCAAAACACACACGGGGTTATTCGGCAGGCTCGGCGAAGTGCTGTCCAAAAAAGAGATAGACGAGAGCATGTGGGACGATTTCGAGGAAACGCTCATAATGGCCGATATCGGGGTCGGGACCACGATGAAGCTCAGGGAAAGGATAGGGGCCGCCATAGAGAAAAAATCGCTCCGCGACGCGGACGCTATAACCGGAGCGCTCAAGGAAGAGATACTGAGGATCCTGAAAACTGCTGAGGGGAGTCCGATACGCGTAAGCGCGAAGCCCTGCGTGATAATGGTCGCAGGAGTGAACGGGGTCGGAAAAACGACTACGATAGGGAAGCTCGCCAACAGGCTCAAAAAGGAGAACCTGAGCGTGATGGTAGCGGCGGGGGATACGTTCAGGGCTGCCGCCACGGAGCAGCTCGAGATATGGTCGAAGCGGGTGGGATCGGAATTCATCAAGGGGCATAGCGGTGGAGACCCGTCCGCGGTCGCGTTCGACGCCGTGAAAGCAGCCTCGGCGCGCGGCACCGACGTGCTTATCATAGACACCGCGGGGAGGCTCCACACGAAAGGGAACCTCATGGAAGAGATAAAGAAGATGAAGAGGGTGATATCCCGCGAGCTCGCCGATGCTCCTCACGAAACGCTCCTCGTGCTCGACGCCACCACGGGGCAGAACGCCATACAACAGGCGAAGATGTTCAACGAAGCGCTCGACGTAACGGGCATTGTGCTCACGAAGCTCGACGGTACGGCGAAGGGGGGCGTGATAGTGGCTATAGCCGACGAGCTTAATATTCCCGTCAAATATATAGGCATAGGCGAGAGCCTGTCGGACCTCCGGGAATTCAACGCCGATGAATTCGTCGAAGCCCTCTTTTACCCGGGCGACGAAACTGTGCATTGACATACCCGGTCACTTTATAATATGAATTTGTATTAATGGACAGTATGAAAAAGGAAATTCACGAAAAATACATGTCTCTCGCAATAAGCCTCGCCAGAAAGGGGGAAGGCAGGACGAGCCCGAACCCGCTCGTGGGGGCGGTCCTCGTGAAGAGGGGGAAGATCGTAGGAAAGGGGTACCACAGGAAGGCCGGGCTCCCGCACGCAGAGATCGAGGCGTTCATTGACGCGGAGACGAAAGGACAGGAAGTCAGGGGCGGGACCCTTTACGTATCGCTCGAGCCCTGCTGCCACAGGGAGAAGAAGACCCCGCCCTGCACGGACGCCGTTATAGAGAAGGGAATCAGGGAAGTTATCGTCGGCGCTCTCGACCCGAACCCGAAGGTGAGCGGGAAAGGGGTAAAAACGCTCAGGGACGCGGGCATCCGCGTAACGACAGGCGTGCTCGAAGAAAAGGCCCGTCGGCTGAACGAGGCCTTTAACAAATACATAACCGCGGGCACACCGTTCGTGACGCTCAAGCTCGCGGCCACGCTCGACGGGAAGATCGCTACGCATACGGGGGACTCCAAGTGGATAGGGAGCGAGAGGCAGAGGAAGATGGGACACAGATTGAGGAGCATGGCGGACGCGGTCATGGTCGGTACGGGGACGATCCTCAAAGACGATCCGAGCCTGAACGTAAGGCTCTACAAAAACGCCGGGAAGGAGCCTCTGCCCGTCGTGCTTGATAGGACGCTCAGGACTCCGGTTAAATCGAAGATATTCTCCGCTCACGAAAGCGTGATAATAGTTACGGGGAAATCGCACGACCGTGACAAGAGAAAGAAGCTCGAAGGGGCGGGCGCAAGGATAGTCGAGGTCGGGTCAGATAAGGACGGGCACTTGGACCTCAAGGAACTCGCTCGCGAGCTCGGGAAGATTGAAATTACGAGCCTTCTCATCGAAGGGGGGAGCGCGACCGCGGCCCTTGCTCTAAGGAGCGGGATCGTGGACAAGGTCGTGTTCTTTTACGCGCCCAGGTTGATAGGCGCCGAAGGGCTGAGCATGGTCGGCAATCTGGGGGTCTCCCGCATAAAAGACTCCCTCGGCATAGAAAGGGTGAAAATAAGAAAATTAGGCGGCGAGATCATGGTCGAGGGCTACACGGCTAAACAAAACCGGCCAAAGAAATGATATGATTTACACAGGCGATGGATAATAAGAAAAAAGAGAGAGCCGGCCTGTTCGGCGGGACGTTCGACCCGGTGCATTTGGGCCACCTGCGGGCGGCGGAGGAAATAAGGGAGCAGCTCTCTTTAGACAAGGTGTACTTCATCCCTGCCGCCATCCCCCCTCATAAAGACGCGGCGCATACCACGCCGTCTGCACAGAGGCTCGAGATGCTGAGGCTCGCCGTGGAACATAACCCGCACTTCGACATATGCGGTTACGAGGTCGGGAAAAGAACGGCATCTTATACAGTGGAGACGCTAAGGCACCTGAACGGGCTTAATCCGGGCTCGGACTATTATTTCATAGTGGGGAACGAGCTGTTCAGGGAGATAGAAACGTGGAAGGAGTGGAGGGAGCTGTTCAAGCTGTCCAATTTCGCCGTGATCACGAGGCCCGGTTATCAGGACGCGAACGAAGCGAAACTTCCGCTTGCCCTCGAAAACGATTTTAGTTATTATAAATCAGAAGACAACGTGAAATTCTACACAGATAAGAACTCCAAACTAATTGCTTTTTCCAGGATACGGGGCCTGGAAATATCCTCGACAGAAATAAGGCGTTACGTGAATGCCGGGAGGTCAATCAAGTACCTCGTCCCCGCATCCGTTGAAGAGTACATACTGCGTAACAACATCTACCCGAGGGAGGTATCCCCATAAACTCCAAAAAGAAAGCCCTCCATATGGCTCAGGCGGCATGGGAGAAAAAGGCGGACAACCCCGTGCTCCTCGACGTCGGCTCTACGAGCGACGTTACCGATTATTTCCTCATTTGCAGCGCGAACTCGACAAGAGGTGTAAAGACTATCGTGGATAATATAGAAAAGACGCTCGAGGAGGCAGGGGAAAAGGTGATCGGGATTGAAGGGTATTCGGAGGGGAACTGGGTGCTTATCGATTCCGCCGACGTCGTGGCGCACGTCTTTTACGAGCCCAGCAGAAAATTCTACGACATAGAGAGCCTCTGGATAGACGCCCCCCGTGTAAAAACATCTTTCGAAGACGGAATCAAGAAAAAACCAGGCGTGCTTCGGGAAATGCAGGCCGCCGACTGAGCCTTTCCGCATTCGGCTCAATCCGCAATAAGTACAATCCGAATTTACAGTGAGAAAACCATGCAGGGGGATTAAGGTTTGTCTTGAATTGCCCCCCCGGGAAAGATTTTGCTGGTTACGAGCCGGGCCGGAATTATTCGACCCCTCCCCTACTTACGCCCCGTAGCCCTTATGTACCCCCCTTTACTGCCCTTCTTTAACCCCGCGCCTCCGGATGAAAGCGGGTATCTCGAACTCGTCCTCGCCGATGTCCGTGGGGAGCTTGGTCACGAGCTTTTTTATATTCTGGTTCCTGATGCTCTGTATTCCGGTCGCTATGACCGTAATCTGAACCGATTCCTTGAATTCGGGATTGAATACCAAACCGAAGATGAGGTTCACTTCCTCGTGAGCCCGGTCCTTTATATAATTGCAGGCTTCGTTGAGCTCTTCGATTCCAAAGTCGGGAGAGGCGGTTACGTTGAGGAGTATGCCCGTCGCGCCGTCGATGGATATGTCTTCGAGCAAGGGGCTCGTAATCGCGGCTTCGGCTGCTTCGACCGCCCTGTTGCTGCCCTCTGCGAAGCCCGTACCCATGAGGGCCTTACCGCCGTTCTCGCCCATGATGCTCTTGACGTCGGCAAAGTCCACATTGATATAGCCCGTGCCCGTGATAATGTCCGAGATACCGCGCACCGCCTGGTGGAGCACCTCGTCGGCTCTCTTGAATGCGTCGAGAATCGTAATCTTGTGCACTTCCGTCAGGCGGTCGTTCGGGATAACTATCAGAGTGTCGACTTCTTTTTCGAGGCTTTCTATGCCAGCGTGAGCCTGCTTGTTTCTCTTTGGACCTTCGAAGCCGAACGGCCTTGTAACGACGCCGACGGTGAGTGCGCCTACTTCTTTCGATACCTGCGCGATGATGGGCGATGCGCCGGTGCCGGTGCCTCCTCCCATGCCCGCAGTGATGAATACCATGTCCGCCCCGTCGATCGCCTCGGCGATCTTGACCTGGTCTTCGATCGCTGCTTCCCTGCCGAGCACGGGGTTGCCGCCGGAACCGAGCCCTTTGGTGGTCCTGCTGCCTATCTGGATTTTCGTGGATGCGAGGGATTTCCTCAGGTCCTGCGCGTCGGTGTTAGTCACGATAAACTCGACGCCGTGGAGACCCTTTTCTATCATTGCGTTTATAGCGTTACCGCCCGCGCCGCCAGCGCCGATAACTTTTATTCTCGCCTTTTGTTCTATACCTGTGTCTTCGAGCTCAAAGTTTGCCATATATAAGACCCTCCTCCAGTATAGTTATCTCATTTTAACCTAAAAAAACTCCTGAAACCAGTTTTTCATACTGTCAAATATTTTTTTGAAAACATTTTCATCACGTATCCGCAGCTTCTTGTCGCCCTTGTATCCGCAGCCGTACAAGACGAGACCGACTCCGGTGGAGTAAACGGGGTTGGCAATTATATCGGTAAGCCCTCCGACGTCGGTCGGAATGCCCATCCTAACGGGCATTTCCAGTACGTGTTCGGCGAGCTCCACCGTTCCGTTCATTATCACGCTCCCGCCTGTTATAACCACTCCCGCGGGGGCGAGGGCTTCCAATCCCGACTTCTTTATCTCCCTTTTCGCGAGGGCGAAAATTTCTTCCATCCGCGGCTCGATAATCATCGCGAGGTCCCTTCTGGATATTTTTCTGAAATGCTTTCCGCCGACGCTCGGGACTTCTATCGTCTCGTCGGGTGAAACGAGCTCGGCAAGCGCGGAGCCGTATTTCTCTTTTATCCTTCTCGCTTCCGCAAGAGGGGTGGAGAGCCCAAGCGCGATGTCCCTGTCTATATTATCGCCGCCGAGTGTGACGTTTTCGGTATAGCGTATGCTGCCGCCTACAAATATGGCTATATCCGTCGTCCCGCCGCCGCAGTCAATCAGGACGACGCCTATTTCCTTTTCGTCTTCCGTAAGCACCGCTTCGCTCGAAGCGAGCTGCTCGAGCACTATGTCGGCCACGTCCATACCGGCGCCGTGTATGCATTTAACGAGGTTCTGTGCGGCTGTGACCTGCCCCGTGACTATATGCACCTTGGTCTCGAGCTTTATTCCGTAGATACCTACCGGGTCCTTTATACCGCTCTGTCCGTCGATTGCGTATTCCTGGGGAATTACATGAATTATTTCCCTGTCCGCGGGTATAAGCACGGCGTTGGCCGACTCTATCACCCTCTCGACGTCCCGTTTCGCGACCTCGCGGTCCCTTATCGTTATCATCCCGTGCCCGCTCATGCCCTTGATATGGCCCCCCGCAATGCCCACGAAGACCGTCCGTATCTCGCATCCGGCCATGTGCTCGGCTTCTTCGACCGCGTGCTTAACCGACTGAATCGTATTCTCTATATTTACGACGACTCCCCTCTTGAGTCCGTAAGAGGGGTATGTACCTACGCCTATTATTTCGACTTCCCCTGATTTTGAATTTAATTCACCCACAATTGCGCATATTTTCGTCGTCCCGATGTCGAGCCCTATAATCAAATTCTGCTCTTTACCCATCCTGTGCTCCCGGTTTCGCCGCAGGCTCTTTGAAGTCCACGACTCCCATGCTGCCCGAGGATACGTTGATGTAGGATTCCTCCAGGCCGAGGGAGCTCGAGTATTTAATAATCCTCTCCATCTTGTCCCACTTTACTATTATGTCGTTTCTGTCGAATTCAATGCGGCGGTTATCGTTCGTGAATACGGTGATCCCGTAAACCGGACTCAGCTGGACCTCTGAAATATCGTCCCATTTCAGCACGGCGCTGTTTTTAGATAACTCCAAGATCTCGAGGGCCTCTTCCAAAAGCTTCGGGTCCCTTATACCATCGCCTATCAGAACCGGAAAATCAAGCCCCAGATCAAAATTTCCGGTGCCGAGCATCCTGCCCGTCCTGCTCATATAAAGGGGCTTTCCGCTCTCGGAAAGCATTATGCAGTAAACCTCTTCTTCCTCGACTGTAACAGTGACCTTTCTGGGGAACTCTTTTAGTACGGAGACTTCTTTTATCCAGGGATTCTTCTTTATCTCGTCCTCGACCTGCTTCTCGAAAAAGAAGATGCTGCTTTCACCTTCCCTCAATCCGGACCTCTTGAGAATTTCCCTGCCGACTATTCTCTTGTTGCCTTTTATATCCACCTCTTCCACGGTGAACATGCCGAGGCGGAGTGTGACGTAGGAAGAAACCGCCAGAAGGGCTATGACGAAGAGAGCCGAGAAAATTATTATCGCTTTACGGTAAGGGAACGTTTTGTTATCTTCCAACTTTATCCTTTCCTATCACCCTGACCTCTGTTTCGAGGGTTATCCCCCTCTTGTCGAGCGCTTCCTTTTTCGCCTTTTCGATGAGCCCGAGCACGTCGCCCGCGCTGGCGCACCCGGCGTTGACGATGAAATTGGCATGCATTTCGGAGAACTTTGCGCCCCCGATGGAGAGGCCCTTGAAGCCGAGCTCGTCGAGGAGCTTTCCTGCGGGAATTTCCGGAGGGTTCTTGAATATAGAGCCGGTGTTGGACATTTTTATGGGCTGAGTCCTCTGCCTCTTCTCCATGTATTCCTTGACTCTCCGCTCTATCTCCTGCGGGCTGTCCTGTCTTAACCCGAACCCGGCCCTCGTGATTACGCTGCCGGGAGGCAGATAGCTCTTACGGTACTCGAACTTCAAGTCCTTTCTGTCGATCGCGATTTCCTCGCCGCCGAGCCATACCCAGACAGTCTCGAGCGCGTCTTTTATCTCGCCGCCGTTAGCGCCTGCGTTCATGAAGATACCGCCTCCGACTGTGCCCGGTATGCCGGCCGCGAACTCGAAACCGCTTAGCCCCGCCTTGACCGTCCTGTTGAGTATCGTGCCCAAGACCGCGCCCGTTTCCGCATATACTTTGCATTCGCCGGTAATTTCTATATTTTTCAGCTTTCTCGTCGAGACGACTACCCCTTCGATGCCGGTATCGTAAACGACCGTGTTCGATCCCGCCCCGAGCACTACCCAGGGCTCGCCCGACCGGGCGAGCAGTTCGAGGAGCTTTTTGAATTCCCCGAGGTTATTCGGAGTTACCAGGAAATCCGCGAGACCGCCTACACGCAAAGACGTGTACTTATTCATTGGGTACTTCCGGTCGATTTCGCAGCCTATGAGCGCGATCTCCTGCACAAGGCTCATCCGATCTCCTCCGCTATCTTTTCGCCTACCGCCCAAACGTTGCCCGCCCCGAGCGTGATTACGACGTCGCCTGGTCTCAACGTGCTGAGAACGGAGGATACGAGGTTATCGCTCCCGTTCGAGTAGAACACGTTCCTGTGCCCCTTCTCTTTCACGGACTGGTAGAGCGATCTGGAAGTTACCCCTTCGATGGGGTCTTCCCCCGCGGGGTAGATATCCATAAGGAAGAGTACGTCTATGTCCTGGAGCACGTTAGCGAAATCGTCGAAGAGGAGCTTCGTCCTCGAATAACGGTGGGGCTGGAATATCGCGACTATCCTTCCGAGCCCCGAATCCCTGACCGCATTGATAGTAGCCCTTATCTCGTTCGGGTGATGGGCGTAATCGTCGAGCACGAGCACGTCTTTGCCCCTGCCCTTTATCTGAAGCCTCCTGTCGATGCCCCTGAACTCCGAGAGCCCGTCCCTGATGTCCCCGAAGCTCATACCGAGCTCCATACCGACGGCGACCGCCGCAAGCGCGTTCTCCGCGTTATGCCTGCCCGGGACGTTCAGGCTGATACTGCCAAGAGGGGAGCCGTTGAGCAGGGTTTCGAATTCGGTATTGAACCCGGATATACGGACGCCCTCTGCCCTCAGTTCAGCTTCCGGGTGAAAACCGTACGTGACCGATCTTTTTTCAAAATTTTCAGCTATCGCCCTTACCCTCGGACAGTCGGCGCAGAAGACCGAAAGGCCGTAAAAGGGGACCTTTCCGGCGAAGCTTGCGAACGCTTCCTCCAATTCCCGGAGTCCCTTGTAATGGTCGAGGTGCTCCTCGTCGATGTTGGTCAGGACCGAAATAACAGGGGACAGCAGGAGAAAAGAGCCGTCCGACTCGTCGGCCTCCACCACCATGAAGCTGCCCTTCCCGAGCCGGGCGTTCGTACCGAGTGATTTGACCTTGCCCCCGACGACGATAGTAGGATCGAAGCCCCCGTGCGAGAGCACGCTCGCTATCATGGACGTAGTGGTCGTCTTGCCGTGGCTCCCGGCGACCGCTATGCCGTATCGGAGCCTCATGAGCTCGGCCAGCATCTGGGCGCGCGGGATGACCGGGATGTTGTGCTTCCTTGCCTCCACGACCTCGGGGTTCCTTTCGTTCACCGCGGACGATATGACTATCACTCCCGAGCCCTGGACGTTCTCACCGCTGTGTCCTATGGAAATAACCGCGCCTAAATCCCGCAGTCTCTTAACGGTATCCGACTCTTTCAAGTCCGAGCCCGAAACCGTGTAACCCATATTCAGCAGCACCTCCGCGATGCCGCTCATCCCTATACCGCCTATACCGACGAAATGTATCCTCTTGATTTTTCCGTACACTAATTCTCTCCGGCAAGCCTCGAAATTTCATCCACTATCCGAGCCGCGGCGTCGGGTTTGCCGAGGCTACGCGCATTAGACGCCATCGTAGTTAGTTTGTCTCTATGCAGCAGCTTGGTCAATGCCGCATGTAGATTTTCGGGCCGGGCGTCCCCGTCCTCGACGACCACAGCGGCCCCCGAGCGCTCCAGCACCCTTGCGTTCTCGAGCTGATGGTTGTTGGTCGCGTAGGGATAGGGTATCAGGAGAGAGGGTCTGCCGAGCGCCGTAATCTCGGCGACGGTCCCCGCGCCCGACCTTCCGATCACGAAATCTGCCTCCCCGTAGGCTCGAGCCATATCGTCTATGAACCTGAGCACCCTGGCATCGATACCACGCCCCGCGTAGGCGTCTTTAACGGTCTCGTAATCCCTGTCCCCGGTCTGGTGAATGATCCTGATATCAGCTCTCCCGAGCCTGGAAATCGCCTCCGGGACCGACTCGTTAAGCTTGTGCGCGCCCTGGCTCCCGCCGAATACGAGTACGGTGACCGTTTCCGTGTCGTCCTTTATATTCTTAACGCGTAATATTTCTTCCCTTACCGGGTTCCCCGTGATAACGACCTTCCCGCCGGGGAAAAACCCGACGCTCTCTTCGAATGTCGCGAACACCTTCTTTACGAACCTTCCGAGGATGCGGTTAGTTATTCCCGGGTAAGAGTTCTGCTCGCAGATCGCGGTCGGCACGCCCCTGAGTGAGGCGGCCAGCACCATGGGACCCGAGACGTATCCCCCCACCCCCAAAACGACGTCCGGACGGAACCTCTTTATTATCGACATAGATTCGGAAACCCCTTTACACGCCGACAAGAGGGCGGACACGCTTTTTTTAACGCCCTTGCCCTTGATCCCGCGGGCGCTTATATGCTCGACCCTGTATCCCTTTTTTGAGAGCAATTCGTTCTCCAGCCCTTTTTTCGTACCCGCGAAGAGGACTTCGTTAGTCCCGCCACGCTTTAATATTTCTTCGGCAACCGAGATTGCCGGGAATATGTGCCCCCCGGTGCCCCCCCCGGCGATAATGACCTTCATTTTAAACCTGATCTCGAGACGTTCAGGATCACCCCTACCGCGGAGAGGGTCGCAATCAGAGAGGTGCCCCCGTAGCTGATGAAGGGGAGAGTGAGCCCTTTCGTCGGAAAGAGACCCACGGCAACGGCCATGTTGATACCCGCCTGAAGCGCGATGAGTATGACGCATCCGAAAACGAGATAGCAGCCGAAGAGATCGGGGGCCCTGAGCGAGACCTTGAGGCTCCTCACGAGGAGGACGCCGAATCCCACGAGCACCAGCACTATGCCTATAAACCCGAGCTCCTCGCCTATTATGGAGAATATGAAGTCCGTGTGCGCCTGGGGCAGGAAGAAGAGCTTCTGGGAGCTGTCGCCGAGCCCCGTGCCGGAGACCCCTCCCAATGCGAAGGCTATGAACGACTGAATGGCCTGGTAGCCCGAGCCGAGGGGGTCCTGCCAGGGGTCGAGGAAAGACATTACGCGGGTCATCCTGTAGCCCTTCGTAATAACCGCCAGGCAGAGGAATATGACTGAAATGATACCCACCGGCAGGAGGTATTTCATCTTGACCTCGCCTATGAACAGCATCAGGAAGAGGGTCACGAGCATTATCGTCGCGGTGCCGAAATCGGGCTCGAGTAAAACGAGTATCACAAAAACGCCCGCAATTAATATATGAGAGGCGAAGCCGACGATGAAGTTATCGAGCTTGTCCCTCTTTTTCGTAAGTGAATGAGCCAGGTAGAGGACGAGTATGTATTTTGCGAACTCGGACGGCTGGAAGGTGAGGAGACCGAGGTCGATCCACCTCCTGGCGCCGCCCACTTCCTTGCCTATGCCGGGGATGAGCACCGCTATGAGCATCACGAGGCCGAGAAGGTAGGCCGGGTATACGAATTTCCTCAGGAGCCTGTAATCGATCCTCATTAGCACTATCATCGA
>Ga0187892_10010266_pt1 | contig 11949 bp, 10 predicted proteins | sample MA1701073metaG_FD_139345 | JGI IMG/M metagenome (GOLD analysis project Ga0187892, IMG submission 139345) | Bio-ooze microbial communities from a basaltic lava cave in the Kipuka Kanohina Cave System on the Island of Hawaii, USA - MA170107-3 metaG ...
GACGCGGCCCGCAACTCCGACTTCACGCGGCTGCCGCCCGAGGAGCACGTGCTCGTCACCATGCGCAACGCCAAGACGCTGCTCGACTGCGGGTACACGAGCGTGCTATCGGCGGCCGCGGCCCAGCCGCGGCTGGACATCGTGATCCGCAACGAGATCGAGGCCGGCCGTATCCCCGGCCCCCGCTACCTGGCGAACGGCCCGGAGATCACGGTCACCGGAGGACTCGGCGACGAGAACGCGCTGCACCTGCCGCATCTGGAGACGCCGACGTTCGCCTGGGTGGCCGACGGGCCGGACGAGATCCGGCGGATCTGCAGGGTGCTCGTGCGCGAGGGCACCGACCTCCTGAAGCTCAACGTCTCGGGTGACACCGGGCCGCGGAACTCGCGCTCCCAGCGCGCGGTGATGACCGACGCCGAGGTGGCCGCGGCGGTGGAGATCGCGCGAACCGCCGCGGTGCGGGTGTGCGCTCACGCGCGGGGCGCGGAGTCGGTGAAGATGTGCGTGCGGCACGGGGTGGGCATCATCTACCACGCCAACTTCGCGGACGAGGAGGCCCTCGACCTGCTCGAGGCCAACCGGGACTGGTGCTTCGTCGCGCCCGCGCTGGGCCTCACCTACCAGACGTGCTACGCGGGGAGCGAGTGGGGGTTCACGCCCGAGATGGCGCGCGAGCGCGGCATCCTGGAGGAGCTCGAGGTGTCCGTCGACACCATGGGCCAGATGCGCAAGCGCGGCATCCGCGTGCTGCCCGGCGGGGACTACGGCTTCGCGTGGAACCCGCACGGCACCTACGCGCGGGACCTGCTGCTCTTCGTCGACGTGCTCGGCTTCACGCCGATGGAGACGCTCGTCGCGGCGACCCGGATGGGCGGCGAGATCATGGGGCGGCCCCACGAGCTGGGGCAGGTGAAGGCGGGCTACCTCGCGGACCTGCTGCTCGTCGACGGAGACCCCCTGGCCGACATCAAGCGGCTCCAGCGGCAGGACGCGCTGCTGATGATCATGAAGGACGGTCAGCTGCACAAGGCGCCGGCGGCCTGACGCCGCCGGCGCTCTCGTCCGCGCTCGCCTACCAGCGCGTGAAGTGCGCGGCGACGCAGAGCCAGCGTCCCCCGCGGCGCGCCCAGATGTCGGTGTAGCGACCCTCTCCCACCCGGCCGTCGGGCCGGGTGTCCCGGAACCCCGCGTGGATGAGGGCGACGTCGCCCAGGAGCCTGATCCGGACGTCGAGGGCCTCGAGGTTCGACCCCGGGTAGGGCTTGGTCATCCGCGCGAGAAAGCCGGCGCGATCGATGAGCGAGCCGTCGGGGTTGGTGCTGAGGTAGTCCTCGGCCAGGTGCTCCGCGTACCAGCGGACGTCGGAGAACTCGGCGGACCGGATATAGCCCCGGTTGAGCTCCTCCAGGACTTCCAGGTCTCGGGCGGCGACGTCGGTCGTGGTGAGGACGGTGTCCGTCATGGTAGTGCCCTCCAGGGTTGGGTTTCTCTCCGCGACATCCTCGCCCCGATGCTGGCTTGTACAAAGAGCCAGATTTTCGATAATCTCAGGTGCCAGATGATCCGACGGGCCGGGCGCGCATGCTGCTGTTGAACCTCCGCGGGGCCAGCGGGCCCCTCTATCGTCGGGTCCATCACGCGCTCAAGTCGGCGATCCGCTCGGGGCGGCTCGGCCCGGCCGCGCGGCTGCCGTCGACCCGCGAGCTGGCGGCGGACCTCGGGGTGTCGAGGAACACGGTCATGCTGGCCTACGAGCAGCTCGCCGCCGAGGGCTACGTGGTGAGCCGCGACCGTGCGACCACGTCGGTCGCCGGGGCGGTGCCTCCCCCGGTGACCCTGGCGTCGGCCCCGCCCAAGGCGGCACGCCTTCCGCGGATCTCCTCCTACGCCCGTCGCCTGACCCGGGATCCCGCGGTGCCGTCCCCGGGTGCGTCCGAGGCGCGGCCGGGCCCGCGGTACGACTTTCGCTACGGGCGCCCGGCCCTCGACGAGTTTCCGCGCGAGATCTGGCGTCGGCTGCTCGCGGCGCGGGCGAGGCGGACGTCGCGTGACGCGGTTGGGTACGCGTCGCCCCGCGGATACCGGCCCCTCCGCGAAGCGCTGGCCGAGTACCTGCGGCGGGCCCGCGGCGTCGCCTGCGACGCCGGCCAGATCCTGATCGTGAACGGCTCGCAGCAGGCGTTCGATCTCGCCGCGCGGGTCCTGCTCGATCCGGGCGACCGCGCGGTCGTCGAGGAGCCCTGCTACCCCGGGGCCACCGCGCCCTTCGAGGCGGTGGGAGCCCGGCTCATCCGGATCCCGGTCGACACGGAGGGCCTGGACACCGCGCGGCTTCCCCCATCCGGGGCTCGGGCGCGGCTTGCCTACGTGACCCCGTGCCACCAGTTCCCGACCGGCGTCATCATGCCGCTCGAGCGCCGCCTGGCCTTGCTCGACTGGGCCTCGCGCGTGGGGGCCTGGATCGTCGAGGACGACTACATCAGCGAGTTCCGTTACGAGGGCCGCCCGCTCGAAGCGCTCCAGTCCCTGGACCGTCACGGGCGGGTGATCTACGTCGGGACGTTCTCGAAGACCTTGTTTCCGGCGCTCCGTCTGGCCTACCTCGTCCTGCCCCGCTCACTGGTTTCGCCGTTCGCAGCCGTGAAGTGGGTGACCGATCGCTTCTCGGCCACGCTCGCCCAGGAAGCGGTCACCGACTTCATCACCAGCGGCCAGTTCGAGCGCTATCTCCGCCGCGCCGGCGGCCGGAACGCCGCCCGCCGGCGCGCCCTGATCGCGGCGCTCCAGCACCACTTCGGGCCCCGGGTCGAGATCGGCGGGGAGAACACCGGGGTGCACCTTCTGGTCTGGCTGAACGGCGTCCGGCCGCGCGACCTCGACGCGATCATCGCCCGGGCCGCGGGGGTCGGCGTCGGGATCTACTCGATCGCGCCGTTCTATGCGCGCGCTCCGCATCGGGCCGGCCTGCTCTTCGGCTACGCGTCGCTGACGGAAGCGGAGATCCGGGCGGGAATCCGGCTCCTCGCCGACCTGATCCCCTGATCCCAGTAGGCATGACCATGAGCGTCGGGCGGTGACGATAAGAGGGCACGCTCCCGCTTGACGCGGTCGCGGATTGGGCGGATGCTCGGACGCATGAGTACGGTCACGACCAAGGACGGCACGCAGATCGAGCCAATGGCCAGACGCCGCCTCCTGGTCGGCGGAGTGACGCTCCTGTTCGTCGCGGGCGCGCCCCGCGTCGGCGCGGCGGCCAAGCCCACGATCACGGTACACAAGTCGCCCACCTGAGGGTGCTGTGCCGCGTGGGTCGGGCACCTGCGCACGAGTGGCTACGGGGTGAAGGCCGAGGATCTCGACGACCTGGCGCCGATCAAGCGGCAGCTCGGCGTGCCGCGGGCGCTCCAGAGCTGCCATACCGGCGTGGTGGAGGGGTACGTCATCGAAGGGCACGTCCCCGCCGACCTGATCGATCGCCTGCTACGCGAGCGCCCGTCCGTGGTCGGCCTCGCGGTGCCGGGCATGCCGGTCGGCTCCCCGGGCATGGAGGCGCCGGGGCAGGCGGCCGAGCGCTACCAGGTGCTGACGTTCGATCAGAAAGGCCGCACGAAGGTCTACGCCAGCCGCTGACCAGGCGCTCGGTCTCGCCCGTGATAGACTCCCGCCGTGTTGGAGAGACGCGTGTGAGCCCGCTGCCCGCGCTCGGCTCCCGCGAGGGTCACGGGCCCCTGACCGGCGTCACGGTGCTCGATCTGAGCGGCTACGTGGCCGGGCCCTACGGCTGCGCCTTGCTCGGTGATCTCGGCGCGCTGGTGCTCAAGATCGAGCCGCCCGAGGGCGACAACCTGCGCAACTACCCGTCCACGCTTCCCGGGGAGAGTCGCGCGTTCCTCGGGGTCAATCGCAACAAGCGCGGCATCGGCGTGGACCTCAAGCATCCGGACGGCCTCGGGGTATTGAGACGGATGGCCGAGCACGCCGACGTGCTGGTCCACAACTTCCGGTCGTCGGTGCCCGCGCGGCTCGGCGTCGACTACGACCGGATGGCCGCGATCAACCCGCGCCTGATCTACTGCGCGCTGACCGGCTACGGCGACAGCGGGCCGCTCAAGGATCGCGCCGGCTACGACCAGGTGCTGCAGACCATGACCGGTATCTGTGTCGAGCAGGGCAAGCCGGGCGATCCCGAGATCGTGTACGGCTCCGCGGTAGACTTCTACTCGGCCTCGATGCTGGCCTTCGCGGTCTCCTCCGCGCTCTTCGAGCGCACCCGCACCGGCCGCGGCCAGTACGTGAGCGTGTCGCTCCTGCGCAGCGCGCTCACGATGCAGGCCATCCGGCTGGTGTGGGCCGACGGCGAGGGGCGCGACGTCGCGCGCGACGTGCGCTCGGGCGGGATCACCGGGCTCCATCCGACGAAGCACGGCAGCCTCTACCTGTCCGCCAACACGTCGCACTTCTGGAAGGCCCTGTGCGAGCTGACCGGGTTGCCCGAGCTCGCGGCCGATCCACGCTTCGACACGGTGCGGAAGCGGGCCGAGCACGCCGCGCTCCTGGTGCCGCGGCTGCGCGCGGCGCTGCAGGCGCGCACCGCGGTCGAGTGGGAGGCGCTCATGGGTGAGCGCGTCCCCTGCGCGGCGGCGCGCCCGGTGGAGGACATGTTCGACCATCCGCAGGTGGCCGCGGAGGGCATGCTGGCGAGCTTCGAGCACCCGGGCGTCGGGCGCTACCGCGGCATGGCCCATCCGGTCCGCTTCGGCGACGGCCCGCCGCCCGCGCCCTTCGCCCCGCCGCAGCTCGGGCAGCACTCGCGGGAGATCCTGGCCGGCCTCGGCTACTCGGACGAGGAGATCGAGCGGCTCGGCGACGCGGGTGCGGTGGTCGTGCCCGCGAAGCGCGCGCGAGCCTGACCGTGGCCGATCTCCTGATGCGGAGCAAGCTCTTCGTGCCGGCGTCGCGGCCCGAGCTGTTCGAGAAGGCGATGGCCGGTGACGCCGACGCGCTCTCGTTCGACCTGGAGGATTCGGTCCAGGAGGCGAGGAAGGGCGAGGCGCGCCGGACCCTCCAGGGCTTCCTGCGGCAAGCCTCCGAGCGGCGGCCCGGCAAAGTCGTCATCGTGCGGGTGAACGGGCTCGCGACGCCGTACTTCGAGGCCGATCTCCACGCGGTGGCGTGGGCGGGGGTGGACATGATCAACCTGCCCAAGCCCGAGTCCGCGGAGGACGTCCGGGCGGCCGCCGCCGCCCTCGCCCGGGTGGAGGCGGAGCGGGGGCTCGCGCGTCCCCTCGGCATCCTCGCCAATATCGAATCGCCGCGGGGCCTGCGGCTGGCCGCGGAGATCGCGCGCGCTCACCCACGCGTCGTCGGGCTCCAGCTCGGCCTGGGCGACCTCTTCGAGCCCTTCGGCATCGACCGGAGCGACGCCCGCGCGGTCCACGCCATGCAGCTCGCGGTTCGCCTGGCCGCGGCCGACGCCGGCATCTGGGCGTGCGACACGGTCTACGGGACGGTCGCCGACCCGGACGGGTATACGCGGGAGGCGGAAGCCGCTCGTCGGCTCGGCTACATCGGGAAGTCCTGCATCCATCCCACCCAGGTCCCGCTCGCGAACGCGGTGTTCCGACCGACCGAGGCCGAGATATCGGCCGCCTTGCGGGTGGTCGCGGCGGCGCGCGAGGCCGAGCGCGACGGGGTCGGAGCCTACCTGGTGGACGGCCGCATGATCGATATTCCCTTCGTCACGCATGCCGAGTCGGTTCTCGGTGCCGCGCGCCGGCTCGGCCTGACCCCCGCCTCCCGCGACGCCTGAGTCTCACCGGCCGTCCCGCGCTCATCGAGCTCGGGCGCGGGACGGTGATATCCTGCGGGCATCATGGCGGATTCCTCGAAGGTCCCGAGGCCCACCGCGACGCAGATCGGGCGGCGCCAGATGCTCGCGCTCGGCGGCGCGGCCCTGGCCGCGACGGCCTTGCCCAGCTGCGTGGTGCCCTTGACGAACCACCAGAGCGAGCTCGCCCGGGCGGCCCAGTCGAACTACCGGGAGAGCCTCGTGCGGCAGCGCCGCCGCGTCGCGCGCCCCGACGGCACGGAGGCCGCCGAGAGTGGCACCGGGGTGCTCGCCGCCGGGTCGGATCAGCTGCGGGCCGCGCGGAATTCTCGCCCGGGGCAGGCCGACTTCGACGTCCTCATCGTCGGCTCGGGCTACGGGGGGGCGGTCTGCGCGGCGCGTCTGGGCGCCGAGCGTCGCCGTGGCGTCCGGATCGGGCTCCTCGAGCGCGGCCGCGAATGGGTGCCCGGGACCTTCCCTTCACACCTGACCTCGTTCAACCTGTTCGCTCGACGGCCCTCCTGGATGGGGGAGCAGCTCTCCCGCAATCCCCTCGGGCTCTATGGATTCTATGACCAGGGGGACGTCGAGGTGGTCGTGGGCAGCGCGCTCGGCGGCACCTCGCTCATCAACTGCGCGGTCGCCATCGAGGCCGACGAGGCGGTCTTCGGGCAACCGGCCTGGCCGGGCCCGCTCAGGGTGAAGAAGGATCTCCGACGCTACTACCAGCGCGCCCGGCGCATGCTCGCGGCCCGGGCGACTCCCGAGGATCGGTTTCCGCCCAAGCTCCGGGCCCATCTCGCCTCCGCCGCGGCGCTCCGGGCGCGCGGCCAGTGGAACGCCACGGCCTATCCGGTGGAGCTGGCGGTGAACTTCAACGCCCGCGCGAACGCGCAGGGCATGCGGCAGCAGGGCTGCGTGCAGTGCGGGGACTGCGTCACCGGGTGCAACGTCGGAGCCAAGAACTCCCTCGACATGAACTACCTGCCGCTCGCCTGGACCCACGGGGCCGAGATGTTCACTCACGTCGAGGTGGAGCACGTCGAGAGAGTGGGTGGTCTCCACCGCATCCACTATCTCCACCGGCCCGACGGTCGCGCGGAGGAGCGGGGCTGGGTGACCGCGCGGGTGCTGATCCTCGCCGCCGGCACTCTCGGCAGCACCGAGATCCTGCTTCGCTCGCGCCGGCGGCACGGGCTCGCCCTGTCCGACTGGCTGGGGCGGGGCTTCTCGGCCAATGGGAACTATCTCGGATTCGTGGACTACCAGTGGGCCGAGCCCGCGGTCTTCACCAATACCGGCGGCGTCGGTATCACGGACGGACCCCCCGAAGCGCCGGTGGGCACCGCCATCCAGGGCGTCATCGACTTCCGGCAGCCGGACCGCCCGTTGCACCGTCGCGTGATGTTCGAGGACCTCGCCCATCCGAGCGCCCACGCGCCCGGGGTGGCGCTGCTCATGCTCGCCGACCTGAATCGGGCGATCACGCTACTCGGCTGCGGGCACGATACGGCGGCGGGCGAGATCCGGCTCGAGGGCAACGGGATCCGGGTGCGCTGGCCCGACTACGACCGCCAGCCGAGCCATGCCGAGATGGTGAAGCTGATGCGCGAGTACGCGAGCGCCCAGGGCGGACAGTTCAAGCCCTTCACGCCGGCCCGGAACTATACCGCGCATCCGCTCGGAGGCTGCCGCATGGGCGCGACGGTCGCGGACGGGGTGGTGGATCACCTCGGCCGGGTCTTCGATGCATCGCCGGGCGCGGCGGCGGAGGCGGTCCATCCCGGGCTCTACGTGATGGACGGCTCGATCGTCCCCACCGCCCTCGGCAATAATCCGCTGCTCACCATCACCGCGCTCGCGGAGCGCGCGGCCGAGCTGATCGTTCGGGACCCGGCTCACGCCGCCCTCTTCTCGACGGCGGATGCGCCGGGCGCGCCCACCATGCGGCAGAGCCCCTGATCGGGTCACGCGCGAGGCCCGTAGGCACGGCCGGGCGCCGCCTGGCGCGCGGCGCGGGGCGCTGTCTTGCGCCGGCGCTCGCGGTGTGCGCCCTCGTCACGAGTGCGGGGGCCGCGGGCCCGCCCGCTCCCACCCCCGAGCAGCAACGGCGGCTGGCCGACGGCGAGATCGTCGTGTTCGATGTCCGGCCCGACGGGGCCAGCCCCGGCGCGGGAGGCGGCACGGCGGTCGCGGTCGTGCCCGCGCCCGTGGAGCGGGTCTGGGCCGTCCTCACCGACTACCCGGGCCATCCGCGCTACTACCCGGGCGTGGTGGCCGCGGAGGTGCTGGAAGTGAGCGGGCCGCGCGTGCTCGTGCGCTACACGGTCCGCATCGGATTCTTCACCTTCCGGTTCCACATGAGAAAGGTGTCGGATCCCGCGCGCCGGCGGATCGAATGGCACCTCGCCGAGGACCGGGCCAATGGTCTGCTGCGGGAGAACTCGGGCTACTGGCTGGTCGAGGCGCGCCCGGGTGGGAGCCTCGTCACGTACGCGATCGCGGTGCGCAGCTACGTGCCCAGCTTCCTGACCGCCGGAAGTGAGCGGGCCAGCCTCGTCGAGACCGTGACCGGGCTACGGCGGGTGGTGGCGGACGCTCCCCGCCAGCAGGCCGGGCGTTGAGGGCGTCGCTATACTGAGGGGAGCGAGATGACAGCCGCCGAGCACGGGAGCCACCCGCATCACGAGACCGTCACGGACCCGGTCTGCGGGATGGACGTGACCCCGGGTGACGCGGCCGGCGGCCACGCCGAGCACGCGGGCACCACCTACTGGTTCTGCAACCCGGGCTGCCGGGAGCGGTTCATCGCCGACCCCGCGCGCTACCTCCACCCGTCCGCGGGGTCAGCCTCGACGACCACGAGCGACACGCGGACCTATACGTGCCCGATGCACCCGGAGGTGCGCCAGGTCGGTCCCGGGAGCTGCCCCAAGTGCGGGATGGCGCTGGAGCCGCTCGAGGTGACGGCGGACGAGGGCCCGAGCCACGAGCTCTCCGACATGACCCGGCGGTTCTGGGTGAGCCTGGTCCTGACCGTCCCGGTGCTCGCGCTGGCGATGGGGGAGATGCTCGCGCCCGCCCTCGTGAGCGCGCTCGGCCCCGCCGCGTGGCTCTGGAGCCAGGTGGTCCTGTCCACGCCGGTCGTGCTGTGGGGCGGCTGGCCGTTCTTCGTGCGCGGCGTGCAGTCGCTGCTCACGCGCAATCTCAACATGTTCACGCTGATCGCGCTGGGCACCGGCGCCGCGTTCGCGTACAGCGTCTTCGCGGTGCTGTTCCCCGACGCGCTCCCGCACGCGATGCGCCACGGCGGCGTGCCCCCGGTGTACTTCGAGGCGGCGGCGGTGATCACGACGCTGGTCCTCCTGGGACAGGTGCTCGAGCTGCGGGCCCGCAGCGCCACGTCCGGGGCCATCCGCGCATTGCTGGGGCTGCAGCCGAAGACTGCCCGGCGGCTGCGCCCGGACGGGACCGAGGAGGACGTGCCGCTCGAGCACGTCGCGGTGGGCGACCGGCTGCGGGTGCGACCGGGCGAGCGCGTGCCGGTGGACGGCGAGGTCCTCGAAGGCCGGAGCGCGGTCGACGAGGCCCTGGTGACCGGCGAGCCGATCCCGGTGGAGAAGGAGCCGGGCCGGCGGGTGACCGGCGGCACCGTGAACGGTACGGGCGGCTTCGTCATGCGCGCGGACCGGGTCGGCGCGGACACGCTGCTCGCCCAGATCGTTCGCATGGTCGGCCTGGCGCAGCGCAGCCGGGCGCCCATCCAGCGTCTGGCCGACGAGGTCTCGGCCTGGTTCGTCCCGGCGGTCGTGGTGGTGGCGGGGCTGACCGCGCTCGCGTGGGCACTCGTCGGACCGGAGCCGCGTGTGGCGTACGCGCTCGTCAACTCGGTGGCGGTGCTGATCATCGCGTGCCCTTGCGCCCTCGGCCTGGCGACGCCGATGTCGGTCATGGTGGCCACCGGCCGCGGCGCCCTGGCCGGGGTGCTGATCAAGAGCGCGGAGGCGCTCGAGACCCTCGAGAAGGTCGATACCCTGCTGGTGGACAAGACGGGCACGCTCACGGAGGGCAAGCCGCGTCTCGTCTCGGTGGTCGCGGCCGAGGACGCGCCCGGCCCCGCGACCGACGCGGAGCTGCTCGCCCTGGCCGCCGGGCTCGAGCGCGGCAGCGAGCATCCGCTGGCCGCCGCGATCCTGGCCGGCGCCGCCGCGCGTGGCATCGCGGCCACCCCGGTCGACGGATTTCGCTCGCTCACCGGGCGCGGGGTGATCGGCGCGGTCGCGGGCCGGCGCGTGGCCCTCGGAAACGCGCGCCTGCTCGAGGAGCTGGGAGTCGACCCGGGCGCGCTCGGAAAGCGGGCGGAGTCCCTGCGCGAGGACGGACAGACGGTCACGTTCCTGATCGCGGGCGACGCGGTCGTGGGCATCCTCGGCGTCGCCGATCCCATCAAGGCGAGCGCGCCCGGGGCGATTCGCGATCTCCGGGGGGAAGGCCTGCGCGTGGTCATGGTCAGCGGTGATAGCGGGGCCACCGCGCGGGCGGTGGCGCGCACGCTCGGGCTGGACGACGTGATCGCCGAGATCCTGCCCGAGCAGAAGGCCCAGATCGTCCGCCGCCTCCAGGCCGAGGGCCGTGTGGTGGCCATGGCGGGGGACGGCGTCAACGACGCCCCGGCTCTCGCGGCGGCCGACGTGGGGATCGCCATGGGAACGGGCACGGACGTGGCGATGGAGAGCGCCGGCGTCACCCTGGTCCAGGGCGACCTGGGGGGCATCGTGCGGGCCCGGCGGCTCTCGCGCGCGACCATGCGGAACATCCGCCAGAACCTCGCCTGGGCCTTCATCTACAACGTCCTCGGCGTGCCGGTCGCAGCGGGCGTCCTCGCCCCGTTCACCGGTCTCCTCCTCAACCCGATGATCGCGAGCGCGGCGATGAGCCTGAGCTCGGTGTCGGTGATCGCCAATGCCCTGCGCCTCCGCCGGGTCGGGTTGTGAGTGTCAGGCGCGTAATCGCGAGGCTGACAGCCCACTGACATTGCCCTCGTGCGTCACGCCCGAAGGTGTTGTATCCCAAGCAGTTTCTGGCTGGCCCGCTTCTTGCGGTTCCACCCCGGCACTCGCATATGGCAGTGCGCCACGACAGCAAGGCCGACGAGCCCGAGCAGGATGCAAGGCGATGCCCTCGCCAGCGGGTATCCTGGCTCGTCACGGTGGCCGCGGGCGCCCGGCAGCTCCAGGGGCGGACGAAGGACATCAGCGCTTCCGGCGCCAAGATCCTGCTCAAGGAGCGGCCCGCGCTCGGGGCCGAAGTGGGCCTCTCCTTCCGTCCTCCAGGCCGCCAGCCCCTCGCGACCCGCGCGCTGGTGTGGCGACTCGACACCGAGGGGCTGGCCTGCATGTTCGTGGGCACGCACCCCCCGGAGTTCCTGGAGGCGGTGACCCCTCGCGTGGCGCGGGAGCCGGTGCGGGTCAGCGAGCCGAGGCCGGCCGGTGCCGTGCTCCTCGCGACCGTGGATACGGGCTTCCGCGCGCTGGCTCTGGACGCGCTCGGGCGCAGCGGCTACACGGTGCTCGACGCGGGATCGCAGCCGTTGCTGGCGCTGCGGATCGCCGAGGAGCACCGGGGCGCGATCTCGCTCATCCTGATCGCGTCGGACCTGCGGCTCATGAATGGAGAGCCGCTGGCCAAGCGTCTCGCTCCCCTCCTGCCGTCGGCCAAGCTCGTGCTGATGTCGAGCCGCTCGACGCCGAATCCCGCCGGCCCCGGCGCCCTCTGGCTCCCGACGCCGTGCACGGACGGCGAGCTGATGGCCCAAGTCCGCCTCGCAGGGAGCGGATAAAGGCCCATCTGCTTCGTTGGTGCCCTCGGTCGAGGCGCTCAACGTACAGGGAGTACGCCTCGCGCCCGACCTTCGGGCACCGCCTCGCAGCTGGACCTTTCTCCACTCCCTGCGAGCTTCTGGGGGGTGCGGCTAGTGTCCGTTGCCTTTCACGGCCTCGGAGAGGGCGGCCGCGAGGTTGTGGTTGGCCGAGGTCAGGTGCGGGTGAACGGTGAGGGCCCGCCGGAACAGCGCGGCCGCCTCCCGGAACTGACCGAGCGCCATGTGGCAGAGCCCCTGA
>Ga0187892_10010267_pt1 | contig 11949 bp, 15 predicted proteins | sample MA1701073metaG_FD_139345 | JGI IMG/M metagenome (GOLD analysis project Ga0187892, IMG submission 139345) | Bio-ooze microbial communities from a basaltic lava cave in the Kipuka Kanohina Cave System on the Island of Hawaii, USA - MA170107-3 metaG ...
GGCTTCGCGTTGGCGCAAAGCGAACATTTGCTCAAAGTCCGTACCAAAAGGTTTCTGTTTTCCCAGCAAGGTGTCGCTGAAACGGAGACGTATGGTGGTGGTCTCTCCAGGCCCGATGGTGAGAGGATAATGAGCAGCGGCTTTGGTCCCCTCTTGTTCCGGGGTCACCGCATCGCGTTTCCCGTGCACGAGGTAATCGTTGATGCCATCTTTGACATAAGGGGTGAGATTCTCAGCCCCGTGAAGCCGCTTCAGGTTGGTCTCATTCTCGGTAAATAATAATTCTTGCGCACCTTCGCACGAGAGCCACCGCCGACCATAGTATTCATGGCGAATCTCGATCGTTGTGTCGGTGTCCGCTCGTAACGAGGGACGACGAACGTCGAGACCGCCGGACCAGGTGTTGCGGAGCCACAAGGTTGGCAGCAGATGCAACCGCGCGGTTTCAGGTCCACGATTGACTACCTGAATGCGCATTAACATATCTTCAGCGGTGGCTTTGGCGTACTCCACGAACACGTCGAAGTAGCGGTTCTCGTTAAAAACGCCGGTGTTGATAAGCTCAAACTCCAAAGCGTTTCGACCTCGACGGCGATTTTCTTCAACGAGCCGGGAGTAGGGGAACTCGTTCTGCGGATATTTGTAAAGAAACTTCATGTACGAGTGTGTCGGGGTGGAATCGAGATAAAAATAGTATTCTTTGACATCCTCACCGTGATTGCCTTCATTGCCGGTCAAGCCGAAAAGCCGCTCCTTGAGAATGGGATCGCGTTCATTCCAGAGTGCGAGGGCAAAGCAGATAAACTGCTGTCGGTCACAGATACCGCCCAAGCCATCTTCATTCCACCGGTACGCTTTGGAACGAGCGTGATCATGCGGCAAATACTCCCAAGCATTGCCCCAAGGGCTGTAGTCCTCTCGCACCGTGCCCCAGGCCCGCTCGCTGAGATACGGTCCCCAGCGTTTCCAGTTGACTTTCCGGTCGCGTAATTCTTGTAGACGTTTCTCTTCGGCGGTCATAGTTGCTCCTACTTTTCAACGATCTGCATCGCATGTCCGTCTGGATCACGAATAGTGACGGCTTTACGAAATCCCACTTGATTGCTCGGTATGGTGACGGTACCAGGAGAGAGAAGCTTATACCCCCCTCTGCCTAAACGCTTTGTCATTGTCTCGGCGTTGTGAATCACGAGTTTTGTTTGCCAATGCAGGAGATCGTTTGCCCGTGCATCTTCGGGGTATGGACGGCCATCGCGGGGAGCGAGGTATTCTAAGAATTCAATGCCCGGACCTTCGGCAGCATGTAGACTGGTAATGCGGAGTCGGGCACCGAAGACATTGTTGAGATGCTCTTGCTCGGTGCCGTAATTTTCACTCGTCCCGGCAATCTGGAGGCCAAGTAGATCACGGTAGAACTTCAGGCTTGTATCAGTGTCAGCGACAACAATCGCCGTGTGGTCAATACCGAGAAACATCTTGTCAGTCTTGCGGTGCCACTTCGAGGCACCTTTGCCTTCTGGGAACTGGAGGATTTCTAGCGCATGGCCATCAGGGTCTTTGAAGTAGAAAGCCTGAATGCCGCCAGCGTTGGGGTTCCAGTCTGGCAGCCGCTGGGGCCCGGTGGAGGCGTGTTGCACCTTGTGCCGATGGAGCCATTGATAGGCGCGGTCCATGTCGTTCACAATAATGGCGATGTGTTGAAACCACCGGTCATTGCTACGGGAGTCAACTGGAATCGGTCGGCCTTGCGGCGCAAGATATTCGGTCAGTTCGATGAATTCATCTCCTAACTTCATTCGTACGATACGCATACGCAAGCCAAAGAGACCTTGCAAGTGTTCGTACTCCGTTCCCCATACTTCTGCATCGGACACTTTTTCGAAAGACAGGACCTTGGAGTAGAATTCTACCGACCGGTCCATAGCGGAGACGGTCATGCCGACAGCGTCTACAGCGAGGACAGGAGAAGTTCGGAGTTCGAGGTTCGGAGTTAGCGGCTCGGAGTTTCGAGTTTCGAGTTTCGAGTTTCGAGTTAGGGACTCTTGATCTCGTGCATCTGCGACTGTCCAGAGCGTACCGCATACCAACAAGGCTGACAGGAAGGCAGTAGACAATCCCCATCTTATAAAACTTTTGCCCTTTGCTTTCCTGTTTTCCCCTAAAGCCTTCAGCCTGCAGCCTTTAGCCGTTTTCTTATTTTTGCCTTTTGACTTTTCCATTTCCCCGTTTCCCCTTTTATCCCAGTCGTTCCAAGAGATGATCGCCGACGCGAAGCGCATTGGCCATAATCGTGAGTGCTGGATTTACTGCTCCGCAAGAGGGGAAGAAGCTGGCATCGACGACATAGAGGTTTGCCAATTCATGGGCTTTACAGTTGACATCAAGCACCGAGGTCTTCGGATCGTGGCCAAACCGCACTGTCCCGTTCTGATGTGCAACCCCAGCGAGCGGAATGCGGCCCGGGATATAAGCCTGGAGCGGGATAAGGTGCTCCTCGAATTCAATGTCCTTGAGTATCTCTTTAAGGTTGGCGAGCAGGCGCTTATGGGCTTCTTCGTTGTTGGGAGTATAAGAGAGCATCATGCGACCGTCGCGGGTGACAGTTACACGGTTGTTTCGATTGGGGAGGTCTTCCGACGTAGCCCAGAACGGTACGGCATGATCAGCCATCAGCTCTAGTGACCATCCTGGCGCGATACGTGGGGCTCCCGCGCGCAGAACGTTCGCATCCACATTACCGATGAGTGAGATATGTCCCATGGGATATTCCCATTCCTTCGTGGCGAAGTAGAAGTCATTCAGACCGAGTGTTTTGTTAAACTTCGTCTCGTTCTTATGCCGTGAGAGTGCCAGGAACATCGTATTGACGTGGCACATGTAGTTGCGCCCGACCATATCTGAGCCGTTCGCCAGACCATTCGGATGTTTGTCATTAGCAGAGCGGAGCAGCAGAGCCGCAGAATTGATCGCGCCACATGAACTCACCACGACGTCTGCCGAATATGCGACCTGCTCACCCTTGTGATCGACGATGACCTTGGTGATCTCCCGACCAGAGGCGCCCGTTTCCAGACGCGAGACATACGCGTTGGTCAACAATTCGACGTTAGGATGTTCGAGCGCGGGCATGACACAGACCACATGCGCGTCCGCCTTGGCTTGCACCAGACACGGGAAGCCATCGCATGTATCGCAGCGGATACAGCGACTTTTCTGCGGCATCTGCTCATTGAGCATGATCCCGATAGGCATCGGGAACGGACGGTGACCTTGTCGCTGGAAGCCTTCATAGATTTCTTGAATACGGGGCTCGTGACTGACAGCAGGATATTTATATGGAGCACTGGCGGGTGGTTCCGTCGGATCGCTGCCACGGACCCCGTGGACATGGTACAGGTGCTCGGCTTGGGTGTAGTAGGGTTCCAGGTCTTCATAGCGTAACGGCCAAGCAGGAGAGAGGCCGTCGATATGGCGGAGTTCGCCAAAGTCTTCTTTCCGTAAACGGATCAGTGCGGCTCCGTAAAATTTGGTGTTGCCGCCGACATTGTAATGGGTGCCAGCATGGAACTCCTCGCCGTCTTTATCGAGCCAGGCATCTTTGATGTGATAGCGATTCTCGACCACCACAGCGCGTGAATCCCAATTTTGCTTTTCGCGTGGAACAAAGTCGCCACGCTCAAGCAGGAGGATACGTTTGCCTGAAGGGGCAAGTTTGTAGGCGAGGGTGCCGCCACCGGCACCAGTACCGATAATAATAACGTCGTAATGTGTAGATGCTGGCATGGGACCTCCTGAAAAGTTGTCAGTAGTCAGTTGTCAGTTTCCAGTTGAAAAAGTTATCAGTGGTCAGTTGCCAGTTTCCAGAGAAGAAGACCACAGGAAACTGATGGTAAGAATTGCCGCAGTGATTAGGTGCTTGCTAACAACTGGCAACTGGTTACTGAGAACTTGCTGCTAGTTCGTCAAATCGACAACGAAAGATACAGCGCTTATTGTTATGGTGGTGTAATTTGGCACAGAACACTTTGTGAATCCCTTGTTGCCGAATATATAACTCCGCGGCGAGGAGCATGCCGAGTGGTGGTGCGAGAAAATAAATCCACAACGCCGTCCAAATCTGGGCAGGGAAGGCAGAGGCAAACGTCCGCGCGGGGTTCATACTCATGCCGGAGTGAGGAGCTTCGATACTAATGTATGTGGCGATGAGTATGCCGGCGAAGAGCCCTGTGTAGCGTGCGAGGTTCTTCGTGTTCGACACCCGTAAGACCATCGACATCTGGATGAATGAGATCACCATTTCAGCAAGAAAGGCGATGACGACACCATACATGCCTGGTACAGTAACGGCGTACCGAACCGATGGAACGGCGATGAGGTCGCCAAGCAACACTGCGGCGATGAAGACACCAGTAACACCGCCCATGAACTGTGCAAGGACATAAAAGACCGCATCCCAACGTTCCACTTTGCCGAGTCGCAGAAATGTCAATGTAACCGAAGGATTGAAATGGGCACCGGACCGCTGTCCTAACGGTGAATAGATGATGCTGATGGCAGTAAGCCCCATCGCAATGCCGATCAATACTCGGCGCAGCGTGGGATTGGGAAGTGCTTGATGAACAGGTGAAGCAGGATATTCCAGGAGCACGACGAACGCACAGGCGGAGATCATGAACAACCCAAGTTCAAGACCCTCCAGTAGATACTCCGGCCAATGAGTGCGGAGGGCAGAGAAAATCTGGGTGCTCCGGGGAGCGGCTGATGTTTCCTGTTCAGATTGGACTCTGGGACTGAGAGAGAATTCGTTCATCACGCCAGATTGGATGCCGGCGTGGAATGATGGTTTCACTGGCGTATTGTGGTTGGCGAGGGGGCACGCTCGGTTACCCCTGGGAATGCTCCCGGTGTTCGGTGCAGCCTACCCTGTGGCCTGCAGATGTTATGAAGCCCCCAATGATTTCAAAATCCATTGGAGAAGCATCAGCTCATCCGTGGTGGCGACGCCCCACGTCATGATGGCTAACGCCAGGTCGTCCCGCAAAATCTTGGGGTCAGCATCCCAGAGGAAGTGCGCGGCGTGCGCCGTCGCCGCTGCCATAGCGATTGTACTTGGTCGTCCTTCTTCCATACGCTTCCTCTTAGGTTTCTTCTGCTTGCATTGCTTTGTCCAACGGCAAGCAACGATTTGGCGACACCGCCGCGCCCTCAGGGGCAAGGCCCCAAACGAGTCCTTTCGGCTTAAACAGAACCGCAACAGGGGCCGCGTCCGCTGCAGGCGCTGGTGTACGCCCGGCATGGGTGTGAGTGTGGGGGTGGAAGTCCCCTGTAGGAGGTTCACCTTCATGAGCGAAAGTAGGTTATGTCCTAGAATTCCTGTAACCGGGAGGGAGTAGACGGGAAGCACTTCTGCGGTAGGGAATCAGGTTGCGAACAAGATTACCTACCAATGAGAAGGAGGACTCCCGATGGAGAAGAAGATAGCACCGAGTGAACAAAAAGCCCAGGCATTACGTGCAGTATTGCAAGGACAAGTGGCTGGCCAAAGTGGGGACGAGTTGTTGAGCACGCTCGTACGATTATCGACCGAGCGAATTTTGCAAGAAGCGTTGGAACACGAACAAGCGCAAGCGTTAGGCCGCGGGCGCTACGAAGCGCGGGGCGAGAAGCTGGGGTATCGCAATGGCTATGAGAAGGGGACGCTAAAACCCGCTGAAGGGATCTTTCAGGTGCAGTTACCACAGAGCCGGGGCCGAGAGGAACCGTTTCGGTCGGCGGTATGGGGACAACTGGCGAATACGAGCGAGGTGCTTAAACGCTTAATCGTGGAGATGGATGTGGGGGGATGTCGCACCGGGATATTGAGTACAGTTTAGAGAGTGCACTCGGGCACGTCGTGTTAGGGAAAAGCACGGTCAGTGAACTCAGTGCGACCCTGAGTGAAGAATACGAAGCGTGGCGGACGCGCGATCTAAGTAAAGAGCCCGTGACCTACCTCCGACGTCTGGTCCAAAATGCGGTCTCCCAAGAGGTTGCAAGTGGTGCCCTTCTGCGTAATAGAGACGAGAGGAGAGAACCACTGGCATGCGGCAAAGCTGACACACGTTTTGATCTCGCCGTTTGATCACCGAGGCCAGCAGCGTGCATCTAAGACGGAGCGAACGCACAATGAATTCGCTAGATCGCTCCTATTGCATCCTGCGTGGAGAAGCTTGCTTCATGATTGGCTAACGCTCCCGCGCACCGCAAGCAGTCACAACGAGTTCTTTCAGCTTAAGCAGCAGCCCAACGTGGCCGCGATGCAATGGCGCGAGTGGTTAGCTGGTCGACCCCTGGTCTTTCGTTCTTCATCGTCCCTTTTTTTGACTCACTCATCAGCACTCAGGTAGGGAATTCTGCTTCGTCCGCAAGCAGACGTAGGAGGCGGGCGGTGGGGTAACACTCAACTCCTTGTCCACGCAAATCCCGGTCGTTCGCCCAGAGTGGTAAAGCCAATGCTCGCGCCAAGGCCAGACATGTGCGTCTTCGGGGTCCCGGTCTTTCAGGTCCGCCATGGCTTGGGGCAACTGGCTGCGGTACTTCTCCATTGAATGAACATGGAGCGGAAGCAGTTTCCATTGCATTTCTACGAGTTCTTGCGATAACTCATACTTGCTCGCCATATACGGAAGATACTCCGCCACTTCGTCTGCATTGAACTGGACGACATGGACCGTGACTCTAAATTTGGTGAACACCCGCAGCGCTGCTTTACCTACTGCCGCTGAGAGCAGCACGTTAGCATCAGCGACGACGCTGGCGATAAGCATGAAAATCCTCGGCGATCTCTCGTTCGGTGATCCCCTTGCGCTCAAGCACTTTGGAAAGATGTCTACCGAGAACCGCTACCAGTTCGCGTCGCAGATCGTCAGACAAGCGGTCCGGTTCATCAAGCGGGACGTACACGCCAGATACCTTCCCATGTCGCGTGACGAGCACTGGTTCGCTGCTCCCGAAGAAGGCCGCGCTGTTCGCTCGCAGTTCTCGTATTCCTGTTACTTTCATCGTTTGGCTCCTCTCACCTGAGAGTATTCGTGAGCCAATGTCGTGTCAACAGTTGTGTACACAAAGTCGGTGTGACCAGCTAACGCCCCCGCGCACCGCGAGCGGCCACACCGAGTCCTTTCAGCTTAAGCAGCAGCCCACCGTGGCCGCAATGCGGTGGCGCGTGAAGTTAGACGGCTTCCTTGAGCTTCCCGGTCACAAACTTATGCAACGTGCTGGCAATAAGGGTCTGATACGGCACTCCTTCCATGACGGCTCGCTTTTGCAGCTTTTCCAGGTCACGGGAAGAAATGCGAATGTTAATGCGTTTGTCCTTCTGGAGGGTTCTTCTCGCGGCTGCTTCGAGACTCCGCTTTTCCGCGCGAAAATTCTCAATACTCTCGAACTCTTCGCGTTCAAAATCCCCTAAGATCTGCAATTCTTCCTCGTCCAACTTCAGTGGGTTACGACTCATTTCAGATACTCCTTCGTGGCTTTGCGGCTGGGAATGATCGTCTTGAGGAAACGGACGCCGCGTTCCTTCACGTAGGGCACCAAGTACACGTAGTCCTCGATGTTTAACACAATAAGGTTCTGTTTCGGATAACGAGCCGCGTTGGGGTGCTTGATCACGTCCAGCACGTCTCCATTCTGGATATGAAACACCACCACCTCGAAGCTCACGCCCCGGGCGCTTTTCAGGAATTCATTCTTCTCGTCGTTCCAATCAAACTCGCTCACTCAAGAGACGATTCCATGATGTGTGCCTTATGTCAACATCTGACGCGGAAGAGAAAGATATCGTCTAACGCTCCCGCGCACCGAGAGCGGCCAGAACACGGCTCTTCGGTGTTTTCACAGCCCCACCGTGGCCGCGATGCGGTGGCGCGGTGGGATATTCATCCAGGCCTCCTTGGCTGCGAGTTGTCGCGCAGCGGTAGGATGGTTGTACGCAAAATTCATCCCAACCAGGAGGCCTGGATGAACTTTTACACGCACCAACATAAACATTCTTGCGGCATCGATCTCCACTAATAGTCAGTAGAATCTGCCGGAGATTGGCAAACGGCTGGCGGCCAAAGCGAAGCGTGCAGATGTGGTCGACCATTTTCCTGATCCCAGTGTCCACAAGGCGATTGAGGTCGACGGTTCGCTCATTGATCACTATGAGCAATTGTTGGGCGAAGTGTCCCGCCAATTGCGCATACCGAAATATGCCCACCCGATCTGTCGGACAAAAAATCTCCCAAACCAGTTTTCCGCATCGTAGAGACCTCTGAGATCATACGGCCCGCAATACAGAATGATGGCAAGTAGGTCTGCTTTTGGAACGACAGCGGCAAGCTGCATCGATTTTGCCAGTTCTGGATTGGTCTGAAAAGCAGTGAACTGGGACGCAATCTGTGCCCCGGCTGAATCGTCCCGTGAGCGCTTGCTGCAACTGGGGCTGCTTGCGCTTGAGGATGTCTTGAGCCAAGTGGCTCATCTGCTCGGCGTCCGTCTCGCCGGTGGCTAAGGCCCGCAGCATCAGCTGGCCACTTGCCCCCAGCCCATCACTGGCCACTTGCCCCAACTTGATATTGGCACTCTCAATGAGCTTCTGAATCCGATTGGCCAACGCGGTTTGCTCCCGGACCAAACTCTCGCGGTACCGGGTCAGCTCCCGCCGCTCCCGAATCGGGCGGAGTGAAATGAAACTGGGCTTAAGCACCCCATGCCGTAAGAGGTCGGCCAACCATTCGGCATCAATCACGTCAGTCTTGCGCGCTTTGTACCCTTTGGCATCGCGGGCGTTGGTGAGAATCACGTCCATAGCTCCTTCGAGAATGTTAAAGACCGGTCGCCAATACACCCCCGTGCTCTCAATCGCCACGTGCGTGCACCCTTCCTGCCTGAGCCAATCCAGCAACCGCAGTAACTCCTCGGTCATGGTCGAGAACGTGCGCACTTCTTTCTTCCCCGCCTTCAGCAAACACGCCACCAACATCTTGGCGTGGACATCGATCCCACAGCAACAGGCATACAGGACTTCCATCGCTCCCTCCTTTCGGTCCCCACAGGAGAGACTGCACGAGTAAAGAGTCTGCTATGCGTGCTCGCAGCAACAGTTGGTGGTGCCTGGCAGGCGCTCGGGTCAGGCTAACGCACGGGCTCGCGGCACCAAGGCGACTCGACCTCTGATCCGCGGGACCGACGATAGCTTACCTCGCGACTTCTCCTTTTTCATCCGTGGTGGCGACGCCCCACGTTATGAAGGCTAACGTTCCAGCTCACCGCGAACCACCCAGCCATGTCCTTTCGGCTTCAGCAGAATCGCAAGCGGGCGGCGATGCAATGGCATTAAGTTAAGGAGACACCTCCGTACTTCGACTTCGCCGCTTCGCGGCTACGCTCAGCATGAACGGCCCTTTTCCGCTCGTCCTGAGCGTAGCGCAGCGAAGTCGAAGGATGAGCGAACCACTAACTTAATGCCATTGGGCGGCGATGCGGTGGAGCGCAGAGTTAGACCTCATAGTGGTAGGCAAGCTTTCTACCCCCTCCGTTTTTCCTTATTGATGACACTACCTCAAGCCGCCGATTGCAGACTGACAATCAATCGGTGGCCCACGGCTGCTAAAGCAGCCTCAATACGCGGTAACTTCGAGGGATGCCGAGGGTCCAATAACCGCCGCACTTCTTTTTCATCACACTGCAGCCGCTTCGCCAGTTCTGCCTTGGAAATCTGTACCTCCTGCAAGGCTATATACAAAGCTGTTTTTGCCGCCGTTTGCGCCGCTACTGGCACGGCATACTGGCCTCGTTTGAGTCGAGAAGGAGGCGGAATAGGTAACCCGGTGACAATCCTGTTCGCCATCGCCTCTTCGAGACAATCTGCGGCTTCTTGCAAAGCCTCGTCCTCTGTTTCTCCCTGCGTAATCGCTTCGGGAAGATCAACGAACGTGACCACAAAGCCGCCATCCTTGGCGTCTGGGGTAAGAATCGCGGGATATACAAACTGTTCCATAAGGTCTCCTACAGCTCCTCGCTGCTCAGCCCGAGCTGCGCGAGCATCGCATGGAAGGTACCTGTCTTGAGCTCATCCTTGGGGTTGCGGACGATCGTGAACCGCGAACCATAAAATAAAGTCCCGTGGCTCCCTTTGCCACGACGCGCCACAAACTGCACGGCCACACCTCTTGCCCGCCCTAACTTCTTCACTTTGCGAATGAACTCATTGCCTGTCATGACTCACTATAGCGGACATTTTTGTCCTCTTGTCAAGACAGGAGTGTGACGGCTAACGCTCCCGCGCACCGCGCGCGGCCCAAACGCGGCTCTTCAGTTTTTTCACAGACCCAACGTGGCCGCGATGCGGTGGCGCGCATGGTTAGGGTCGGCCCCAGTCGTCCTATATTTGTAACAACACGGATAGCTTCCGTAACACCTCTTTCACGATTGCCGGATCGAGTGTGCAGATGCGGCTCGCCTTTCTACTCTTCCAATCCAGATTCTTGACCTGATCCGCTAGAATGACTCCGGTCACTGGGGATCCGCTCGGAATCATCACCTCAAACGGATAGCCTTTCACCTGATTCGTGATTGGGCAGAGAAGCGCTAATCCAACTTTCTTGTTATACGCCATGGGCGAGAGCACGACCGCTGGTCTTCTCCCGGCTTGCTCATGTCCGGCCTGAGGAGTGAAATCCAGCCAGACGACCTCACCGCGGTCAGGAACATAGGCCATCGCGTCACCAGATCTCTTTGCCTTGGGCAGGGCCAGTATCGACTTCGCTGTGAATATTCCCTTTGGTCACTTTCGCTAATAATTCATCGAGCGAATACGGCGGCTCCACGACTGGCCTGATGATGATTTCTCCTTCTTCGAGGGCCAAATCCACGACCGTGCCCTGATCTAGGCTGGTTTCTTGCGCAAACGACTTGGGAATACGGATGGCTAAGCTATTCCCCCATTTCTGAATCTGCATCTTCATGGTGCACCACCTTAAGGGTAGATACAATGAAGATACGTCAATTTATCTCAATGAGCAAGGGAGACAGAAGACCCTAACGCTCCCGCCTCACCATTACACACAATTTTTCATAAGCCCACCGCCCTGGCGAGAGTAAGAGTATGCAGAGCCCGCCCCATCTCCAGGTAGCCACGCCAGAGTGTTTCTCCCCCCGGCTCGCCCTCTCCCGTGCGCGCGAGACCCCCCCGAGCTGGGCCACCATCCGTGTCACGGTGTGGAATGGCGGCGGTTTCTGTGGCGGGCGCTTGTAGGTCGGCAACAAAGCAATCGTTTGCCCTTCCTGCCGCTCGAACCCTACCGTGCCTGGTGCGTTAGGAGAGGTTCGGGCGACAGGGCAGAGGGGATGCACCCGCCAAGCACTGATCATATAGACGGCGAGGCAGCGCTCTAGGCGCTCAGGTGCTTCCCAGCGCAGCTGCTCAATCTGACCCCCTTGCTTCAGGAGGCGACAGGAGAGGTCAATTGCCCACCGCGCCCGCTACCCCCCAATGCTCAACTGCGCAGTCTTGCAATCGTCCACCGGTAAGGTGGGTAACCACCTCCCCTCCAAGGGTTCCTCGCCTGGGGGCGGCACCTCCTCTCTGACAGAACTGGCCTGCACCTGGACCGGGGGCAAGTTGCCCCCGCGCCGCCGCCCCCGAGTGAACGTCCCCCCTGTGTTCGTCCCGTGAGAGGCGCTCCTCGCGCGGCCCGCCCTGCTCGCGCCGCCCCCTCAAGGGTCGGCTGGCCCCGCGCCGGCGCAGCCCGCAGTGCTTCCCATAACTAGGTATCCTGGGGCTGGGCGGCGACGCGACGATTGCACTTAGCCCGCATCCCAAAAGCCGCCTGCTCCTCCTCGGCGCGCTGGGCGGCAGCAAGAAACCCTGCGTGAATATCCCCCTCCCGATCCGCCACCCTGACCACGAAGGTCTCGGGGCAA
>Ga0187892_10010268_pt1 | contig 11949 bp, 7 predicted proteins | sample MA1701073metaG_FD_139345 | JGI IMG/M metagenome (GOLD analysis project Ga0187892, IMG submission 139345) | Bio-ooze microbial communities from a basaltic lava cave in the Kipuka Kanohina Cave System on the Island of Hawaii, USA - MA170107-3 metaG ...
CCCACCCAACTCGGCTGCTTTGCCCGCCATAACTTGTCCCCCTGCGCAACGGCACAGGAGCAAGTCTAAGCGAAAAACCGTTAAGTGAACAGCATTGGGGACATGCCGCCTTTATGGTGCTAGAGCGGTGCCGGGAGCTCATCGCAGAGGGGCTTGAGTTTGCAGCCGCCTTAGAACGCGTCGCCTCGGCGACAGTGTTCACCACCCACACCCCCGTCCCGGCCGGTCACGATGTCTTCGACCGGGATGTGATGCGCCAGTACTTTGGGGGCTTTATCTCCCAGCTCGGCGTTCAGGAGGAAGAGTTTCTCCGGCTGGGTGCCAGCCCCATCAATAGCAGGGGGTTCAATCAGACGGCGCTGGCGTTGCGGGGTTCGCGTTTTCATAATGGAGTCAGCGAGATCCATAGGGGGGTCGCCTCGCGTATGGAAGGCTACATCTGGCCTGAGATCCCCTGTGCTGAAAACCCCATCGACTACATCCCTAACGGGATCCATGTGCCGACCTTCCTGGCCGCAGCCTGGCTACACTTCTTTGACCTGCGTCTGGGCCGTCGCTGGCGCAACGAGTTCTTGAACGAATCATTCTGGGAATGCATAGATGCACTACCTGATTCCGCCTTTTGGAGCGTGCGCCAACTCCTCAAGTTTGATTTGCTAAGAGAGGTCAAGCAGCGCTTAAGGGCACAGCTCTTGAGGAATGGCTACAGCGAGTCCCATATCAAGCGCCTGACCCGTTTTCTCTCCACGGAATCAGACGCGCTCATCATCGGATTTGCGCGTCGCTTTACCACCTACAAGCGAGCCACACTCCTGTTTGCAGATCCAGGGCGCCTAGCTCGGCTGCTCGCCAACCCGGATCGTCCAGTCATCATCATCTTTGCCGGCAAGGCCCATCCCCATGATGGGCCTGGCCAGGACCTGATCCGCGCCGTACACCGGCTCTCTCAACAACCGGAGTTCGAGGGCAGGGTCGTGCTGCTGGAAGGCTACGACCTGACCCTGGCCCGACGAGTGGTCACCGGCGTCGATGTGTGGCTCAACACGCCCCAGTATCCCCTAGAGGCGAGCGGGACCTCCGGGATGAAGGCCGGGATCAACGGGGTGGTCCACCTTAGCATCCTCGATGGCTGGTGGAACGAGGGTTACCGGGAAGACAACGGCTGGGCCATCGCACCCCACGGCGATACGGGTGTGGGCCGCAAAGACGAGCATAGTGAAGCGCAGGAGCTTCTAGAGATCCTGGAACATGACGTGATCCCGCTCTATTTCGAGCGCAATCGTCAAGGCTATTCCAGAGGGTGGGTCCGCAAAGCCAAGTCCTCTATGAAATCGCTGATCCCGCGCTACAGCGCCCACCGCATGCTGATGGATTATGTACGCAAGTTCTACCGGGCGGCCGCCCGTCAGCAGGTGCGGTTTTCGGACGGCAATTTTAGCGCCGCCATCGCGCTGGCTCGCTGGAAGAAACACGTTGCTCACTGCTGGCCCCAGGTTGGCCTTAGGCTACTGGGGGGGGATCCCGATACCAAGATCAAGGCCGGGCAGAGTCTCAGGCTGAAGGTGGCGGCCCGCCTGGGCGGGCTGTCGGTCACCGATGTGGTGGTCGAATGCGTGATAGGGACCGACAGCACGCACGGCGGATTTCTCGACACGCACCGCTTCTCAGTAGGCGATACGACCTCAGAGGGTGAGGCGGTATTCACGCTGGAGCTAGAACCCAGCCTTTCGGGTTTGCAGGAATACAGGCTGCGCATGTATCCTCGTCACGACCTGCTCACCCACCGATTTGAGACCGGGTGGATGGTCTGGATTTAAAAAAGCCTGGGAGACTAAGTTGACTGTCTATCCGCTACTCTTCCATTAAGCGCGCGTGAAATAAGCAGCCATGCGACGGATGTCGCCCTGTTGCTTGCGTAGCGTCTGTCCTAGAGCGCATCAATAGTAAAATCTAATGAAAATCAAATATGATCAACCCTAGGACAATTCTATTAAAAGCGACTGTTGTCGCAGGGTTAAGGACGACATCGGATCTATTATGCTCGATAGCCGATAGAAGTCACGGCGTCGGCCGCCTGTTCCCGTGTATAAAACCGATCCTCGTGCACAAAACCGGCGGTCACCGAGCTGTGTACCGCAACCACGTTCCCCTCGGCATTCGTTTTACACGCCAAATCTGCTGGTAAGCCATGTAGCAGATGCACGGGTGCTAGTCGACCATCCGCGAAACGTGAAAGGTAAACGAGGCCGGTACGAGAATCGCGAAAGGCAGGCAGAAATCCATAGAGTCGGTTCCCGACGCTGATACCACCCGTCCCTTCAAATCGTTGGTTTTCCAGCTTGAGACGGGGGCTAGTCAAGAGCCGGTCCGTTGGCGGACGTGCAGCAGCCGAGAGGCGTTCGGTGCGGCCGGCTAAAGACACTCTGTTCATCGCTGGGCTCCAATTTCGAAAAGTTTGTGAATTCATGCAGCGGTTCTAGAACCTTTGCCCTGGCACTCTATTGCCAGCAACGCCTGTGCCATCCACTAGCGCAGCGCCGTCGAATAAATTGATCTCTATCGAATCAGAGTGTTATTGAGATCTGCCGTCTTCCGCGAGTGCCGCAGCGAATGACGACTTTTGTCCATCCACGACATACCGCGGTGGGTCTGAGACCAAACCGGACGCGATCGAGCGTTTGATATGAGGCCGGGGTTTTTTGTTCGCTGAGCCCAGTCCAGCGCTACTCCAAAGCTTCGGTCCGCAACCAAAGACCTCTATGAAAACGCCGATCCCCCGCTACAGCGCGGCTTAATGGCGTGCCGGTAGGTCCACGGCGACAGGTATTCGCCTCGGATGGGGTCCCGGATACCAGGTTTGGTGCATATGCCAGCACAGCACCACCGGCGGGCGTGATCAGCGGACGTGATGGATCTCCTGGTCCAGCATGTCGGGCGTGACGAGCACGATGCCCTGGGCAGTCACCTGAAACCGCTGTGCGTCTTCGTCCCTGTTCTCGCCGATGAGGGTCCCGGACGGGATGCGGCAGGCCTTATCGAGTATCGCGCGACGGATCCGGCTGTGAGAGCCGATCCGAACATCGGGTAATACCACGCATTCGTCCACCCTGCTGTAGGATTCGACGCCAACATTGGAAAACAAGAGGGAACGGCATACGTACGCCCCAGAGATGATACAGCCTCCCGAAACCGTGGACTCCACGGCCATGCCACGCCGTTGCTCTTCGTTGAACACAAACTTGGCAGGCGGGAGCTGTTCCTGGTAGGTCCAGATAGGCCAGTGGGTGTCATAGAGATTCAGCTTCGGGGTGACCGAGATCAATTCCATATTGGCATCGTAGTAGCCATCGACGGTTCCTACATCGCGCCAATAGGCTTCTGTTCCCCCGTCCGTGTGCCGAAACGGGTAGCCATACGCGGCACAGCGATCGATGACCGAGGGGATGAGGTCCTTGCCGAAATCGTGGCCAGACTCCGTTGTGTCGGCGTCCTTGATCAACTGCTCATAGAGAAAGTCTGTGTTGAAGACATAGATCCCCATGGACGCCAGAGCGAAATCACCGCGCCCAGGGATCGGGTCCGGGTTCTTCGGTTTTTCCTGAAAGCGCATCACCCGGTCGTGCTCGTTCACCGACATGACGCCGAAGGCGCTGGCTTCCCCTATTGGGACTTCCATGCAAGCGATGGTGAGATCTGCCTTGTGCTCGAAGTGGAACGCGAGCATGGGCCCATAATCCATTTTGTAGACATGGTCTCCGGCCAGCACCAAGACATAATTGGGCTGGTACGTACGTAGGATGTCGATGTTCTGGTACAAGGCATCCGCTGTGCCATGATACCAGGCCTCGTGAACGCGCTGAGATGCGGGCAGGATCTCGACGAATTCGCCCAGTTCGGCATGTAGAAAGCCCCAACCCCGTTGTAGATGCCGGATTAGGGAATGAGCCTTGTACTGAGTCAACACCCCGATGCGCCGGATCCCTGAATTAACACAGTTGGAGAGCGCGAAATCGATGATGCGGAACTTGCCCCCGAAAGGCACCGCTGGTTTCGCCCGCCAGCGCGTCAGGTCCCTAAGCCGATCGCCGCGCCCCCCCGCCAGAACCAAGGCGAGCGTGGTACGCGTCAGACGACTAACAAACCACTTGCCCTGGGGCACGGCCATACCGATAGTTTAGTCTAAGGCATTAAGCTCGCTACCGCCTCCGTCGAACAAGACCGGTCGCTCTTGAGCACGGGCGAAAGCTACCGCAGTGGTCTTGCGATCCCGAGTTCGTCCATACGAATCCAGGGAATACCGAGCGGCCCCTAGCGGCTTGGTCTCTTTGTCTTTGGAGTGCAAGCGATGTAAGCTTAGCAAGCCGAATTTGGCGCAGTCACGCTTTAAATGTCGTAATAGAGCGCGAACTCATGAGGATGTGGCCGCAGCCGAATGGCATCGACCTCCTTCTCGCGCTTATAGCCTATCCAGGTGTCGATCACGTCCTGAGTGAAAACATCGCCTTTGAGCAGAAACTCGTGGTCCTGCTCGAGTGCGTCCAGCGCCGCATCCAGCGATCCCACCACAGACTTTACGTTCTTCTTCTCCTCCGGTGGGAGGTCATAGAGATCCTTGTCCATGGGCTCCGGCGGCTCGATCCTGTTCTCTATGCCATCCAGTCCAGCCATCAGCATGGCGGGGAAGGCATAGTAGGGATTGCAGCTCGGATCGGGGGTGCGAAACTCCAGGCGCTTGGCCTTTTCGCTAGTGGTGTACATGGGGATCCGCACGCAGGCGCTACGATTGCGCTGGGAGTAGACTAAGTTGATGGGCGCTTCATACCCCGGGACTAAGCGGCGATAAGAATTGGTGGTGGGCGCGATGAAGGCGCACAAGGCATCGGCATGTTTCAGTAACCCGCCGATATAATAGCGTGCCGTGTCGCTGATCAGCCCGTAGTTGTGAGGGTCATAGAAGACATTTTTTCCGCGCTTCCAGAGGCTTTGGTGAACGTGCATGCCCGAGCCGTTGTCCATGAAGATGGGCTTGGGCATCATGGTCACCGTCTTCCCGCGTTTCCTTGCCACGTTTTTGACCACGTATTTGTATAACAGCATCTGATCAGCCATACGGGTTAAGGTTTGGTAGCGCATGTCGATTTCGGTCTGACCCGCGGTCCCCACCTCATGGTGGTGCACCTCCACTTCGATGCCCACTTGTTGCAGGATCTTCACCATCTCGGAGCGGATATCCTGCATGTGATCCATCGGCGGGACCGGAAAATAGCCTTCTTTGTAGCGCGGCTTGTAGCCGAGATTGGGGCGGGCCCCATCGCCCGAGTTCCAAAATCCCTCGACAGAATCGACCTGATAGAATCCTTCGTTGTAGCTCTGATCGAAGCGCACATTGTCGAAGATGTAAAACTCGATCTCCGGTCCCCAATAACTGGTATCGGCGATCCGCGTGCTCTTTAAATATTGCTCGGCCTTTTGGGCGACGAAGCGCGGATCGCGCGTATAGGGCTGATCGGTGATCGGGTCTTTGACGTTGCAGACCACGCTCAGGGTGGGCAGCTCGGTAAAGGGGTCTACGAACGTGGCCTGCGGGTCCAGTACCAGCAACATATCGCTCTCCTGGATCTTCTGGAAGCCACGGATGCTCGATCCGTCGAAGCCTATTCCCTCCTCGAACAAATCTTCGGTAAATGCCTTGACCGGTATGGAAAAATGTTGCCACAAACCCGGAAGATCGCAGAATTTGAGATCCACGATTTCGACTTTATTGGCCTTGGCAAAAGACAAAGCTTCTTTCTTATTCATGGAAAATCCCCTTCATTAGGACGCTATCGTTAACATGTTGTTGCGCCAGCAGTTCATCTGGGCGACGGAGCTTAGCCCTAAAGATGGGCTTCCTCACGCCCCCAGGAAAACGATTGTATGCTCCCATCGCAGCAAAGGCTATGCTCACCAGCCATGGCTAAGCCGAGGTCAGTTCTTCTGAACGTATACTTGGCCTGATCATGGGCATATCCGTTGAGCGCATCGTCTTTCAGGGACTCTCCGAAATCCCAGAGCCTCTGCGCGGGCCTGTTACCGAACATTGGCGGCGTTTTCACCGTGGCGAAGACTTCCCTTGGAACGCCAGCGGTGCGCTGGATTGCCTGCGCACGTTGCCTCGCGCGTGGTCGTGTAGCGAATTTCTAGCCCACAGCTGCGTAGGCCAGCCCGAGCTTTTCGCCGAGCTCATCGAAAACGGCACTTTGCTCGAGCCCCGGCCTCCCGCGAGGTCCCATCTTGAGGCGGAAACGGCAAATATCACGGACGAAGAAGCGCTCAAACGCTGCTTGCGGCGTTTTAGACGCCGAGAACTGATGCGGATCGCTTGGCGCGATCTGGCCGGCTGGGCGGATCTCGAAGAGGTATTGAGCAGCTTATCCGAGCTGGGTGACGCATGCATAAGCGCCGCTCTCCACTGGCTTTATGCACGAGCCACGGACAGATATGGCGTTCCCATTGGAGAGGAAAGCGGTGATCCCGTCCCCCTGATCGTACTAGGGTTGGGGAAGCTTGGCGGATGCGAGCTCAATTTTTCTTCGGATGTGGACTTGATATTCGCCTATCCAGAAGGCGGCAACACCACTTCGCGCGCCGCGCTCAGCAACCACGAATTCTTTTTGCGTTTAGGACGGCGTTTGATCAACGTCCTCAGCGAAGCTACTTCCGAAGGCATCGTGTTGCGCGTAGACATGCGGCTGCGGCCGAACGGCAACAGTGGCCCTTTAGCTCTAAATTACGGCGCCATGGAGCAGTACTACCAGCTGCATGGCAGAGAATGGGAGCGCTATGCCTTGATCAAGGCGAGGGTGGTCTCTGGGGAAGCCGCGGAAGGCGGGAAGCTGCTCAAGCGCCTGCGACCGTTTGTGTATCGCCGCTATCTGGACTATGGAGCGCTGGAGGCCATGCGCGAGCTGAAGCTCACGATCGACCGGGAGGTTTTGCGCAAGGGCATGCAAGAGGACATCAAAAGGGGCCCGGGAGGGATCCGGGAGGTGGAGTTCATCGCGCAGGTGTTTCAGCTCATCCGCGGTTCGCGTGAGCCGGAGCTGAGAGGGCGAAGCCTATTGAAAACATTAAACGCCTTAGCTCATAAAAAGTGCCTCAGCGCTCAGGCCGTAGAGGAACTCAGCGCGGCTTACCGCTTTCTTCGGAATACGGAGAACCGGCTGCAGATGATTGCCGATCGCCAGACGCATAAGTTGCCACGGTACGGGACAGATCAACTGCGCCTGGCGAGCGCCATGGGATTCTCCGACTGGGCATCGTTCAAAACGGCGTTGACAGCGCATAGAGAATCGGTGCAGCGGCATTTCGATCAGGTGTTCGCCGCGCCTCGTCATGACACGGTGGGCTCCGCCGATCAAATCCTAGCCGATATCTGGTCTGGAAAGCTGGGCCAGACTTCTGCCCACAAGCATCTTGACTCTGGCGGTTTTCCGGATCCGGTTGAAGCCTACGGATTGTTGCAGCGATTACGCGAAGGTCCGGCCTACAGCGCTTTTTCCAGGGAAGGGCGTACTCGCTTGGACAAGCTCATGCCCTTATTGCTGGCGGCAGCCGGTCGTAGTCGGGAGCCTATGCTTACCCTAGCACGCCTTGTAAAGCTCGTGGAAGCCATTGGGCGCCGTTCGGCGTATTTCGTGTTGTTGGTCGAGAATCCCAGGGCGCTTACCCAGCTCGTCGAGCTATGTACAGCGAGCGCCTGGATCGCCAGTTGGATCAGTCAAAACCCCGTGCTGTTGGACGAGTTGCTCCACCCCGCGGGAGTCTACGCGCCCTTGTCGCGCGAGGCATTGTCGGATGAGATCAGGTGCAGCCTGGCCTCGATAGCCGAAGAGGACCTGGAAGCCCAGATGGATACTTTGCGTGAGTTCCGCCACCGACATTTGCTTCGGGTAGCGGCGGCCGATGTCGGACCCGGCTTAGAGCCGGAGCAGGTGGGCCGGCATCTAAGCGATATCGCTGAAGTCACTGTGGACCAGAGCGTGGAGGTGGCCTACCGGGCACTGGTCGCAAAGCACGGGCAGCCATATTGCGACGGAAGTGGCTCTGTCCAGGGGTTCGCTATCATCGGTTACGGCAAGTTAGGCGGACGGGAACTCGGCTATGGCTCTGATTTAGACATGATCTTTTTGTACGAGGGCTGTGATGGTCGCGGTGAAACAAAGGGTGCGAGGCCGCTTCCCAATGAACAATTCTTTTTTCGCCTCGGCCAGCGGCTGATCCACATCCTGACTGCTCGGACTCGGGCGGGGCAGCTGTATGAGGTAGACGTGAGGCTGAGGCCGAGCGGGCAGTCCGGACCCCTCGTGACGTCTCTCCCGGCCTTTCAAAAATATCAACGCGACAGCGCTTGGAGCTGGGAACACCAAGCTCTGGTGCGGGCGCGTCCCATCGTTGGACCGCCGAGCCTCTTGCGGGCCTTTCAGGCGGTCCGGCGGGAGGTGCTTTGCGCGCGGCGTGATCCCAGCCGCCTGCAAGAAGAAATCAAGGATATGCGTGTGAAGATGGCCGCGGCAAAGGCAGGGAGGCATGGCGAGGCGTTTGACGTCAAAAATGATCGCGGGGGCATGGTGGATATCGAGTTCATGGTCCAATACTGGGTGTTACGCTTTGCGGCGGAGCATCCTAAGCTTAGCGAGCATACCGATAATATCAGCCTATTACAGGTCTTGGCCGGGCTCGGTCTCATCGCTAATGCGCACAAGAATGTGCTCATCGAAGCTTATCGCCGTTACCTCACCACCGAGTACCGCCGAAAACTCACCGAACAGCGCTCGGTGCCCGAAAAGGAGACCCTGGGGCAATTGCCGGACAGGGTCCAGGAGATCTGGCGTCAGGCGTTGGGTGGCGAATAGGGGGAGGCTCCGCTATTTGTGTGGCAGCGGCACCCTCCGGAGGGGAACAGCGCGCTAACCATCTGGAAGTGGGCGGCAAGCTCAACCGCGATGCGGCCTGGTATTACCCGCAGCCCAAGCCGGCAGCACGTCACATTGCCGACTACGTCGCGTTCTGACGCGGAGTGGAGCTGATTATCAAACCAGTATCACCAGTTAATGCGAACATAGCCTCAATGCATAGTCGACGTCAAAATATTAATGCTCAACAGAACCTTAACAGGCTTAGGTCTAACCGGACGAAGGGAATCATTAGGCGCAACGCGAGCCAATATGGTTAAAGAAGCTCAAGCTTGGACAGGCTAACTCATGCTCAATGCAATCAAAACATTCTTTGAGGAACACATCGCACCCGGCCGCTCCGACTCGCAGCAGGGCGAGGAGCATCGGCTGCAGGTGGCCGTCGCGGCGCTACTCGCTGAGGTGGTGCGCATGGACGAGCAGATGGCCGAAGGCGAACGCGCGCAGGTGCTCGCCTCCATTGCCGAGAAGTTCGGCCTCGATGCGGAGGAGGCGGAGGCGCTGACGACGCTGGCTGAGGAAGAAGCGAAGGCAGCCACCGACTTCTATCAGTTCACCTCCCAGATCAAGCGTGCGTTTAGCCCGGAGCAGAAGGTGAAGCTCATCGAGCACATGTGGCGGGTGGCCTACGCCAACGGCACCCTCCATAAATACGAGGACCATCTCATCCGCAAGGTCGCGGAGCTTATCTATGTGCCCCACAAGGAGTTCATCGCCGCCAAGCTGCGCGTGCAGCCAGATGGCTAAGGCCTTGTGGCCGCCGGGTCGCCCCACCTGTTCGCTCACTGTTCGTATCGAGGGTGTGTGGTGCGCCTGAACCGGCAGGCCATGCGCCTGGTGCGCCGCCTGCGCGAGCTTGGGCGCGGAAGGTCGGCTGTTCCCCGGTCCGTACGTGCATTAACTAAGTGCTTGTTTTTGTTGGCGTCCCCAAGGGGATTCGAACCCCTGTTGCCGCCGTGAAAGGGCGGTGTCCTAGGCCTCTAGACGATGGGGACTGAGTTGGAGTGATGCGATAAGCAAAAGGCTGGCGCACCAGCCTCAAGTTGGTGGAGCCAGGCGGGATCGAACCGCCGACCTCTACAATGCCATTGTAGCGCTCTCCCAGCTGAGCTATGGCCCCGTGTCAACCGTTACTTAACTCAATGGTTAATCTAGGGTCGAGAATCTACGCCGGCGCCGAAAAGGTGTCAAGGCGACCGTTGTTCTCGAATATAGTGCAAGGCATGGTCCAAACGTTCCAGGCTGCGCCCTCGTCCGATCAGCTCCACGGTAATATCGATGGGAGGTGACACTGCTCCACCGCTCAGGGCAACGCGCAGCGGCTGAGCAATGGCTCCCAGGGTGATCCCAAACTTTTCCGCTACCTCCGTGAGCGAGTCGTGTATGCTCTTGGCAGACCATTCAGGTAACAGCGAGAGCCTTTCGCGCAATGCGTGCAAGGGTTCGATCGCCTCCTGGCGCAAGAACCTTCGGGCGGCTTGCTCGTCATACCCCGCTATGTCCTGATAAAAAAATCGGCAGTTCTCCGCCAGCTCACGCAGAGTCTTAGAGCGCCCCCGCTGCAACTCAATGATCCGTTCTAAGGGCGGAGAGGGGGTTGGTTGTATACCTTTTTCCTCTAAAAAGGGGTGCAAGTCGCCCCCGATCCGCCGTGGCCCGAGGGACTTAAGATAATGCTGGTTTAGCCACAGCAGTTTTTGTGGATCCAACCTCGCCGCCGCTTTATTGACGTCGCGGACCTCGAATTGAGCTATCATCTCTTCGAGGGAGAAGATTTCTTGATCCCCATGGGACCATCCGAGGCGCACCAGATAGTTGAGCATGGCCTCAGGCAGATAACCTTGCTTGCGGTATTCGAGCGCGCTGACCGCCCCCTGCCGTTTGGAGAGACGCTTGCCATCAGCGCCCCGGATGGCGGGGAGATGCGCGTAGCAGGGCGGATCAACGCCTAAGGCGGTCAGGATATTTATTTGACGCGGGGTGTTATTGAGATGGTCGTCACCCCGTATCACGTGGCTGATAGCCATATCCATATCGTCCACAACCACAGTTAGGTTGTAAGTGGGCACGCCATCAGAACGGGCGATGATCAGATCGTCTAACTCTTGGTTACGAAAAAGGGTAGGGCCGTGCACAAGGTCGTCCACCACCACCTCGCCCTCCAGTGGGTTTGCAAAGCGAATCACGGAGGCGGCGTTTGGGCCCTCGCGGTTTTCGATGCGGTTGCGGCAATGTCCGTCGTAACGGGGCTTCTCCTTGTGTGCCAACTGCTTTTCCCGGAGCCTTTCGAGTCGCTCTTTGGAGCACGTGCAGTAGTAGGCTTTGCCTTCGCCGAGCAAGCGTTCAATGACTTCGCGGTAGCGCTCGAAGCGTTGGGTTTGGAAAACGGGACCCTGGTCGTAGTCCAGGCGAAGCCAGAACAGGGCTTCTATTATGGCTTTTATTGAAGCTTCCGTGGAACGCTCTCGGTCTGTGTCTTCGATCCGGAGGATAAAATCCCCGCCATGTTTTCGCGCATGCAGCCAGGAATAAAGCGCGGTGCGAACTCCTCCCAAATGCAGGTCGCCCGTTGGGCTGGGGGCAAAGCGGGTGCGTACCCTCATAGGGTTGGTAGGCTTAGCGGACGGCGCTTAGAGTTTGTTTGGGAACCGAGGCAAAATAACCGTTGCGCGTGATTTAAGCAAAAGAAACTTTTATGGCAGTCCTTATCAATCGTCGTCGCGGCGCCGCCGTCGGCAGGGCGTTGCGCCCGTGGGGAACGATCCGGCACGGTGACACCGTGGTTGCCCATGCACTGCGCCCACGCCTCGGCCTTCTCGCGCGCCTTCGGGTCGTTCTTGGCCGACTCGATGACATCCTTGAAGCATTCCTCGAGCGAATAGGAAATTGAAACGGCCTTTTTGGTGCGGTGGGACTATATCGCTGAGCTTGGCGCGCTTTCCAGGACACCGGCGCCAGCGCCCCCTTGGACCTGCCCGACAGCCTGACCCTGAGC
>Ga0187892_10010269_pt1 | contig 11947 bp, 11 predicted proteins | sample MA1701073metaG_FD_139345 | JGI IMG/M metagenome (GOLD analysis project Ga0187892, IMG submission 139345) | Bio-ooze microbial communities from a basaltic lava cave in the Kipuka Kanohina Cave System on the Island of Hawaii, USA - MA170107-3 metaG ...
CGTGTCTGCGGTGACGACGTTCACGAACTGCGACGCGCACGCCGACTTCCCCTGGACGCAGGTGCCCAGGGAGCTGCGGCTGGTCAACAGCACGGGGACACCGTTGCGCCTGCGCATCGGAGACACGCCCTGCGACTTCGCCGCCATCGTCGCTCTCGACGAGCACCTCACACCGGGCGGCAACGGGGCCAGGGCCCACACCGACGTGGAGTACGCCGACCCCGGTGGACAGGTCTCGCTCGTGAGGGGCCCCGAGAACCTACACGGCGAGCGGGAGGCGTTCACCTACAACTACGACCGGGCGACCGGCCTCTTGAGCGAGGTCGTGGACGGCCATGGGCTCAGCACCAAGGTGGACTACGACAAGCGGTTCGGGCGGGTGTCCCGGATCGAGGAGCCGACCGGCGCGGTGACACGGTTCACCTACGACGCCCGCGGCCGGTTGGCCGAGGTGTTCAGCCCCCTGCTGCCTGCGACCACGCCCATGATCTCGTTCGACTACAACCCCGATGCCGACGACCCCTGGGTCCTGGCCAGCCACTTCGACGCCGCCAACCCGACCGACCCCATCCGCACCGTGCGCATCGTCGATGGCGTGGGCAAGGAGATCCAGACCAAGCGCGACGCGACGCTGTTCCGCACCAGGGAGGCGCCGCACAACCAGATGGTCGTGTCGGGCTCCACCTACTTCGACGCCTTCGGTCGAGGCGTCCGGCAGTACTACCCGATCACCGAGGATCTCGGCCCGCCCGGCGGCGAGCGGGCCAAGGCAGGGACGTTCAACGCCACCGACGACAGCGTCGAGCCTGAGGTGACGACCTACGATGTCTTGGACCGGATCGTCAAAGTGGTGAAGCCGGTGGGCCGTGAGTCGACGATCACCTACGGCTTCGAGCCGGGACCCTTCGGCGGCCCCATGCTGAGCGAGGACCTGGTCGATGCCGAGAACCACCGCACGCGGACCTACCGCGACGTGCGGGGGAACGTGGTGGGCGTCGAGCGCTTCGCCGGCGGGTCGGCGTCGCTGTTCACCCGTTATCGCTACGACCCGCTCGAGCAACTGGTCGAGGTGCGCGGTCCCGCCTCGAACGTGAGCACGGTCGCCTACGACCTGCTCGGGCGCAAGACCACGACCACGGGCGCTGACACCGGCAAGACCGACTACGAGTACGACCTGGCGTCCAACGTCGTCGCCAAGATCACGCCCAATCTCCGCAAGGACCGCCAGAAGGTCACCTACGACTACCGGTTCACCCGCCTGAAGGGGATCAAGTACCCCGACAACCCGTCCAACAACGTGGCCTATACCTATGGGGGCCCGCTCGAGGGCAACCTGGCGGGCCGCCTCAAGGCCCTGGTGGACGGAACCCGCACCCAGGACCTGACCTACGACGCGGTGGGCAACGTGGTCCAGGCCCGCGACGTTATGAAGGTCAAGAACCTGAACCCCTCGACCACGCCGGCCCACACGTTCACCACCCGGTTCACCCGCGACACGTGGGGCCGCATCCTCTCGCTGACCTACCCCGACGGCGAGGTGCTCACCAACGCCTACGACTCGGGCGGGCTGGTGCGGGCCGTCTCGGGCGTCAAGGGGGCCCACACCTACCGCTATGTGGACCGCCTCGAGTACGACAAGTTCGGCTACTTCAACCTGCTCGCAGCCGGCAACGGCACGACCCGGGAGACATCCTACGACGAGAACACGTTGTGGCTCTCGAAGCAGGTCCTGCGTCGGGGCGACAAGGAGCTGCAGGACCTGAGCTACGCCTACGACAAGGTCGGGAACCCGGTCGATCGCATCGACGACGTGCCCGTCCCACCCGCCAGCGAGAAGGGCGGCCCGAGCCGCCAGCAGTTCACCTACGACGAGTTGTACCGGCTCACCGGCGCCACCGGCACGTACACCGACGGCAACGGCAAGCGGCGCGACTTCATGCAGGCGTTCACCTACGACAGCGCCGGGAAGCTCACGCGCAAGAACCAGACCGACACGGTGTTCACCTCGTCGGGGAGCGCCCTGCCCCAGAAGCCGACAACCTATGACCTCGGCTACGACTACAAGGCCGGCCAGCCCTTGGCGCCGAGCCACATCGGCACCCGCTCCTACACCTGGGACGCCGACGGCAACAACACCGGATGGAAGGAGGACAAGAACGGCCAGCGCCGCTCCATCACCTGGGACGAGGAGGACCGGGCCGCCACCATCGCCGACCAGGGCAGCACGACGACCTACCGGTACGGCGAGGACGGCGCGCTTGGGATCGAGCAGGGCCCGCAGGGCGAGGTCGAGTATGTCAACGCCTGGTACACGGCCCTCAACGGCGGCGTGTACTGGAAGGACGTGTACGCCGGCGACCTCCGAGTGGCCACCAAGCGGGTCAAGCAGGACGGCGTGCCCGAGCTGATGCAGTACTTCCTCACCGGCGACCTGCAGGGATCGGTCACCATCGTGACCGACGAGGCCGGGGGCCTGTTCGAGCACCTCGAGTACTTCCCCGGTGGCGAGATCTGGGTGCGGGAAAAGAGCGAGATCTACCGCCAGCCCCACCTCTACGCCGGCATGTACCACGAGGAGTTCCGCAAGCTGTACCGCACCGACGCCCGGTGGTACGAACCGCGCGAGGGCTTGATGCTTTCACCCGACCCCTTGCTGCTGCGGTCGCTCGACGCGGCCGTCGACGACCCGCGGCTTTTCGCCGACTACACCTACGCCTTCGACAACCCGGTCAATTTCGTTGACCCGACGGGGAACGCTCCGTCCTTGGTGGCGAACATCGCATCAACCATCATCGGTGCTGAACTCAGGGACCAAGACGACATCGACCAGCCCCTGCTGAATAAGCGGTACAGCAAGCAGCAACGGGAAACCATCAAAAGGATCAACAAGAAGCAGGAGAACATTGCCAAGTTCCTCGGCTTCTTTGGGGACCTCGGCAGCATCAACTTCGACGTGAATGAGAAGGGCGAGCGGGACACCAAGGTCTTCGGTCTCAACAAGAAGCGCCTCAAGAGCCTGAAGAACATCAAGAAGCTCCCAAGCAAAGTCCAGAAGTTGCCCCAGAAGCTCTCGAAGGACATCATCCAGGCCAAGTTCAACACCGCCAAGACGAAGCTGAAAACGGCCAAGGCCAAAGTCGCCCCCGCCGTGAAGAAGGCGTTCACGCCCAAGAAATAGCGCCGGCGGGGTGGCGCATGGTCGGCCTCAGCGGAGCGATCGGCGCGCCGACGCGCTCACGAGGTCGATGAGCACCGAGACGGCGATCAGGGCGACCACGGTCCCCACCATCCCGCCGTAGTCGAAGGCGGCACGCTGCTGCTCGAGAAGCCGCCCCAGGCCACCCGCCCCGACGACTCCGACCACCACCGTCTCGCGCACCGCCACCTCCCATCGGTAGAGCGCGTGGGCGGCGAACCGGGAGATCGACAGCGGCACGGTGGCGTAGGCGAACGCCGACAGGCGCGGCGCGCCCTGGGCTCGCATCGCGGCGGCGGGCCGTTCGTCAAGGTTCTCGACCACTTCGGACATGAGGCGTCCGAGGATGCCGAAGTTGTAGATCCCGAGCGCCACCGCGCCCGGAAGCGGCCCGGGGAACAGCACGAAGAGCACGAGCAGGGCCCAAACCGGCGGGGGGATGGCCCGGGTGACGAGGAGCAGGAGTCGGGCGAGGGCGGCGACGGATCGCCTCGCGCCGCCATCCCCGCCCCGGGCCGCCACGAAGGCGGCGACCACGGCCAGCGTGCTGGCGATCACGATGGCGAGCAGCGACATCTGCACGGTCTCGACGCTCCGCCGCACGAGGCCACCCCATCCGTCGACCGGGAGGGATGGCGGCCAGGAGGCCGACACGATGTCGGCGAACAGCCGCCGGGTGTGGGCCGAGGCGAGCCGGCCGACGTCAGGCCCGAGCTTGACGACGCTGGCCAGCACCAGGATGGCGCCGGCCCAGATCGACACGCGGACCCGCCGGCCACCGGACGCCCGGCGGCGGCGCAGCGACGCCCCCCAGAGGTCGGCCAGGGCGCTGACGGCGACGAGGGCGTAGATCGACGTCCACATCTCGCCGTAGTTGAGGGACTGGAAGCTGAGGTTGAGCTGGAAGCCGAGCCCTCCGGCGCCGATCATGCCGAGGATGACCGCCGAACGGATCGAGCACTCGAGGCGGTAGAAGGCGTAGGAGACCAGTTCCGGCAGGACCGCGGGGAACACGCCGTAGGCCAGGCCCGCCACCCGGCCGGCGCCGGCCATACGCAGTGCCTCGTAAGGCTCCCGGGCCGCTTCGTCGATGAGGTCGGCGTACACCTTGGCCGTCACTGCGCCGAACGGGATGGCGATGGCCAGCACGCCCACCATCGGGTCCCGCCCGAGGACATTGACAAGGAACAGCCCCCACACGGCCTCGTGGACACCACGGGGGAGCGCACTCAAACCCCGTCCGACCAGCCACCCCTGCCGGAGCCGCCCTGCGCCGGCGACGCCTCGCTGCCGCCACCAGGTCTCGCTGGTGAGCACCCCGCCGACGAGCCCGATGAGCACGGCGAGGGCCGTACCGAGCACGGCGAAGGCGATGGTCGTCAGCGTGCCGTCCCACGTCTGGCGCAGGAACTCCGACGACAGTTCGGGATCGATGGCGGCCCGCCAGAACCGCCAGAACACCGTCCACCCCCCGGGGTTGACGACCTCGCCCCGGCCCACGCCCGCCGACCACAGGCACCACAGGACGGCCACAACGGCGCCGCCGAACCAGAGCCGGCGCGCCGACCAGGCCGGCGCCCTCTGCCGGCGGCGATGGGGCCTCGGCACCAGGCCGAACTCGTGCTGGGCGAGCTCGGTCAGGTCGTGGGTGGTGGTCATCCCGAGTCGATGCGATACAGGTCGGCGCCTACCTCGTCGGTCACCTCCGCCGCCGCCAGGTCGAACAAGACCCGCCCGGAGCGGATCCCCACGACCCGGTCGCACTTCTCCCGGGCCAGCTCGAAGTCGTGGAGGCTCACGACGAGTGTCCGCGGGGGCCCCCGTCCTTCGTCCCCTGAGGCCACCGCGACGAGCAGGTCCACCACCTCGGCGGCCCGGGCCGGGTCAAGGCTCGAGACGGGCTCGTCGGCCAGGATCAGGTCGGGCTCCTGCACGAGCACGCGAGCCAGCGCGACCCGCTGCTGTTCGCCCCCCGACAGCTGATCGGTGCGGTCGAGGAGCTTGTCGGCGATCCCGACCCGTGCCAGCGCGTCACGGGCGGCATCGATGTCCAGCGGCCGGACCAGGGACCGCAGTGCCCGCCGGCGGCTCCAGGCGCCGAGCCGGCCGGCGTTGACGTTGTGGATCACCCGCAGGGAGGCAACGAGGTGCAGCTGCTGGTACACGGACCCGATCCGCCGGCGCACGGCGCGCAGCTCGGGGGCGCTGGCGGCGTCGAGGTCCGACCCGAGGACGAGCACCGTCCCACTCGTGACCGCGACGCTCCCGGTGCACAGCCGGAGCGCCGTCGTCTTGCCCGCGCCGCTGGGGCCCACCAACGCCACCCGCTGGCCGGCCGGCACGTCCAGGGTGATGCCGTCGAGGGCCACATTCCCACCGAGGATGACGCGGACGTCCCGGAGGGACACCGCCGGCGTCGCGGCCATCAGGTGACCAGCCTCAGCTTCCGCCCGATGGACTCGATCTCCTTGTAGTAGCTGGCCTCGGTGGCGATGAACCTCTTGGCGCCGTAGAGGTCGAGCAGCTTGGCCTGGTCGGTGGCCGTGTAGTCCAGGGCAAGGAGGGCGTCCTTCACCTTGTCGGTGAAGCCGGCGCCGAACCGCTGGTTAGTCTCGGGCCCCGCCATCCAGTGGTAGTCCCGGTAGGTCGGCGTGGTGAACACCTCGACGACCCTGGTGAGGTCGACGGTTCCTGCCGCCTTCCGGCGTTTCCACACCTGCACGTTGAGGGCGCCGCCGTCGTAGGAACCGGCCTGCACGAGGTCGACGGTCTTGTCGTGGGAGCCCGAGTAGCCGGGCGGGCCGGTGAAGTCGCGGTCGCTCGTGAGGCCGGCCTGGTCGAGGAAGTACTCCGGCATGAGCCGGCCCGACGTCGAGGTCTCGGCGCCGAAGGTGAACCGCTTGCCCTTGTAGGCGGACAGGCCGGAGACGGCGGTGACCGGCTGGATGGCGCTCGACGCGCTGGCGATGAACACCGACTGGAAGGCGTCGTCGATGTCGCGCTGGGCCAGCAGCGTGGCGCCCGGCGTCTGGACGCGAGCTTGGACCCCGGAGAGCCCGCCGAAGAACACCATGTCGATGTCGCCGGTCTTGAAGAGGCTGACGGAGGCCGCGTAGTCGGTGACCGGCACGTACTCGACCTTGACGCCGAGCTTGGTGGCCAGGTAGGTGGCCATCGCGCTGTTGATCTCGGTGAGCCGGGCAGGGTCCTGGTCGGGGATGGCGCTGATCCTGAGGGTGCGGTTGGTCTGGGTGGCCGCCGCCGTCGGTGACGGCTGCGATCCGGTGGACGTGCCGTCGTCGCCACAGGCGGCAGCCGCCAGGGCGAGAGACAGGACGAGGACGAGGAGCGCGGCGCGTGAGCGGCGCGGGACAGCGGGCATGTGAATCTCCGAGGTCGTTCTCGAAAGGTGAGTTGAACGACCGCAGCGGAGCGAGGCTCAGGCGAAAGGCGTGGGCGAACCGCTGCGGCCGGCGCCCGACCGGGCGCCTGCGTCGCGGTTTCAGCGACGCGCGAGCAGCAGCATGTTCCCCCCTTCGTCCAAAGGCCTAGTAGGGGAAAGTTAGCGGATCGTCGCGGCGCCGACTGTCGCCCGCTCTGAACCGTTCGCATCGAAAACGTATGACAGTGTGCAGAAACTGGGGCTATGGCCCAGTTCCTGCACACTCACGCTCCTGCCCCACAGCTCGGTGGCACCCGCCGGGAGCCGTTCGGGTACGCTTTCACACAAATCCGATTGACAAGAGCAAGTAGTGGGGGCGTTCGTACGTGGATCTGGGTGTGACGGCGATGGGCCTCGTGGTGGGGTTCGTGGTCGGCCTCACCGGCATGGGGGGCGGGGCGCTCATGACCCCACTGCTGGTGCTGTTCTTCAACGTCCAGCCCCTCGCCGCCGTTTCGAGCGACCTGGTCGCGGCCGTGGTGATGAAGCCTGTGGGTGGCGGCGTTCACTTGAAGCGGGGCACCGTCAACCTGCACCTCGTGAAGTGGCTCGCCCTCGGCTCGGTCCCGTCCGCCTTTGCCGGTGTCCTCGTCCTGCGTGCGCTGGGTGAGAGCGAGGCGATCCAGGACCGGCTCAAGGTCCTGCTCGGAGTGGCGCTGCTCTTTGCGGCCGGGGCGATGATCCTGAAGCGGCTGTTCGAGCGGGGACGGGAGCCGGTTGTCGAGCCCGTCGTCGTCAAGCCCCTCCCGACCGTGGGCATCGGCGTCGTCGGCGGGCTGATCGTCGGCATGACGTCGGTGGGGTCGGGATCGTTGATGATCGTGCTCCTGCTCGCCCTCTACCCCCAGCTCACCGCCGGCCAGCTTGTCGGGACCGACCTCGTGCAGGCCGTGCCCCTCGTCCTGTCGGCCGCCATCGGCCACCTGCTGTTCGGCGACTTCGTGTTGGCCCTGACCGTCTCGCTGCTGGTGGGGAGCGTGCCCGGCGTGTACCTGGGCGCACGCGTGTCGTCGCGCGCCAACGAACGCCTGATCCGTCCCGTCCTCGTGACGGTCCTCACCGCCTCCGCCCTCAAGCTCCTCGGCGTGCCCACCGAGGTCGTCGGGATCCTGCTCGTCGGTGCCGCCGTCGCCGGCGTGGTGGTGCTCCTCGCCGGCCGCCGCCGGCCCGCGCCCGCCCTCCGAGACGTGACCTGACCAGGCACCCGTGCGCGTCTCCGCCAAGGTCGACTACGCCGTCCGTGCGCTGGCCGAGCTGGCGGCCGCCGGCGCCGGGCCGGTGAAGGGGGACGTGATCGCCGAGCGCCAGGGCGTGCCCGTCAACTTCCTGGAGAACATCCTGGGCGACCTCCGCCGGGCCGGGATCGTCGCCAGCCAACGGGGGTCAGTCGGCGGGTACTGGCTGGCCGTCCCCGCCGATGCGGTGACGATCGCCGACATCATCCGCACCGTCGAGGGCCCCCTGGCCGACGTCCGCGGCGAGGCCCTCGAAGACCTCGACTATCCCGGGCCCGCCGAATCCCTGCGGGACGTGTGGGTCGCCACGAGGGCCAGCCTCCGCAACGTGCTGGAAGTCGTGACGATCGCCGACGTGGCGTCGGGCAGCTTGCCGCCCGTCGTCGGCGAGCTCACGAACCTGGCCGGCGCCTGGGAACGGCGGCCCCGCCGGCCCTGATTTGACACCCGCCGGAACGGGACCTGTCGGCGGTGGTCTCCAAGATCAGGGCGCTGCTGATCGCCGTGGGGATCGGATGAGCCGTTCGCCAGCAGTCTCGGCTGCTACCGACTGGAACTCGGGCTTGGACACACAGGTCGAGGTCCCTGAGGCGAGGGTCTTCGTGGAAGAAGCGGGGTCGGCGCTGCGGCGGGGCGAGGTGCTTCATGCGGCCGGCCTGACGAAGTCCGTCGGCACTCAGGGCGGGAGGCCGGCGGTTCAGCCCGTCATGCTGGCGTCCAGGAGGCGGTCACGCAGGACTTCGAGCTCCTCGTCGAGGCGGTCGAAGGATAGGTCGACAAAGCCGGCGGGCGGCTGCCAGACGTAGTCGTCGAACCAGTGCCGTAGGGCGTCGACGAAGTCAGGGTCGTTCACCATCAGCGAGGCCCGCAGGTGGGATGCCCAGCCCGGTCGGGAATGGCGATGAGCGCCTCGTGCTCGCCCACGACCACGTCGAACAGCGCCGGCGGTGCGAAGCAGCACCGGAGGCGGATGTTGCGCACGCTCCTCGGGTCGCGGCCGACCGCCAGCCGGTGCGCCGTGGCCCTCACATCCTCCAGGCCGCCCCGGTGGACGACGCACATGCGGTAGAGAACGGCAGCGGTGTCTTCAGCGAGCCGCCGGCCGAGCACGTCGGCGAGGCTGGCATCGGACACCGACCCGCCGGAGTCCTCGAAGAGCTGCGACGACACCCGCAGCGACCCGCGTGGCGGGTTGCGCTCGAGCAGGTCCTGGGCGGCCCGCAGCACGTCCTCGTCCCCGATGCCGATGGCGTACTTCGGCGACCCGGCCCGATGCGGCTTCGATTGGGCGGCGCGCTCGCGAGCGTGGTCCTTCATCCGCACCAGGCCCGTCGAACTGCAGCCCAAGACCCGCGACAGCGCCCGCAGCACGTCGTCGGAGGGCCACGGGCCGCCCCGTTCCCAAGCCGCCGACTCGATGCGCGAGACGTAGCTCGCCGTGACGCCGGCCCGCCGCGCCAGCTCGGCCTGTGTGAGCCCCAGGTGGGCGCGGGCTGCCCGCACCGCCGCCGCCAGCGGCGACTCGAGCGCGCCCGTCGTGCCTTCCGCCTCCGTTCTCGCCGCCACACGGGCATAAAAGCGTGCCTCGGCCCGCCCGGGAAGGGACAAACTTGGACAACGACCCGTCCCGGTGGCACCGATGTCGGCATCGGTGAGGCCGCCACGACGCCTCGACGGTGGTGCTGTGCCGCTGCAGGCGGCCGCCAGTTCGACGCCGTACCCCGGATCGCGAGCGGGCATCTGCCCCATGCTCAGCGCGTCGTCGCGGGCGATGTCTTCGGACGAGACCCCGACGGGGTGGAGGGCAGCAGGGCGAGGAACCCCGTGCGGTTGCAGCCCCGCCTGCACGGAGATGAGGACGCCACCGGGGGCGGCCCCGGCCACTCCCTGCACCGCCTGAGCGGCGCGGCGCGGCAAGGCGGACGATGTTGACGCACCCGTCCCAGGGCAGGACGAAGTACGTTCCTCGGACGTGGCTGAGGAGCCGACGTCGTTCAGCGCGCTGCTGGCGGGCTATGGCACGACGTCCATCGGCGACGGGATGCAGGTCGAGTCGGTGTTCGCCCTCCTCAAGGTGCGGGGCGAGGACGGGAGCCCGGCCTGGTCGGTGCGGAGCGGCGGACGCCAGCTCACGGCCGAGGAACTGTTGGGCGTGCTCGACGGGCTTACCACCTCGATGCGCCAGCGGCTGACGGTGTCGTGGAAGGGCCAGACGCCCACGCCGACACCGGGGGTGGCCATGCCGCCCGTCCAGTTCAGCGAACTGCTTTCCGGGCTGGACACGGTGGGGGTGAGCGACCTGTACGTCATCGAGTCGGTGTTCGCCGTCATCAAGGCCCGGCGCGCCGACGGGGCGCCCGCCTGGTTCGTGCGGTCCTCGGAGATGAAGCTCATGCCCGAGGAGCGGCTCGGCGCCCTCGAGGGCTACGCAGCGACCGTGCGGGACGGCCTCGCCGCCACCTGGAAGTGGTGAGCGGCCCGGGTCTCTACGACTGCTCGCGGCGGCGGCGGAGGAAGCCGCCGGCCTTGTCCTTGGCCTTGCCCGCTTGCTTCTTGGCCTTGTCGAGCAGGCGCTCGGCCCACACGAACTCGGTGGCCAGGACGGCGAGGCCGGCGACGATCAGCAGCAGGCCCGGCCCGGGGAGGACGAGCATGGCCAGGCCGGCGACGACCAGGACCACGCCGACCACGAAGACGGCGATCCGCTTCCCGTTGCGCAGGATCACCTTCATCAGCTCGCCCAGGGGGTGCCAGGCCATCGACAGAGAGGTTAGGCGTAGCGTCTCGGGGCAGGCGGGCGGGTTCCGACGTACCTCCCACTCCGACGATCCCCACCCGCCAGGAGGAACCATGGGACTGAACCTGAACAACATCATGCTGGGCACCGAAGACCCCAAGCGGCTCGCCGACTTCTATAGGCAGGTCCTCGGCGACAACAATCCGGACTGGAGCGACGAGGCCAACGGCTGGTACGGCTGGAAGGTGGGCGACGGCAGCATCGCCATCGGCCCCCACAGCGACGTGCACGGCCAGGCCACGGAGCCGGCCCGCGTCATGCTCAACTTCGAGACCACCGACGTGAAGGGCGAGTTCGACCGCATCCAGGCCCTGGGCGCCCACGTCGTCGCCGAGCCGTATGAGCCCGGGGGCGGCAACGGCATGGCCATGTGCACGTTCGCCGACCCCGACGGCAACTACTTCCAGCTGACGTCGCCCTGGCAGCCGTAGGAGCCGCCGTCAGGAGCCGCCGTCCGGGCCGTTTTCGGCCCTGCCGAACCGGGGTATCCGCGTTCTGAAGCCCCTGCCAGGTCAGACTTCCCGGGCTGAACCTCACACGGCACAGGAGTGATGCATGAACCGACGAGAGCTGGTGAACGCGACGGCCGCCCACACCGGCCTGGAATCCAAGGTTGTCGACCAGGCCCTCAAGGGGATGACCGAGGTCATCATGGCGGTCAACGCCAAGGGTGAGCCCGTGGCCATCTCCGGCTTCGCCAAGTTCGCCCGCGTCGACCGCCCGGCGCGTGTCGGGCGCAACCCGGCAACCGGTGCACCGGTGAAGATCAAGGCGTCCAAGCGGGCCAAGATCACCCCTCTCAAGGGCTACAAGGACGGCGTGATGTCGATCTCCGCGGCGCCGAAGCTGGCGAAGGGCGTGTGGCCGCCGGCCCCCGCCGCGGCCAAGGCGGGCGCGGCCAAGCCGGCAGCCAAGGCGGGCGCGGCCAAGGCGGGCGCGGCCAAGCCGGCAGCCAAGCCGGCAGCCAAGGCGGCCACGACCAACGGCGCAGCCGCCGCCCGCAAGCCGGCCGCCGCTGCCACCAAGACGCGCGCCCGGGTCGCCAAGTAGCTCGCCTGACCGACTGACCGGCGCGACAGCGACGTCGCGCCGGTTCGTCGCGTGTGATCAGCTGAAGCGGGGCTCGCCCACCCGGGCGAGGCTCTCCTCTTTGTGCACCCGCTCGTCGTGGCCGATCTGGCGGAACAGGTCGGCGACCGACTCGAACCGTCCGTACTCGGCCGCGAACAAGCCGTCGTAGGGCTCGTTCTCCAGCTCCGGGTGCTCCTGCACGAACA
>Ga0187892_10010270_pt1 | contig 11946 bp, 11 predicted proteins | sample MA1701073metaG_FD_139345 | JGI IMG/M metagenome (GOLD analysis project Ga0187892, IMG submission 139345) | Bio-ooze microbial communities from a basaltic lava cave in the Kipuka Kanohina Cave System on the Island of Hawaii, USA - MA170107-3 metaG ...
ATAACTAGATCTGGCCGCCGCAAGAACCTGCACAGAAAAGGCCCGCGAGGGTATCACCCGGACCAGACCCCGCCGACCAGGCGGCCGGCCGGCATTGCCCATCGAAAGTGCCAAACTCCAGACCGAGCCGAAGGCTCGGGAACGCCTTTCCTGAACCCTGAACCCTGAACCCTGACCCCCGAACCCGTTTGACCCTCGGTGCGGTCGGCCATATAAGGAGAGTCAGCGTGGCCGCCATCGGCCTGCGGCGGACCCGAGCCTGCGTGCCGTTATCATACTCCCGTACTCGGTCGGCAGGCCCCAAGCGGCGGATTGTGACTGTCGTAGGCGAGCACTGCCGGCGCGCCTGACTCATCTGCGCGCACGGGATCCAGACGCCGTGCCGTCCCGCCGTGGACGGTGCGCGGCTGCGGTGCGGCCGGTCGACCGCCTGCTGGGGTAGCGTCCGGGTGAGCATCGACATCCCAAACTTCCGCGTCCTCTCCAAGCTGGGCGACGGGGCCGGCAGCTCGATCTACCTGGTCCGCGACGTGCGCAGCGGGGCGCGGTACGCCGTCAAGAACGTCAAGGTCCACTCTCCCGAAGACATGAAGCTGGTCGACCAGCTCAAGGACGAGTACGAAACCGGCCGCCTGCTCGACCACCCGGTCATCCGCAAGGTGTTCGACCTGCGCTACGTGCGGCGGCGGCTGCGGGTCAAGTCGGCCATGCTGTTCATGGAATACGTCGACGGCGTCCCCATGAACTCGCCCGACTTCAGCCGATCGATCCCCGACCTGCTGCAACTGTTCTTGCGGGCGGCCGAGGGGCTGACAGCCATGCACCGGGCCGGTTTCGTCCATGCCGACCTCAAGCCCGGCAACCTGCTGGTCACGCCGACCGAGGACCTCAAGCTGATCGACCTGGGCCAGAGTTCGCCCCTGAACCAGCCCAAGTCGCGCATCCAGGGCACGATCGACTACATCGCGCCCGAGCAGGCCAATCTTGAAAAACTCGACCAGCGCACGGACGTGTTCGGCCTGGGCGCCACGCTCTATAAAGTGTTGACCGGCAAGTCGATCCCCACCGACATGAACCAGACCGTCAGCCACATCTCCACCCGCTGGCTGGGCAAGCGCGTCGACGAGCGCAACGAGGAGTTTACGGCCGGCCCCATGCCCACGCCGGTCGAGCGCTTCATCGACGCCTGCTGCCAGAAGGAGCCGGCCCGCCGCCTGCCCGACATGCGGGCCGTCAGCGAGCGGCTCGAGCTGGCCCGCACGATCCTGCTTCGCCACGAAGACGAACCCCGCGTGCAGCGCTCCGCCCCGCGCGTCCCCTCATAGCGGTTCCGCCGGCTCGAGCGCCTTCGTAGATCTACTATAATGTTGTTACATAATAATGTAATACAATTCTATGTCACGCTGCCGGCGGAGATCGTCTGTCTCGCGCACAAGGACCGGGTGAGGCCGCGGTTCCGGCCGTCGATGCGTCGGCCAGTCCGGGACCGGGCGGTAGGGCGGACGCGCGGTAGGGGAAGGCCGGTAGGGGGCCATCGGAGCGCGGGCATCCTGCCCGCTTCTGGGGCCGCGGCCTTCCCGGCCGCCGAATCTCGGCTGCAGGGGCACGAACGCAGGGCGGTCAGGTCCTGGTTATCCTGGTGGCGGGGAAGCTTCGGTGGGCTGCGCCGTGGGTTCGTCGGATTTGCGCCGGCAGGGGAGATGTAACATTGCACCCAAGATTGGCTCGATCCTGACAGCCGGATGATCCGACAATATTATCACACCACATAATAATGTTGTACTAGGAGAATGACGTGCAGACCAAGCGGGCAGTTGCAAAGCGGCGCAGCAAAGGCAAGTCAGCAAGCCGGCCCAGCCGGCAGGGGGGCAGCGTCCGGTTCCCGCCGCGCTTGCCGGCCGGTGGGGCGGGTCTGGCAGTGAGGCTGACCATCGCCATCGGCGCCGGCAAGGCCTGGCGTCTCACCGAGCGGCGCGTGGCCGGCGCCAGCCCCCGGCAACTGGCCGGGCGCATGCCGGCCGGCCGCCTGGCCGCGGTCCTTGCGGCCGCCGGCAGCGAGCACCGGTTGAAACTCCTGATGCGCTTGCTGGCCGGGCCGGCCGCTTACCGCGAGCTGCGCGATCTGAGCGGTTTGCTGGCCGGTCCGCTGTATCATCACCTGAACACGCTGCGCCTGGCGCTGCTGATTCAGCCCAAACGCCGCGACACCTACCAGCTGACGCCCGCCGGCCGGACGCTGGTGCTCGGTCTGGCCGCGCTGGCGCCGCTCATGCTCGCCGCGCGCCGCTAGCCTTGTGTTTCCCTCAACGCGCGGCCGCGCCACGTAGCGCAGGCGTCTCGCCTGCACGTACCGCAGGCCTCTGGCCTGCGAGTCTACGGCTGGTCTGCGTTGCTCTCGCGGCGGAGACGCCGGCGCGACCCGCAGGCGGGACGCCTGCGGTACATGCAGGCCAGAGCCCTGCGCTACGGGCCTGCGCGACGGGCCTGCGGCCGCCGCAGGATCGTGTACAGATTCGGCTCCCCCACCGCCCGGCTGAACGTCTTATAATGCATGTTATGTTGCATTGGACCGGTAGGGCGATCGAAAACAAGTTGGGCTCGGCCGGGTTATGGCTCTTTCCTGGTGCGATCGCGTCGGTCCCGGTCGCCCTCGACGAACCGGCGCATGTCTTCGAGCGAGATGGTCTGATCGAGCCGAATCTCTTTGCGGCTTAAATCGTAGCTGTACGCATTCATGCGACTCCCGGCGGCGTCGATCACGAAGACCTGCTGCTCGCCCTGCTGAATTCGCCCGACCGACAGGCACAGGCCGTAGTCGCGGCTGCAAGCGCCCATCCCGGACGCCTGGGCCGGTGATGGTATGGCGTGCAGCAGAACCAGCCCCACGAACAGGATCGTGGCTGTAGTTGCCAGGACGCCGATGGTGAGGTTCTTGGAGTCCATTTCGGTGACCCTCAGCGGCCCGGGAAATCGTCATAGAGATCCCGGTAGCCGGCGTACTCGAGCCGCCGCGTTTGCGGCCCTTCGGGAATGAACACGTGCAGCTCGCGCTTGGCCACATCCAGCAGGAACAGCGCATCGGCGTCGCGGCCCGAGATTTCGCTGGTGACCGCGATGAAATCCCCCGGCCGGCCGGCGTCGATTTGGGCGTACGCCGCCGGCGGGCCAACCGCGGACAGCACGAGCGCCACCATGAGCAGCAGGTTCAGCCCCACCAGAGCAGCGATCAGCGCACGCCGAGTCATGTGCACCTGAGTCTCTCGCCGAACCGACTTCAGAAGAAGCTGCCGCGCGCCAAGACGCGAAGCCCCTCTCACTCCTTTGCGCCTTGGCGTCTTTGTCCGGGACGCGCTAGCGGAGCGCGCGTGTCCCGGATTTGCGCGAGCACGCCGTTCAAGCCTGGTGCGAGCGCTTGGGGTTCCAGAAGGCCATCCCCGCGATCAGGGCCACGAAGATGACCACCATGATCCACTGCCACACCGGCTTCTCCGGCGGATCGGGCGGGGCGGACTGCATCTGAGCCTCGGCCAGCCGCTGCCAGCCGGGCCACAGCGCCAGCATGACCGCCCCGACCGCTTGCAGAATCTTCGAGCAGCTCATGCACGGAATCTTACGCCAATCTGAACACCGTGCAAGCTGGGAACGCGCTATTCGGGTTGGTCCTCTTTGCGATCGACGGGATTGCCGGCGGTATAAAGGTCGGTCAGGCTGCCCGGTGTGAGATTTCAAGCTCGCACCCTCCACGCGTGTCCCGGCCTCGTTCACGATCTCGCCGCTCACGTCGATGGGCCGGGCGAGTGCCGTCGGACTGATTGCGACGACCAGCCCAGGGACTCCAACCACGCAAAGGCGCTGAACGGCCAACGGATTCGTTGTAGTCATATTGGTCTCCTTCGGCGCCCCGGGTTGATATGCGCGCCGCGTCCGACGATTGCGTGGTTTTCGGCGGTGGCGGCGGGCAGGATGCCCGCGGCCCCAGGAGCGGGCAAAGATGCCCGCGGTCCGTGAGGCGGGCAGGGATGCCCGCGCTCCGGCCTCAGTCGCTCAGAGTCCTGCCCTTACGCCGCGGCGAAGGGTGTGGCCAGCCGGCGGAGGTGGGCGGCCGGGATCGACAGCGTCTGCCAGCTCTCCGAGCGCGGCCGGGCGTGCGCCTGGTAGTCGTCGATCGGGATGGCCAGGAAGGCGTAGTCGAGACCGCGGAACGTGTGGAGGCAACGCGACGGCGGCGGATCGGCCGGGCAGGTCAGCCAGTAGGCGAACACCAGCACCGACTCGAAGCCCTCGCCGAAGACGCGCTGCCAGTGGGCCAATCCGTCGAGGTCGTCGCGCGTGACCCAGTTTTCCCAATAGTGCTTGCCGCCGCGCGTGTCGTACGGGAACTTGCGGCCCTTCACGTCCACCAGCCAGGTCGCACCGCCCGGCCGGTAGACCAGAAAGTCGAACGACTTGATCTTCGCCCCGGCGAACACCGCCCGCCGCGACTCGTCGACCGGCACGTACGGCGCGCCGCGCGAGCGAAGATAGTCCTCGAAGGCCGCCTCGTAATGGACGTAGCGACGGTTCATGCGGCGGTAGTCCGATACTAGAGCAAAGACGGGCACTGAGAGACTGAGTGACTGAGACAAAATGTCTTTGTTTGCCCCCCTCAGTTCTCAGTGCCCCTTGCCCGGCGGTCACAGCGGCGCGAAGGGGTCCGAGAGCAAACTTGCGACCGTAACCTCCACTTGCCGCCCGCTGTCCATGTCTTTGAGGATGACCCGGTCCTGCTCGGCCGTCAAGTTGTCGACGATCACGACGCGCCGGGCGCCGCGAGCCGCCGCGGCCTTGAACTGCTTGCCCAGCGGCTGGCGGCGATACGAAAAGACGGCCTGGTGATTCGCGCGGCGCAACTGATCGACGATCGACAGGGCGCGCTCGAAGTGCGCTTCGTCGGCATCGACCACGAATACACCCAGGGCCGGCGGCGCGGCCGTCAGCAGGCCGAACTCGTTCAGCAGGTCGGCGATGACCACGTCACTGGTGGCAAAGCCGATGGCCGGGGTTGGCTGCCCCCCTACCAGCCCGACCAGTTCGTCGTAGCGCCCGCCGCCGCAGATGGCCCGCTGCAGACCTCCCCTGCCGTACGCTTCGAATACGATGCCCGTGTAATACGCCAGGCCGCGCACCACGCCGGTGTCGAACTGGCAATACTCGGCCACACCCAGTTGGCCAAGCAGCCGGAAGCACTCGCGCAGCCGCCCCACTTCGCGCTCGCCGGCCTCGTCGCCGGCCACGAGCGGCGCGACCTGCTCCAGCCCCCCACCGCCGCCCTCCCCCTGCCGCTCCGGTCCGCCCAGGCTGAGCAGCGTCCCCTTCTGCGCCGCCGTCATGCCCAGATCGTCGAGGCGTTTTTCGAAGACTTCGGCCGGAGCCTTGTCGCGGGCATCGAGCGTGGCATAGATCGCCGCGAGCTGCTCGGCCGCAAAGCCCGCCCGCCGCAGCACGGCTGCCATCAGCTCGCGCGAGTTGATCCGGACCGTGACGTGCTCGGGCTTCAGGCCGCACTCGCGAAAGAAGTCGATGACCACGTAGATGCACTCGGCGTCGGCGATGACCCCCTCTTCGCCCAGAATGTCGATGTTCCACTGAAAGAACTCGCGCAGCCGGCCGCGCTGCGGCCTCTCCCCCCGGCACAGGCGCGGCACGCAATACCACTTGATCGGCCGCGGCAGTGCCCCGGCCCGGGCCGCCACCATGCGGGCCAGCGTGGGCGTCATCTCCGGCCGGATGGCCAGCTCACGCCCGCCGCGGTCTTCGAGGTGGAACAGCTCCGAGACGATCCCCTCGCCGCTCTTGGCCCGGTACAGGTCCAGGTATTCGAGGATCGGCCCGTCGAACTCGACGAACCCGTTGCGGCGCGAGACGCGGTGCCAGCGCTCGAAGATCCAGTCGCGAACGACCATGTCTTCAGGGTAGAAGTCGCGCGTGCCTTTGACCGCCTGAAACTTCACGGCTGCGTTGTACCCGCGCGCCCACGGAAAAGCGACTGCGGCCACGGATCGACATGAACGGCCAAGAGACCAGCCACGGATGATAGGGATGAACACGGACAAGACGGGTCCGCACGCCGCGACGGCGATCGCCGCGTCCGTTATCAAGGCGGGAGTTCGGCGTGTGGCAGCCCGGGACGAGATTGAGATGCCCCCCACGGCCCACCAAAATGAAACGCGGCGCCGCAGGACGGGGCGCTCGCCACACCGCCGGACGCAGTCAGCAGCGGGCCGCTGACAAGCGCCGGCGCCAAACGAAGCCAAAAATGGGTTATTTGGGCAATCTGGCAAGAGCCGACGTGGCGCGATCCGAGCTTGGCGCCCGGTCGATCCGTTGCAGTCCCGGTCGGCACTCATTTGTGGCTGGTGACTGCCGCGCGGAGTTCGACCAGCCCATGCGGCGGTGATGACCTGCCGTTCAGGCCTGGCCGGGCGCGGCGTTTGCGATTCGACGGCCGCGGCTTCGCGGCCCGCGGCGGGCGCTTGGCAAAGCGCTGGCGGATGAAGGCGTCCATCTGGTCGGGGTGCGTGAACCAGTACTCGTAGTCGTAGTCGCCGCCGCTGTAGTCGCAGTCGCCGGCCTTGTACTCGCGGCAGATCTCGGGCCGCGTCTCGTAGACTCCGCACAGGTTGTCGGCCCGCAGGTTGCGGCAGCGGGTGTTGAACTGGATGTACCAGTCGCCGTCCTCGACGAAGATGCTTACGTTCTCGTGCATCAGATACCAGCGCAGGTCGTCGAAGTCGCGGCGCGTGCGCGGCTTGTCGATCGGCAGCGCGATGTAGCGGCAGCAGGCCGCCGTACAATGTTCGCAGAGCACCGAGCCCATACACCCGTCCGCCGCCTCCCGCGCGCCAGTAAGCCGACGTCGCTGACGCAGAAGCGCGGGCGGAGTATAAATGAAGCGGCGGGCGGTGAAAACCGAAAACCGAAAACCGAAACACGCCCGCCCATCGTTGGGTTCGCGATCGGGCCTTCTTCGGCTTTCGGTTTTCGGTTTTTGGTTTTTGGTTTTCGTATTGGCATGTTGCGGATCATTGCGGGTCATTGGCGTTCGCGACTGATTCAGGCGCCTGCGACTCGGCACACCCGGCCGATGCCGGATCGGGTCAAGGAGGCCGTTTTCGATATCCTGGGTGCGCACTATGGAACGCCGGGCGAGCTGCCGCCGCTGCGCGTGGCCGACCTGTTCTGCGGCGGAGGGACCATGGGGCTGGAGGCCGTGTCGCGCGGGGCGGCGAGCTGCGTCTTCTTCGAAAATGGCGGCGAAGCCCTGGCGGCGCTTCGAAAGAACCTCAACGCCCTGGGCGCCGGTCCCGAGCTGTCTGTCGTTCGCTGCGACATTTACGATGGTGGAATACGGCTGGCCAAGCCGCGCGGACCGTTTGACTTGCTCTTTGTCGATCCGCCCTACGCCGACGCCGAGGACGTATCGCCGGCCGGACGCTTGCCGCGGCTGATGCGACAGCTCGCGCGGGCAACCCCGCCCGAATCGGAGGCCATCCTGGTGCTGCACCATCCGCATCCCGTGGCCTACTCGACGGTCGACGCTGGCGCGTGGCAAGTTATGGATGAGCGCCGCTACGGCAGCGCGGGGATCACGCTCTTTGGGCTGCCCACTGAGCACGACACGCGCGAACCCGCACACGACGGAGGCGCGGCATGACCCCCCCACCGGGCCAGACGCCCGCTGTGCGCATCGTCGAACGCCTGCGGACCGCAGGGCATGTGGCCCTGCTGGCCGGCGGGTGCGTGCGCGACCTGCTGCTCGGTGCGTCGCCGAAGGACTTCGACGTGGCCACCGACGCCACGCCCGCGCAGGTGGTGGCCACCTTCCCGCGCACGCGCACGGTCGGGGCCAAGTTCGGCGTGGTGCTGGTGCGGCTGGGCGGCGTTGACGTCGAGGTGGCCACGTTTCGCTCGGACGGCACGTACTCGGACGGACGCCATCCGGACAAAATCGAGTTCTCGGGCCCGCGCGAGGACGCCCAGCGGCGCGACTTCACGATCAACGGGATGTTTTACGACCCGGCCACGCGCGAGGTGATCGACTATGTCGGCGGTCAGGCCGACCTGAAGGCCGGTGTCATCAGAGCCATCGGCGAGCCGCAGCGCCGCTTCGCCGAGGACCACCTGCGCATGCTGCGGGCCGTGCGGTTCGCCGCCCGGTTCGGATTCGAGATCGAGTCGAGCACGCTCGCGGCCATCCGCACGCACGCGGCCGAACTGCGCGGCATCAGCGCCGAGCGCATCCGCCAGGAGCTGGACCTGATTCTGGGCCACGACTCGCGGGCGCGCGGCTGGGCGCTGCTGCGCGCGGCGGGCCTTGACCCCTACCTGATTCCCGGACTGGAGTGGGACGACGAGTCGTTCGCGCGTGCTTACGGACGCCTTGAAAAGCTGCCGCCGGCCATATCGTTATCCGCGGCCCTCGCTGCCGTCGTGTGTGAGTGGGAGCCGCGGCGACTGGCTGACATATGTCATGAGGCCACGTACAGCAACCACGTCGTGCGCGACATCGGCTGGTTCGTCGAGCACGTACCCCCCCTGCTCTCGCCGGACGAGCTCGAGCTGGCCGACGTGAAGCTGCTGCTGGCCGACGTCCGCTGTGCTGACCTGATGGAACTGGCCCGGGCGGAGTACGCCGTCCGCCACTGCCCTGCCGAGCCGCTCGACCGCCTGGCAGCCCGCATGGCGACGATCGAGCCCGAGCGCGTGTCGCCGCCGCGGCTGCTCACGGGCGATGATCTGATCGGCTGGAGAGTCCCGAAGGGTCCGGCCTACGCCCGCGTGCTCGAGGCGGTCTATCGCGCCCAACTCAACGAGACGATCTCGACGCGCGAGGAGGCGGCGGCCCTGGCCCAGCGCCTGCTCGGTGATTCGCGATCGACGTGACGGCTACGTTTCGCCCGGCAGGGCGCGCGACCGTAGCCAGGGGCTTCCAGCCCCTGGTTCGCACGCCCCGTTTTCTCGCCGCCCGGAGGGCGGACGAATCTCCCGCGTGGCTCGGTACCCTCGTCCGCCCTACCGGGCGGGGATGTAATGGGGGCCGACCGATCCAGGAAGTGAACTCCCTGGCTACCGTCGCACGCCCTCCGGGCGTCAAGGCATAGGCGTTCGCGAGCCAAGCCATCCGGGCGTCAAGGCGTGGACACTCGTGCGCCAAGTATGAAATGCGGTTTCGATTATGGGATAGCCGGACGACTCGTGGGCGCCGGCGGTTCGGCGGCCAGACGGAGAAGCAGCTTGCGGACCGGATCGGTCGACTCATTCTCGGCGGCGGCGAGTCTGGCCGCGGCGAATCGGTCGGCTGCCTCGTGCGAACGGCCGAGATGCCGCAGGGCGATCCCTTCGATCAGAACACAGTTTGCCTTGTCGGCACCCAGCGCGGCCGCTCTTCGGGATGCCTCAATCGCCGGTTCGTCGCGGCCGTTGCGAAGCAGCGCCAGCGCGTATGTGAACACGGGCTCTGGATGGCGATCGTCTCGTCTCACCACCTGCTCGATGAGACGCAGCGCTTCGGCCGCGTTCTCCAGTGATGGATCGGGCGGGGCGATATACGCTGATGCGAGATTCTCGGCCATGCCAGCGTGCCAGCCGCGCTGCAGGCCGAAGCGCCATGCGCTCACGGCACTGCGCCATGCCACGCTCGCTGACAATTCATCGAGTCCGCGGGGATTGTCCTGGCGCGGGCCGCGAGCCCGCCGAAGAGCACTGCCGAGATTGTTGTACGCCGCGACCAGATCCGGGTCCGCCGCCGCGGCCAGGCCGAAATGCTCAGCCGCCACGTCGTAGCCATTCTGCCGCGCATGGATGTTGCCGAGATTGAAATGCGTCTTGGCGTAAATCGGCCGCAACGACAAGGCAGTATCGTATTGCGCAATCGCCTCTTCATGCCGGTTGAGCCGCGCCAGCGATGCGCCGAGGTTGAAATGCGCGTCGGGCGACCGGCGGTCGAGTTCGATCGCGTGGCGCAGATGCTGCACGGCACGCTCATCCTGGCCGAGCCCCGCCGCGGCGACGCCGAGATTGGCGTGGCCGAGCGCGAGATCGGGATGTGCGGTCACGACGCGCTCGAAAGTGCCGGCGGCGTCGGCAAACTTCCGCATGCCGAGTTGTGCAATGCCCAGCTCGACGTAGGGATCGAGCGCAAAGAGCGACGCGTCGGGACGCTCCGACGGCCCGGAGCGGTCGGCTGGCTCGAGCGCTCGAATGGCGGCCTGGAGCGCCTCGAGGCCTCCGGACTGCCGGTCGCGCAGGGCCGCCAGCGATGTGTACACGTCGTCAATCGCGGTGCCCAGCGAGCGGCCGCTTGGGTAGATCCGCACCTGGCCGCCGTCCGGTTGGGGTGTCTCGGCCAGCGGCGCGAGCAGGTCGCGCTCCGGCTTCCAGCGCTGGATGCGATGATCGGTCATGACCACGTGGACGACATCCTCGGTGCGGCGCTTGGGCATGTGGCAGCTCGTGCAGTCGCCGGGCGGGACGCTATGGTCGCCCTTGCTCATGAGGTCGATCGGGCAGCTCTCTTGCGTGTGACAGCCGAAACATGCCGTGCGGTAGTGGGCGATCGATTCGTCGGCCGGGACCTTGCGGTGCGGATCGTGGCAGGTCGTGCAGGTGAGCCGGCCGCTGCTGGCCGTGAAGCAGGTGCTCTGCCTCATGCGGTAGGCGTGTGAGTCGATCTCGAAGCGGTCGGCGTCGTTGGGCAGGCCCTCGACATCAAGGAACATCATGTAGTCGATCAGCGGCTGGCCGGGCCGGTAAGAATAGTCGCCGCGGCCGAAGCGGCGCCAGAAGCTGGTGCGCTTGCTGCTGGGCTGCATGTGGCACTGCATGCACAGGTCGTGCTGCAAGTCGAGCGTAAGCTTGCCGGGATGGACGATCGACGTGCGGACGGCATCCGGATCAGCGTCGGCGTCGTTGGCCAGCCGCACGTGCTCAGCCCCCGGGCCGTGGCAACGCTCGCAGCCGATGCCTTCGGGCAGGTTGGCCGGGAACACGTCTGGTTGACCGTAATGGTCGCTGCCGGCCGGCACGTCAGGGTAGGCGTTGTGGCAGAACATGCAGGCCCGCGTGATCGGCCGGGTGAAGTCGTCGTGATCGGGCCGGTCGTAGCCGGGGGCCATGCCCCACGACTTCTCCTGCGTGTACCAGACGACCGGCAGGCCGTAGAGCTCGCCGGCGTCGTTGCGGTAAACGTAGCCGCGCGAATGATGGCCCGAACCGATCACGTAGTCGACCCGCTGCTCGAGCACGTTCATCTGCCCGCCATCGTCGGTAAGCTGATAGCGCTTCATGTACATCTGACCGTCGCGCCAGCTCATTTCGTAGTGACGGCCGGAGGCGGCGTGGTAGAAGTGGTTGCGCTCGAAGTCCTCGATGATCTTCGCCGACGACGGGCGGTAGAACGACTGGTGCATACCCACTTCGCGGTACGTGCGGGCGATGGCGGCGTGGCACGTCGCGCAGGCCGCTTCGCCGACGTAGCCCGGCGCTGCGCCGGTGGTTACCGCATACGCCGGCTGAGAAGCCGGTGTCTCCGCGCGAACCGCGAGCGCAGCCCAAACGCTCAACGCCGCGAGCGCCGGCCCTGCAAGACTTGCCGCCGAGAGTTGACTCCTTGCGTGTCTCACCCCGCGGTAGGATACCACGCCGGCGTCGCGGATCGAAGGCGGGCGCCGGGTTGTGACCTGTTCTTGTGTGGCACGGGCTTCCAGCCCGTGGAGCGTCGCAGGGGCTTCTAGCGCCTGCGGTCGCCGCTGCGACGAGTGCCACGTCACGGCCTGGAAGGCTTGCTATTACCCACATTTTTTGGGGCGGCGCGCGGCGATGATGGGTTGCATGGATCGGTGGGCGTGTCGGACAGGATGTCCGGCGCCAGCCAGCGCTGGATAAACAGGGAGACAGAGCCATGGAAGG
>Ga0187892_10010273_pt1 | contig 11942 bp, 11 predicted proteins | sample MA1701073metaG_FD_139345 | JGI IMG/M metagenome (GOLD analysis project Ga0187892, IMG submission 139345) | Bio-ooze microbial communities from a basaltic lava cave in the Kipuka Kanohina Cave System on the Island of Hawaii, USA - MA170107-3 metaG ...
CTCGAAATGCCTCCTTGCAGGAACGGGGTAACGTTGTCCAAACCCGTAGTATACCTGCCAAACTAGGCATTTCGAGTCTTTTTTTCGCGCAAAGCCAGAAAATCACGCTTGTTCAGGGACTAGCTTTGCGCGCGAATCGCTCGCCCAAGTAGGAAACTTCCGCTAGGAGAGCCCAGGGCAACGCCCTGGGAAGACGAACAATCGGCGGGAGTTCAGCCATGAAAGGGCGCGCTAACGGTTGGTTGCCCGAGAAGGCGCGACGCAGAGATGGTCAGGCGTTCACGTACGAGCTGCTGTAGCGCGCCCTTTCAGGGCTTCAGTCGTTGCGACACAAATGGACCCAGGGCGATGCCCTGGGCTGTCATAGCGCGCCCCTTCGGGGCTTTTGGCACGAAGCGGGGCTAAGAACAACTGAGAGAGTCATAAAGAGGAGCCATTGTATGAAACGATTCGCAGGCAAGACCGTGTTGGTTACGGGCGGTACGTCGGGCATCGGACGGGCGGCGGCGATTGCATTCGCGCGCGAGGGTGCGCGGGTGGTGGTCGCAGGACGTCGTGTCGAAGAGGGCCAGGAAACGGTGAATGTGATTCGGCAGGCAGGCGGCGAGGCGCTGTTCGTCAAGGCTGACGTGAGTCGAGCCGGCGATGTTGAGAGTCTGGTCCGCACGACGGTCGAGAAGTTTGGCCGGCTGGACGTGGCCTTCAATAACGCCGGCATCGACGAAGCGGCGGCCCCGCTCACCGAAAAGAGTGAAGAGGTGTACCATCGCATCATGGACGTCAACGTGAAGGGCGTGTGGCTCTCCCTGAAGCACGAAATCCTGGCCATGCTCAAGACCGGGGGCGGGGCAATCGTCAACAATGCCTCGTGTGCCGGGCTTGTCGGCTTCCCCGGGGCGGCGATCTACGACGCCAGTAAGCACGCGGTGGTCGGGCTGACGCGCAGCGCGGCGCTGGAGTTCGCCAAACAGGGCATCCGTGTCAACGCCGTCGCGCCGGCCGCCATCCAGACCGACATGTTTGAGCGCTTCACAGGCGGGCCGGATACCGACTTTGGAAAGCAACTGGCCGCGATGCATCCGATCGGCCGCGTCGGCACGCCGGACGAGGTTGCGTCGGCGGTGCTGTGGCTGTGCTCGCCGGAAGCATCGTTCGTGACCGGACAGACGGTCGCTATCGACGGCGGGTATACCGCGCAGTGACAGGCCTGACGGGTCGCCACGCTCAGTAACACGGGAGCTCTTGCGCGGCGCGGCGGGTGCCTAACGGTTTGGCGGGCGAGTCGCCAGGCGACTGCGCCGCTGCGGCGAGGCGTTGTTCACCGGTCGCCCGAGAGGTGGCGTAGAGGATAATTGAGTTATGATGAGCATTCGACGAAGCAACGAGCGCGGTCATTTCGATCATGGCTGGCTCGATACGTATCATACGTTTTCGTTTGGTGATTACTACGATCCGCGCTTCATGCGATTCAAGTCGCTGCGCGTGATCAACGAAGATCGCGTGGCCCCAGGTCAGGGCTTCGGGCGGCACCCGCATCGCGACATGGAAATCCTGACGTATGTACTCTCCGGCGAGCTGGAGCACCGCGACAGTCTGGGCAACGGTGCGGTCATTCGTCCGGGAGAAGTGCAATACATGGCGGCTGGTACGGGCATCGAGCACAGTGAGTTCAACCCGTCGGCCAGCGAGCCGGTGCACTTGATCCAGATCTGGATCACGCCGGATCGCAAGGGCATTCCGCCGCGGTATGAGCAGCGGCCGTTCCCGGCGATTTCCAGCGCCGGTGAGCTGGCGCTGCTGGCGTCGCCCGACGGACGTAGAGAGTCCATCCGCATCAACCAGGACGCGGATGTTCTTGCAACAACGCTCAAGACCGGGCAGCGCACCCGGCATGCGCTCGCGCCCGGCCGGGCAGCCTGGATCCAGGTGTTGCGCGGGCAACTTCAGATCGACGGGGTCACGCTCGAGGCGGGCGATGGCGCCAGCGTGATCGAGCAGCGCTCATTAGATATCGTTGCGCTGCGCGATGCCGAACTGTTACTATTTGATCTCGTGTAGCGGCTAACGCGAAGAGAGGAGACTCGCATGGAATACAGACAGCTTGGTAAATCAGGATTCAGGGTTCCGTTGCTGACGTTCGGGACCGGCACGTTCGGCGGCAAGGGCGAGCTGTTCGAGGCGTGGGGGATCGAGCGATGTCAGCGAGGCGACGCGCCTGGTGGACATCTGCCTCGAGGCCGGCCTGACGATGTTCGACTCAGCCGACATCTACTCGAACGGGGCGGCCGAGGAGATCCTCGGGCAGGCGATCAAAGGCCGGCGCGATCGGGTGCTGATCTCGACGAAGGGCACGTTCCGCGCCGGACCTGGCCCAAACGACGTGGGTTCGTCGCGGCATCATCTGATGCGCACGGTCGAGGCCAGCCTGCGACGACTGGGCACCGATTACATCGACCTGTACCAGCTCCACGGCTTCGATGCGCAGACGCCGGTCGAGGAGGCGCTGGGCACGCTCGATGATCTCGTGCGGGCCGGCAAGATTCGGTACATCGGCTGCTCGAACTTCTCCGGTTGGCATTTGATGAAGTCGCTCGCCTTTTCGGAGCGGTATGGCCTGGCGCGCTACATTGCGCATCAGGCCTACTACTCGCTGGTGGGGCGCGACTACGAGTGGGAGCTGATGCCGCTGGCGCTCGATCAGCGGGTCGGCACAGTTGTGTGGAGTCCACTGGGCTGGGGCCGGCTGACCGGTAAGGTGCGGCGCGGGCAGCCGCTGCCGCAGACCAGCCGGCTGCGCAGCAAGCTCGCGACCGACATCGGCCCGCCGGTGCCGGATGAGTACCTGTACGGCGTGGTCGACGCGCTCGATGAAGTGGCCCGCCAGACCGGCAAGAGCGTGCCGCAGGTCGCGATCAATTGGTTGCTGCAACGGCCGTCGGTGGCTACCGTGATCATCGGCGCACGCGATGAAAACCAGCTACGCCAGAATCTGCAAGCGGTGGGTTGGAGCCTGACGCCGGAGCAGATCGCCAAGTTGGACGCCGCCAGCGCCGTAACGCCCGCGTATCCCTACTGGCATCAGAAGGCCTTTTCGGAGCGAAACCCATGGCCGGTCTAAGTCATGACGCATTTCGCCCGGAGGGCGCACGCTCGTTGCCAGGGACTTCAGTCCCTGGTGGGCGGAGCCCTCTTTCCCTTATCCGCCCGGAGGGCGGACGGAGGTTAGCTATCCCTAGATTCGCCCGCCCTCCGGGCGGAAGGGTTCGAGGGGTCTCAACTCCAGGGACTGAAGCCCCTGGCAACGATCGCGCGCCCTGCGGGCGGAGCGGACGTGGAATCGATGACTTGCGTGACCGGCGCGGCGCCGGAAGCATTGGCGCGCTTCCCGCCTGCGGCGGGGCGCGGCTAAACGTGGTGCGGCCAAGCGTGATTCGCGCGGGCACGCTCCTGATGCTCTCGCTGGTGGGCGGTTGCAGTCGCCGCGAGGCGCCGCCGCCGCCACCGCCGCCGGCCGTTACGGTCGCGCGACCGGCGCAGCGCGAAGTAATCGAATGGGACGAGTACACCGGCTATCTCGAAGCCGTCGAATCCGTCGAGGTGCGCGCCCGCGTGAGCGGATTGATCGTCTCGACGCCGTTCCACGAAGGCGCCGTCGTCCAACAGGGCGACGTACTCGCTGAAATTGATGTGCGCCCTTTCCAAGCGGAACTGGAGGCACGCATCGCCTCTGAAGCACAAGCCCAGGCTCAGGTGGACTTGGCGCGGATCGAGTTCAATCGGATCGAGGCCATACCGGTCGACGCGCGCACGCCCTTTGAGCACGATACGGTCGCGGCAAACCTCAAGCAGGCCGAGGCCCTGTTGGCGGCGGCCAAGGCCCAGGTCGAATCGGCTCGGCTGAACGTCGAATGGTGCCGCGTGACCGCGCCGATCACCGGACGCATCGGCCGCAAAGTCGTCACGGACGGGAATCTGATCACCGGCGGGACTGGGACCGGAACACTGCTGACCACCATCAGGTCGGTCGATCCGATCTATTGTTACATCGACGCTGACGAGCAGTCGGTCCTCAAATACGCCAAGCTGGCCCGCGAGGGGAAGCGCACCAGCGCCCGCCAGGCACCCATCCCCACTTTCCTGCAACTGGCCGACGAGACCGGTTTCCCGCACGAAGGCGAAGTCGACTTCGTCGACAATCGGGTCGATCCGGGCACAGGCACGGTCCGTGGGCGCGGCGTGTTCGCCAATTCAGACGGCTGGCTTCTGCCCGGGTTTTTCGCCCGCGTGCGCATACCCGGCAGCGGCCGCTACCAGGCGACCCTGGTTCCCGATTCCGCTGTGACGGCGGACCAGGACCAGAGAGTGCTGTTCGTCGTGGGTCCGGACAACACGGTCCGGCCCAAGCCGGTCAAACTGGGCGCGCTGTTCGGCGAGTTTCGATCGATCGAACAGGGAATCGACCTCGATGACCGAGTCGTCATCAATGGTTTGATGCACGCCCGCCCGGGCGCCAAGGTCAATCCACAGGAGACGACCCTGTCGATGGAGTCGTACCAGCTCACCGCGCAAGGGTCGCCAGCTACGCAAGCGCTGCCGCAGACGACTAGCACTGAGAAACTGAGGAACTGAGAAAAAATGGGGTTATTCTGAACGCTCCCTTTCCCTCTGCTCCTTATCCTCAGGTTCTCAGTTACTCAGTGCCCAACTCGCGACGAGGTTGCCAACATGAATATCGCGCACTTCTTCATCGATCGGCCGGTGTTTGCCGCGGTGCTCTCGATTGTCATCGTCATCGTCGGCGGGCTGGCGATCTTGGCTTTGCCGATCGCTCAGTACCCTGAGATCGTGCCGCCAACGGTAATCGTCACGGCCAGCTATCCCGGCGCCAGCGCCAGAGTCGTGGCCGACACGGTGGCCACACCGATCGAGCAGCAGGTCAACGGCGTCGAGAACATGCTGTACATGTCCAGCCAGTGTACGAACGACGGCGTCATGACGCTGACCGTGACGTTCAAGCTGGGCACCGACCTGGACATCGCCCAGGTGCAGGTGCAGAACCGCGTGGCCATCGCCGAGCCTCAGATTCCCGAGGACGTGCGGCGGCTGGGCGTTGTGGTGCGGAAATCCTCGCCCGATCTGTCCCTGGTGGTCTCGTTGTTCTCGCCCGACAGCAGCCGCGACCCGCTGTACGTGAGCAATTACGCCACGCTGCAGATCCGCGACGAGCTGGCCCGCCTGCCCGGTGTGGGCGACATCACCGTCTTCGGGGCGCGCGACTACTCGATGCGCTTGTGGCTGGACCCTGAGAAGCTCGCCTCGCGCAATATGACCGCCGGCGACGTGGTGAGCGCCGTGCAGGAACAGAACATCCAGGTCGCGGCGGGCGTGGTCGGCGGGCCGCCGTTGCCGCAGGGAGCCACCAAGTTCCAATACAAAGTCAACGCGCTGGGTAGGCTGACCGACCCGGACCAGTTCGCCGACATCGTGGTAAAGACGGGCGAGGATGGCCGGATTACCCGCGTCCGCGACGTGGCCCGCGTCGAGTTGGGCGCCGCCGACTACGGCACGGTTTTTTCCTTCAACGGCCGGCCGGCAGTTGGTATCGGCGTCTTTCAGCTCCCCGGCTCCAACTCGATCGAGACCGCCAACACCATCTATGCCCGCATGGCGGAACTCAAAGCCAACTTCCCGCCCGGCCTGGACTACACCATCGGCTATGACACGACAGTCTTTGTCCGGCACAGCATCAAGGACGTCGTCAAGACCCTGTTCGAAGCCGTCGGCCTGGTCGTGATCGTGGTGCTGGTGTTCCTGCAGAGTTGGCGGGCGTCGCTGATCCCGCTGCTGGCCATCCCTGTGTCGCTGATCGGCACGTTCGGCGTCATGGCCGCCTTTGGCTTCTCCATCAACAACCTGTCGCTGTTCGGCATCGTGCTGGCGGTCGGGATTGTCGTGGATGACGCGATCGTGGTGGTCGAGAACATCGAGCGCTGGATCGAGCACGGCCTGCCGCCGCGCGAGGCCGCGCATAAAGCGATGAGCGAGGTCACCGCCGCGGTCATCGCCATCGCGTTCGGACTCTCGGCCGTATTCATCCCGGTCGCCTTCATCAGCGGCATCACCGGCCAGTTCTATCGCCAGTTCGCCCTGACGATCTCGTTCTCGACGCTGATCTCGGCCCTCAACTCGCTGACGCTGAGTCCGGCGCTGGCTGCGCTGCTCCTGCGGCCTCGGCGCGGCAAACAGGATTGGTTCGCACGCGCGCTCCACGCGCTCCTGGGCTGGTTCTTCGGCCTGTTCAACCGCGGCCTGACGGCGGCCTCATCGGCCTACGCGGCCACGCTGCGCCGCGTCGTGCGCTTCAGCGCGATTGCTCTTGTGGTGTACGCCGGGTTTCTCGGCTTGACCTACTTCGGCTTCACCAACGTCCCCACCGGGTTCATTCCGGCCCAGGATGCAGGTTATCTGATCGTCAATCTACAGATGCCCGACGCCGCCACCATCGATCGGACCGAGCCGGTGATGACTCGCCTGGCGGAGGTGGCGAGCAAGGTTCCCGGCATCGGCCACACGGTCGCCATCTCGGGCTTCTCCGTCTTGAACCGGGTCAACCAGACCAACGCCGGAACCATGTTCCTGCCGCTGACGGACTTCGAAGAACGCAGCCGGCATCCCGAGCAGTCGGCCAGCGCCATCGCGGCGCGGCTGATGCGCGAGTACAGCCAGATCCAGGAGGGCTTCGCGCTGGTGCTCGAGCCGCCGCCGGTCCGGGGGCTGGGCAATGCCGGCGGATTCAAGCTGCAAATCCAGGACCGCACTGGCCGCGCCACCGCGCAGGAACTCCAGGCCGCGACCGATCGGCTGGTGGCCGAGGCCCGTGCCCATCCACAGCTTGCGGCCGCGTTCTCGACGTACCGCGCCAACGTCCCGCAGCTCTACGCCGACGTTGATCGCGCCAAAGTCAAGAAGCAGGACGTTCAAGTGACCAGCGTGTTCCAGGCCCTGCAGGTGTTCCTGGGGAGCCTGTACATCAACGACTTCAACTTCCTCGGCCGCACGTACCGCGTCACGGCCCAGGCCGACGCGCCGTTCCGCGCTACCGCGGCCGAAGTGGCTCAGCTCAAGACGCGCAACCGGGCGGGTGCGATGGTGCCGCTCGGGGCGGTGCTGCACCTCGAGGATATCACCGGCCCGGACCGGGTCAGCCGCTACAACCTCTACCAGACGGCCGAGATCAACGGCAGCGGCCGGCCGGGCGTCAGCAGCGGGCAGGCCATGGCCATCATGGAAGACCTGGCCAGTAGGACATTGCCGCAGGGCTACAGCTACGAATGGACCGAGCTGGCCTATCAGGAAAAGCTGGCCGGCAATACGGCGATCTTCATCTTCCCGTTGTGTGTGCTGTTCGTGTGGCTGGTGCACTCGGCCGAGTACGAGAGCTTCGCGCTGTCTACCGCGATCATCTTGATTGTTCCGATGTGCCTGCTGAGCGGCATCGCGGGCGTGTGGCTGCGCGGCATGGACAACAACATCTTCACGCAGATCGGCTTCGTGGTGCTGGCCGGCTTAAGCGCCAAGAACGCGGTCTTGATCGTCGAATTCGCCAAGCAGCAGCAGGAGCACGGGCTGACCGCCGCCGAGGCAGCGGTGGAAGCCGCCCGCCTGCGTCTGCGCCCGATCCTGATGACCAGCTTCGCGTTCATCCTGGGCGTCGTGCCGCTCATCGTCGCCAGCGGCGCCGGCGCCGAGATGCGTCAGGCCCTCGGGACGGTCGTGTTCTACGGCATGTTGGGCGTGACGTTCTTCGGACTGTTCTTCACGCCGGTGTTCTTCACGGTCATCCGCAAGCTGACCGGCCGCAATGTCCTCCCGACGGAGCATCCAGGCACGGCAGGTATGGCCTTGACCGGGAACGCTGCGTATAATGCAACAACATGACGACGAGCGAACGCATCATTTCGGAGGCGATAACGTTGCCCGTGTCGGACCGGTTAGAAGTCATCGAACAGCTCTGGGACAGTCTCGCCGACACGCCGGAAGCCGTGGAGCTTACCGACGACCAGCGACGCGAGCTCGCCCAGCGGATTGCCGAAATGGACGCCAACCCCGATGATGGGGTGCCGTGGGAGCAAGTCAGGGCTGAGCTGCACCGCCCGCGATGAACGATACCGTCGTCTTTCGCCGAGCGGCCCGCGACGACGTTGCCCAAGCCTTTCATTGGTACGAACGACAGCGACCGGGTCTTGGCAGCCGATTTGAGCAGGCACTTGACCGGACGCTGCAGGCGGTCTGCACGTTCCCCGAAGCATTTCCTATCGTGCATCGCGATGTCCGCCGAGCGTTGCTCCGGCGCTTCCCGTACGGCGTGTTTTACCGCGTTCGGGATGGGGCCATACATGTCGTGGCCGTTATGCACGGGCGACGGGATCCGGCCCTCTGGCGGTCGCGGGCGGATGACGACTGAGCCCGATGAGTTCGTTGGATTCGCCGACCCGCTGCTTAGGCACCGAGATGCAGGAGAAGTCGCGCGGTGAAGTCGAGGTTGCAACCTGTCCGGGCAGACTACCTGAAATTGATCCGGCGGTTTCCGCTGCGCCCGCTGCGGAGCGACGACGAGTACCAGGAGGCCGTGCAGGTGCTCGACGCCCTGGCGGTGCGGCCGGAAGGCTCGCTCAGCCCGGGCGAACAGGACTATCTCGACGCGCTCACGTTGCTGGTGCAAGCGCGCGACGATGAACGCTTCAACCTCGAGACGGCTGACCTGTCCCCATTGGAAGTGCTCAGGTATCTGATGGAGCAGAGCAAGATGCGCAGCGCGGATTTGGGGCGACTGCTGGGGAACCGTGCGCTGGCATCTATGATCCTGAATGGACATCGTGGGCTGAGCAAGACCCATATTCGGATCCTGGCGGATCATTTTCGCGTGGACTCGAGCCTGTTTCTGGCCAAGGCGTAGAGCTGGCGTCACGTCGTTCGGCCTGTTCTTCACGCCGGTGTGACCGGCCCGGAACACGCTTCCCGCGGAGCATCTCTCCGCGCCGTCCAGCGTGCCGCTTTCCGGCTGTGTGGCGCGAGACCGGTGACATGGCGGGCCTCGACGTCATAGAATGGCTGTGGGATCGTGTTCGCGAGGTGACGCATGAAGAGCTTGGCCGACCAACTGCCTCCAGCAATCGCAGGTCAGATAAATCCAGACTGGCGCAAGAACGAGGCAGACTACTGGGCCGTTCGCGACCGGCTCATGGGCCAATATGAGGGCCGATGGATCGGTTTTGCCAACGGCGCGATTATTGCCTCTGGGGCCAGCCCCGTCGCGGTCTTCCACGCGGCTGAGGCGTCTGGACAGAACCCGTTTGTGACCTGCGTCGGACGCGAAAACGAACCTTGTCGCATGCGTCGCGTCAGTTTCGCCTACGACACCGCGTACGCTGGTGAACCGTTGCCGGCCGTCTCGGTGGAGTTGCGTCTGGCGAGCGGCGTTCCGGGAGTCGTTCTGGATCGAGTCATCGCCGACACCGGGGCGGATGCCAGCGCAGTCCCTTGGGCAGACTGCCAACGACTTCAGCTTGACCGGAGTCAAGGCAGGCCCGGTTGGATGGGTGGCGTCGCTGGTGGCGCCGCGCCGACGCTCTTTTTTCGTACTTGGGCCTGTCTGGATGGGCAGGAACATCCATGCCGTCTGCAGGCCGATTTCGTCGGCCATGAGCGCATCCTGGGCCGCGATGTCTTGAACCGGTTGCAGATGCTCTTTCACGGTCCGGCTCGTCAAGTCGTTGTCAATCTCTGACGAGTGCTACTCCGGCCGGACGCGGGCGAACCGCCGAAGCGGATCGTGTCGGTGCGCTCGAAGATCGTTAGCAGCACAACCGACGACCAGCGGCGCGAGCTCGACCGGCGGATTGGCGAAATGGACGCTAACCCCGATGATGGGGTGCCGTGGGAGCAGGTCCGGGCTGAGCTGCACCGCCCGCGATGAACGATTCGGTCAGACGGCGCCGCGGCGCCGGGGCCACTCGTAACGTGTTGCCGGGTTGCGTTGTCAGTGCTACACTGGGGTGATGCCGTTGGCTCAAGAAATTGAGACGTTCCTCGCGGGCCTGTCCAAAGCCGACAAGGCCCAGGTGCTGAAGGCGGTCGCCAGCGAACTTTTGGACGCCTACCCAGGCATCGAAAGCCACCCCGACGTGTGCGGCGGGGACGCGTGCGTTGCCGGCACGCGCATTTCGGTTTGGGTGCTGGAACAGGCCCGTCGCCACGGCGTGAGCGAGTCGCACTTGCTAGCTGAGTATCCGACGCTGAGCGCCCAGGACTTGGCCAATGCCTGGTCTTATGTGCGCTCACACCGCGATGAGATCAACGAGCAAATCCACCGAAACGAGGAAGCGGTAGACCGTGGCCAGGTTCCTGGCGGATGAGAACGTGCCGTGGCCGCTGGTGAAAGAGCTCTGCCGGCTCGGGCACGATGTGCTCAGAGTGCAGGACTTGGGCGGCGCGGCCTTAGGCATGCACGATCCTGACGTCCTTCGCACCGCCGTTTCCATGATGCGGTGCGTACTGACCGAGAATGCCTGGGACTTCGTCCGGTTGCATTCCCACCATCCAACCCACCAGGGAATCGTGACGTTTACGCGCGATGCCGACGCGACGGCACTGGCCGGGCGCATTCATGCACGGGTGAGTCAAGAGAATGAACTGGCGCGTAAGCTCATCCGCATCCGGCGTCCGAGTGCTGGCGGATAGGTTGCAACGGGCCCACCGATCCAGAGATGCTGGCGCGCGGCGCACGAGGGTCGCCGGCGCGACAACATTCTGATGTCGTTCGGCCCGGCGACGTTGGTGTCGGAACCGCGGATCAGCGATTCGATTACCGGGATCGAAGCTTCGTGAGCCCGCAAGAACCCATCAGGAGCGCCTGCGAAGTCGCGCCAGTTCGAGCGCGGAACCGTGAAATGCGATGGCTTGCACCCGCGTGACGTTCTCGGGGAAGATCAGCCTGGTCCGGATTCGCCGATCGCGCGGTCGGCGGCTTCGGGGGGTTCGTCGGTCCGACCGAAGCCGGGTGGAACCGACACATGTGCATGAATGGAGCCAAATCCATGCAGGCGGCTCGCGATCTGGAGAGGCGTGTTGGTGAATTGGAGCGCAAGCTCCGGCGGACGCATTCGGGAGCAGCATTGGTCGGTCTGAGCGCGGTCATGCTGGCGCTGAGCGGCGGCGCGATCGAAGACCCTATTCAGAAGGAACTGCGAGCGCACCGGCTGGTCATCGTCGATGATCAGGGCGTGCCGTGCGTGTTCATCGGCCAGGATGCGCCGGAGACGAAACGCCGCGCGCTCGCGGCAGGCATCTCGATCTTCGACAAACACGGAAACGAGCGCGGGGGATTTTCCACGTTCGACGATGGCTCGGTCGTCTTGGCAATGGATGCGCCCAAGGGCGTCGGCGACCCTATGCCGGACCGTTTGGGTTTGACCGTTGGGCCGCTGGGTCAGGCCGAGGTCATGTTGATCGACAACAAGACCCGCGGCGTGGTGAAGCTGCGCTCCGAGGGCGACGGGAAGGGCGGCCTTCAGCTCTTCAGGTGGGATATGAACGACAAGAAGATCCACATGAAGACGCTGACGTTCGACGACGAGGAGAAACACTCCTTCGACATGGGCGGGTGACTAGCGCTGGCTGGTCACCGGGGGGAGCAGATGGGCACTGAGGTACGGAGAGACTGAGAGAGGCTGCACTCTCCGCAGCGCCACGCCCGCCGCATGCGCTCCGGTCCTTCCGCTTGGCTGGCGGTGAAATACGTGGTCGCTCCGTTTCTCAGGCCCTCAGTTCGGGTTTCGCACTTTTAGGCGGCATGACGGACGAGAGCCTCCACGGTGTCGATGACTTTTCGGCAACCCTTGCCCGATAGGCCCAGTGAGAAAACCTGGTGGCGCGTACTCTGA
>Ga0187892_10010274_pt1 | contig 11941 bp, 11 predicted proteins | sample MA1701073metaG_FD_139345 | JGI IMG/M metagenome (GOLD analysis project Ga0187892, IMG submission 139345) | Bio-ooze microbial communities from a basaltic lava cave in the Kipuka Kanohina Cave System on the Island of Hawaii, USA - MA170107-3 metaG ...
CATGCTGGCGAAGGATGGTTGGATTCGCGCCGAACACGGCATGGGTTGGCGCGTCCTCGGTCGTCCCGCGCCGGCTCCGCGTTCGGCGGCGAAGAAAGTCGGGCTGCTCTGTTTCGTGTCGCTCGACCAGGCTTCGCACTTCGCTTTACTACAGATCGACAAACTTCAGGATTGCCTGCACCGCGCCGGGTACGGGGTCGAGATCCACGCCGCCAGTCGTTACGCGTCGCAGAACAGCCGCAGCGCGATCGAGCGGCTGGTCCAAAAGACCCGCGCCAGCCACTGGATCCTGCTGGGCGCGCCGCCGAAGGTCCAGCAATGGTTTTTCGCACGCAAGATCGTTGCGTTCGCCAGCCTGAACCCGTACGGCGATTTTGGCCTGCCGTCGCTGCGCGTGGACACGCGGCCCGTGTACCGTCATGCCGTCGGCATGCTGCTTGGGTTGGGCCATCAACGAATCGTCTGGTTCGCGCCGAACAACATGACCGGGGTGGACGAGATCAAGTTTCACGGATACCGGGAAGCGGTCGAACCGTACAAGGACCGGCCCGGATTCGTCTCGCGCGTCGTTTCCCATACGGGAACCGTCGATAGCATCCGGCGGAACCTGGATGGGCTCTTTCGCGGCTCGTCGCCGCCCACGGCCCTGCTGGTGGTCCGTCCCGCCCACAGTATGGCCGTTCTCTCGTACCTGACCCATGCCGGCATCGCCGTGCCGCGCGACGTTTCCGTGATCAGCATCGGGCATGAGCCATATCTCAACAATCTCACTCCGTCGCTCGCGCACTATGCCACCAACCGCACCGCCTACGTACGAATGTTGTGTCGCGCCGTATTGCCGTGGATCGAGACAGGACGCGCTCCGACCCAGGCGACCGCAATCGTGCCCGAGCACCACGAAGGCGACAGCGTCGGCCCGGCCAAGGGGTCCGCAGAGTAGATTTCCTAAGCAAGCGCGCCAGATGTAATTGGAGAGGACAACTGGTCTTGTCTTTCCATTGCGCCCCGACATTGCCAAAGTGGCTGCGGACACGGAGGAACTATGCACTGGACACACAACGTCATCCGTGGGGCGGTTCCCGCCCTGCTTACGGTTTTCTTGGCCTGCCTCAATCCCGCGGCGTTTGCGGCCTCGGACACCTGGAACCAACCCGGTGGCAGTCACTCTTGGAACAGCGGCGCCAACTGGCTGTCGGGCACGCAATACCCCGACGGCACCGGCGACGTAGCCTATTTTACCAACGACATCACTTCCGCTCAAACCGTGACCGTCAGTCCGTCGGTGACGGTCGGCGGCATGGTCATCGGCGACGCCAACGGCAGCCATGCGTTCACCATCGGCCTCAACAACACGCAAACGATCAACTTGGACAACGGAGCGAGCGCCAACTTCGTCAACAGCATTGCCAGCGCGAACACAATCCTCGCCAAGCTCGTGGCGACCGGCGTGAACCAAGACCTGACCATCGACGTGACCGGCACGTCGCTCTCGATCGGCACCGCCTCCACCTCCTCGCCGATGACCATTGATACGCTCACCAAGAACGGGAGCGGTGATCTGTTCCTCGGCACGGCGGGGAGCACGTTTACGGACCCGAACGTATATCTCAACGGCGGGAGAACCTTCATTTTCAACACCTACGCGCTGCCCACAAACTCGGTCGTCACGATCGCCGCGGCAGCATCGCTGCATGGCGGCGGTGGGCGGGACCAGGCGGTGGCCGAGATTCGCGGCACCGGGATGTTTCGCGACGGCAGCAGTTCCTTCATGGTCGTAGGCGATCCAGCGGGCGTGCCGGGTGCGGGCACCTACATTCGGAGCGGCGGCCGACTCCGTCCGGGCGACCTGACCGCAATCGGGCAGGTGGGTACGCTCTTCATCGGCGAGCCCTCTGCACCGGCGGTCTCGCCCCGGTTTGAGAGCGGTTCGGAGAGCTACTTCGACATCGCCAGCTACACCAGCTTCGATCAGATCGACATCCGGCGCACGACCACGACCATCAACGGCGGCGACGTGTACATCAACTTTCTGAGCGGTTTCAGTCCCACCAATGGGGCGCAGTTCAAACTCTTCATCAACACCAGCACGCAGGGCTACAAAGACACCAATGGCGGCGCGATTTTCGACAACATCTTCGACAATGACGGCATCGCGAACCCGTTTCACGGCTACTTTCAAGCAAGCTGGGGCGACGCGCCGCTCGCCGCGGAAAACCCGGGTGGGTTGAATGCGCGCAACATCGTGTTCACGTATTTGATTCCCGAGCCGAGCGCCGCGGCGTTTGTGATGCTCAGCGCGGCGGCGTTGCTGCTGCGCCGACGTTCCTAAGACTCGATGATGGGAATTCTCCACCGCCAGACGACAGAGACCAGTCGCCAAGCGGGGTTTACGCTCATCGAACTGTTGGTCGTCGTAGCGATCATCTCCATCCTCGCGGCGATGCTGTTGCCTGCGTTGCAAAGTGCCAAGGAATCCGCGCGCATGGCAAAGTGCATGTCGAACCTCAAGCAGCTGGGAATCGCTGGTCTGATATACGTGGACGATCATCGCGGAATGGTGATGGACCACGGCGGCGATTGGGGGGCTACGTCCTGCGGCAGCGCCACCAACAACTGCAGCAACATCGTCATGCCCGGCTCGCGCTGGGCCAAGTGGCTCGACCGGATCTTTCCGTACGTCAAATATCAGGTCGAGGTGCTCGAATGCCCCTCGCAACGGACCGAACGCGGCGGCACGCAGATGCCCGCTCCGTACGGCCCACCGAACTCTCTCCCGCGCAAGTATGTGCCCGGCTATCTGATGAACATGCACGCCATCAAATGGCTCACCGGCGAATCGATCCGATTGTCCGATGTGAAGAACCCCACGCTCAAAGTGTGGTTCGCCGACAGCGCCTACGGATTGCCGGGCACCCAGCCGGTCGGCTTCGACACGTGGTCGCCCTTGTCCTGCCGGGTCGAACAGTTCGCGAACCAGATCCGCCCGATCTCCCGCCGTCATCGCGACGGCAGTGTTCTCCTGTTTTTCGATGGCCACGTCGAATGGAAGAAGTATGTCGATGCAATGCCAATCGGTACCGCAAGCATTCTATATAGCCGACACTGGGACACCGACGAAGACGGCGACCCCAGCACGCCCTGATGCCCGGCCATCGTTCGTAGTAGCGCGATTCATCGCGCTCTCGAGGCACCCAACCGCGCAATGAATTGCGCTCCTTACGAACCGTTCCGCCGACCGCTCAAGACATCTTCTTTTTGAGCTCGCCCATGAGATCGTCGATCGGGAAGGGCTTCAGCAGACATTTCGTTTGTTTGCCGGTGATGAATTCCCACGCGCGCGGGTCGTCCGCCTCGCCGGTAATGAAGATAAATTTCTCCGCGAGGTCGGGAAACAACTCCGTCGCCTGGGCGTGAAAATTGGGGCCGTCCATCTTCGGCATCACGACGTCGCACACGACCGCGTCGTAGGATCCTTCCTTGAGTTTCCCGAGCGCTTCGTCGCCATCGTAGGCAACGTCCACGGTGATTTCCTCTTCGTTGAAGATCCATTTCAACGCCTCGACCAACTGGCGGTCATCGTCCACCACCAACACGGCTTTGGTGTTGAACACAGCGATATCATGGCGCGCGCCTGACTTCGGATGGTTCGATTTCATGGGTCTTGCGTTCTGTCAAAGCAACGCAGGTGCCAAAAATCATGCGGTTTGGGCGGCAAATGGAGGTTGGTGAAAGATCGCCGAATGGTCAGCCAAGAATGGCTGACCTACCACCATCAGAAATACTCGGCAAGGTCAACGCTTCGGATCGGCTCGATGCGTTGTCCGCGAAAGGCGCTCAGCTTTTCCAACGCCCAGTTGCACAGCGCAAGAACGTCGGCGAACCCTCGCTCTTCCTTGGCGATCACGCGGCGGGCGATGGCATTCAACAGAAGCTGCCGCGCGACATTGAGCGGCACATCGGTACGCCGCAACGCCCACGTGAGCACCGTTCCCTTCACGTGCACCCGCCCGGCCAGATCGAACGTGGTGAGCGGCTGGTTCTCCCAGGCGCTTCGCGTGATTTCACCGATCACTCCGCCGCGCAACAGCGTCTCGACGATCACCGGCACCTCAGCGCCGTTGCGCAACACATCAATGCCGGGGGTCAATTGCCCTGCGTCCTGAAGCGCATCCACCAACAGTTTCGCGGTCGCGCGCGTGTAACACTTGAAGCCGGTCTGCATGTCCGGCACGTTCTCATAGGCCGCAAAAAACTGCGTGTTGACGGTCTTGCCTTCCCGGGCGAGCGCGAACTTCGTGGCTTCGTAGCAAACCTCGTTGGTCAGCCACTCGAACTCCCCACGCACGAACCCCAGGTGCCGATGCACGCTCACGCGCCGGCCAATGCCCACCACCCGGTCGTGACCGAGCGCCGCGCGCATCCGCGCCGCAAGATTGACGACGCTGAGCGCGTCGTTGATCAGGTGATCGTTGTCGTGGTCGCGCGCGACGATGAATTCGACCGACGCATTCGCGAGCAACCTCTGGATGCCGCACAAGATCGAGCCGCCTTTGCCTTCGTTCCTGTCCTTGGCGATGAACTCGAACCCGCCCAGCCGCTTTTGCAGGCGCTGCACGACCGGCACGACCCACGGCGCGCCATCGATCACGACAACGACGCACTCCGGCCGCGCGAACGCGCCCACGTCCACGAGGCAGGGCGCGAGCACGTCCTCCATCTGCGACTCGGGCGTGTCCTTCGAATACCAGACCGGCATCACGATGCCCGTCATCCTGCGCATCTCGGCGAGCGTCAGCATGCCGGCTCAGGGGACTTCGGCGACGTACACCTGCGGATGTCCGCCGGCGTCGGAGGTGTAGATCACCATGCGTTCGTCCGGCGAGAACGACGGGTGCGGGTGCGTCCATTGCGGACCATAGACGGTGTCCACCTTCATCTCCATCCAGCTCAGCGCCTTGCTCTTCTCCGCTGCCTGCTGCTGCGCGGCGCGCGCCCAATCCTCCGCCACGGCGTACCGCGAGGTCTTCCATTGCGAGCCTTGCGAGGTCGCGTGGGGATGGCAGACCGTCCGCCGCCCGCCCGTGGCGACGTCCACGATCTGGACGCCGATGTCGGGATGAACGGTGTCGCACAGGATCTTCGTGCCGGCTTTGTTGGGAGTGATGTGCCAGCTATTGAATTCGGCGATCGTGCGGACCTCGCCGGTCTTGAGATGGATCCGCCTCAGCGCCTTCGGCCACACCGCGAACGCCAGCCAGTCGCCGTCGCCGAGGAACGTCTCATGAACGACAAACTCGTTGTTGTCGTGCGGATGCAGGCAACGCAGGCCGGTGCCGTCCCGCTGGATCACGTGCATCCGCGGCGCGGGGTCGCCGGCAAACTCGATCAAGGTTTCGTCACGGGGATGAAACTGCGGATGGATGATCGTGCGGTCCCATTCGAGCACGACGCGCGCTTCGGCGCCGTCCGTCCGCGCGGCGACGATGCCCGGCTTGCCGTTCCGCTTCGCCGCCGTGACGATCCACTGGCCGCTGGCGCTGAGGCTGCATTCGCCGAGCTGCGACCCTTCGCCGAAGGATGCAACTTGTCGTTCGCGCAACGAGTCGAGATGCACCGCCAGGATCGCCCCTTGCCGGGTGAAGAATACCTCGCTGCCGTCGAGCGAGATGCAACCCGAGTAGGCATGCAGCCCGTCGCTGTCGGTCAACTGCACGATCTCGCCGTCGGGGAAGGCGGCCTTGAAGAGGTTCGGCTTGCCGGAGCGGTACGAGGTGAACACGACCGTTTTTTTGTCGGGCGTGAACGAGTAATTCAGGAAGTAGAGGTTGACGTTGATGCTCGGGTGATTCGTCAGTTGGTGAATGACGGCGCCGGTCTGTTCGTCGCGGAGTCGCTGATGCTCCGAGGGAAACCGGGCGCCTTTCCGAAAAATCGACATGGACGTAGAATAGCGAATCGCTTGCAGGGCGCAATCGGGAAAGGTACGTCGTCTCTCTTTCCGTAACCGCTCAGGCGGCTGGCGTGTCCCGCTTGAGCTTGAGGCGAGAGTTGCTTCCCCGTTTTTCGTTCGCTTCCTTTTCGCTGAGAGCCAGCACACGGGCCGCAGCCGACGTCGCTTGCTTGGTGTTCGGGAATTTCAGGACCACTTGCTGGAGCGTGTTTCGGCCGGCAACGTAGTCGTGGAGGCGTTCGACCTGAATGTCCGCGAGGCGATTGGCAACGAAGGCCCACGTGTCGGGGCCGCAGTGTTTCTTGAGGGCGCCCTGAAGTTCCATGACCGCCTCGTCGTGGCGACGGAATTGGGTGCTGAGGATTTCGGCGATTCGAAGGTGTGAGTTGATGTCGTTGGGATGTTTTTTCAACACCTTCCGGAACTCCTCGATTGCCTCCTCGTATTTTCCCTCGCGGACGCGTGCCTCGGCGATGCTGTATTCCGGGCGAACGCCCACGCTGCTGGAATCGGAGAAGAGGAGACTGCTGAGGCGTCCGCCGACTCCGTGGACGATGTCCCAGAAGAAAATGACGATCAACAGAGTGATGATGATGAAGAACTTGAAGATGTAGCTGAGGACGAGGTTCGGGTCGGGCATTCCCTTCAGTTCCTCGTCCATGCCCTGCATCCAATGCCAGCCGAGGGCGAGAAGGAACAAGCCGATCACAATTTTGATCGCAAGTTTCCAACCGCTCTGTTCCATGGCTGTGGAATGTAACGGAAGGTCGGCCGGATTCCAACTGCCATTACGCGCTCACAGCACGAAGCTGGTGGACGAAGAATTCGAGCTGTCGCTCGGTGATCACAAACGGCGGTGTCAGCGTCAGGACGTTATGCCGGTCGCCCCCGCCCAAAACGATCACACCACGCTGTAGCAGGGACCGGAGAACGCGCGCGCACTCCGCCGCAGTCGGAAACTCGACACCGATCATCAAGCCCTTGCCGCGGACCGAGAAGCGCGGTTCGCGCAGCCGATCCAGGAGGAAAGCGCCCAACCGGGCCGATGCCGCGACCATTCCGCGCGTCTGGATCTCCTGGATCGCGGCGAGGGCCATCGCGCAACCCAACGGGTTGCCCAAGAAGGTGCTCGTGTGGATTGCCTCGCCGGTGGACTCAGGCCAGGAGTCCATTACTTCCGAGCGGCCGACGCAGGCGGAAATCGGGAAGCCGCCGGTCATCCCTTTGCCGACGCAAATCAAGTCCGGGACAACGCGCCAATGCTCGCAGGCGAACCATTTTCCCGTCCGCCCGAAGCCGGTGAAAATCTCGTCCGCGATGAGGACAAGATCGTGTTGGTCGCAGAAACGGCGCAAGCCCGGCAGGAATTCGTCCGGCGGAACCACGATGCCGCCTCGGCCCAAGATCGGCTCGACCAACACAGCGCCAATGTCGCGCCGAGGAAGCCGCGATGGGACCCGGCCAAAGGGAAGGTGGACGGTGAAATGGCCAAGTTGCCGTTCAAAGGGAGCGCGGAAATCGCGGCGCGAAGTCGCATCGAGCGCGCCATAACCCAATCCATGATAGGCGCCCTTGAATGCGATCACGCCGGGCCGTCCCGTGTGAATGACGGCGGTTTTGATGGCTGCTTCGACCGCCTCGAACCCCGAGTTGGTGAAGATGACTTTGCCGGAGCTTCGTCGAGAACCGGCGCGCCATCGACCGAAGGTAAGCGCCACGAGACGTTCCGCCAACCGGACCTTCCGCGCGTGAGGATGCACGTCGCCCATCCCGTGAAGCAGGCAAGCGCTCTGAGTCCGCAGCGCATTCACGACGCGCCGGTTTCCGTGACCCACGCCCATCACCGCGAAAGCGGCGGTCATGTCGAGGAAGGTGTTCCCATCCACGTCCTGAACGTTGGAACCGAGCGCTTTCGCCCAGAGGATCGGCCACCGACGGTCCACGTACGTTGTGTTGTGGCATTCGACTGCGCGGAGTTTGCGGGCGAAACGACGAGAGAGGGGACCGGGAACGCGCGTGACCAGTCGGGGAAGATCTCGGCCGGTCATACGCCGCGCTGTGTTGGATTCCAGATGTACTTGTGCAACTGCACTTGGAAACGGGCAGGGAGGCGGTCTGACAACATCCACTCCACGAGTTTCTGAGGGTCCATTTTCCCCCACACCGGCGAAAACAATACCGTGCAACGGGAGGGAAGTTTGTATTCCAGTATCTTGCTCTTTGCCCAGTCATAATCCGCGCGGTCGGCGATCACGAACTTGACCTCATCGCGACGCGTCAAGTGCTGCACGTTCTCGTAGCGATTGCGCTCGACTTCCCCGCTGCCCGGGCATTTCAAGTCCATGATGCGGATGACGCGGGGATCGATCCGGCTGATGTCATGCGCGCCGCTGGTTTCGATCAGGACTTGCTTTCCGAGGTCGCAGAGGCATTTCATCAACGGCAATACGTTTGGCTGGAGCAGTGGTTCGCCGCCCGTAATCTCGACAAGCCGGCAGTCGAGCGCGCAGATTCGATTCACGATTTCATCGAAGGACATGCGGCTGCCTTCGTGGAACGCGTACGCTGTGTCACACCATGCGCAACGCAGGTCGCATGCGGTGAGCCTCACGAAAACACAAGGTAAACCGACGTAAGAGGATTCGCCTTGAATGCTCTTGTAGATCTCGTTGATGACAAGTGTGTCGGACATGCGGTGTCGATGTAATGCTTGCCTGTGCCACCGAATGGTAGCAGCAAGGGGCTACCGGTCAAACTTTGAAACGACGGGAAAAGAGATCATACTTGGCGTCGAACAACAAAACACAAAGACCCGCAATCGTCTGACTGTCTGACTGCGGCCCTGCGGCGTTTCAAGGCCATGTTTGGAATGGAACTGTGGCTTTCACAAGGGCGTGGCTCGCGATGACCTGCTGAAATCTCTCGGCTGACCGCGGGCATCGTTCACGGCTCCTGCGACGGGCCGACGTAGCCGCACACGCCCGTGCGCGGGGAGTTGATGATCGGCATGAGCATGTCCTCGCCGCATTCGTGCTCGGCTGCGCACGCGTCGCATAGCCAGCCCGCGTCTTCGTACACGTGTTCCGCGCAGACCTGAGTGGCCGGCTTGCTGCATTGTCCGCAGGGGATCAGCGGCGGCTCGTTGCGGGCAAACAGAGCGAAGGACCGCTTCTTGGGAAGGCCGGGCAGTTCGGCGACGACGCGGAATGACAGATTGGTCGTCGAACCGAAGTCGTACTCGTATGAGAACTTCAGGCCCGGCTGCAGGTGCAGCCAGTACGGCGAATACGGTGCTTCGGCCACGAGATGGTAGCTTCGCGTTTCCGACAAACCGGATGCGGACGGAGTGGTTCGCTTCAAGCACGACTTGAGGTGATTGGTCATCTGCGCCTTACCGACAAGCTGACCGCACGAACGACATTTGCCAGAGGAAGTGAATTTTGCCATAAGCCTCACAACGGTTTCGCGTTCTCGTGTAGGTGACATACCTCATCAATCTCGTAGTCCGATTCAGGAGAAGGTTCCCCGGTGATGCAGGTAAAGCAACCGTGTCCGGCCTGTACCGAGCCGACCGCCCAGATGGGGTTGCCGCACGAACAGCGCTCGCCCTGCTTGGCGGCCGCCACGACAGATCGCAACGCTTCGGTCAAGTTCCACGGGATCGTCACCGGGGTTGGATTCGAGATGAAGCTTGACGTAATCCGCCACGGAGATGGGTGTGACCCCCGACTTTGGCTGCGGGTTGCGTCGGGTACATGACGCGGAAGCGCTCAAGATTGGTTCGGTCGGATAGCCGTGGATCGTTCGCGCGTCTCGGCCTTCTGTCACCACGTGAAATGCGTTTCCTTCGATGCGATACCGTGAGGTCCAGGCGATGCAGTAGCGGTCACCGTCCTCGTCGAATCGAGAATCTTTGGCGTTCACCGCCTCGGGCCAGACAGAGCGCCAAGCCGTCGCCGGGAACGAGCATCCAGGCGTCTCCCGTGTCCGTCGAGAACAACACCAGCGCACCCAGCGGGGGGGCCCGAATCCCAACCGCGACGCGTACGCCACCGCCTGTTCGACCAGCTTGCGTGCGCAACAGGGTTCGACAGGCTGACTCGCATTGTCCCCGTGAAAGCTTTCCGCGAGCAGACGATCTTCGTACTCGCCCTGGCGAACAAGACCGACGGGATTGTGGAAGATGCGTTGCTGGTTCGCCTGCGGGGACAGTTTCTGAAAGCGGGAGAGAAGAAATCGGTGCCGTTTCTCCCCAGCGTCTATCACGGTCGGCTCGCGCACAAACCGCTGGCATGGACGACCGCGGAGATCGAACGGCTGACGCAACCGCAAACGGTCGAGGTTCCAGCCGGGAAGTTCTCAGCCATCGTTTACGGGGTGAAGATCGCCGACGGCCGCGCCGGGAAGTTTTTTGTAGAGGAAGCCTATCCGCACCGAATCGTCCGGTGGGAGCTGCCGCCCGACATCTCCGCCGAACCGACCGGTTCCGCCTGCCTCGAATACTGGCGCCTCCAAAACAGCGGCGATGAAGGCGATCTGAAGTCGTTGGGGATCAAGTGAAGCCGGGGTCTCCGAAGTACGTTTTTCGCTTTCCTAACCAGCCCGTTCGCAGTAATTAGCGCAGAGTGAAGTGCGAAATATGGAAGTTCCTCCTCCGATCAAAACATTCCTGAAGAAGTACGTGTGGGTAGCTGTGCTCATCTTCGGAATTGGCGCGGGGATAGGGATACAGGCCTGGCGCGACTCAGGAACGATCGCAACTCTGGAACAGCGAGTGGAGCAATTGAAGGAGCAACCAAGTACATCAATCATGGAACTGGACAAGTCCGTCAAATCGCTTGAGCAGAGAATCACGCCTCTGACGCTAGCCATTCCGATGGATCCGCTGAGTGGCACTATCTCCCTCGGTCAGGGCATCACAGGCAGCGGAACAATTATCACAGAGAAGGCTGGGCAGGTACGGAAGTTCATCGAGGAAAGGAAGTTTGATCGCGCCGAAATGGAAATTTCTGAGATCGAGAAGCTCTATGCTGATTTCCCCGGAGTGCTCTACCTCAAGTACGAGCTTCAAAAGGCGAAGGGCAATACCGAGGAAGCGATGGAATGGGGACAGAAGCTAGTTCGGCGATTGCCTTCCGATCAGCGTTTGGTGCCGATTTACTTAGAGGTCGCAAATGCGCTCATTGAGAAGGGTCAAAAAGCCAAGGCAGAAGCGTTCGCTATTGAAGCAATGAGATTGAATCCAGACGACAATAAGTTACGAGACTCCTTCAAAGCAATCTTCGGCTACGAGCCTAGCATCCCGAGAAGAAAATAACCCAACAGAGAAAAACACAAAGACCCGCAGTCTTTCGACTGCGGGTCTTTGATAAACCTGGCAACGACCTACTCTCGCGCAAGCTTGACAGGCACTACCATCGGCCTTGCGGCGTTTCACGGCCGTGTTCGGAATGGGAACGGGTGGAGCCACCGCGGATTGATCACCAGGAAACTGATTTGAGATCTCAGATCTCAAATTTTAAATTCACAGGCTCCATCCAGGTGTAGGGACTACAACGAGCGGTTTATGAAGTTGTACTTTGCCATGAAAGCAAAGTGATCAAGCCGCACGGTCTATTAGTACGGGTTAGCTTAAAGGGTTACCCCTCGTACACATCCCGCCTATCAACGTGGTGGTCTTCCACGGACCTTTAGGGACTTGCGTCCGCCAGACCTAATCTTGGGATGGGCTTGGCGCTTAGATGCTTTCAGCGCTTATCCCTTCCGCACACAGCTACCCAACGATGCCTCTGACGAGACAATTGGCATACTGGAGGTGCGTCGTTCTCGGCCCTCTCGTACTAGAGAACGAACCCCTCAGGTCTGTTGCGCCCACAGTGGATAAGGACCGAACTGTCTCACGACGTTCTGAACCCAGCTCGCGTACCGCTTTAACCGGCGAACAGCCGGACCCTTGGGACCTTCTCCAGCCCCAGGATGCGATGAGCCGAC
>Ga0187892_10010275_pt1 | contig 11937 bp, 11 predicted proteins | sample MA1701073metaG_FD_139345 | JGI IMG/M metagenome (GOLD analysis project Ga0187892, IMG submission 139345) | Bio-ooze microbial communities from a basaltic lava cave in the Kipuka Kanohina Cave System on the Island of Hawaii, USA - MA170107-3 metaG ...
CGCCGATTCCGGGTGGTACTGCACGCTGTACGCGGGATACTCCCGGTGCTCCAGGCCCTCCATCGTCTGGTCGTTCAGGTTCACATGCGTCACCCGCAGCGCAGGAGCGCCCTCCACGGTCTCCCCCTCCCCGCGGCGCACGGCAAAGCCGTGATTCTGGGACGTGATCTCGACGGCCCCGTCCGACAGCCGACGGACCGGGTGGTTCCCTGCGCGGTGCCCGTACAGCAGCTTGTACGTCTGGCCGCCAAACGCCCGGCCCATCAGCTGATGGCCCAAACAAATACCGAAAACCGGCGTGCCCCGCGATGCCAGCCGACGGATCGTTTCCAGCGCATGCTCCACCGCCTCCGGGTCGCCGGGTCCATTGGACAGGAAGAAACCGTCCGGATTGCGTTCGAGGATTTCACCGGCGGGCGTGGAGGACGGCAGCGTGGTGACGTGGCAGCCTCGCTCGGCGAGGAGTCGAAGCGAGTTGCGCTTGATGCCGAAGTCATAGGCGAGCACGTGAAACCGCGTCTCGCCAACGGGCTGTGTCTCATACGGCTCGGGTGTGGAAACGACGCACGTCAGATCCAGCCCCTCCATCCGGGGATGCCGCAGGATGCGAGCGGTCAGCTCGTCGGCGGAAACGGTGGCGGCAGCAATGGCGGCGCGCATCGCGCCAGCCGATCGGAGATGGATGGTGAGCGCGCGCGTATCCACTTCAGACAGCCCTGCAATACCGCCGGCGCGCAGGTACTCATCGAGCGAGCCTTCCGCGCGCCAGTTGCTGTACGTCGGCGACAGCTCGCGCATGACGAAGCCGGCGACCTGGACCTTCGTGGATTCCGCGTCCGCGGCCGCCACGCCATAGTTTCCGATGAGCGGGTAGGTCATGACGACGATCTGGCCGGCGTAGGAAGGGTCGGTGAGGACTTCCTGGTAGCCGGTCATCGACGTGTTGAAAACCACTTCACCCAACGTCTCGACGGTCGCGCCAATCAGCACACCGTCAAGTCGCCGGCCATCTTCGAGCAGGAGATATCCGGGTTGGCGTTCCGTCATCTGTTCATCTGCGGGACGACGCCTCGAAAGGGTTGCGCGAATGTAGGCAGGCGTCCGTCCATGTCAAGTCACGACGGGACGTTGCGCCTTTCGCGGCACGCCGCGACGTTCCCGCCATGGAGCCACTGGTCTACCTGTGGGCCGACGAGTCCTGCCTGGGAAATCAGTTCATGGATCGGGCGTCACCGGGCGGCGCCGCGGGCCTGGTCGAGCATTGGGACGGTTCGAGCTGGTTTCGTCGCGACTACTGGCTGAGCGAGCCCGAGACCACGAACAATCGCATGGCGATTCGCAGCGCGACCGATGGGCTGCGGCTGCTGCGTCGCCCGTGCCGCGTGATCTTCACGTCCGATTCACAATACCTGATCCGCGGCATGCGCGAGTGGGTGCAGCAGTGGGTTCGGCGCGGCTGGCGCCGCAAGGAAGGGCCAGTCGAGAACGAGGCGCTGTGGAAAGAACTCGTCGAGGCGGCGCGCCGCCACCGCGTCGACTGGCGCTGGGTCCGCGGGCACGCCGGGCATCCGCACAACGAGTACGCCAACTTTCTCGCCACGCGCGCGGCTCGCCAGCAGACGTCATCCGATGGATTGCTCGAGTCCGGCTTCGCGGAATGGCTGGCAACAGAGCGGCGAGAATCCGAGCGCTACGCCGAGTTCGATGAAACTGCGCCGCCGCGTACCGAGCGTTTCGATCCGGCGTCTCCTGCGTGATCCGGGCGGTGTCTGCGGCATTGCCAGCTGAATGCGGCGAGGAAGCTGGATGCAGGAAGCCCCCAAGGCCGACACGTCGGACTCCTGGGGGCTTCACACCGCTGGCGGGAATGCTGACATGATTCGGAGCCGCATCGTGCTGCGGCCGTCGTCACTCCCTGGCCCTCGTCAAGCGGTCGTTTGACTCAGGCATCCCGCGACTCGGCGGGATTCTGGTTGCGGCCAGCGACCCCGCAACCGGCTCGCCGAGGCCGAACTCCTCCTGCGAGCTGTCCGTGCTCGCGATTGCTCGCGGACTCGGACTCACGCTTCATTGACGCTGGCGACCGCGGCCAATGAAACGCGAGGGACAAGGTACGCGCGTGCACGCGAGCGTGCAAGTCTTTCGGGATGTCTTCGCTGTGCTACACGACGACGCGTTCGAAGACGACGCCGAAATGGGCACCGATCGAATCGCAAACGGCCTCGCGTGGTGGCGGCTCGCCGAGGCACAACGCCATGGAGGTCACGCCGCGACCCCGGATCCCGCACGGGACAATGGCGTCGAAGTAGCGGAGATCGGTGTTGATATTGAGAGCGAAGCCGTGGGACGTGATCCAGCGGCTGGAGACGCGCACGCCGATCGCGGCGATTTTCGCGTTCCCGACCCACACGCCGGTGTGCCCGACGATTCGGCCGGCGACAATCCCGAAATCCGCGAGTGCTCGCAGCAGCACTTCCTCGAGATCGCGGACGTAGCGGTGCAGGTCGCAGCGGTCAGGTTTGAGATCGAGGATGGGATAGCCCACGAGCTGACCGGGGCCGTGGTAGGTCACGTCGCCGCCACGCCCGGTCGAGTGGATCTGGATGCCGAGCAGGTCGCGTTCGTCGTTCGCGACCAGGATGTGCGACTCATCGGCGGATGTACCGAGCGTAATCACGTGCGGGTGCTCGAGCAGCAGAAGCTGGTCATCGATCTGCTCGCGGCGCCTCTGCTCGACGAGGTCGGCCTGAAGATCGAGCGCGTCGGCGTACGCGATCCGACCGAGGCGCTGCACGCGCAGGCGGCGCTCCGTGGCGAGTTGCGCGCCTTGCGTGTTGCGTTCCCGGCTCGTTGACGCGGCGGGCCGCGCCCGCGCTTCAGCCGACATCTTCCGGGAATCGCTCCAGCGATTCCTTCAGCTTCGACAGGAACCTTGCCGCGTCGGCGCCATCGACAATGCGATGGTCGTAACCCAGCGAGAAGAACGCGCGCTTGCGAATTGCGATCGTGTCCATGCCATCGACGTCGACAACGACGACGCGCTTCTCGATCGCACCCGTGCCCAGGATTGCCGATGTGCCTTCCGGGATGATCGGCATCCCGACAATCGTGCCGAGCACACCCGGATTGGTAATGGAGAAGGTTGCGCCCTGGATCTCGTCCGGCTTGAGCTTGCGCTCGCGCGCGCGCTGCGCGAGGTCGTTGATGCGGCGTGCCAGGCCGACCACGTTCAGCTCGTCGGCATTGCGCACGACCGGCACGATGAGGCCGGGATTGAGATCCACGGCAATGCCGATGTTGATTTCGCCGCGGAAGATGAGATTGTCGCCGGACACGGTCCCGTTCACCATCGGGAACTCACGCAGCAGACTGGCGACGGCCCACGCGACAAAGGCGGTGTAGCTGACGCGTGCGCCCTGCTGCTCCCACTGCGTCTTCCACTTCGCGCGGACGCGATCGATCTGCGAGAAATCGACTTCGATGAAGGAGTGCACGTGGGGCGCGATGCGTTTGGCGCGCACCATGTGATCGGCCGTCAGGCGACGGATCCGGTCCATCGGCTGGACGCGGTCGCCCGGTCGCACCGGATGCTCGGGATGACGAACCTGGCCGTGGAAGATGTCCCAGAACTCTTCGGCGCCGAGCACGCCCCCGGCGGGGCCGCGCGCGGGGGCCGGCGATGGCGCATCGGCCGGCGCGGTGGACCCGCGCTGCTCGAGGAACGAAAGGATATCCTGCTTGGTGACGCGGCCGGCATGACCGGTGCCGGGCACATCGCCCAGATCCACCTGATGTTCGGCAGCAATACGCCGGACCAGCGGCGTCGAGCGCTGGCGCAGTCGGTCCTCCGCGGTTTCCGTGCGCCCGTCACTCCTGGGCGCCGGGGCGGATTCGCGGGCCGGCTGCGCGTGAGGCGCAGCGGATCGAGATTGCGCGGCCTCAACCGGTGCCGGGCCTGGCGGCGTCGCGGCCTGGCTCGGCGCCGGCGCCGGCGCGGCCGGAGCCGCGGCAGCGGCGGCCTTGTCGGTTTCGATGAAGCCGACAACCGTGCCGACTTCGACCGTCTTGCCTTCCTGCACGACGATCTCGACCAGCGTGCCGGCGGCGGGTGCCGGGATCTCGGCGTCGACCTTGTCAGTCGATATCTCGAGCAGCGGCTCGTCGCGGGCGACCGCGTCGCCCGTCTGCTTGAGCCACTTTGACACGGTGCCTTCGGCAATGGATTCGCCCATCTGGGGCATCGGAACTTCGATTCGCGCCATTTCCTCTCCTAGTACTTCGCCAAATAGCGGGCTGCTTTCAGGATATCATCAACCTGCGGCAGGAAGTAGTCCTCGAGCGGCGGCGAGTACGGCACGGGCGTGTCGATGGCCGTGACGCGCAGGATGGGCGCATCGAGCCACTCGAAGGCCCGCTCGGACACGCGCATCGCGATCTCACCGGCGATCCCGCCGGTTCGCGTGTCTTCGTGCACGATGAGTACGCGGCTGGTCTTCTTCACGCTCTCGACAATGGCTTCCTCGTCAAGGGGCAGCAGCGTACGCAGATCGAGGATCTCGGTATCAATGCCTTCCCCGGCCAGCAGCTCGGCAGCCTTCTGGCTCTCGTGCACCATCAGACCGTACGTCACAATGGTCAGGTCGGTCCCGGACCGGTGCATGCGCGCGCGGCCCAGAGGCTCGACCGGTTCACCGGGTTGCAACGTTTCGCGAAGGAATGGTGCGCGATACAACTTCTTGTGCTCGAAGAACAGCACGGGATCGTCGTCGCGGATCGCTGCCTTGAGCAGGTTCCTGGCATCACGCGCGGTCGATGGGTATACGATCTTGAGGCCGGGCGTGTGGAAGAACGCCATTTCCGGATTCTGCGAATGGAACGGGCCGCCCCGCACACCACCGCCGACCGGGCCGCGCACGACCATGGGCAACGGGCCGCTGCCGCGCCAGCGCGAGGTTGCGATGTAGTTGGTGAGCGGCTCGTACGCGCACGAGACAAAATCCATGAACTGCATCTCGACCACCGGCCGCATCCCCATGTGCGCTGCGCCGGCCGCTGCCCCCGTGAATCCGCTTTCACTGATCGGTGTGTCGATGATGCGATCCGCACCGAACGCTTCGAGGAATCCCTCTGTCACCTTGAATGCGCCGCCATACGCGCCAATGTCTTCGCCCAGGAGGAAAACATCAGGATCGCGCTCGAGCTCTTCCCAGAGCGCTTCGCGGATCGCCTCGAGAAAGGTGACGGGCTTGCCATCCTCGGTCAGGCGCACGTGCTCCGGCTTCTCGCGCCGGGCCGGCCGGGTCACTGCGGCCATTGGCTTCAGAGCACGCGACGCGGCGGATCCTGCCGCGTCCACGGCGGCGTCGGCGCTGAGCCTCCCGTCACTTCCGCGAGCGCGAGCGTCGCCTCCGGCAGCGGCGACGCCTCGGCGGCCGCGCGCGCCGTTTCCACCTCCGCCTCGACGCGCTGCCGCACGCCGGCCAGTTCCGTTTCGTTCAGCCATTTCTCGGCCTTGACTCTGTTCTCGAACCGCGTCACCGGGTCTTTTGCCTCCCACGCCGCGACTTCGCCCGCCGGCACGTAGTGCTGATTGTCGTGCTCGGCGTGGCCGAGTCGGCGATAGGTCTCGACTTCGAGCAGCGCCGCGCCCTCGCCGCGACGGGCCCGCGCCACCGCGTTCCGCGTCATGGCGTACACGGCGAACACGTCATTGCCATCGCACTGATCACCGAAAACGCCGTACGCGGGTGCTCGAATGACGAACGACTCGGCCGCCGTCTGGCGCGAAACCGGCGTGGAATACGCGTACGCGTTGTTCTCGATGATGACGACGAGCGGCGCTCGCTGCACGGCGGCAAGGTTGAAGCCTTCGTGAAATGCGCCGGTCGAGGCCGCGCCATCGCCGGTCCATGTGAGTGCAACGCGTGGCTCGTTTCGCAGCTTGAACGTGAGCGCGACGCCGGCCATGACTTCGACCATCACGCCGAGATGCGAGATCAGGCCGATGTAGCCGAGATCCAGGTCCGTGAAATGAATGTTCTGCTCGCGGCCCGCCGTGGGCCCACCGGCCTTCGCCATGTACTGCATCAGCACGTCCGCCGGCTTGACGCCCAGCACGAACAGGGCGCCCAGGCTGCGTACTGCGGACGCGATCACGTCTCCCGTACCGTCGGTCGCGCGCCGCAGCGCGTACGCACTGCCGACCGCGACGCCCTCCTGGCCGAGCGAGCGGTACAGTCCGCCGACCACCTTGTTCTGGCGATACAGGTTGGACAGCAGGTTCTCGGTCTGACGCGTCAGCTGCAGGTAGTAGTACAGCTCGAGCAGCTGCGGGCGCCCGAGACCGGGAATTGACGTGCCGCGTTTTCGCGTCGCGCGTTTCAAGGGAACACCTCTCGCCTGTTCGCGCCAAGATGCCCGCTGCGCGCGGAGAGCGTCAAGCGTGCGGGCCGCGCCCGCGCACGTCGCGAAGAACCCCGCGAACCCGAACGGGCTCACGGGGTTCCAGCCGCATGAAACCGTCGTTCAGCGATTTGTCGTCGTCGTCGGTGGCGCCTGCCCCTGCTGCGGTGCGGTCGCGCCTGCGGCGCCGGGCTGCGGAACCAGCGGCTGCGGCTGCGCGGTGGGGAACTGGTCGCGCAGGAGCGGCTGTGGCGCACGCACCCGCGAGGACATCACGGACAGCACGAAGAGCAGGCCGAGGAACAGCGAACCGCAGATCCACGTCGCTTTGGTGAGCAGCGTCGCTGCCTGACGGCCGCCCAGAATGTTGTCCGCCATCGTGCCACCTGCACCGCCCATGGCCGCCAGGCCGTCGCCTTTGCCAGACTGCAGCAGCACGATCACACCCAGCAGCAAGCCGTCCGCTATCACCAGCGCAAGAAGAAACCCGAACACGTTACGAGAACTCCGTCAGGGTCGAGAGGCATCGCCAAGCCATAAAATCACTTACTGACCACGTTCCTGTCAATTGCCCGAGCCTTGCTCCGCGGCCTGTACAATACGAGCAAAGCTGTCCGCCTTGAGGCTGGCGCCGCCTACGAGGAGGCCGTCCACGTCGCCCGCATCCAGCAGGGCGCGGGCATTGTCCGGGTTGACCGACCCGCCGTACAGAACGGGCGTGCTGCGGGCGAAATCCGCCCCGGCGGCGTCCGCCAGGCATTTGCGGAGAAAGCGGTGCGCGGCCGCGGCATCCTCGGGCGCCGCGTTGACGCCTGTGCCGATGGCCCAGACGGGCTCGTATGCAAGATTGAATTGCCCGCGTGCGGCCTGCGGGACTACGCGGATTGCCGCATCGACCTGGCGCTGAAGTACGGCCTCGAGCTGACCCGCGCGCCGCTCTTCGAGGGTCTCGCCCACGCAGACCAGGACGTGCAGCCCGGTGGACAGCGCGGCCGTCACCTTGCGCGCCACCTGCGCATCGCTTTCGCCGAAGATGTGGCGCCGCTCCGAATGCCCGACGAGGACGATGCGTGCCCCGGCTTCGAGCGCCATCGCAGCACTGGTTTCACCCGTGAACGCACCGCCACTTTCCCAGTGCACGTTCTGCACGCCAATCGCGGTGTCTGCGCGGACGCCCGTGGCGGCCACCGCAGCCTCGAGCGAGACGGCAGGCGGGAAGAACCAAACACTGCGATCGGCACGGTCCGGGCACGCGGCCAGGAAAGCTTCGAAGAAACGTCGCGTCTCCGCAGGCCCCTTGTTCATCTTCCAGTTGCCCGCCAGAACCGGTAGCCGCCGAGGCAGAGGGGCGAACGTGGTCTCAGGCATCGTCGAGCACCGCGATGCCCGGCAGAACGCGACCCTCGAGAAACTCGAGAGAGGCGCCACCGCCGGTGGAAACGTGCGTGATGCCACCCGCCAGGCTGGCCTGTTCGAGCGCAGCGGCCGTGTCGCCGCCCCCTGCAACGGTGACCGCGCCAAGCCGCGTCGCATCGGCCACGGCGCGCGCGACACCAAGTGTGCCGGCGGCGAATGCGGCGATTTCGAAGAGACCCATGGGTCCATTCCAGAGGAGGGTCCGCGCTTCGAGGATGCGCTCGCGGAACCGCGCGACGCTGGCCGGCCCGATGTCGAGGATGCGCTGATCCGCCGGCACCGCATCACGCGCACACACGCTCACCGCAGCACCCGCCTCGGCTTCGGCCGCCACTACACAGTCCACGGGCAGCAGGAGCTTGGTACCGGCGCGCCGCATCAGCTCCGCGGCCATGTCGACGCGGTCCGGCTCGACCAGCGATTTGCCGACCTCGAGGCCGAGCGCGCGAAAGAACGTGTTCGCCATCGCACCGCCAATCAGCAGCGCGTCGACGCTGGGCAGCAACGCCTCCACGACGTCGATCTTGCCCGAGATCTTCGCACCACCGAGAATCGCGGCAAACGGCCGCTCCGGCCGTTCCAGCGCAGCACCCAGGAACTTCAGTTCCTTCTCGATCAGGAACCCGGCTACGGCCGGTTTGCCCGCCGCGCGCATCGCACTTGGCAGTGCGGACGTCGTCGCGTGCGCGCGATGCGCAGTACCGAACGCGTCGTTCACGTACACATCGCCGAGCGCGGCCAGCTCCTGGCCGAGCCCGGCATCATCCTTTTCCTCGCCCGCTTCGAAGCGCACGTTTTCCAGTAGCAGACATCCGCCCTCCGCCAGCGAATCCACCGCGCGCTTCACCGCGGCACCGCGTACTTCCGCAACGAACGCAACAGACACACCCAGCTCCCGCAATCGCGACGCGACCGGCTCGAGCGAAAACGCGGGATCGCGCTTCCCCTTCGGCCGGCCCAGGTGCGAAAGCAGAACCGTGCGGCCGCCCCGTTGCCGAATGTATTCGAGTGTGCCGAACGTCGCCGTCAAACGCGTGTCGTCGGTCACTCGCCCGTTCTCGACCGGCACGTTGTAGTCGACGCGCACCAGGACACGCCGGCCGCGCAACGTGCCCTCATTCAGTTCGTTCAGCACTCGCTTCCTCACAACCACATCCTCCCGAACAAAATCGAGCGGCCACGACGCCAGTTCACGCCGTGGCCGCGGGTCCTGCCTCTGTCGATGCCGTTCAGCTCTGCATCGGGTTCTCGGCCAACTGCGCGCTCAGAAGCACCGTGCCCGGATTGCGTACTGTGACATCAAGCTGCGTGTCGCAATAACTGCAGGAGATCCGGTGTGTCGTGCCCCTCGCGTCGATCACCGCCGAATCCCGATGCCCGCACACCGGGCACCTGTACATGCCCTGCAGCGCCTGGTCCGTGTCCCTCATCGCACACCTCCAGCAGCGTTGGCTCCAGCGGCGGCGAGTTGTATGCCAGCCGCGGCACCCCGCCACTTCCTGCGACGGGTCCGACCTCGATCAGGGTACTATCGCGCGCCCGCCAACGTCAACGGGGCCTGGCGCGCGCCGTGGCCGAACGCGCGGCGGCAGTGCGCGCAATTGCTTTCACGGCCACTGCTTGCAATGCTACAGCCGGTCTCCCATCCACTGCGCAAGGTCCACGCAGCGGCAGGAGTAGCCCCACTCGTTGTCGTACCAGGCCAGAACTTTGACGAGTCGCTCCTCGATGACGACAGTCGACAGCGAGTCCACGACCGCACTGTGCGGATTGCCGATGTAGTCCACACTCACCAGTGGCTCGTCTGATACAGCCAGAATCCCGGCGAGCGATCCCTTGGCGGCCGCCGCAAACGCCTGATTGACGGCGTCGGCGCTGACCGGCTTCTCGAGCTCCGCCGTGAGATCCACGATCGAAACATCGCATGTGGGAACGCGCATGGATGTGCCATCAATGCGCCCCTTCAGCTCCGGCAGAACCAGCGAGGTTGCCTTGGCGGCGCCGGTCGTCGTGGGGATGATGGAGAGTGCGGCAGCGCGGGCCCGGCGCAGGTCCTTGTGCGGCAGATCCAGGATCTGCTGGTCATTCGTGTAGGAATGCACGGTGGTCATGAGTCCGCGGCGAAAGCCGAACTGATCGAGCAGGACCTTGACCACAGGCACGAGACAGTTGGTCGTGCAGCTCGCGTTGCTCAGCACGTGATGCGACGCTGGGTCATAGCGCTGGTGGTTGACGCCCATCACGATGGTGATGTCTTCGCTCTTCGCGGGCGCCGTGATCATCACCTTCCGCGCACCGGCACCGAGATGCTTGGACGCGTCCTTCTTGTCCGTGAAGCGGCCGGTGGATTCGAACACGATGTCGACACCGAGATCCTTCCAGGGCAGCGCCGCCGGATCCTTCTCGCTGAGTACGCGCATGGGATCACCGTCCACCCGCAGTCCGTCCGCCGTCGCCTCCACAGTGCCCGGATACCGGCCGTGCACGGAATCGTACTGCAGCAGGTGCGCCAGCGTCCTGTTGTCCGTGATGTCGTTGACGGCAACGAAATCGAGGTTCGCGCCGTGACGCTTGGCGGCCCGCAGGATGTTGCGGCCAATGCGCCCGAACCCGTTGATGGCCACACGAATGCTCTTGCTGCTCCTGCCCCCGCCCTTCACGGCCCGCTCAGAAGAAGTCATCTCCCGCTCCATTGGATTGGGTCAGCCGGCGCGCATCGAGCGCGCGGGCAAACGTGATCAGAGCAACGCGACGGGCGCCCGCCGCCTGCAGCACGAGCGCACATGCGGATGCCGTTGCGCCCGTCGTGAGAACATCATCGATGAGAAGCACATCCGTGCCGCGCAATGCAGCGGCTTTGCTGGCAACGCACTGGAACGCCCCGGCCACGTTAGCCCGCCGTGCCAGTGGCTGCAAGGACGTCTGGGACGCGACGCTGCCCGCGCGCACGAGCGCCGTCACCACGGTGCGGCCCGTCCGCGCGGCAAACGCATGAGCGAGAAGCATGGCCTGATTGTATCCGCGCTCGCGCAGCCGTGCCGCTGTGGTCGGCACGGGCACGCAGACGCGAGCCGCGCTCATGATGTGCGGCAGTGCAACGCGGGCCATGCGTTCGGCCAGCGGCTCGGCAAGAGCTGGCCAGCCCCGGTACTTCAGCTGGTGCACCAGCCGGTCGGCCGGTGGCAGCAGCAGGCAGGCCGAGCGCGCAGCCGCCAGCGCATCCGGCCAGCCGCTGCACTCGGAGCAGGCTTCGTCGCGCGATCGCCCTGTCACGCGCAGGGTGGCGCCGCAGCGGGAGCATGCGGGCGATGGCAGCGCGCGGAGCACGGCGCGGCAGCGGCGACAGACCAGTCGCGCGCTGTCGCCTGTCGCAATCCGGGCATCGCAGCCCAGACAAATCGGCGGCAGCAGCAGGTCGAGCCACACCGCCAGCCAGCGCGAGCGCCATGCCATGCGCGGAGCGTAGTCTCCATGCCGGGCCGCCACCATGGCTGGGCGCGACGCAGCAGCCGCTCGCTCATGCGCGCCGCTGGCGCGCGTTCGCTATGGCGGTTCGCATCACCTCGACGGGCGCGTCGCCGCCAAACCAGTGCGTGAACGAAGCCGCGCCCTGCGCTACGAGCATCTCCGCGCCATCCATGGCCGCAATGCCGAGCCTTTCCGCGTTGCGCACGAGCGCCGTTCCCTGTGGCGCGTAGACCAGATCGAGCGCCGCGCGCACGCTGCCGAGTGCACCGAGATCGACGGGCGATGGGTCGTTCACGCGGAGCCCGATGGGCGTTGCGTTGACGACGAGGTCGAAGGCCAGCCCGCGCACGTGGTCCTGCTGCGACGCGGCACGGGTCCGGGTCCCTGCCGCGTCGAGTTGCGTGAGCAGCGCGTTCACCGAGGCCCCCGAACGGCTGAGAACGGTTACGCGGTCCGCGCCTTCTGCGAGCAGCGCATAGACGGCGGCGCGGGCGCCGCCGCCAGCGCCCAGCACAAGCGCACAGGTGCCGTGCAGCGAACCGAGCAGGCGCCGGGCGGCCTGCGCAAAACCTGTAACATCCGTGTTATCACCGGTGAGCTGATCATCCTCGAGCCAGAACGTGTTGCACGCGCCCGTCGCGATCACCACGC
>Ga0187892_10010276_pt1 | contig 11936 bp, 13 predicted proteins | sample MA1701073metaG_FD_139345 | JGI IMG/M metagenome (GOLD analysis project Ga0187892, IMG submission 139345) | Bio-ooze microbial communities from a basaltic lava cave in the Kipuka Kanohina Cave System on the Island of Hawaii, USA - MA170107-3 metaG ...
AAGGGCCTCACGCCCTACGAATACATATGCAAAATCTGGACAAACGAGCCTGAACGATTCAGACTCAATCCACTCCATCAAATGCCGGGACTAAACACCTAGAATGAAACCCCGCATCAAGGTTCTGACGCTCGCGGTTGACGATCTTGAGCGATCGCTCGCTTTCTATCGAGACGGAATGGGTCTGGAGACAAAGGGCATTACCGGTCAGCAGTTCGAATATGGCGCAGTCGTGTTCTTCCATATGAATGACGATCTTATCCTTGCTCTCTGGCCAGCGGCTTCACTTTCCAAGGATGCGAACATCACCGCGACGCGGACGAGGCTCGGAGCCGTATCCATCGGCCATATCGTCAAATCGAAGGAAGAGGTCGACGCCTTGGTCAGGCAGGCGGTGCAGGCAGGGGCCGTTGTCACCGATCCGCCGCGTGACCGTTTCTGGGGAGGATATTCAGCTCACTTCCACGACCCTGACGGCCACCTCTGGGAGATCGCGTGGAATCCCCAGTTTAGCGTCCCGGACTAGGGCGATATTTGATCCTCAACGGGCCGCCCCGCTGTCGTAGCAGACGGCGAAGTTACACAGTTTCGAAGGGAAAGCGGTCGAGGCGAGTCGCACCCCGTGCCTCGATGACGACCTGTGTCTCAAGCTTCACGCACTCGCGGCCGTTCTGCTCGCCAATCAGGCTTTCGACGCAAACCACCATGTTCTGCTCGAACAGACCGTCATACCCCGTATCAAAGTCTGGATGCAGGGGAACGGCAGGATACTCATCGGCCAAGCCAACGCCATGGAGCGCAACCGGATAACGGTTGGCCACATACTTATCCGGAATACGCCAGGATTTTTCGTTGAATTCAGCGAAACTGAGTCCGGGATGCAGCAAGGCCAGATTATGATGAAGCTGATCCAGAGCCGTAGAATAAAGCGTTTTCTGGCTGCCGTTCATTGGCACGTGTCCGATCGGCCAGGAGCGGGACAAATCGGCACAGTATCCGTAAGGGCCTATCATATCCGTGTCGAAGGAGAGCATGTCGCCCTGTTTACATTTGTAATTCGAGCATTCCTGGAACCACGGATTGGTGCGCGGCCCCGCGGTCAATAGCCTGGTCTCGATCCACTCGCCGCCGGATCGAATGTTCTCATAGTGAAGCTCGGCCCAAATCTCCTGTTCCGTCTTGCCCGGCAGTGAATTTTCGTACATCCGCGCCATTCCCGCCTCGGCCACGCGGATCGTCCATCGCATCAGCTCGAGTTCCGCGTCGTTTTTTATGCACCGCGCACGCTCGGTGAGCTGCTGGCCCTCAAGGAGAGTGAGGCCGCGCTGCCGCAAGGCGTCAACACCGAGGGGCTCCATTTTGTCAACGGCGAGCCTTGTATTGCCGCCACCGTGTTCGCGCACAATTTCAACGATCTCATCCGCCCACCGGTTCAAGTGCTCTTCCACCTTCGTTCCGGCGGTGAAATAAAACCAACTGATGCCAGGACGCACTTCCTGGACGGTTTCAAGGTTTGTCGCCAAATGCTCGCAACCCATAAATTCGAAGTCTAGGGCATAGCCGTCAGCGAAAATGAGGGCATAGTGAAAGGCGTTGTGCGTGGCCCATAGCTGCATATTCGATACATCAAGGGCGTAACGAATATTCACTGGGTCATAGAGAAGGATAGCGGCACAGTCGTGCCTGTTGACCGCGTCCACAAGCCGTTGCTTTCGCCACGACCGCGCCTTCCTCTGAATATCAACGGAAAGCGGACTCTCAAGCGGCCTGTCAGCACCTTCCACATTCAGGAACTCGCGTTTTCTGGGATCCTGGAAAACCACCGGCATCATGCACATCCCTTTCGATTCTGGTCGCCAAACGGTGTTGACAAGTTAACGTTTGTCGGCCGCAAAATAGTCGCGCAGATATCGAAGATCATGCCGAAGCTGTGGCTGCCGCCCATGTCACCATGGCCTCGCCCCTAAGGTGGCGGAGAGTGGAGCGACGGATCAGATGACGTTGGACATTGAAGGTGTTGTAGACAGCGGCGTGTGTGGCAAGAAACCTCTGGGCTGAGCCCTGTGATTTGAAGCGTTGTTGCTTCCTCTCGCGGCGCCGGATCGGCAGATGCGAATTCTCGGCGCGATTGTTTTCTCGCAGCCGCCCGGGGCGGTGACGATCAGAACAGCCGAGTTCACCTACAGCGGCGCCATAGGACGGCAAGCCGTCAGTGACGATTGTCTCCGGATGGATGCCCTGGCGCTTCAACAGTTTCCTGAGCAATCTCAGCGCTGCCTGCTTGTTCCGCCGCTTCTGCACCAGCATATCGAGGACTTCGCCTTCGTCATCGACGGCCCGCCACAGATACATCCTTTGCCCTGCGATCCGCACCACCATCTCATCCAGATGCCAACGGCTTGTGGGCCCCGGCCTGGCATTTCGAAGATTGCGACCGAATTGCCGGCCGAACTTCCTGGTCCAGCAGCGGATGGTCTCATAGCTGACATCGATGCCTCGCTCGGCCATCAAATCTTCAACATCCCGGAAGCTCAGGGTAAACCGAAAATACAGCCACACCGCCTGGCGGATGACGTCGGTTGGAAACCGATGGCGGGTAGGAAATCGGCTTCATCCATTGCCATCCCAAATTGTACCCGAAACATCAAAGCCCCAAATCGCACATCTGTCCATGGCGCAGGTGATTGACGCTCGTTAACCTGTCAATTCCCGCCGTACGCACGGTGGAGCTATGGCTCAATCGGTAAAGGGCGCCGACCAGGCTTTCGCACTCCGAGCCGAGATAGATGCGCCGGCCAAACGCGCCATCGCGTTGGTCACAATGAAGATGTTGCTTCCGAACCAAACCGTGTTGATGAATGACGGAACGACTATTTTTGCGCTCGCTCTTGAGATGGTTCCCACGGACCGTCCGTTAACTGTGGTCACTGCCGGAGTGAACATAGCCACTTGCCTCTCCGAAAGAACGTCTATCACCGCATACTTGCTGGGAGGCAGAGTCTGGCATCTCTCGCTGAGCACGTCGGGTGGCTTCGCTGAGAAAATGTTACAGCAATTCAATGCCGATATGGCTATCATTTCAGTGGATGGCATTTCAATAGCTGAAGGCGTCACTTTTTCTTATGAAGCGGATGCAGGACTAGCCCGTTTGATGGCCAAGAAAGCCGCCCGCACCGTAGTACTCGCCACGACGCGCAAGCTCCAGAATGTTGACAGGATAACGGCCTGCCCGCTTTCCAGCATCCAAACGTTGATTACCGATTGCGTTGATCGAGCTATCCTGAATCATTTTTCTGCGGAAGGCGTGGAGGTAATCAGTGTACCTATCAAGATAGAGAACGAAATTTAGATTCTCTTGCCATTATACCTCCGCTAGCACGAACGATTCCATCTGCCGTAAGAAAGGCCAAATAAGCGCTACGCCAGAAGTCGCGAGCGTCACTATTATCGCCATGGGTTGGAATGGGGAAGATAACTGGTGCACATATCGTCTATATGGCGTTCATAGTCATTCGGTAACCGCTATGAGAGCAATCGATCAACATGCCCACCCGATTCATTTCCTGGATGACGCGACGGCCGAAGTCAGAAAGCCCCTTGTCGTTATCATGACAGCTACCGCCCGCAAGATTGATGCGGTTAAAATCGAACAGCTGGCCTGAGACCCTCTAACTGATCCAAAAATGAGTAGAGTCCGACGGCCTGTGAGCCTGCCTACATTGCGAAGCCAAAAATAAATGTTGGGCGGAATGTGGGGCGTATCAGCTAATTTTAAAAAATTATCAGGAAAAACAAAAACTTAAAAGTTCGACTGGCGGAGAGGGAGGGATTCGCCAGTAAAGGTCCCAATGCAACTCCCACGAAAGCGGAGGACATAACAAGTTTCTCTCACGGCGTGACCTGAAACGACTGGACTTCACCCCGAAAGGAAGCATTGCTGTCTTCGGAAAATGGAGACGAGCATGTCGCAGAGCAACATGACTGTAAGGGAAATAATCAGCGAGATTCGCCGCCAACTTGATGAAGCCTTGACCATCGCTGAGGCGGCGGAAGTCTGCGCGCTAGATGGGCACATTGATCGGGCGTTTCACATTTCCCTCGATATGGAGGATCTTCTCCATTCCACTAAGCGAGCGCGATTAACAGAATGCAGGAAAAGGAAACCTCGCACTAAAGGATAAATCTTGCACATCCCCAATGCAGGCGAATGGGAACCGATTCGGACTGGATTTTGTAGATAAAGAAAGAACTGCTTAGTTCGCCTCGGATTAATGAGATGTTGGTGCCGCCTGATAAAGTCGGCCGACGGACTCCTGAACGCCCGCCCTTTCGCGGGCTCGCGGCGGTGAGGGGTGCTGATGCCTCTCGCCAGCACAGGAGCGACATCATGTCCAAATCAGCCAAGAAAACATCCACCTCACCTAAGGTCCTAAAGAAAGGCAAACAACTGAAAGCCGCCAGTGGTAGTAAGCAACATTCCAAGACGGCAGCCGTCCTCGCGATGCTGTCATCGAAGAACGGCGCTACCATCACGGAAATGACCGGCTCGACGGGCTGGCAGGACCATAGTGTACGGGGCTTTCTATCCGGCACGATCAAAAAGAAACTCGGTCACAAGATCGGGAGTGAACTCGTCCAGGGCGAACGCCGCTACCGAATCACAGCTTGAGGTCTGCCATGAAGCTCACAGACCTAGCGAACTCAACAAATTATAATCGTCGTGAACGGACTCCCCGCGCTGAGGTGCGGGGAGCTAATCGCCAGATGGCCGATCGTTGCAGTTCATCGTCGCCCAAGGAGATTTTACTGAAAAAAGCGCCTGTTGCCCGAGGATGCGGTCTAATAATCACAGAAAGGCGTCCTTCAAGAGACTCTGTTGAACTTGAGATTGCAAGGTTGGGTGATCTCACGCGGGAAGAATTGATCCAAAGATGGAGGGGTACATACGGCCGCCAGCCGCCCAAGGGGATCAGCCGACGTTTGCTCCAACTATCAGCAGCCTACGCCTTGCAGACCGCTGCACTTGGCGGCCTCAAACCTTGTCTGCGGAAAGCCCTGATTGCCGCGCTAGATCAAAGTTCCGAGTCCTCAGCCTCCGGAATGAAAAGGACTCTCGATCCCGGTAGCCAGTTGGTTCGTGTCTGGAATGGGCGGACTCATCATGTGGAAGTCATAGAGACGGGGTTCATGTGGAATGGAGAAAGCTTTCGGTCGCTTAGCGCCATTGCACGAAAGATTACTGGCGCGCGGTGGTCAGGCCCAAAGTTCTTCGGGTTATGAGCAAGACCTTGTTCCGTTGCGCCATCTACACCCGCAAGTCCACTGAGGAGGGGCTTGATCAAGCCTTCAACTCTCTCGATGCCCAACGCGAGGCATGCGCAGTCTACATTCGCTCCCAGGGTGGGCTAGGTTGGAAACTTATCTCCAAGCGTTATGACGACGGTGGAGTTTCGGGTGGTACCATGGACCGCCCTGCCCTCCGGGCCCTGCTTGAGGACATCAAACAGAAGTCCATTGATACAGTTGTAGTTTACAAGATCGACCGGTTGACCAGGTCACTGATGGACTTTTCAAAAATTGTCGAAGTCTTCGATAGCCACGAAGTGTCATTCGTCTCCGTCACCCAGCAGTTCAACACCACGACCTCCATGGGCCGCTTGACACTCAACGTATTGCTCTCCTTTGCGCAGTTTGAGCGAGAGGTCACGTCCGAACGCATCAGGGACAAGATCGCCGCCTCCAGGAAAAAGGGAATGTGGATGGGAGGACCGGTGCCTATTGGCTACCGGACCGAGGACAAGCGCCTTTTAATAGAAACTTCGGAAGCCAGCACTGTGCAGCAGTTGTTTGCACTTTACTTAGAGATCAACTCAGTACCCCGCCTCAAGGAGCGTCTCGATGAGTTGGGCTGGGTTACGCCTAGGCGAGAACGCCGCGATGGCCGGTCCGGCGGAAAGTCTTTTTCTATCGGGCATTTGTATTGGATTCTTTCCAATCCACTTTACGCGGGTGATGTCCATCATGGAGGCCAAAGTTGGCCTGGTCAGCATGAACCCATCGTTACCCGAGAACTGTGGGATGCGGTACAGCAGAGACTGGCGGACAATGAGGTCAAAGCGAAAAGAACGGGTCGAACGACCCTGTTAACAGGTATCCTTTTCGATGAGACTGGGGATCGCCTGTCACCATCACACGCGATGAAGGCCGGCCGTCGATACCGATACTACGTTTCCCGAAGACTGGTGCAGGCTCGACGCAAGGATGAAACGGGCTGGCGGCTGCCAGCGGAACAGCTGGAAAAAACTGTCCTTGCCTTCCTAACCGATTTGCTCGGCGATGAAAGACAGCTCGCAAAGTTGATCGGAAGAAGGGACCCTGTTGCGATCAGGCAAGCATTCACTGGCGCTGCCGAACTGGCCGCTTCTGGTCCCGACACGCTTGCCGACAGACGTGAATTTATCACCTCGATCCTCACAAAGATCATTGTGGCTCCGCAAACTCTCTCGCTTGCGATCTCTCACGCAGGACTCTGCGGCGCCCTTGGCATTCCAGCATTGAACACAGCGGAGACGGCCGACACTGTCATCAGCTTGCCTTGCACACTTCGTCGCCGGGGAATTGAATCGAGGCTGGTGATCGCCGGAGATAAGCAATCAAATACAACCGACGCAAAGCTCGTCAAAACCATAGCCAAAGCCCATGACTGGATGGATCGGTTGGTAAGTGGCAAAGAGACCTCTGTGGTGTTTATCGCACGGAAGGAGCAACTTGAGGACGGCGAGGTCAGTCGAGTTCTTCCCTTGGCTTTCCTTGCCCCCGACGTGGTCGAGGGAATTCTATTAGGCCGTCAGCCGGTCGAGCTTACCTCTCGATCTCTCAAGCGTCTGAAACCACTCCCTCTCTCCTGGTCAGATCAACGTCGGCTTCTGGGCTTTCCAAGCTTGCGCTAACTTGAAATAATGAAGTATCGCCGGATTATTAGCGGCAATCACCAGCCCTGTTTGCCGCTGCAGCTCCTTCAGCTGACTCCGTTCTTACGTATACCGACTGTCAAGTAAACGATCATCAGCTTTGAAAGCCACATCTTCCATGCATCGTCGCGGAAAAGTCTTGGACACCAAACAGCCCAGGAGAGACGATTTGGGCTTTTCGCAAAATCCTCAGCAGAACAAAGAGTCTCGGGTCCTGGATTGCCAAACAAACTCGCGCAAGTAGGCCGATATTTCGGCCTTTGGCGCTGAGATCCCCGCCGATAACATACACAGGGAACTAGGTGGTGGGCGGTACAAGGATCGAACTTGTGACCCCTACGATGTCAACGTAGTGCTCTACCGCTGAGCTAACCGCCCACTCTCACTGAGCCGGGCATATACCGGCAAGGGAGAGGGCGTGCAAGCGTCACGCCGCCATCATGCGGTCGACTTCGGCGACGAGATCGCGGAGGTGGAAGGGTTTGGACAACACCTTGGCGTCCTTGGGGGCTTTGGAATCTGGATGCAGCGCCACTGCGGCGAAACCGGTGATGAACATGATCTTGAGCGAGGGATCGAGTTCGGCCGCTCGCCTTGCAAGCTCGATGCCGTCCATTTCCGGCATCACGATATCGGTGAGCAGCAAATCGAAAGTCGTCTGCTTGATTTCCTCAAAGGCGCTGGCGCCCTCGGCAAACGCCGTTACCTGATGTCCCGCCTTCTCAAGCGCCTTCACCAGAAAGCGCCGCATGTCATTGTCGTCTTCTGCCAGGATAATCTTTGCCATGGTCGCGGACATTATATTAGGCTCTTTCTCCAAGGTTTGTGAACCGGCCCGTCATTCATGTCTTATTAGTTCCCATGAGTAAATGCCTCGTGAACCTTTTGCGTGTGTAGACAGTTCGCACAACTGATGGATAGTATGGGTCTCGGAAAACGAGGCAATTGCGACTTTATGGCAGATCGGGCTCCCGCCAGGCCGTTTGAAATCTTGACGCCCTCGGTGTGGTCGGCGCCGGTTATTTTCAATTCTCCGCACAGTGGCCGTTGGTACGGGGAGGATTTCCTGCGCCTTACGCGTCTCAGCCCCGCGGCGCTGCGCAAATCCGAGGATTGTTATGTCGATGAGCTTTTCATGGGCTGCCTCGCCCACGGCGCACCCATGCTCCGCGCCCACGCGCCACGCAGCTATATTGATCTCAATCGGGAACCCTATGAGCTCGATCCCCGCATGTTCGCGGGCGATCTGCCGGGTTATGTGAATACCAATTCTCCACGCGTCGCCGGAGGCTTGGGCACCCTCCCGCGCATCGTGGCGGAGGGCGAGGAAATCTATCGCGGACGTATTGATTTTGCCGAAGCAGTGTCGCGCATCGAACGCATCTATCTGCCTTATCACCGCACCCTGGCGGCGCTGGTCGATGAAGTTCAAAAAAACAACGGGGCGATGCTGCTGATCGATTGCCATTCCATGCCGTCGAGCGCTTTGGCCCATATTGCGCCAGCTCCGTTCGGCACAATCGATGTCGTGCTGGGAGACCGCTTTGGCGTTTCTTGCGACGAAGCGGTGACCTGTTTGGTGGAGCGGCATTTGGCTGGTCAGGGGCTTCGCGTCATGCGCAACAAGCCCTATGCGGGCGGCTTCATCACCCATACCCATGGCGGCCCTGCGCACGGCCGCCACGCCCTGCAGATCGAAATTAACCGCGCCCTCTATCTGAACGAGACAACGCTGGAGAAAACCCGGGATTTTGCGGCTCTTCAGGAGACGCTGACGTCGGTCATCGCCGCTTTGCTAACCGAAATCGAAGCGCGATTCTCGCCCCACAGGCTGGCCGCCGAATGAAAAAGGGCCGATGCACCAAGGTGAACCGGCCCAAGTTGGGGAGGAAACGCCCAGGAAGGGCATACGAGACATCTCTGCCTCATGACCGCTATCTGGCAGTGCAGCATCGAATGTTCAATATCAATTTCAAAATTTTTGCTGGAGGTCAAATTACTATTGAAGATGAGATGTCAAATAGTTGATAACATGCGTAAAATTGAATTGTCGCGTTATGCATAAAGCCATGCATGCTCTGCATACCATGCGGGGCTGCATTGCAGCGAGGCGGTCCCTTGAGCGTTTTTCGCGCCTCCTCTAGGACAGCTCGCATGCGGACCCCGGATTGGCAAGACCTTACGCGCTTCGCGATCGCGCTCGCCGGGGCTTCCGCCCTTGAAATCCTTCCCTGGTTTAGGCGCAACGCCAAAATCGGCTTGAAAGCAGGACCCGTCTGGGACCCGGTCACCGAGGGGGATCGCGCGGGCGAACGTGTCATGCGAAAGATGATCGAGGAACACTATCCCGACCACGGCATCAACGGCGAAGAATATGGCATCAGGGAAGGCCGCTCCGGCTACACATGGATTCTCGATCCCATAGATGGCACCCGCTCTTTCGTTTGCGGCATGCCGACCTGGGCAACCCTCATCGGCTTGAACTTCGAGGGCAAGCCCATGCTCGGACTCATGAACCAGCCCGTCGTGGGCGACATGTTTTACGGAAGCCCCGAGGGGGCCTGGCTCGATCATCGCGGAGCGAGCCAATCCATCCGCGCCCGTACTGGCGTTGCTCTCTCTGCCGCCGCCATTGGCACCACGGCGCCCGAGCTCTATCGCGAGGGGCGCGAACGCGAATGTTTCGAACGCCTGCGAAAAAAGGCCCAGCTCACCCGTTATGGCGGCGATGCTTATTTTTTCGCGGTGATGGCGGCGGGTCATATCGACATCGCCATGGATGCCGGTTTGCAAGCCTATGACATCGCTCCCTTGCTGCCCATCGTCACCGGTGCCGGGGGCGTCTATGCCGAATGGACCGGCGGTGACGCGGCGGAGGGCGGCAACGTCATCACCGCCGGCTCGCAAGCCCTGCTCGACGAAGCGCTTTCAGTGATGAGAGGCTAACTTAGGCGCCTCAATCGTCCCGGTACACCCGCTCGCGGCGTTCGTGGCGTTCCTGGGCCTCGATCGAAAGAGTGGCGATGGGTCGGGCGTCGAGCCGTTTCAGGCTGATGGGTTCGCCGGTCTCCTCGCAATAACCGTAGGTGCCGTCATCAATGCGCTTGAGGGCCGCGTCGATCTTGGCGATCAGCTTGCGCTGCCGGTCGCGCGTGCGCAGTTCGAGCGAGCGATCCGTCTCCGAGGACGCACGATCGGCCAGATCGGGCAGGACATGATTCTCCTCCTGCAGATGGGCGATGGTTTCCTTACTTTCCTTGAGAATATCTTCTTTCCATGCCAGCAATTTGGCCCGGAAATATTCGCGTTGCCGTTCTTTCATGAACGGCTCGCTGTCCGTGGGCCGATAGACGTCGTCGACTTCCATGGTTATCATGAACTCTCTTGGCCCCACTCGTGGCGCGGGCTTATAGCGGCCCGAACCTGCCTCGACAAGCCCGGAACAGCGCCGCGCAAGCTCTTCCGAATCGGGAAAGATGCCGCCAACTTCTGAAGATTCTGTTATTGAATTTTTGTGCGGTGCGGCGGTTTCAGTTCGTCCAGCCTGTCGCGAAACTGCATCCACCAATAGCTCAGCTGCGCTCCGGCCCGGCCAAGCGGTCCGCCCACCCATTGTGGGCCGAAAGGCGCAAATCTGCGGTACTCATCATCGCCATCGGCTATGGCCCGGGCTATCAGGATTCCGGCCATGGCGGTGGTGTTCATGCCATGGCCGCCGAAGGCCGTGGCCCACCAGCGGCCCTGCCCGTCGCCGCCGGTGACCGGCATCTTGTGACGGGCGTAGCCCATAAGTCCCGCCCAGGCAAAATCCACCCTGGGCCTCCCAAGTTGCGGGAAGACCGAGAGCATGTCGCGCCGCATGCGATCCGCCAGCCGTGCCGGCGCCGAAAGCCGCGTGGTGATCGCCCCGCCCCAGAGAATGCGGCCTTCGCCAACCAGCCTGAAATAGTTTCCTGCGCGGCGCGAATCGGACACAGCACTTTGGGTGCGGATGGCATCCTGCTGCAGGGATTCCGTCACCGCCACATAGGTGGCGACCGGCAGCACGCCACGGCCCGTTGCCGGGTGAATGGTCCGGTCCAGCGCTGACACGGTGTGAACCACATGCGCTGCCTGCACGCTGCCGGCGCCACTGCGAACCGTCCAGTTCCGGGAGGATCCGGAAATCTCTAGCGCGGGTGATTGCTCATGCAGCACCGCCCCCGCTGCCTCGGCGTGGCGCGCGATCAGCAGGGCGTAACGAAGCGGATGAACATGGAAGGCCGAAGGATCATAGAGGCTTTGAAAATACCGGGCCGAGTTGAGTCTGGCCCGCGTTTCTTCCGTATCGAGAAACTGGCGCTCGTCGCCAAAAACCCGTTCCAGCCGGTCCCGATAAATTTTGAGCGTCGCGCCGCTGTCGTAGCGCCGGGCCGCGATCCAGCCGTCACCCGCCTTTATGCCGTCCAACTCCGCCGCTTCCCGGCGCACGAATTCAGTACCCAGCCGCGAGAGATTGAACACCGCCTTGGCCGCATCGAGGCCTATTTTCAGGGAAATATTATCGAGGCTTTCGGCAAAGCCGTTCGATACGAAGCCGCCGTTGCGGCCCGAGGCGCCCCAGGCAAGGTGCTTCGCCTCAAGCACGACCACCTGCTTGCCGCGCCGCGCCAGTTCAAGCGCCGTGGTCAGGCCCGCAAGACCGCCCCCGATGATGCAGATTTCAGCTTGGGTTTGGCCCGCGAGTGGGGCGCGTGGCTGGCCTCTCTGCGCGGTTGCTTCATACCAGGTCTCGGTCGCAGGGCCGGTTGAGAGCATGTCCTTTTCCCCGCACGATCAGGCTTGTTGCCCGGACGCCGCCGCTTCGGCTATGAGCACCCATGCGCTTTACTTCGGGCAAGGATTTCCGGGATTGGCCGTCGAAGGCGGTCACCATATTCGGCATGTCCGGCGTCGGCAAGTCCACTCTGGCCAGGGTGTTGCTGA
>Ga0187892_10010277_pt1 | contig 11936 bp, 9 predicted proteins | sample MA1701073metaG_FD_139345 | JGI IMG/M metagenome (GOLD analysis project Ga0187892, IMG submission 139345) | Bio-ooze microbial communities from a basaltic lava cave in the Kipuka Kanohina Cave System on the Island of Hawaii, USA - MA170107-3 metaG ...
CGCCTTGACCGCGTGCATGAGAAAGCTGCTGACTATTCTAAATGCCATGCTCAAGACCAATACTCCCTGGGCACAAAGTACACCTGAAAACGCTTGACCTTTAAGACAGTTGCTCGGCGCGCCGGGCAGGGCCGCCTTCGGCCCCGGCCAGTCTTCGACTGGCGCTCGTACGAGCCCCTGGCCTTGGCTTTCTCCCGGAGGGGAGTAGGGGTAAAACTTATACAAGCCTCTATCGGGACAGGATACTAGCATGTTAAATGCGCACCCATCAGAGCGCGAACCAGCCGCGCGCCTGCTCAGGCTCGTTGAAGAGCTTGCCGCGGAGATCCACGCCTATCCCTCCGGGCGGCGCGCCTTCACGCTCGACAGCGCACTCGATCGTGATGTCGGCCTCGATAGCTTGGCGCGCGTGGAGCTGTTCGCGCGTATGGAACGGGAATTCGGCGTCGCGTTTTCAGAGCCCCTGTTCAGCGAGGTCCAGACGATTCACGATCTGCTGGTGGCGTTGTCCAATCAGCAACCGGCCAGGGAGTCCCGTGCGGATCTTCGAGCACCTCTGGAGGCGCCCTCGCCCTCGCACGCCGCGCCGCACGGCGCCCGAACGCTTACCGAGGCGCTCGCATGGCATGCGGTCATCCATCCCGATCGCAAGCACATCACGCTCCTTGGGCAAACCGGCGATGAAGAGATCCTCACCTACGGTGATCTCTACGCGGAAGCCAAGGCGATCGGCGGGAGCCTGCAACGGCGAGGGTTGCAACCGCGCGAGGCTGTGGTCCTCATGCTCCCTACGGGCCGCGACTATTTCGGCTCCTTCATGGGCGTGCTGCTCGCCGGCGGGATCCCAGTGCCCGTCTACCCCCCTACCCGTCAGAGTCAGCTCGATGATCACCTGCGGCGCTATCGTGCGATTCTGGGTAATTGCCAAGCCGCCGCGCTGATCACGGTCCCCGAAGGACGCGCACTCGCGCTGTTGTTTAAGGCGCAAACCGACACTCTGCGCTTCATCGCGACCGCCGCTGAGCTTTACCTGGCCGCGGACGGCATCGATGTCCCCGCCATTCATGCCGACGACACGGCGTTTCTTCAGTACACCTCGGGCAGCACGGGGGTTCCAAAAGGCGTGTTGCTTACCCATGGGAATCTTCTTGCGAATATACGGGCCGCGGGGGTGGCCCTGCGGGCAAAACCGACTGACGTCTTCGTCAGTTGGTTGCCGCTCTATCATGATATGGGGCTCATCGGTGCGTGGTTCGGCACTTTGTATCATGCGACACCCCTCGTCATCATGTCACCCTTGAGCTTTCTCGCGCGCCCCCAGCGCTGGCTCTGGGCCATTCATCGCTACCGGGGAACGCTCTCGGCGGCGCCGAACTTCGCCTATGATCTGTGCGCGCGCCGTATCAATGATGCGGACCTCGAGGGCTTGGATCTGGGCTCCTGGCGTGCGGCCTTGAATGGAGCCGAACCGGTCAACGCAGCCACCCTGCGGCGCTTCAACGCACGTTTCAGCCGTTACGGATTTCGCCCTGAGACCATGGCGCCGGTCTATGGTCTTGCTGAGGCCTCGCTCGCGCTCACGATGCCGCCGCTCGATCGCGGCCCACTCATCGATCGAATTGATCGCAAAGCCTTCGCGGAGCGCGGGATCGCCATCCCGGCCGCGGAGACCGATTCTCCCGCGATCGAGTTCGTCGCCTGCGGCCGGCCGATCTCCGGGCACGAAGTTCGGATCGTCGCTGAGGGTGGTCGCGAGCTGCCTGATCGCCATCAAGGTCATCTGCAGTTTCGCGGTCCCTCGGCGACCCGAGGTTATTATCGAAACGCCGATGCCAGCCGCGATCTCGTCAAGGGCGAGTGGCTCGATCCCGGCGATCTTGCCTACATCGCTCGGGGCGACATCTACATCACGGGCCGCACCAAGGACCTGGTGATCCGCGCGGGACGAAATATTCATCCACATGAATTGGAAGATGCCATCGGGCGTATCCACGGCGTGCGCAAGGATCGGATCGCGGTCTTCGGTAGCCCGGATCCGCAAACCGGAACCGAACGGCTGATCGTGGTAGCCGAATCACGCGAATCGCGCCCCGACAAACGCGAGCAGATCCTGGCCCGAATCAACGAAATCGCGACCGATCTCGCCGGAGGTCCACCCGACACTGTGATACTAGCGCCGCCCGGCACCGTACTCAGAACCTCAAGCGGCAAGATCCGGCGCAGTGCCAGCCGCGATCTTTTTGAACGCGGGCAGATCGGTCAGCGTTCACCACCCTTTTGGCGACAACTCGGGCGCCTTGTCTCAGCCAGCGTTGTGCCGCTCATCAAACGGCTTGGTAAGGCGCTACGCGCGCATGCCTACGGGGTCTATGCCTGGACCGTGATCGGACTCATCACACCCCTGGTGTGGATGGCCGTCGTGCTGCTGCCGCGCCTCGAATGGCGGTGGGGAGCCGCAAGCGTCGCGGCGCGCTTCCTCGCCGGTTCCGTCCGCATCCCCTGCACCCTCAAAGGGGTGGAAAACTTACCGCCCGTGGACCAGCCGACAGTCTTCATCGCGAATCACGCAAGCTATTTGGACTCGTACTTTCTGGTGGGTTATCTGCCCCGCATCCCGAGGTTCGTCGCGAAGGCCGAGTTAGCGCGAAAGTTTACAGCGCGGGTATTTCTATCGCGGCTCGCGACCGAGTTCGTGGAACGCTTTGACAAAGAAAAGGGCTTGGCCGACGCACGCCGGATAGCCGGCGCCTTGCGCAGTGGCCGCTCGCTGCTGTTCTTCCCGGAAGGGACCTTCAGCCGCGTTCCGGGGCTGCTACCATTCCATATGGGCCCCTTCATCGCGGCCGCCGAGACGGCGACGCCGGTCGTCCCAATAGCCATTCAGGGTACGCGCAGCATCCTGCGGGCAGGGAACTGGGCGCCTTTCCGCGGCAAGGTCACGATCACGATCGGACCCGCGATCGATACCTGCAGTCGGACGGCGGCCAACGGACACGACCTATGGAAGACCGCACTCGAACTGCGCGCCGCCGCGCGTGAATTTATCCAGGTTCATTGCCACGAACCCGATCTCAGAGGTTGTGAGTAAATATACTTCGCGGGCGGGGCACCCCCCTTGACCAAAGAGGGGAGCTGCGCTTCTCCCCTTTGGAAACCCCATCGCTAAGGTACCCGCGGAAAGACCGCGGGGTATGCGTTTAATAAATCCGCTGCGTGCCTGGTTCAGGCGATCGTTTTCTCATTGTCCGGCGGCTGCGGCGGATGCTCTTGGGACGGGTTTTCACTTGCTCCAGTTTTCCGTTGCCGCTTCTCTTCTTTTTTCTGCTTCTTGGCTATATCTCTCTGACGCTTCGCGAACGCATAGTTGGGTTTGGGCATTTGTGATCTCTTAGGAATAATGGGGTCGTAGTGGTTTATTTCCGTGCAGCGACATGCTTGGGCGGGTGCCCGCGCTACCGCTTGGCAGATAAAGCCATTCTTTCACGTCATCAGCAATAATAATAGCCACCTGACCGAACATGCGCTACCAACTGACGTCAACCGGCAGACCGCATCCGCCACGCATCGGTAACGCAGGAGCCCCGATTTGGGTCAGCAGACGATGCACTCCGTCTCCGGCGCCCGCACCTCGATAGGGGTCGATTTCACGACCAAGACATCGCAGCTCAGATCATCAAGCACCCGCTCCGCGGTGTTACCGATAAAGAACAACTCCAAGGTTCCTCCTGCCGGACAAGAGATTCGGCGATCGCCTGCATTCGCGCTCGCGTCGCTCGAAAATCAGCCCCTGAGGATGCCCCGGCGGAGTTGCCCTTCCCACCCAAAGGCGGAGGCAGGAAGGATGCGTGATCACTCACGAATAGATCGAGCGTGCCATTCATCTCGCGCGCAAAGAACACGGCGCGCGCCAGCGCCGGCTCGGGCTGAGAACCCAATTCGCCGGGATTCATGAGCACCAACATTCGGTATCGCTTCATGATGCGCCGCCTGCCACGGGTAACGCCCTCTTAACATCATCCTAACCTTCCTCCTGTGGGAATACCAAACAATTACGAGCCAGCGCACGAGTCCGGACTCGGCGCATACGGACGCAATAGCACGCGAATGCCCCCCACAAAGCCATCTTCGCAGGCACCAAATATTTTTGGTAGAATAGGCTCGCGGGCGTTCCCCGCCGGAAATTTATTGACTGAAAAGGAGTATTCGCCATGAAATTATTTTGTTCCCTCGCCGCCGTTCTATTGAGCCTAGGACTCACTCAGCCCGCGCGGTCGATTACGCCGGATAGCGTCGTGATCGTGCAATGCCGTGTCACCGCCCTGTCGATCGTAAGAATCGTAACAACAGCGGCCAGCGAGAGCCGCAACATCCGCAAAGTGCGCATCGGTCAGGCCTGCGCCGAGGAACTGGAACTCTATTTTAACGCCGGCTTTACGATCAGAAGTATCCTAGGCGGGCCTACCATAACTTATACGCTGACCGTTCCGTTTCCGTAACAGCACCCGTGAACCCGCGGTGACGGAAACAAGCGCTACGGATCCGGAGAGATCGCCGGCCCTTCGCTTCCAGAGCCTAACCTCGTTACCGAGCCTCGGGATCATCCGGGTGACCGGTCCCGAGGCGGGGAGTTTCCTCACCGCGCAGTTCACGAACGACGTAGGGGCGCTGCGCGAATCGCGCAGCCAGTTAGGTGCCTGGTGCAATGCGCAAGGCCGTGTCTTGGTGGTGTTTAGGTTGCTAAGCCACGACGCCTCGTATGTGCTCGTGGTTCCCCAAGAGATGATCGGCTCGACCATCGATCGTCTCAAAAAGTTTGTTCTGCGCGCCAAGGTAACCCTCGAGGAGGCGAGCGAGGAGTTGCGGGTTCTCGCTGCTTTCGGCGCCCAGACCCTAGCCGACCACGAGACGCGTCTACCGCCCATCCCCGAGCAGGAAAATACGGTCGCGCACCGGGGCGGCGTCTCGGTCATCCGCGTTCCAGGAACGCTGCCCCGTTGGCTCATCATCGGCGCGAGCGAGCCCCTCGCCGCCCTGGGCGCCAAAGAGCCGGCGGCGGACGTCTCGGACGTCGCGTGGCGGCTACAGGACATCCTCGCCGGAATACCCATGGTGGGCGCGGCGACCACGGGAGCCTTTCTTCCCCAGATGCTGAACCTCGATGCGTTGGGAGGAGTGAGCTTCACCAAGGGCTGTTATCCCGGGCAAGAGGTGATCGCGAGACTCCAGTACCGGGGCCAACTCAAGCGCAGGATGTACCTCGCGCTGGTCGAGGACGCGGCGGCCCCCGGCGCCGGCGATCCGGTCTATCCCCACGCTCACGTCGGCTTGCAACCCGCGGGACAAATCGTCGCCGCCGCGCCTCGGGACGGCAGGTGCTTCGCGCTGCTTGCCGTGGTCGATAACGAAGCCGCGCACGCCTCGAGCATCCATCTGCGGCACTCCGACGGCCCCCCGCTCGTTTTCCAGCCGCTGCCCTACCCGATCGATGACACCGGGATCTCTCATCCCGCGTGACGGCACCTCAACCTCAATGACAAGCTTTAGACCGGCGTGGTGGCTACCGGGACCGCATGCTCAAACTCTTTGGGGAGCGTTATGTGGTCGCGGAGTCAAGCTGGTCTTGCGGCGCGAACGGCTGGAGATCCCCGATGGGGATTTTGTCGATCTGGACTGGCACGATCAGGGCGCTGGACCCATCGTCGTGATCCTCCACGGACTCGAAGGCTCGGGCCAGTCCCGTTATGCCCAGGGGTTACTGGCCGCGCTGGGGGCGCGCGGATGGCGCGCTGTGGTCATGCATTTCCGCGGTTGCAGCGGGCTCAATAACCGCCTTGCGCGCAGCTACCATTCGGGCGACACGGGGGACTTCAGTTATCTCATCACCACGCTACGGCATCGCTATCGCGGCGCCCGCCTCGCCGCCGTCGGCTTTTCCCTCGGGGGGAATGTGCTCTTAAAATTCCTCGGCGAGGCGCAAGACCGGGCGCCGCTCGCGGCGGCGGTCGCGGTCTCGGTGCCCTTCAAACTCGACAACGCGGCCGAGCGGCTCGAGCGCGGCTTTTCGCGTACCTACCAATGGTGGTTATTACGAAGCCTGCGGGCCAAGACTAGGAATAAATTTACCCGCCTGACTAGCCCCATCGATCTTAGCCGCCTCGATAAGCTACGGTCGTTCTGGAGCTTCGATCACGAAGTCACCGCGCCTCTCCACGGTTTTACCGGCGTGGACGACTACTATGCGCGCAGCAGCAGCCGTCAGTATCTCCCGGGAATCACGGTGCCCACGCTCATCGTCCATGCCCGCGACGATCCCTTCATGACCCCGGCCGCCGTCCCCGGTGCCAATGAATTATCATCGAGCACACGCTTGGAGCTCACGGCGCGCGGGGGGCATAACGGATTCGTCGCCGGCGCCTTCCCCGGCTGTCATTACTATTGGCTGGATCGCCGTATTCCGGAATTTCTCGCGCCTTACCTCAGAGGTTGTGAATAAATCTGCTGCGCGTCCCGATCGCGGCGTCGCGTGCTCGCTCGCTCCTCGCCTATCGAGTTGATATGTCTCGTCGCTCGCTCTGCGGCTCCTTGCGCTCGGAATGCTCGCGACGATTTATTCACAACCTCGCAGAGGATCCTAAATGCGGGCGATTAAGATACGAGCGCCGTCCTGTTTCGTGCGTTTTTTCCGCAACTCCCGTATTCTTAACTCACCATTAGAAGTGTTCCAACCTTGGCTAAGCCAAGACTCGCCCGTGTCGGCGTGGAACGAGCAAGCCAACATAGTGACGCACCGGAGCTCGAAGACCACTTCCTTGGAAAGACCACCTGAGCCGGTGGTCGAGGAGCGATCCATGCAAAAACCGCTTTGCTTCATCCTGATGCCGTTCGGCACCAAGCCGGGCTCGGGCGGCGCCATGATCGACTTCAACGCCGTCTACAACGAGCTGATCAGGCCCGCGGTCGAGGCCGCGCGGCTCGTCCCGGTCCGCGCCGACGAGGAGCAGGCCGGCGGCATCATCCACAAGCCGATGTTCGAGCGGCTCATCCTGTGCGAGTACGCGGTGGCGGATCTGACAACGGCGAATGCCAACGTCTTCTACGAGGTGGGCGTTCGTCACGCCGTGAAGCCGGCGACGACGATCCTGCTGTTCGCCGCCGACGGCACGCGGTTGCCGTTCGACGTCGCGCCGCTTCGCGCGCTGCCCTATCAGCTCGGCCCGGACGGCAAGCCGTCGGCTATCGAGGCGGACCGCGCCAAGCTGGCCGAGCTGCTCGAGGCAGCGAAAGCCGAGGCGGTAGACAGCCCCGTCTACCAACTCGTCGACGGCTTTCCGGACATCCAGCACATCAAGACCGATGTCTTCCGCGAGCGGGTCGAATACGCGGCCACGGTTAAGGCGCAGTTGCAGACGGCGCGCAGGCAAGGCGTCGACGCGATCCGCGCCATCGAGCAGATCCTTGGGCCGCTCGACCGCGCCGAGGCAGGTGTGCTCGTCGACCTGCTGTTATCGTATCGCGCCGTGAGCGCGTGGGCGGAGATGATCCGCATCGCGGGCGCCCTGCCCGAACCGCTGCGCCGAACGCCGCTCGTGCAGGAGCAGCTTGCCTTCGCGCTGAACCGCGCCGGACGTGGCGACGAAGCCGAGCGTGTCCTGCTTGCGCTGCTCGCCGCGCGCGGCCCGAGCAGCGAGACCCACGGCCTCCTCGGACGGGTGTACAAGGACCGCTGGGAGACCGCGCTCAAGAAGGGCGACAAGATCCTCGCACGCGGGCTTCTGAACAAGGCCATCGACGCTTACCTCAAGGGGTTCGAGGCCGACTGGCGCGATGCCTATCCGGGCATCAACGCCGTCACCCTCATGAATCTGAAGGCGCCGCCCGACCCCCGCGCCGAGCGGCTTCTTCCGGCCGTGCGCTACGCGGTCGAGCGCAAGATCGCGTCCGGCAAACCCGACTACTGGGACCACGCCACGCTCGTCGAGCTTGCGGTGCTCGCGAAAGACGAGACCGCCGCCCTAGACGCCCTTGCGGCGGCGCTGCCGGTGATCCGCGAACGTTGGGAACCCGAGACGACCGCCCGCAATTTGCGCCTGATCCACGAGGCGCGCGCGGCGCGTGGGGAAAGCGTCCCGTGGGCCAAGGAAATCGAGGACGAGCTGGAGCGGAAGGCGAAGGACTGACGCGAGCGGATGGCGGTCATGCGCCTTGGTCAGGTTCTTTCGGTGGTTCCTGCTGGGCCCCACCCTTAGCTTGAGACTGCCAGAATAGTTGCTGTTCCTCGGCGATAATGGTTTCGACCCGGTCGACCAGAAGGCGATAGGCGCTGGCCTCGTCCTGCGCGGCGGCGTACGCATCCGCGTTTTGGAGATACAGGCGGTATTCGCGTTTCATGCTTTCGGCGGCCTTGCGGTAGGCTTGCCAGGTCTCTGCGGGACGCAGCAAGGTATCCACCGCCCGGCTGATGGTGACGGCGGCACCTAACGCGGCGGTAAGATAGGGCACCCAGTCCGCTTCCAGCACTTGGAGCACCGAAATCAGTGTACCAAGGACGATGACGCAGATGGCGAATGCCAAATATCGGCGCTTTTGTTTCCCTGCGCTTTTGTCGTACCACTCGCCCTGGCCGTCCAGGACAGTTCGGAAATAATAGTCGGCACGCGCCTGGCGCGTTTCGATGGGCGACATCCAGGCGGGTTTGACAGGTGGGACATTGTTATTTGACGGCATCCGCGACTCCCTCTTATTCTAGATTTCGGTTGATCACTATCACGCTATCGCCGATCTTAGCTGAGAGTTTGCGAAAGAACGTACTGCGCGCTTCCGGGAATTTGAACCGATACGCCTCCTGTAAGCCATGCGATGCCGGTGCCCTTCATCCCGGCATGGCCTCAGCCGTCCGCGGCCGCATGTGCGGGAACAAAAGCACATCGCGGATAGAGCGAGAATCGGTCAATAGCATCACCAGCCGGTCGATCCCGATTCCTTCGCCGGCCGTCGGCGGCAACCCGTACTCAAGCGCCAAGATATAGTCGGCATCGTAATGCATCGCCTCCTCATGACCGGCTTCCTTCTCTTCGGCCTGGCGCCGAAAGCGCTCGGCTTGATCCTCGGGATCGTTGAGCTCCGAGAATCCGTTCGCGATCTCCTGTCCGGCGATGAAAAACTCGAACCGATCCGTGACCGATGGGTCCTCCGCGTTACGGCGCGCGAGTGGGGACACCTCCGTCGGATAGGCGGTGATGAAGCAAGGTGCACGGAGCTTTTCTTCGACGGTCTTCTCGAAGATCTCAAGCTGGATTTTACCGAGCCCAAAACCCTCTTCGATGGCGATCCCGAGCTGCTTGGCATACGCGCGCGCGAAATCTAAACGCTCCAGGGTCTCGGCTGCAAGTCCAGGATTGAATTGCACGATCGCCTCTTTGAGAGTCATACGCGCGAACGGCCGCGACAAGTCGAGCTCCTCGTCTTGATACCTGAGCGTGGTGTCCCCGAGGACCGCTAGCGCGAGCTTGCGGATGAGATCTTCGGTGAGATCCATGAGATCCCCGTAGTCCGCGTATGCCTCGTAGAACTCGAGCATGGTGAATTCCGGGTTGTGGCGGGTCGAGAGCCCTTCATTGCGGAAATTACGGTTGATCTCGAACACCTTTTCCAGGCCGCCGATGACCAGCCGCTTGAGGAACAGCTCCGGAGCGATGCGTAAGTAAAGTTGCAAATCGAGCGCGTGGTGGTGGGTGACGAAGGGCCGCGCCGTCGCCCCGCCCGGAAGCACTTGCATCATCGGCGTCTCGACCTCGACGTAACCTCGGCCTTTCAAGTAATCACGAATAAAATCGATGATCGCCGAACGCCGCTGGAAGACCCGCCGGCTCGCCTCATTCATGATGAGATCGAGATAGCGTTGGCGGTAACGGGTCTCGACATCGCTGAGCCCGTGAAATTTTTCCGGCAAGGCATGCAAGCACTTCGCGAGCAGGCACACGCTTTGCGCCGCGACCGACAATTCGCCGGTCTTGGTTTTAAACAAGCTCCCCGTGACGCCGATGACATCACCGATGTCCCAGTCCTTGAAAGCCTTGTAACGGCCTTCCCCAAGCTCGTCCCGGCGCAGATACAGTTGTATGCGGCCGCTCATGTCCTGGAGGTGGGCGAAGGCGGCCTTGCCCATGACGCGCCGGGTCATCATACGGCCGGCGATCGTGACCGCCATCGGCGCCCCTTCGAGCGCCGTGTGCTCCCGATCCCCGAAGCGCCGTTGCAAATCGGCCGCGAGCGCGTCCCGTTTGAAGTCATTGGGATAGGGATCCCCCTCGGCCCGCAGTTGCGCGAGCTTGGCGCGCCGCTGTGCGGATTGAACGCTATTGTCGTGCTCGGACATCGCCCTGCTCAGAGGTTGTGAATAAATCTGCTGCGTATCCCGATCGCGGCGTCGCGTGCTCGCTCGCTCCGCGGCTCCTGGCGCTCGGGTCTGCTCGCGACGATTTATTCACAACCTCTCACACCCCGAGCTTCAGGCTCGCCTCGATGAAGCGATCGAGATCGCCATCGAGCACCGCCTGTGGATTACCGCTCTCTACCCCAGTGCGCAGGTCCTTGATGCGGGATTGATCGAGCACGTAGGAGCGGATCTGACTGCCCCAACCGATTTCGGCTTTCGATTCCTCGAGCGCTTGTTTTTCCGCATTGCGTTTTTTCATCTCCGTTTCGTAGAGCTTGGCGCGCAGCATCTTCATGGCTTGTGCCCGGTTCTTATGCTGCGAGCGCTCGTTTTGACACTGCACCACGCTGCCCGTGGGCAGGTGCGTGATGCGGATCGCCGAATCGGTCTTGTTGACGTGCTGACCGCCGGCGCCGCTGGCGCGATAGGTGTCGACTCTAAGGTCGGCGGGATTGATCACGATGTCCGCGCTGTCATCGATCTCAGGCGACACGAAAACCGAAGCGAAGGAGGTGTGGCGGCGGTTACCCGAATCGAAGGGCGACTTGCGCACCAAGCGGTGCACCCCGGTCTCGGTCCGGAGCCACCCAAAGGCATAGTCACCTTGAAAGTAAACCGTGGCGCTCTTGATCCCGGCAACCTCGCCGGGCGAGACCTCGATCAATTCACATTTGTAACCGCGCCGGTCGCCCCACTTTAGATACATACGCAGCAGCATTTCCGCCCAATCCTGGGCTTCGGTGCCACCCGCCCCGGCCTGGACATCGAGAAAGGCGGGGTTGGGATCCATCTCGCCCGAGAACATGCGCTGAAACTCGAGCGCGCCGAGGCGCTCGTCGATCGCACTAACATCCTCTGCCACACCCTGCACGGCAGCCGCATCGTCCTCGGCCGCCGCCAGTTCGACCAGCTCCGCGGCTTCCGCCAGGTTGCGATCGAGGCTATCGATCGCGCCTACCTCCCGTTCCAGCGCGGCGCGCTCCTTACCGAGCGCCTGCACCCGATCGAGATCCTCCCAGAGCGCCGGATCTTCGAGCGCCTGGACCACCTCGCTCAGCCGGACGCGCTTCCGGTCGTAGTCAAAGATACCCCCGTAGCGCGTCGAGTCGTTGCCGCGATTCCTGGATCTGATTCAAGATTAGACTGAGCTCAAGCATGAGTATCGGTGCTCGTGATGTTCGTGCACCGATCGTACTATAAGTCCGAGTGTAGGTGCAGGAAGGCGCCAGAATAGGGGGAAGCTACTGGCGCCCAAAAAATCAAAAACATTCTCCGTGCAGAAATTCCTCCGTGACCGCCTCGACCCCACACGCCCCGCGCCTTTGCGTCTCGCCGGATAGGCGAAAACGCGGTGCTCTCAAGTCATTTTGAAATGGGTGTTATTCTCGCAAATGTTGCTTGATCCTCTGATAGACTTTCTCCGTCAAAGCGTCGTAGCTGAGATTTTCGGGAAAGATCGGCGGGAGGAAAGCCAGCTGGATCGCTTGCCCGAATTTCGGGA
>Ga0187892_10010278_pt1 | contig 11936 bp, 14 predicted proteins | sample MA1701073metaG_FD_139345 | JGI IMG/M metagenome (GOLD analysis project Ga0187892, IMG submission 139345) | Bio-ooze microbial communities from a basaltic lava cave in the Kipuka Kanohina Cave System on the Island of Hawaii, USA - MA170107-3 metaG ...
AGGCCGAGTGTCGTAGTGGAAACGCCTGGATGCCCGCCTGCGCGGGCATGACGGGCTAGCGTATCTGGGCAGGTGGGAAACCCGCGACAATTGCGGTGTAGATGAAAAACCTACCCCTATGAGGACGGAGGGGGCAGGCTGCACGTGGCACAATGCTCTGAACGACTTTTCTCAGGGGAAGAAACCGAGCCGAGAGATTCCTTCTCTGGCTCTCGTTAAACTGCCTCCACGGTGATCTGGGGATTGACAAGCCGTGAGATTGCAGGGGCCAGTTGCTGAATACGCACATAGACGACCGGCTGACCCGGTTCTCGCTGGGCTGCGGCTAGCTCGCGATTCGTCTGACTTAATTCCGGGTCGTCGTCCGGCAACAAAACAATCTGGGCATTGAGAGGGATTCGCTCCGCTATCTCCGGATGTTCCAATAGGTAGCGATCAAACTCCGTCGTGAGGACAAGATTCTTCTCGAATAATTCCTGCTCGTTCATACGGGGCTCACCTCCTGGAGAAACGCGTCTCGGTATTTCTTCCAATTCTTCCGTAAGTCATTTTCCGCGTAGATCAACGCCAAGTTGTAGTCGGTAAATGGTAAGGCTTCCTTGTCTGCTTTTCCTGTGGGATGAAGGACATCCTTATGAGCAAACCCATGAGCAGTGTCATACCGAACCACCGGAGTCCATTCTCCCGCAAGGCGTATTTTGTATTGGACAAGAAATTCGATCACCTGCCCTCTCAGCCGGACATGTCTCACCCTTCGTCTCCCTTCTGATCCGAGCGGAGCAAGGTATTCAACAATCTTCATTGCAAAAAGGAGGATAGCGCTTGCAGATGATCGTACAAGAGGGGAAGAAGAACGGACGTCGGGTGCTACGGATGACGATGAAAAAATGAAGAATGAAAAATGGAAAAACAGGCTAAAGGCTGAAGGCTGGGTGCCACGGGTGGCTTGCCACCAGTGTTTGAAGCGAATGCAGAGTTCTGTCTTCTCATCTGAATGAAATCCAATACTTCGACGTTTTACGGGCGGCGGCTCCATGAGTTGGCGAATAGCGTCAAAGACAACCTTGAATTGCGCATCATGCTTCTCAAACTTCTTTTCGAGAGTGGCGAGTTGCCGGGCGAGGTCCTCATGTGAAGCGAGTATCTGCCGCAAGCGTACAAACGCGCGTACCACGGCGATGCTGGCACGCACGGCCACAGGACTGTTCAGTACATTCGCCGCCATGACGGCTCCGTGTTCCGTAAATGCGTAAGGCAGTTTCCGTCGTCCTCCACGTCCACTTTTTGATGTCGCAAATTGCGAGATCAAAGCGTCCCACTCCTCTTGGGTCAAACGAAACATGAAATCAGTGGGAAAGCGATCGAGATTGCGTTTGACTTGCTCATTGAGGCGGGTGGTCGTGACTCCGTAAAGCTTGGCTAAGTCACTATCCAGGAGGACCCGTTGGCCGCGAATGGTGGCAATCAGAGGGTTGATATGTTCTGCTGGAATGGTCACAAGGGGTTTCATCGCTCTTCATATACAGAACTGCTCTCTTCTTTGCTACGCCGGGTGCCACGGGCGACTTGTTCGCCCGAGTTCAGCGTCTTAAAGGGGACTCATAGGCAGACGAACTGCCTGTAGAACACTGAATGTGATATCTCGACTTCCTGTGAAACAAAGCAACATCAACCCCACTTGTTGTTCAACAGCACTCTATTCATGACGCTAGCTCCTTACGGATCACTGCCAAGACTTCTTCGAGGGTCGTTGCCTCGGAGGCCGCAACACGGTCCTTGTCTCCAATGTGTTTGTGATGCGGGTGTGTTGCAATCGCTGGCCAGTGGGCAGCATTATCCCAACGAACCCGTAGTTGACCTATGGTATCCTGCCAGTGATACGCATATTTGCGCCATTGACCGTTGAGCACTGTTTCTTGGACGTGCAGTTGGCCCCCATCAATGAGAAACACTACCATTTTTAGGCGGGAATGAAGTCCTTCGACCTCGTACTGTATTACTTCGTAGTGGTGAACAATGTCTGAAAACAGGGCCAAGGTCTCATGCAGCCGCACGGCGTAACACCTCGACCCGTCGCTGCCAGAGTTCGAGCGCTCGCTCAGCAAAGTCCCAATCCGCCATGTCATCTTCTACCGCGAAATCTTCGTTACCAGTTATCCCCTCGACGCGCTTTTGTAAGGACTCTAACGACTCGCCATATTTGCGGCGGAAACCTAGACATTCCCGCTCATACTGACTGACTTTCGCAAGGGCCACGGTAAGAGAGACCTCCCATGCAGCAGCCTCTGGAGTGATGAAGCCACTGGCAGATAGTGCTTGCGTCATAGCCTCTCGCACGTCTTTAGAGAGCTTGGCTTTCATTCATGCATCTCCTTAATCTGGCTTTCGTGGTACTGGCAAGTAGAAGTTCTGTCAAGACAAGACTCCCTGAAACGACGTAGGGCGCGTAGCACGTACCATCCCTTGCATTCGCCGGGTGCCACGGGTGGCAATGCAAAAAGGGGGAAATGGGAAAAAGGGGAAATGGCGAATGAAGAATGAAAGAAAAGGCTAAAGGCTGGAGGGGAACAAAGAAAGGGCGAAAAGGGGAAAGAGAAAATTGGATTGATACTTCTGGCTAAGGAATAAATTCCTCGGCTATCGTCATGACATCGCGAGGCGAGGACGTGGAGGCCGCAGCGCGGCGTTTGCAGCTGATCTCGAATGCCCTTTTTCACGGTGCAACGGCTGGACGAAAAACCCTCACGAAGGTACGGTTGAATGGTGGAGACGCCAGAACAAGCCATTCAGGTGTTAGGACGGGCCATTACCCCAGAAACCGTACGAGAGGTTATTCAGAAAGCCCGTGCGGTGCGCTGGGGAACTCACCTCCTCCGCTGGCGCTATTTTGACGTGACCCACGAGGGGATTACCTACCACCACAATGCGTTGATCCCGACTGCGCTGTGGCATCTCCTCAAGCACATCTACGTGGACCAGGAATGGCCTCCAGATGCCACTCTAGAGCACTTGAATGATGGAGCTCGAGCAACCATCGAACATCCCACGACAGAGATCTATGTCTACGGATACTATCGGACCGACCCACCACGGCTGCAATGGGGGTTTTTTCATCCGACGACAGCGGTTGCTGTGGTGTATGACGTCGAAGCGGATCTTGTAGCGACGGTATTCAAACCAGCAGGAGGCGCCCTCTTCTTTCAGCGGCAGATCGCAGTGATAAAAATTGACCGAGAAGGATGGCACGTATGAGCGTTACGGAACTCGATCACCTAGTGCGCAAATACTATGGCTATGTTGCCGATTTGGAAGGTTCAGGGGTTGAACTCTTGGATCTGTTCTTCGTCCGCGATCAGATTCAAGTGCTCTTGGATCAGCTTACCCCGGAGCAGGAATTCCCTACCCGCTTGTATGAGCACATTTACGAGTTAGATGCCTTGCTCTGGGAAGAGCGAAGCACCTGCCTCTTGGTGCTCGGAGAACAAGAGCTCCGACACGCCCGACAACAACAAGGAAGCCCACGCTCTCACTGGTGGTGGTACCTGGATGATCTCAAAGCGCTGCCTGAGCCAGTGCGGGAGCACCGTCAACGATTGGCACAAAGTTTCACTCCTGCACGTGGATGAGCTGCCCCCCGATATCCGATCCGTCTGGTGCCACCGGTGGCTGTCTTGGCCCGCCGGGTGCCACTGGCGGCTTGCCACCAGCGGAGTAACAGAGTAGGGCGCGGATCACGCGCCATTGGATCTGGCAACACCACGCGGAAATGATAAAGTGTAGCCATGAGCACGATGATTTCTGAAGTCTACGATGCCTTCAAAGAAGCAGGAGCAAGCGAGGAAAAAGCGCGCAAGGCCGCAGAGGCGATCGCTGGCTACGAAAATCGCTTTGCCAAAATTGACGAGCGCTTCGCCATTCCGGACGGGCGCCTTGTCTTGTTGCAATGGATGATTGGTTTCAACCTCGCGATGACGCTTGCTATCTTGTGGAAGGTCTTTTCCACCTAACACTCTCTGTACCGTAACGAAGCGAGGTAGGGCGCGTCCCACGCGCCGGGTGCCTGTGCACGCCCTGCGAAACGTCCAGGGGCTAGAAGTAGGGCGCGTAGCACGCGCCACCTGTTGATGCATCGGCGCGCTTTGCACGCCCCGCCGGGTGCCACTGGCGGCATCTCAAAAGAGTCAAAAATCAAAAGGCAAAGGGCAAAAGTCAAAAATAGGAAGATAGGAAATTGCATAGCCAGCGTAGCCTTGATGTAGCGGAGTACGGCGCGTAGCACGCGCCGAGTGCCATTTGATGTGATAGGTCGATTTTCGCCGGGGATGAACCACCTGCCGAATTCATGCCGCGCGTCGAAGTTTGATCTCTGGCTCTAACCCAACGGCCTCCACGAGCCGTAAGACCCGATCAATCGTAATTTTCTGTAAGCTTCCAGAGAGGATACCTGTGACCGCACTGCGCGGTAACCCGGATCGCTCAGCCAGTTCTGCATGAGTCAACTGTTGTCGTGTAACTTCGCGCAGCACCGCGGTAATCAATTGCGCCTTCATCACGGCTTCTACCCCTCGGCTCTTAGGAACCCCCACTTGCTGTGCGAGATGGGCTGCCGATGATACTTTCTTCATAGTTTTAGCTCCTTCAGTCTTTTCCGTGCTAAATCAAGATTGCTCTTGGGTGTTGCTTGCGTCTTTTTTTGCAAGGCATGTAGGACATACACAATTCCGGCTCCAGAAAGAACATAAAAGACACGATACGCACCAGAGCGGTCTTTGAGTCGCAGTTCGTGAACCCCGTTGCCGATGATCGACATCGGTCGGGAAAGAGGCATGGTGAGCGACTGTCCCGCGTCTAATCTCGCCAATGCGTCTGCCACGTCACCTCGTATCTCCTCAGGAAATCGTTGCAGCTCGTGCTGACATGCAGGGAGAACAATAACCACGACGGGAGTGTCTCACTTATAAGACTCTTCGTCTATAGCGTCAGGCGCGGGTGCCACTGGCGGCTTTGTCCGCCAGTGTTTGAAGAGACTCACGGGCAGGCAAGCTGCCCGTGGCACAATTCTCTTAACGACTTTTCCCAAGGAAAATCGCAAGGCAAAGGGCAAAAGGCAAAAGTGAAACAAACAGAGAAGAGAAGGCAAGGAAAAAGGCGTGAGGCTGAAGGAAAACAACGAAAAGGCGAAAAGGGGAAGGGGGTAAACGGGGAAAAGGTGAAACGGCACCGGCTACCAACATGACATTGCGACGCGATAGCAGCTACATGAAAGAAGCCCCTGTATTCACTCTTCCCAAAGGTGCTATCAGAACGAATATGAGACGATTGAACGTAACGCTTGATCAAGAGACATACGCAGCGCTCGAAAGACAGGCCAAGCAAACGCGGAAACCATGCGCCAGGGTGGCGAAGGAAATCTTGTCCGAAGGGTTGGCACAGCGCAACGCTGCCGCACGACACAAAAAATTGGCGGCAGACTACCGTGCTGGCCGTGCTGATGCGCGGGCCTTACTGAACGATCTCGAGTCGTACTGTATCAATGTCGCGTGATGCGCTTTAGAAGAGTCCCCACAGACGAGCGACCACGGCTAAAATGTACGCAATCCCTCCCACCGTGATTATCCCATTGAGAAAAAGGCTCTGCCCGATGAACTGAGAGGAATCTGTGGTCATGCTTGCTCTTCGTGCCTGGAGCGTCCGCCGGATCAGGATAGGACATAAGACACAGGATGTGAGAGTGAGGGGCAGAAGAAGAAACCAGGAGAGTTCAAACCACGATGTCGGTTGCAAAACCGTGCCGAGCGTCGCAATCGCTTTCGTCATAGTGGTGTCCCCGGGTAACTGACCGGATATTTTGCGCAGTGCCTCTATCCACAGATCAACACCGCGTGTGAGGAAGAGGGCCGTGGTGCCGATCAGGGCAAGCCATGCGCTCGTACAGGCGTTCTGGAGAGCGTGTGCTGCTGGGTTGTTGCTCTGATGTTTTCCCGTTAAACGGCTGTTTTCTGCGCCATAAAGGGCATAGATGACCAGACCACAATTGAGCCAGGCTGCAAACCGTAGCCAAGAAGTGGGTGGGAGGTAATAGATCAAATACACGCATGAGATAATCCCCAGCACGGGGAATATGTGATTGCGACACAAGGCAAACAGCACAGCGGCGAGAACGAGCAGGAGCACGATCATCGTTCCAGAGAGTGGCGAGAAACTGAGCGCGAGAGCAACGCTGATGTATAGCACCGTCGCCCATCGCCATCCGCTCGGAACGCGGAACGGCCGTGGCCGAGTAGGATCCTTGATACGCAGCACGATAATGCCTGCACAGACGAGAATGAAGGCGAAGAGCGTGCCGATATTGGTCAAGTCCACCATCTCGTCAATACTCGCAAAGGCCGCACACGTAGCGACAAAAGCACCGGTGACGAGAGAGGAAACATACGGGGTGCGAAATCTCGGATGCACGGCGCGAAAAATCGGCGGCAGAAGGCCATCGCGCGACATGGCAAAGAAAATACGCGGTTGTCCGAGTTGAAAGACCAGGAGTACCGCAGTGTGAGCGACCACTGATCCGAACGCGACAATCCCTACTGCCCAGCCCAAGTCGGGGCTCGCATGCGCGAGCGCAATCGTGAGTGGTTCGGCTTGCTCAGTAGCGAGAGTTGCTCTGAGGTCAGTATATGAAATGAGTCCGGTAAAAACCGCGGCCACGAGCACATAAAAGATCGTACAAATCACTAACGAGGCGAGAATCCCCACTGGCAGTGTACGCTGTGGGTCTTTGGTTTCTTCCGCGACGGTCGAGACGGCGTCGAAGCCGATGTAAGCAAAGAACACGATGGCTGCCCCGGCACTGATGCCTGCCCACCCGTTAGGTGCAAATGGCGTCCAATTTTCTGGACGCATCCACGACCACCCGACGACAATAAAGAAGGTCAATACCAGGATCTTAATCCCAACCATGATGGCATTGAACCGTGCGCTCTCACGAATGCCCCACACCAGAATGCCGGTGATGATGGTGACAATCAGAACTGCTGGCAGATTAAAAATGATCGGAATACCAAAGACGTGTGGTGCATTGCGGTAGACAGGAAAAACTCCAGCAGCATCGACAATCTTGGCCGCTGTCCGATAATCCATCGACAGCCAATCGGGAATCATAATGCCAAATCCGGCGAGTAACGTTTTACAATAGTTCGCCCAACTGATAGCGACAGCGATATTACCTACGGCGTACTCGATAATCAGATCCCAACCGATAATCCAGGCAACGATCTCACCAAGCGTGGTGTAGGCGTAAGTGTAGGCCGAGCCTGAGTTGGGAACGAGCGAGGCAAATTCTGCGTAGCAGAGAGCGGTAAAGCCACAGGCAATGGCCGTGATCACGAACGAGAGCATCAACGCTGGACCGGCTCCGGGACGCACGGCATCACCAGCAGCCGCCGTGCCAATGGTGGCAAAGATTCCGGCGCCAATAATGGCACCGATACCTAACAAAGTGAGTTGTACAGGACCAAGTACACGGCGGAGCTGATGCCCTTCGTGGGCAGCGTCATGATGGAGCGTATCGAGGGGTTTGGTAAAGAAGAGTCTGGAAAGCATGGAGTAGCTTTTGTATGACAAAAGACCGAGTGTGGTCCAGAGGCAACACTAGTCCGGAGTCGAAAACAGTCCGGCGTCCGGCGTGAAAGCAAGTCCAGGGTCCAGGGTCAGGAAGAGTCCAGAGTCGGAAAAAGGAGAATTGAGATGGCAACGGCGAGGCGATTTGAGGATTTAGAAGCGTGGCAGAAGGCCAGGGAACTGGTCCGTGAGATTTATAAAGTCGGGGCTCAAGGTAATTTCGGGAGGGATTTTGCTTTGCGGGATCAAATCTGTCGCGCTGCAGGTTCGTCCATGAGCAATATCGCTGAGGGCTTCTCTCGCAATAGTGACAGAGATTTTGCTCATTTTTTGGATATTGCAAGAAGCTCAACTTCCGAAGTTCAGTCCCTCCTATATGTGGCCCTGGATATCAGCCATATTGAAACGAGTGAGTTCGATAAGCTGTACAAGCTTGCAGACGAAACGGCTTCTCGTATAGGTGGCTTGATCTTATATCTTCGGAAACATTCTTAGCCTTAGACTCTGGACTTTAGACTCTGGACACTGGACTTTTTATGGAAACAATTGACCCCATCACGTTAGAGATTTTATGGAACCGTCTAATCTCCATCGTTAACGAACAGGCGACGGCATTGCAAAATGCCTCGTTTACGACGGTCGTACGTGAGGCTGGTGACCTGTCGGCTGGGGTGTTCGATACGCAGGGCAATATGATCGCGCAAGCGGTGACTGGTACGCCAGGGCACATCAATACGATGGCCATGGCCGTGCGCCATTTTCTCAAAGAGTATCCATGGGAAACGCTGGAAGAGGGCGATAGCCTGATTAGTAACGATCCATGGCTGACCTCTGGTCACCTCAATGACTTTACCGTCGTGACCCCGATCTTTCGCAAGGGTCAAGCCGTCGCGCTCTTTGCCAACACCTGTCATGCCGTTGATGTAGGCGGGCGGATGTTAGGCGCTGACGCACGGCAAGTGTTTGAAGAAGGGATCTACGTGCCCATCATGAAGCTCTTCCGCAAGGGGCAGCCAAACGACGACCTCTTTCGTTTGATTAAACAGAATGTGCGTGCCCCGGAACTAGTCGAAGGGGATTTGCGCGCGCAGGTCGGTGGCAACGAAGTCGGTGGGGCAAAGTTACTGGAGTTCATGGATGAATACGACTTCGCGTCACTCGCGCCGCTGTCTGCGGCGATTCTCTCGACCTCGGAACGGGCGATGCGGGAAGCGATTGCCGAACTGCCACCAGGAACCTATCATCATGAAATTCGCATGGATGGGTTTGACGCGCCGATTACGGTGAAGATTGCCGTCACCGTCAAAGGGTCGGACTTATTTGTCGATTATACTGGCACCTCGCCCCAGTGCGAGCGGGGGATCAATGTGCCGTTTGCCTACTGTGTGGCCTACACCACCTATCCGCTCAAATGTGCGGTCTCGCCGCACGTCCCCAATAACGAAGGCAGTTTCCGTCCGGTGCATATTACTGCTCCGGAGGGATGTATTCTCAACTGCCAATTCCCGGCACCAGTAGGCGGACGACATATCATTGGCCATTTTCTTTCGACCGCGGTGTTTGGTGCCCTTGTCCAGGCGATTCCCGATCGTATCTTGGCCGATGGTGCGGCGAACATTTGGATTACGCAATTTACCGGCAAAGACTTTGCCGGTAAATCGTTTACTTACGTCTTCTTTTCTTCTGGTGGCATGGGAGCGCGGCCAGAGAAAGATGGGATCTCGGCGACGGCATTCCCTAGTGGAATCCAAGGAGTGCCGGCGGAGATTATTGAGAATGTTTCACCCCTTGTGATGGAAAAACGTGAGTTGGTCGTGGATTCAGGTGGACCGGGAAAATTTCGCGGGGGCTTAGGGCAGGAGATGGTCCTGTCGGTACGCACGGCAGAACCCGTGGTGCACTCAGCCATGTACGATCGCACGAAATTTCCCGCTCTCGGCTTTGCCGGTGGCAAGAATGGCGCGCTAGGAGACTTCTCCCTCTCAGATGGAACTCATCCTCATCCGAAGGCACAATATCGGTTATTGCCAAAGCAAAAGGTTATTCTCCGACTCCCTGGAGGAGGAGGATTCTCCTCGTCCTTTGAGCGGGATCCTGAACTGGTCCGACAAGATGTTCTCAACGGGTATATCTCTCTCCAGGCAGCACGGGAGCAGTATGGCGTCGCTTTACAGGAAGGGATGGTGATCAATTGGGAGGAAACTCGACAACTGCGTGCGCAATAGGGAACTCCTGCCCGCACCTAAATCGAAACTCATGACATTCGTACAGGTTTTGCACCGTCCTCTCCTCGTAGCGTGCGCCATGCGCACGAATGGCGACGGCTGGGAGTTCGCGCGCACAGCGCGCGCTACACGGAAAGTGTATCAATGTCGTGTGATCTGATTTAGATACTTGTACAATGATTACTATACCTGAGAGAGAAACCCTGCACTTTCCGAGGGATGTTAGAGAATCGGAGAACGAGGCTCGGACCGAAGAACGCAGGCGACAAATTGCTGCCGAGCTGACCCGCCTTGTTTATGCGCAGATGCCGGCGAGTCTGACGATTACCATCCTGAATGCTACGCTCCTTGTCTTCGTGTTCCGGCACGTGGTTGAGCCGAGGCCGTTGCTTGCGTGGTGGACGACGATAAGCAGTATTACGCTGCTGCGCCTGGCGTTGCTGTATCGGTATCGTCATGCAGCTTCCGCTGCCAGGGAAACTTCCCGCTGGCAGGCCCTCTTTACTTTTGGAGCGATTGCGGCGGGTTGTGGATGGGGGGTGGCTGGCATACTCTTGTTTCCCTCCGCCTCGCTGGCACATCAAGTTTTCCTCACTTTTACTCTTGGTGGCATGGCTATTGGTGCTGTTGCCTCCCTCGCCGCGATTAAACTGGCGTATATCGGATTCATTTTGCCGACGACTTTGCCCTTGGTCATTCGGTTTTTTTCCCAAGGAGGGGAACTCTTTATCGTCATGGGAGTGCTTTCAGCGATTTTTCTGGTGGGGATTTTAGTCATGGCAGCACAGTTTCATACTGCTATTGCTGAATCTCTGACGTTCCGTTTTGAGCGGCAGGATTTGCTCCACAACCAGGAAACGTTACAGCAGTCCAATGAGGAATTAGAACGTCGCGTGCAAGCACGAACCGCGGAATTGCTGACCACAAATTCGGCTTTACACGCGGAAATCAACGAGCGCGAGCGTGTGGAAGAAGAGTTACGTGAGAGCGAGGCGCGCTCCCGGGCGATGCTCCAGGCCATCCCTGATATTGTCTTTCGGTTAAGTCGTGACGGTGAGTATCTCGACTATAAGGCAGAGACAGGTGCGGATCTTTTCGCACCCCCGGAGATTTTTTTGGGGAAGAAGGTTGTGGACATCCTTCCGTCTTCTGTTGCTCACCAGACCATGCCAGCGATTGTGGAGGCGTTACGAACCGGGAAAACTCAAGTATTCGAGTACGCTCTGATCCTTCGGGGAGAACCGCGAGAATTTGAAGCTCGTATTGCTGTCAGTGGCGCTGATGAGGTGGTGGCGATCGTGCGTGACGTTACCCAACGGAAAGAAGTTGACCGTCTGAAAGACGAGTTTATCTCAACCATGAGTCATGAACTGCGCACGCCATTGAGCAGTCTTCGCGGCTTTACAGAACTGCTGCTCACCCGCGACTTCTCGCTCGAAAAGCAACGCGAATTATTATCCATTATGAAGAAAGAAGCGACACGGTTGACAAACCTTATTAATGACTTTCTTGACCTGCAGCGCATAGAATCGGGGCAGCAGAATTATCACCTGACCTGGGTCGATCTCGCTGCGGTGTTGCGCGAGAGCATCGCGCTGTTCGCCAATACTACTGAGAGGCACACCTTTCAGCTCCAGGTGCCCGACCGGCTACCACCGGTCCAGGCTGATGCTGACCGACTCCATCAAGTATTGATCAATCTCCTCTCGAATGCGGTGAAGTTCTCCCCGCAAGGCGGGGCGATTATCATTGGAGTTCGGCCAGAGGAGAGTGAGGTTGTGGTCTGGGTAGCTGATCAGGGAGTTGGGATTCCTCCTGAGGGATACCTCAAAGTGTTTGAACGCTTTTTTCGGATTGATAACCGCGACACGCGCAATATTGGTGGAACAGGATTGGGGCTAACGCTCGTCAAAGAGATTATTGCTGCCCACGACGGCAGGGTATGGGTAGAAAGCACTCTTGGCCAGGGAAGTACGTTCTTTTTCACTCTGCCCGTCTCGGACAAGTCTCAGGCTAGTCTCAAAGAAGTCTAAGCTCGACTTTATCCAATCAGGCTGCATAACAAACCGTATCCGGTAAGCGTTCAAAAACCGAGCG